>Ga0335075_10013106_pt1 | contig 12494 bp, 15 predicted proteins | sample Lox_Sample_24_FD_206723 | JGI IMG/M metagenome (GOLD analysis project Ga0335075, IMG submission 206723) | Soil microbial communities from Loxahatchee National Wildlife Refuge, Florida, United States - Lox_Sample_2.4 | ecosystem: Environmental > Terrestrial > Soil > Wetlands | place: USA... | reverse complement strand
TCAGCAACTGGCGGCTTGCGTTATCTGCGCCAGGCGGCTTCACCTGGGCCGGCAGCCTGGGGAAGAGTTTCAGCCCTTCGCCCAGGCCGCCTAGGAATTTTGAAACGGCTTCTAAGCCGCAAGCGGCATCACGATTTCGCCGCGCTCGCTTCCAGCGCGGCAATCCGCCGGCGCAGCTCCTCCGGCAGCGGGACCTTCGACCCGCGCTCGTAATGAAACGCCACTACCGTTCCCTGTCCCTCGGTGGCCATGTCGCCAAGCTGCTTACTGAAAATGCGATGCTCCAGGGTGAAACGGTCCTCGCCGAGCGCGCCCAGCCGCGCCGTGATGGCGATGGTATCGGGATACGTCAAGGCGCGCCGGAACCGTGCCTGCGTCGCTGCCAGGATCGGACCGATGCCGGTTTCCGCCTCGAAAGCCGGCCAATCCAGGCGGCGGAAATACTCCAGTCGAGCGTTCTCGAAGTAGCGGAAATAGACGACGTTGTTGACGTGGCGATACGAATCCATCTCGCCCCAGACGACCTCCTGCCGCACCACCACCGGATAACCGACCAGCAATTCGTCGAACATTCCGCGCCCCTCCTCATGCGCTGTTGCTGCGCTCCAGCTCGCGCAGGTAATCGAGTGCCTCGTCGAGCGTACCCACGGCGGCGCCCGGCACCCGGCCGCCGACATCGCATTCGTGCAGCAGCATTAAGTCCTCGAAGTCCGGCGATGCTTCCAGCTCGCGCCGCAGACGCGCACCGAGCTTGCCCTCGCGATACTCGTGCGCGTGCATGTGGTGCTCGATGAGGAAACGTGTCCGCTCGGTAATCAGCTCATCCAGCGCCTGCAAGGCGGCCTCGACGTGATGGCTGCGGTCGAGTCCCTTGCCGACATCGTGCAGCAGAGCGGCCAGCAGGAATTCCTCGTCGTAAGGCCGGCGCTCGCGGGCCAGCTCGAACACCTGGAGCGAATGATACAGCACATCGCCTTCGGGATGATACTTCCGTGAGCCGGACACGTTCTCCAGCGGCGCCAGCAGCATGCGAAAGACCGGATACGGATCGGTCTCGGCCTCCGCCGCTTGCAGCTCCTCGTCGAGGTTCAGGTCCGGATACTCGCGGGCCAACAGCTCCTCCAGCTCGCGGATCGAGGCGCGCTCGATGGCCTTGCCGGTGATCGAGCTTTTGAAGACGTAGTGCGCCTTGTCCTCCGGGTAGACGGTCAGCTCGAAGTTGAAACGATCGTACACGTGAATATGCGTAAAAACGCGGGCCTCGCCGTGCTTGACCACCTGCTTGCGCTCGAGGTCGAGCTGGCAGCCGGCCTGTTCGAGGACATCGCTGATGAGGGCCGGGCTGTCGCTGAACAGGTGCACGTCGATGTCGGAGCCTTTGCGGACGTGGCCGGTCATGACGCTGCCGATGAGCCGCGGCCGAAATTGCCGCAAGAGCCGCATCAGACGCAGCGCTTCCAGGCGCATGTCGCGGAGGTTGGCCGTGCGCTTGTCGCCCTCGTGGATGCGGGCGAATAGCTGGATTTGCTCGCGGATCTCGGCGTTGGAAGGGAGGTCTTCGGGTTTGACGCCGCGGCGACCGAGTCGTTTGGCGGCCTTGCGTTTGGCGGTGAAGTATTCGGACTCGACGCGTTCATACATCAGGCGAGCGGCTTCCAGGGCAATGGCCTGACGCAGCTTGACATCACTCATCCTTTCATGCGCCGTTATCAAGCCCATCAGTGCGGCGCGGGGCTGTGGGAATAAGTTACACGTATCATTATATCGACTTTCTTCGCTTTTCCAATCCGACCTGTTAGAATGATTGTATGAGTACCATCAGCGTACAAGATCTTCAACGCGATCTCCTCGCCTTCCTTCGGCGCGTCGAGGCAGGAGAATCGTTCCTAGTCGTAAGCGGCGAACACCCGCTCACGGAAGTCCGGCCGGTGTCCGCGCCCGCCCGCCAGCCACGCCCTTTCGGCCTATGTGCTGGGCGGTTCACCGTGCCCCCTGATTTTGACCAGCCCCTGCCGGACGAAATCCTCAAGGAGTTCGAGGGAGCATGAGGCTTCTGTTGGTCAACTGCCCTTCCTCCTACCCAGGACAAAGACGGAGACGAGGCCAATAACGCCCCCGCCGCCGATGAATCCCCCCGCCCACTGGGAACCATGGTAAGCAGTCAACGCACCGCAGATTATCGCCGTCATGCCAATGACCAAGCCGAATACTTGACCAAGGTAAGTAACTACGATTTGCGCCTGAAGCGCCTTTCGATCCATCTCTCGAAGGTGGGCAGAGTAGGTTTGAAATTCTTTGAGTAGATCCTTTGCGATTTCCGGTGACGAAGGTGCTATTTTTTCGATCTTGTCGAGAAGTGCTTTCAAATCAACGGGCTTCGGCTGAGCGGTCATGAGTGATCCTCGGCTTTTGAGGCATCCTCTTGCAGCTCGGCCAGAAGACCGCGAACTGCCATAGGCCACTCCTCGATAGGAACATCTGGCGCCACGCGCCAGATGTCGAACCGCTCCAGCGGAGGGAAGAACTCCAGGACAGAACCGACGCCACGAAGAAACGAGTCAATAGTTGTGAATCCAGCCTGGTAATAACCAAGAGTCTGTTGCTGGGGAGCAACGCTCTCGGTATGCAAGCTGGACAGAAGTTCCTCTCGTATGTCCGCCATATTCATGCTACACCTCCTTCGCCGGAAATCGTTTGCGCCCGCTGAGCGCCTGATGCGGGCGCGATGTCCGCGCCGAAACGAAGAGCGGTCTATCCGCCGTGCCATTCCGGCCGAAAATCGTGTCCCCGCAGGCCGCTGAAGCATCTGGTTCGGCCCGAGCATCTCTCAGGCTGACGCCTCGCGCTCGTAAACGTCCACTCGGAGCCGCGAATCGTCATTCCAAATAGAGAGCGGCGAGTCTAGGCAGGCGGCGGCGGACCTCTTCTTTGTCATTGTGGTCCCAGTCTTCGCCTCGCAGCTCCGCGCCTTCGTTACGAGCCGGGTAGGGGTCGGTATCCGGCCTGCCCGTTACCGCCACCCAAGCCTGGTGAGCCGCGGCATAGATTTCTGCCTCTGCATCTATGTCGGGATCAACAGCTTCGGCCAGACTGTCCGGGTTTGCGACCGCCGCCTCATACACGTCTCGGCCCATGCCGACAAACCAACACCGGAAATAGTAAAACCCATCGTCGGAAGCGCCTCCGTTGATAGTGTAGGCCGCCGCCCAAAGATCGACGGTATAAGCCCGCGCCGCCAATCGATCGAAAAGGTGATTCCACTCGATGATCTCGGCTGGTTTGAGCTTCTTCAACTCGACCTGAAGACGTTGATCCCACTCCTCCGTGCTGCGCGGATCGGATCGGCATGCCTTGGTGATGATTTTCCAAAAATGCTCCTGATCCATTGGGTTCGCCTCCTTCGCCCAACAAGCCACTCTACTCGTTTTAGCTGCTTAACACTCTTTGCGGCCACTTCAGAGGGCAAGTACTCACTCTTATCCCAACACTTCCTGCACCACCCGGCCGGACACATCCGTCAAGCGATGCTCGCGGCCGCCGTGGAAGAACGTCAATTGCTCGTGATCCATCCCCAGCAAATGCAAAATAGTAGCATGCAGATCGTGTACGTGGACCTTGTTCTCGACGGCTGCGTAGCCGAATTCGTCGGTGGCGCCGATGGTTTGTCCGCCCTGGACGCCGCCGCCGGCCAGCCAGGACGCGAAGCCGCGCGGACTGTGATCGCGGCCCTTGCCGTTCTGACCCGTCGGCGTGCGGCCAAACTCGCTCGTCCACACCACCAACGTCGAATCGAGCAGACCTCGCTGTTTCAGGTCGGTCAACAGCGCCGCGATCGGCTGATCGGTTTCGCCGCAGTGCAGCGTGTGGTTCTTGAGAACGTCGCCGTGTGCGTCCCAGGTTTGCTCGGCGTGGCCGCCGCCGGAATAAAGCTGCACGAAACGCACGCCGCGCTCGATCAGCCGCCGCGCCAGCAAGCAGCGCCGGCCGAACGGCGCCGTCCGCGGATTGTCCAGGCCGTAGAGCCGGCGGATAGATTCGGTTTCCTTGCCGAGATCGACGGCCTCCGGCGCATGACGCTGCATGCGAAACGCCAGCTCGTAACTGGCGATGCGGGCGGCCAATTCGCTGTTGTCGGGCGTCGCCTGCTGGTGACGGCGATTCAGCTCGCCCAGCAGATCGAGCTGATTGCGCTGCTGGTCCGCGCTGACTCCAGAAGGCGGCGAAAGGTTGAGGATGGGATCGCCCTGAACGCGAAGCTGCGTGCCCTGGTGGGCGGCCGGCATGAAGCCCTGGTTCCAGTTGGACGGTCCCGCGATCGGCCCGCCGCGCGGATCGAGCATGACCACGAACGCCGGCAGGTTCTGGTTAAGCGTGCCCAGGCCATAGCTGATCCAGGAGCCGAGCGAGGGATAGCCCAGGCGAAGATAGCCGGTGTTCATTTGCAGCAGGCCCGAGCCGTGGGCGAAGCTGTCGGCGCGCATGCCGCGCAGGATGCACAGGTCATCGACGTGCCGGGCCAGGTGCGGATAAAAATCGGAAACCTCGATGCCGGACTCGCCGTGCTTGCGAAACTTGCACAACGAGCCGAGCAGCTTGCCGGGATGACGCACCTTGAATAACGGATCGCGGTCGAGATTGGGAAGAGACTGACCGCTGCGTCGATTCAGCTCGGGTTTGGGGTCGAAGGTTTCCAGGTGGCTGACTCCGCCATACATGAACAGACAGATGACGGCCTTGGCCTTGGCCGGATGATGCGACGGCCGCGGGGCGAGCGGTCCCTCGCTGGCTGTGGTGGCGCGGACGGGGGAGGCGAAGAAACCATCTTCGGCCAGCAGGGCAGTCAGCGCCACACTGCCGAAACCGCCGCCGGCACGCCACAGGAAATCACGTCGGTTCGGGCTGCGAAATCGGGTTGATCCAGTCATCACGCCTCCTCGCAGGGGCGATTCTGAGCCGCGACCGTAAGGGAGCGGTAGAGAAGACCGCTCCCTTACGGTCGCGGCTCAGATCAATCCACATAAAAGAACTCATTCGTATTCAGCAACACCACGCAGAGCGCCGCGAGGGCTTGCTGCCGCGCTGTTTGCGGCTTAATGCTAAGCCGCAAGCGGTGCGCATCAGCCTCGATTTGCCGCTGCTGGCGAGACAAAAAGTCGAGAGCCAGGCGAAGCTCGTCGGCGCGCGGCGGCCGGCACAGCGCCAACGTGAAGACGCGGCGTACCTGCTCCGCCGGCTCCGCTCCCGCTTCTCGCCGGAGCCGCGCCGCCCAGCTCGCCGCCTGCTCTTGCACGAAAGCGCCATTGAGAAACGTCAGCGCTTGCGGCGCGGTGGTCGAAATCGGCCGTTGCTCGCAGCTGGAAGTGGTGTCGGGCGTGTCGAGCAATTCCAGCTCCGGCACGGCCAGCGAACGCTTGCAGAAAACGTAGATGCTTCGCCGCGCCGCCTGGTGCGGCGACGATTTCCCCCAGCCATTGCCGGGCCGTGATTGTCCATCGAGTACGGCCTGCGGCAGCGGCGGAAAAACGCTCGGTCCACCGCGCTCGGGATTTAGCTCGCCGCTGACGGCCAGGATGGAATCGCGCACCGCCTCGGCCTCCAGTCGTCGCTGACGCCAGCGTCCGAACAACGACAGTTTCCGCTCGCCCTGGCCGGCGTCCGCTTCCAGAGCGGAGGAGGTCTGGTAAGCACGCGAAAGCACAATCAGCCGATGCAGCGGCTTCAGATGCCAGCCCTCGGCCATGAACCACGAGGCCAGCCAGTCGAGCAGCTCGGGATGAGACGGCGGCGCTCCCATCACGCCAAAATCGTTGGGCGTGGACACCAGCCCCTTCCCAAAATGATGCATCCAGACGCGATTGACAATCACGCGGGCCGTGAGCGGATTGTCTGGCCGGGTGATCCAATCGGCCAGCCAGCGGCGCCGGCCGGTCGAGTGAGCCGTAGGACGGATTTTCAATCCGTCCTTCTGCCGGACGGATTGAAAATCCGTCCTACGGACCAGCACGGCTGGCAAGCCCGGAGTCACAGCCGCTGCCGCACGCTTGGGATCGCCGCGGCGGAAGAGGTGCGTCTCCGGCGCTTGCGGGCTCTCCTCATACCAGATGTGCGCCTGCGGAAGCTCCGGAAGCTGGACCTTCGCCATCCGACTCAGCGGCATCGCTGCCCCGAAACGCGGCTGGCCGCTCAGCGAGGGCAGCAGCGCCCCAGCCAGCAGCGATGCTTCAACACCGACGCCGCGCCAGAAAGCCCGCAGCTCTTCCGCGCTGCCGACAAACCGTTCGTGCTCCCGGCGGTGCGTCGCGGAGACGATGATCTCCGGCCGCTTGAGCGGCTCGAACACGGCCAACAGGCGATAATAATCGGTCTGGCTGAACGGCTCGAACTTGTGATCGTGGCAGCGGGCGCAGCGAATGGTCAGAGCGAGGAAGGCGGTGGCGGTGGTGCCGAGCACGTCGTCGAGCTGATCGTAGCGATCGACGCGCGGATCGGCCGGCTCATCGTCCCAGGTGCCCAGCCGCAGGAACGTGGCGGCAATCTGCGTCTCGGCATTGGAGCCGGGCAATTCGTCGCCGGCAATCTGCTCGCGGGCGAATTGATCGAACGGCTTGTCATGATTGAACGAGCTGATGACATAGTCGCGATAGCGCCAGGCGTTGGGCTTGGCGCCGTCGCGTTCATAGCCGTTGCTTTCGGCGTAGCGAGCCAGGTCGAGCCAGTGCCGCGCCCAGCGTTCGCCGTATTCCGGCCGGGCCAGTAGCCGATCGACCACACGAGCGAAAGCGTCGGGGCGCGAATCGTCGAGGAAGGCTTGCTGTTCTTCGGGCGTGGGCGGCAGGCCGATCAGATCGAGGTAAACGCGGCGCAGCAGGGTGCGTTTATCGGCCTGCGGGGCCGGCTTGAGGCCCGCCGCTTCCAGACGAGCCAGCAAAAAGACATCGACGGGGGTGCAAGGCCAGTGGCGTTGCCGCACCCGGGGAACGGAGGATTGCCGCACGGGTCGGAACGACCAGTGATCGCGCGCCTTGTCGGCGGAGGGTTTGCCCGCGAGAGCGGGAGCCGTCGCGGCGAGGAGGAGGAGCAGCCCGGAGGAAACACGAGAGCCGAACATGGTGCCTCCTGGACGATGGCGGGTAGGAGCAATCGTGGGGTGGGCCGAATCTTCAAGGCACACCTGGGGCGTGAGGTGGGCCTTGAAGACGCGGCCCACGTTGCAAAGGACAAATTGAATCGTATCCGGATCGACAAGCGGCCGGCAAGTGAAATCCAGACAAGACTCATTCGAGTCTGAAGCGTGAGCGAAGTCTCTTCGCTTACGCTTCAGGCGCGGATCCAAGCGATTTGTCCGCTGGCTCTTACCCGAACAGACTGAGGCTTATACCGAAGACCATCATCGCGAAGAGGACGGCGAGGCCGAGCATCGCAACGAGGATGTGATACATGAGAGAGACCAACACCCCCTTGCCGAAAGTGGTGGGCAGCATGGCCGCGATCATGCCGCCCAGGACGAGAATGCCGAGGGGAGTGGAGAAGAGCAAGATCGACAGGGACCTAACGGAGCCTTGCGCGGCTACCAGCCCTATGAGACGCACCACGCGGAGGATGATGAAGCTCCCGGTGGTGTTGACGAGGGCAGCGAAGAAGATGATACGCATCGCCCGCTCAAGGGTTGGCGTGGGCACGCCGGGAAGCTTCATGCTCTTCTCGTAACCCGCCCAATCGTCGGCCATGGCCTCGGGGTGACCGATGACATCTGTCTCCGGCTCGCCCCCTAACGTTGGGCCGGACGGCGTGTCCGGGGCGCCGGCGAGCAGGTTGTACAGAATACAGGAAAGCCGCAGAAAGAACGCCGAGATGAATATCGCGATGAGGATGCCGACCATTCCCGCGAAGACGGTCGCCAGTTGTTCCGCGGCGGTTGTCAGCGTCGCTCGGCCGAATATGCCGACCAGCACCAGGAAAACGGCAGCCAGACTATTGACCATGAGAGGAGCTCCGCGAGCCGGACAACGATCCCTGATATCATAGGGAATTGTCGGTCAATGGCGAGCAGGCATGTGAAGCGCAGACTCGCCGTGCATACCGAATGGGAGATATTCTGGGTGCGAAATTTCCCGTTTGTCCTTGTCTGTCATTTCCCGCTTTCCAGCTCCTTGACGACCTCCGCTACCAGCTCCGCCTTGTCTTGCTGGCGCAGGTGATCGATGCGCGACTGCGGCACGCCGAGCTTCTGCATCGCCGCGACGATGCGCGTCCACACGCCTTGCCGCTTCTTGCCCGTGCTCAGATACAGCTCACTGACCATCTCCGCCAGATGCTGGAGCTGGAGGATCTCCTGGTTGTCGTAATAGCGCTTGATGATCTTCTGCTGATAGGGTGTGAAATCCGACATGGTCCCTCCCACAACTTCCTGGCCTGCTTTGCCGCGCCTGGTGATAGCGTGAGACATTCCGCTCGACACGTCAAGACGGATCTCTCCGAAAAGAGCGGCGAACGCTCGCGCGAGAAATGAATCACTTTGCGCTTGATCTTCGCGCCCCAAAACCGCACCATGCTAGAGATGAAACCTTCGTTCGATCCCTCCCGCCAGGAACGCACCCATGAGTACCCGTCAATCCGCTTCGCTTCTGTTCGTCGCTGCTTTGACTGTTGTTGTCGCGGCCGCCGAGGACAAGCCGAAACCGGCGGGACCCGGTACGCTCATCGTCGTCGATGCGGCCGGCAAGGAACAGAAGCTCAAAACGTGGAAATTCACCGAAGGAGCTCGCCGCCTGGGCTGGCTCGCCGCTGCCAAGGCTTCTGAAGCGAAGGACGATACCGGCAAGGACAAAAAGGCCGCGGCCAGAGACAAACGCCAGCCAGCGGCCGGCCCCGAAGCGCTGGCCATTCGTGCCGAGATGGAGATCGAATACCTGGAGGGCGTTTTGACGCTGATCCCCCTTGAGCATCTGCGCTCGATCGATTTCGACAACGAGATGGACACGATGACGGCTCAGGTGGGGGAGGGCGATGCGGCCGAGAAGATTGCCGGCAGTACCAAATATAAACGCATCAACAAGCTCGTCATCGAGGCCGAGGTGGACAAGGGCGATCTCGGTATCGCCGAGATCAAGTACCTGGGCGGCGTGCCGCGCGGCGTCCGCGGCGTGCGTTTTCCGGCTCCCAAGGCGGCGCCGCCGCTGCCGCAGGGACGGCGTGTGCTGGTCGTGTCCGCGGACGGCAAGAGCAAGACCTCGCAACACAAAGTCGTCGATCTGATGCCGCTGTATCGCTTGCCCGACGGACGCGAGAAGCTGCTGCCGACGATCATGTTTCGCAAGACGCTGAAGCTGGACGTGGGCACGATCAAGAAAATCGTGGCCGCCGGCGGAGACCAGGGCGGCTGGCAGGTGACGAGGAAGGACGGCGAGGAAGAGACGTTGACCTTGCGGGAAACGATGCCTTACGAGGGCAAATCGGCGCGGCTGCTGGGCTTCGTCGGCCGCGTGCCGGTCGGCTACAAGCTGTTTCCGGCTGGTGCCATTGCCGAAATCATTTTTGATGCCGAGGAGAAGTAATCAACGCGAAGTCAAAAAGTAGCTTCATGGGACCGCGACTCGCATGCTCCGCTCACGTTCGGCGGCAAAGGCGAAGCAGGCTTGAATGTCTTCTGGCGTTAGGTAAGGAAAGTCGTCGAGGATCTCGGCGACGGTCATTCCGGCCGCGAGGTAGGAGAGGACATCGTAAACCGTGATGCGCATGCCGCGGATGCATGGACGGCCGCCCCGCTTGCCTGGCTCGATGGTGATCCGCGACCGCCATTGCTCGTTCATCCGAAATCTCCTTTCACGGCAGAATTGGTGTCAGTGCAGAATCCGCACTGCGGCCTATCGTGTCATCGCCTGAAGCTGCTGGCAGGAGGTCAGAGGCTGGCACCAACAACGCATCGCGACTTGAACCGGTATGAAAGTCCATGCCTGTCTACCGCACCCAGCTTAACGCAGCATCGGTCGCAGTTTCTCCACCCTTGCTTGCACTTCCTCCATCGTAGCGGCTCGCACGGTAATATGCCCGATTTTGCGGCCGGGACGCGGCTTCTTGCCGTACAGATGCAGATGCGCTCCCGGATGGGCCAGGATGGTCCGCGCGTCCGGCAGTTCGCCGATGATGTTCAGCATCGCACACGGACCGCGCGCGTCGGCAGCTCCCAGCGGCAAACCGAGGATGGCCCGCAGATGGTTCTCGAACTGACTTGTCTCCGCTCCCTCGATGGTCCAGTGCCCGGAGTTGTGAACGCGCGGCGCCATCTCGTTGGCAATGAGCTGCTCGCCCTGCTGGAAAAACTCGATCGCCAGCACCCCGACGTAGCTCAACGCTTCGAGAACGCGAGTGGCGTACTCGCGCGCCAGCTGCTCCAGCGCCGGCGTCTGCCGCGGTGCCGGCGCGATCGATAGACGCAGCATGCCTTGGGCGTGATGGTTCTCCACCAAAGGATAGAAAACCATCGCTCCATCTCGGCCGCGCACGGCCAGCTGCGACAATTCCCGCTCGAAGGGGACGAATCCCTCCAGCAATAATCCCGCATCGTTCGTGTCGGCGCGCGGCGATTTCGTCAACGTCTGCCAGGCTTGCTCGGCGGCGGCGCGTTCGCGGATCAGATATTGCCCCTTGCCGTCGTAGCCCATTCGCCGCGTCTTGAGAATCGCGGCACAGCCGACCTCGGCGAGAGCGCGATCGAGATCGGCCCGCACGCGCACGGCCACGAAAGGAGCGGTCGGAATGTCGAGCTGGCGAAAGAAGGTCTTTTCGTCGAGGCGATCCTGACTGGCGCGCAGGGCGGCGGGCGGTGGAAAGACCGGCACACGTTGAGACAGCTGCTCGGTCGCCTCGACCGGCACATTCTCGAACTCGTAAGTAACAACCTCCAACCCCTCCGCGAAACGAGCCAGCGCGTCGGCGTCGCGGAAGTCGGCGCGAAGGAACTCGGCGAGATCCTTGATGGGCGCTTCGTGAGCGGTATCGAGGAAGCGAAATCGCAGACCCAGCGGATAACCCGCCAGGGCCAACATGCGTCCCAGCTGGCCCGCTCCCAACATGCCAATCATCCCGCGCTCTCCCGTGGGTCCGGATGGTCGAGGACGTTCTTCGTTTGCGCCGCCCGATGCATGGACAACGCGGCACGATACTGTGGATGTTTGATCCCAAGAATCGCCGTTGCCAGCAAGGCGGCGTTGACGGCGCCGGCCCGGCCGATGGCCAGCGTCGCCACCGGGATACCGGCCGGCATTTGCACGATCGACAGCAGCGAATCGACGCCGTGCAGGGCTTTCGAATCGACGGGCACGCCGAGGACCGGCAGCACCGTCTTGGCCGCCGTCATGCCCGGCAAATGCGCCGCTCCGCCCGCGCCGGCGATGAGGACTTCCAATCCGCGCGCCTCGGCCGTCGAGGCGTACTCGAACAGCAGGTCCGGTGTGCGATGGGCGGAAACCACGCGCACCTCATAGGGAACCTGCAAGGCATCGAGCGTGTTCGCGGTGTGGATCAGCGTTTCCCAGTCGGAACGCGATCCCATGATGACGCCGACCAATGCTGGCATTCGTTGTATCCTCCGCGAGCCTGTTGCTGGCATTGTGGTTAGCGACGCTTCGCAGAAGCGTCGAGACTTGACGACGCTTCTGCGAAGCGTCGCTAAACGCCAATCAGCTCCCTTAATGAACTAATACAACTTTCTGAGGGAGCCGCGTCGGTGCGGCGAGGAGCGAGCAGCACCGCCTGCACTCGCGCCTCTCGTGCCCCCTCATAATCGTTTATAGGATCATCGCCTACATACAGCACTTGCCCCGGCGGTGAGCCGGCTTGACGGCACATCTCCTGAAAAAACTCTGGCGCCGGTTTGCGCCAGCCGATCTCGGAGCTGATGACGAGATAACGCACCGGCCACATAGCCGGCAGGTCCTCGACCAGGCCGCGCAGCCGATGGTCAAAGTTCGAGGCGATGCCGAGCACGTGCCCGCGCTCCGCCAGCGCGGCCAGCACCTCGCCGCTTTCCGGCAGGCAACGCCAGGCGTCGGCGCGGGCGAAATGAGCGTACAGCTCCTGAAAACACGTTTCGACATCCGCCACATCGTCGAGAGCTTCGCGGACGATGGCGCGCCAGCGGGCAAGCTCGCGGCTATGGTCGGTGCGTAGGCCGGAGGCATGGTCCGCTTCCTCCTGACGGCGAAAGGCGGCGCGGAAGCGAGCGGCGATGTCGGCCTCGTGGCGCTGGCTGCCGAAACGACGGCCCACGGCCGCGTAGACCGCCGGCGCCGGCGGTTCAGGGTGGAGGAGCGTGCCAACCGCGTCGAAGAACACAAGGGGAGGTAGAGCAAAGGAGGGAGGCATCAGCTCCACGATGAAATCAAGAGGAGGAGATTTGTTCCAGAAGGCGGTCGAGCCGGCGCTGGAGCTGGCGAATGTCGAAGTGCAAGCTCCAGCAGCGTTGCTCCAGGCGCGGACAGGCCACCTGGTCAGCG
>Ga0335075_10013104_pt1 | contig 12495 bp, 13 predicted proteins | sample Lox_Sample_24_FD_206723 | JGI IMG/M metagenome (GOLD analysis project Ga0335075, IMG submission 206723) | Soil microbial communities from Loxahatchee National Wildlife Refuge, Florida, United States - Lox_Sample_2.4 | ecosystem: Environmental > Terrestrial > Soil > Wetlands | place: USA... | reverse complement strand
CGCGCTCGCGGACGAAGTCGGTGGATGCCGTCATGGTGCCGTGCGGGCCGCCGTAGCCCTCGCCGGCGCGGCGCGCCGCTGCCTCGACGCGGCCGAGCCACCAGACCCCGAAAGCCAGCATGACCGCTGAAGCGATCAGCCCGAGCCCAGGCGCCGCGAAGGCGGTGGTGCCGAATACCGGCATCGGGATCGCGTTTTGGATCGCCGGCGTGCCCGGCATCGCAGTCATGGTGAAGGTGAATGCGCCGAGCGCGATGGTAGCCGGCATCAGGCGGTGCGGTACATTCGCCTCGCGGAACAGCGCCTCCGCCACGGGCGCCACCACGAAAGCGACCACGAACAGGCTGACGCCGCCGTAGGTCAGCAGGGCGCAGGCGAGGACCACGGCAAGGATCGCCCGTTGTCGGCCTAGCCGCCCGGCGAGTGAGCGAGCAATGGCGAGCGCCGAGCCGGTGTCGTCCATCAGCTTGCCGAACAGCGCTCCGAGCAGGAAAAGGGGGAAGAACTGCGCCACGAACCGCGCTGCGGCACCCATGAAGGTCTGCGTCCAATGCGCAAGCAGCGGCTCGCCGGAAAATGCGGCCGCCACGAGCGCGGCCGCTGGCCCAACGAGCAAGACGCTCCAGCCCCGATAGGCTAGCCACAACAGCAGCCCCAGACCGAGAAGGATGCCCAGCTGCCCCATGCTGCCGCGGCCCGACCGCCCCGCCGGCCTACCCCGCGACGCGCAACAGCGCGAAGATGACAGCCATCAAGATCACAATTACCGCCGTGGCGGACACCAGCCGGTCAGCGAACAGACGGCGCATCGGCGACCTCCCTATGCGAAGCTGTAGCGCTCGGAATGATATTTTGACAATGGCACGCCGAGTTTGCCAAGCGCCGTTTCGACCGCGTCCATCATCACGCCTGGCCCGCAAATGAAATATTCGTGGTCGGCGAACGGCGGCGGCACGTGGCGTTTTAGCACCTCAGCTGTGATGAAGCCCCGTTCGCCGGTCCAGCCGGAGGGCTGATCGGACAGGACATGCACCACGGTCAGACGGAGCCGCGCGGTTAGCGCATCCAACTCCTCGCGAAAGGTGATCGAGTCCCAGTCCTTGTTGCCATAAAGCAAGGTCACCGGCCGGCGGTCGCCGCGGTCGGCGAGCGTGCGGAGGATGCTCATCATCGGGGTGATGCCGACGCCGCCCGCGACGAGGACGTGCATGTCGGCCGGGTTGCGGTCGATCGTGAATGCGCCGTAGGGGCCGTCAAGATAGACGCGCTGCCCCACCGGGATCGTGCTGATGGTGCTGGTGAAGTCACCAAGCTTGCGGATCGTCATCTCGACTCGGCCGTCCGCAGCCGCGGCGCTGGATGAGAACGAGAACGGGTGACCGGTGATCCGGAAGGGTGTGCCAAACACGGTCAGCCAGCCGAACTGGCCAGGGCTGAAACGGAAGCCCGGATGGCCGTCCGGCTGCATCACCAAAGTCGAACTGTCGCCTCGCTCCAAACGCACCTCGGTCACGCGATACGGCCGGCGCAGCATGAACAGTGGCTTGACGATGCGTACGTAGAGCAGCAGGCAGATCCAGAAGATCGTCAGGCCGATCCACAGAGCGCGCTTCCCGGGGTCGGCCAGGTAGAAGCCCGATCCTACCATGTGCAGGATCCCGGCCGTGATGGCGATAACTGCTAGCAGGATGTGCGTGAGATGCCATGTTTCGTAGCCGATATTGAGCGTCACGCGCCACAGCGCCATCACCACCAGTACGATGATTGCGGTAATCGACAGGACAGCAAACCAGGCGCTCCACGGCGCCTGGATGAAATTAAGCGGCGCGATCAATGCCGGCCGAGTGGCGGACAGGATGAGCATGTGCGCCATCACCAAGCCAACGGCAACCAGCGAGATCTGGCGATGGAAGTGGTAGACTACATCCTCGCCCCATGGCTCGGTGACGTAGCGGAAACGGGCGGTGAGGCCGAACTGCAGCCCCATCATCGCCAGTCCGGCATAACCGATCGCGGCTGCGAACTCGGTCCAGAAATCGCGCGCAGCCGGCAACGATCCCGCCAACAGCGCGAATAGCGGGGCAAGGATGAACAGAAGATAGATCGCGACCCAGACTGCCCCACGTGCGGCATAGCGGAGGCGCATAGGCTGCTCCATTTCTAATGATCGCTGCTCGATCCTTCCATATGTGCCCGGCCGCGCGAAACAGACAGGCATGCGCATCGAGTTTGCCCGATCGATGCCGGGATGTCTAAGCCGAAGATAAAATTGACCTGTACTGTATAGTTTTGGGATTCTCAGTCCGTCTTTTCGCGGCCTGCCTCTCGCTATTGTAGCGTGATGAATGGGCTTGTTCAGGAAATGGATTGAAGAAGTGGCCGATACGTGCAACCGTAGCGTGTGCGGACAAGGGACGTCGCTGCAACTGCGGTGGCCCTAGCCGTTCGATTTAGGCTCACCGCTGCGAGTAAAACGTGCCTATGGTCAGCGATCGGGCCAAAGAAGAGGGGGGAGCATATCGTATCATGTCGAATCCAGTGATCGCATATTGCGGCCCAGCGGCTGTCCCCGGCGACTTGTGGATGCGCTGGAATTTCGACCCGCTGCTGATTACAGCACTCGCAGCCCTGACGTTGGTGGTCAGTCTCGGCCGCTCGGCCGCCCCGCGGGCCGGCCTGGCGGCGATCGCGCTGATGGTCTTCATCTTCGTCTCGCCGCTCTGCGCGCTGTCATCCGCGCTGTTCTCGGTGCGGGTATTCCACCATGTCCTCCTGGTAGCCGCCGTTGCGCCGCTGTTGGCAGTAGCCTTTCCGCTGAGACGCGCAAGCTCACCGCCGCTCTCCGGGCTGGTCGTGGTGCATGCGGTCATTCTTTGGCTCTGGCACGCGCCGGGAGCCTATGCCTGGGGCCTCGCCACTGTGCCGGCCTACTGGCTGATGCAGGGCTCGCTGCTTGGGAGCGCCTGGCTGATGTGGCGGGGAATACTGGCACCTGCGTCGCAGCCGGGTCCGGCGCTGGTCGCGCTCGTGGCGACTGTCGGGCAGATGGGGCTTCTCGGCGCCCTGATCGTGTTCGCGCCACGGCCGCTCTACTGGGTGCATTTCGCAAGCACCTGGCCGTGGGGGGTCTCTCCGCTCGCCGACCAACAACTCGCTGGCCTTCTGATGTGGGTACCGGCGATTCTGCCTTATCTCGGCATGGGGCTCTGGATCGCCTGGTCGAGCTTGCGGCCCGTCGAGCCGGTCCGGTGACGGTCCTCCTGAAGTTCGTCCATCTCGCGACGATCGCGATTTGGTCAGCCGGGCTGGTCGCCCTGCCCTTCTTGTTCTGGCAGCGCCGGACGCTCGATGCGGGAGCGGATCTGGACCGGCTGCACCGGATGACGCGCTTTGTCTATGTAGAGATCGCCTCTCCCGCTGCCTTCATTGCCATCGGCAGCGGCACGGCGCTGATCTTCCTTCAGGCCGCGTTTCAGGAGTGGTTCTCTATCAAAATGGTCCTCGTCGGAGCCATGGTGATGCTGCACGTCGCCGCCGGGCTCGTGCTCGCGCGCGTCTTCTTGGCGGATGGCCACTTTGGCCGGCTTTCCTATGTCGCGCTATCGGGTGCCTATCTCGTGTTGATCACTGCGATCGTCTGGGTGGCGCTGGCCAAGCCGCGCATCGATTCCAACCAGTTCGCCACTGCCCTGTTCAAGCCCGGAGCGCTTCGTCAGTTCTTCGGCGAGACCAGAATGCCGATGCCATGATCGAATACGAGCTTACCCCCATGCCAGCCGGCGAAGCCCGTCATCGCTGCGGCGAGAGACGATAGAGCAAGGCCATGCGGCAGGACCGATCCGGGATCGGCCAGGCGGAGGCCCCAGTTGGCTCCTGCAATTGCCACCAGCGTCATCGCCGCCACGGCATGCGACCAACTCGCTTCAAGAACGCGGATGCCGCGCACGAGCAGGATCTCCGCCGTGCCCGCGGTACTGGCCGCAACCCCAGTCCAGAAGGCGATGCCGGCCGACCAGAGGCCGACCCGCACCCAGAAGGGGTCGCCCGACCACCAGTAGAAGAGGTCGGCGCCGAGAGTCGCAAGCACGAACGCAATCGGGAAATGCACCATCATCACATGGATTGGATGGCCAACCAGGGCGACAGCGGATCCGACGTCGAGCCGGCTGAGTTCAAGGAGAATGGGGCTCTGAGGTTGGGACGCGGGATCGTTTTTCTTCGCCATGGTTCATGCCCCCCGCACCAGATGCCTCATGCACGTAGAAATCGTAGCGTCTTCCTCGCAGTGGTCCAACTCGGATCGGTCGCGACGCTGACCGGCTGCGGCGGGTCGCTATCGGCGCTCGCCCCTTCCGGGCCGGCAGCAGCGTCGATCGCGACTCTGTGGTGGGTGATGCTAACTGGCTCTGCTGCCCTTTTCGCCTTGGTCATGGTCCTCTTCGCTCTCGTGATCCGGCGGCCCGGCTGGGGCTCGAGCGTGTCGCCCGAGCGCTGGATCGTCCTCGGCGGTCTCGTCTTGCCGGCCCTGATCCTGGTGCCGCTCGTTACCTACGGGATGATCGTGGGGGAGCGGCTCCTGCCGTCGGGGGGCGTGCCGCTGCGTATCGAGGCCGAAGGTCGGCAATGGGTCTGGACCTTCCGCTACCCCGACAATGGAGGGGTAAAGACCGTGAGCACCTTGCACCTGCCTGCGGGCGTCCCCGTCGACATTGCGGTTAGCAGCGTCGACGTCATCCACGGATTCTGGATCCCGCGCCTCGCCGGCAAGATCGATGCTGTGCCGGGGCATGTGAACCATCTACGCATCCAGGCCAATGAGCCCGGCCGTTACGAAGCGCTCTGCTCCGAATTCTGCGGCCTCGGCCACACCGCGATGCGGTTCGTCGTCGTCGTTCATCCGGCGAAGGACTTCTCCGCCGCACTCGCGCAGGCAGCCGCATCGCCCGGGGCGACGCAATGAGCGCGTCCGCCGACCGGCCGGCGCGAGGGAGCCCAGCGCTGCGGCTGCACCGGGAGCTCGCCGCGATCTGGGGCACCGGGCCAGGGCTGCAGCGTCTCGCCGCAGTTAGCCATTCCATCGTCGGCCTGCGCTTCATGGCCACGGCATTCGTATTCTTCGCGATCGGTGGCGTGCTCGGCATGCTGACCCGAGTTCAGCTCGCGACGCCCGAGGCAACCTTCATGTCCCCGGAGACCTACAACCAAGTCTTCACCATGCACGGGTCGATGATGCTGTTTCTGTTCGCTGTCCCTATGGTGGAGGGGATAGCAGTCTACCTGACCCCGAAGATTCTCGGCACACGCGATTTCGCATTCCCACGGCTGACCGCTTATGGTTACTGGTGCTATCTGTTCGGTGGTACGATCCTTACCGGTGGGCTGCTTGCTGGGGTCGCGCCCGACACCGGTTGGTTCATGTACACACCTCTGAGCTCGAACGTGTACACGCCGGGCATCAATGCCGACGTCTGGCTGCTTGGGGTGACCTTCGTCGAGATTTCCGCGCTGACACTGGCCGTCGAAATCGTCGTCTCGATTCTCAAGATGCGCGCGCCGGGCATGTCGCTCGACCGGATGCCGATCTTCGGATGGTACATGCTCACCACCGCGCTGATGATGGTGGCGGCCTTCCCTCCGCTGATCCTCGGCTCGATCCTGCTCGAGACCGAGCGCGCCTTCCATCTGCCGTTCTTCGATCCGACGCGGGGCGGCGATCCTCTGCTGTGGCAGCACCTGTTCTGGCTGTTCGGCCATCCTGACGTCTATATCATCTTCCTGCCCATGGCGGGCGTGCTGTCGACGATCATCCCGGTCTTCGCGAACCGGCCGCTTGTCGGCTACCCGGCGATTGTCGTCTCAATCATCGCCCTCGCTTTCGTGAGTTTCGGCATCTGGGTGCATCACATGTTCACCGTGGGCATTCCGCATCTGGCTCTCGCCTTCTTCTCCGCGAGCACAGCGATCGTCGCTGTGCCGACGGCGGTGCAGGTCTTTTCCTGGCTCGCCTCGCTGGCGCATGGCAGGCCGCGCTGGGACGTGCCGATGCTTTACATCTTCGGCTTCTTCTTCGTCTTCGCGATGGGTGGTCTGACCGGCGTGATGCTCGCCATCGTGCCTTTCGACTGGCAGGCGCATGATAGCTATTTCGTCGTTGCCCATTTGCATTATGTCGTCGCCGGCGCTTTCGCCTTTCCCATGTTGGCCGCGCTCTATTACTGGCTGCCGCTGCTGACCGGACGCAAGGCGGTGCACCGGCTGTCAGTGCCCGCCTTCTGGCTGATCTTTGTCGGCTTCAATCTGACCTTCTTCTTGATGCACTTGGTCGGACTGCGCGGCATGCCTCGGCGCGTCTACACGTATAGGGGGGGTGAAGGCTGGCTCTGGCTCAACCTGCTGTCCTCGGTGGGTGGGTTCATCATGACGATCGGGTTCGCGCTGGTGGTGATCGATCTTCTGGCGCAACTCCGCTATGGGCGCCGCGTGCGGCGCGATCCTTGGGGAGCGGCGACGCTGGAATGGGCCATGCCGATCCCGCCGGTGCCTTATAATTTCGCCTCGCTGCCGCATATCGCGACCGGACCGGACCACGCTGCCCCCGACGGACTCGCGGCCTCGCTGGCGCGAGGCGAGGGTTATCTCGGTTTCGCGCGCAACGGTTGGCAAGAGACGCTGGGCGTGCACATGACGTCCGGCGTACCCGAACAACTCATCATACTGGCTCGCCCGACGTATCTGCCCCTCTACACGGCTCTCGCTACAGCAGCGGCGGTGCTGTCGATGCTGTTCCATCTTTATCCGCTGGCTCTTGCCGCTGCGCTGTTGGTCATCGGGCTTTTCCTGCTGGCGGCGCAGAGCGCCGGCCTCAGCCGAGAGTACGGCCTGCTGCCCGTGGGTCATGGCGTGAGCGTGCCGCCGCATACCGAGGTAGCCGGTTCGCCGCCATGGTGGGCGCTGATTTTCACGCTGGTCGCCAACGGCACGCTTTTCACGTCTCTGGTGTTCGGGACGCTCTATCTCTGGATCGCCGCGCCGAACTGGCCACCAGCGGAGACGTTCGCACCGGACCTCAGGCTCGCCGTCATCACCATCGCAGCTCTCGCCGTCGCTGCTGTGGGGGCCCGCGTATCGCTGTGGGCGCTCGCCGCGGGTGGCATGACGCGCATCTGGATCGGCCTCGCCATGCTCGGGCTCCTCGTCGCAATTGCCGCGGATGCGGCACTGATCGCCGGTGTTGTACCGCGTCCAACCGAGCACGCGCTCGGAGCGACCGCGGCCGCGCTGCTCTTCTATGTCGCCTTGCACGCCGGTATCGGCCTTTTGTTTTTCGTCAGCAACCTTCTGCGCCTCGGCGCCGGGCTCATCTCGCCCCGGCGAACGGTGGACCTGCGCCTGACCCGGCTCTGGCTCGACTACACCGTGCTGACCGGAGCCATTGCGCTCGGTCTCGTGCTGGCGTTGCCCTCGCTCGTGGCGATCCTGGGGGCACGGCCGTGACTACGCGCTCCGTTCCACCAAGACAACTCTGGTGGCTCGCGGCGGGGTTCGCCCTTTGGTGCAGCGCGCTTGCCGTTCTCTATGCCGTCCATGCCATCGGCTGCGCGTTTGCCTGGTCGGCCGGCCCGCTGCGCCTGGGCCTTGCGCTTGTGCTCCTCGCGCATCTGGCGGCGATCGGATGGATGTGGCGCAGCCTCAACGAAGCTGGGCCGGGCCTCGAGCTTAGTCGGACTGATGTCTTTTTGCACACTGTGGGCGTCTGGAGCGTGGTCGCCGCCTTCGTCACCACAGTCCTCACCCTCGGCCCGCCGCTCCTGCTCACTATGTGTATGTGATTGGCGCATGGCCGCCTGCATCCAGGGCGCACTCCCCCGGAGGTGTCGCACTGCCCTGGATGGGAGAATTGCGCCGTTTTGGAGCGGGCACTGCCGCTTGAGAGACCGTGTGGATATGAGGAGGTCACTCGGTCATTCTAGAGCAACCCGATGAAATATCAAGCGAATTGCAGCTATATCGAGCAGCGTTTCTGCTGTCTGGACACAACATTCATATCCTCCGAGAGGCGGCGATTGAACCCGAGCCATGCGATGCTGCGCTCAAAAAAATTGCTCGTAACTTCCTCGCCGCCATTTATCTCGCCGCTAGGGCGATTTTGCTCAATTGACGACGCGCCCTAGGACCAGCCGTCGCCGCCCGGAACTTCTCACACCGTCTCTTAGACCGCCGTCGCCGCGGCCAGCATCCCGCGCAGCCTGGGCAACCCAGTTCCGGATCGATTGTGCCGTGGGTTCAAACTCGCGCGCCAGCTCCTCAGCCGAACGGCCGGCTTGCACCAGCTCGACCAGTTGGCGACGAAACTCAGGTGGATAGCTTCGTCTTGATTTCGGCATAGTGGACTCCTCGAATGCAAATGCTCGGGTGTCCACGAAACCGGGTCAACTCCACCGGCTCAGCCGAACCACTGCCCGGCGAACGGCGGCGAAACCGCCAACGCGAAAGGAGAAATAGGATCGCCATCCGCTACGGAGGGTGGGCCAAAATTCGTCAGCAAAGTGGGCCAGAATTCGTTGACACAGCCAGCGATTGCCTGCATGCCTAGTGCCAACAGCCCAGGACGAGCCAAACAACGGTTCTCATGGACCGCCTCCGAGTAGCGCGTTCCGCGGTCGCGGCCAGATTGTCATGATCTGACAGGGGCCCTGAAACAAGAGCTTGGGGCTAAAAATAGGGCTTGAACCGCGATAACACAACAATGCCCTTTCTTCCGCTGGACGGCTGACCGCGGATTTGCGACTGCGTAGGATTCAGAAATTTCGAGGGGTTGGGCGTGCAACCCCGATAGGCGGGGATCGGTTCAAATGGCTCGACTGGAATGCCTCGCTCAGGCGCTGACGCTGTTTGTGCTGTTCGCCTGGCCAGTGCTCGCTGTCGCTGCGCAGCCTGCCGTGGCACCTGCGCTCGGCCACGAATTGGTGGTAGGCGTACGACAGGCTCCACCGTTCGCAATGCGCGATGCCGACGGGGTTTGGACCGGGATCAGCATTGATCTGTGGCGGCAGATGGCCGAGAGCGTCAGGATCCCCTTTCGCTTCCAGGAAGTAAATACCGAACAGCTTTTCGTGGGTCTGGCGCACGGCACACTTGATGCCGCGATGTCGGGTCTCGCGATCACGCCCGAACGGATGCGGACGGCGGATTTCCTGCAGCCCTATTTCATGGCCGGGCTCGGCGTTGCCGTGCCCGCCGGGCCCAAGTTCGAGTGGCGCGCCGTGCTCGGCGGCCTGCTCTCGCGCGGGCTGTCGGTGATAGCGCTGGGCATCGCTGGGCTTATCTTGCTGGTCGCTCTAGTCGTTTGGCTGATTGAGCGGCGGAGAACGCCCTACTTCGGCGGCCCGCCGCAGAAGGGACTGGTCTGCTCAGTCACCTGGTCGGCGAAGGCGCTGGGCCGCTCGCCGCCGGAGCCAACCGCTTCGCCACGCACTTTGCCGGGCCGGCTGGTAGGCGCAAGCTGGGGCGCCGCAGCAGTTGCCCTGATCGCAATGTTCACCGCGGCAGTCACCACCGCGATGTCCGCGCGCGAACTTGCCGGCCTGGTCAGATCTGAGGCTGATTTGCACTATGTCCGCGTTGGTGCGGTGAGCGATAGCCGAACCACGGGCTGGCTTGACCGCCAGGGGATAAACTACGTGACCTTTGCGACGCCCGCGGCGGCGCTGCACGCGCTCACCGCCGGCGACCTGGATGCGGTGGTGTATAACGCGCCGATCCTGGCCTGGACGGTGCAGCATGACCACATGGATGCGGTGCGGATGCTGCCGTTCAGCTTCGACCCACAGCGTTACGCGATCGCCCTGCCACCAGATAGCCCATGGCGTCAGGCGCTGAATGTCGCGCTGCTCGAGGTCACGCAAACCGACTGGTGGCAGCAGACCAAGCAGCGGTACCTGGGAGCGGATTGATCCTCAAGTGGTTTGCGGCAGGGGTGCAGGCCACATGATTGAGAGACAGTGGAAAAAAGCGCCAGGACGCGATCATCTCCGCAACTGCACCGGGCTCGGGGGCTGAAATCGCAGTACTATGGCTGACAGGTGATCGTCAGCGCCTCGCGACTTAGCGAACGCATTCGGCGCTCCGACCGCATGACATCGCCAAGTTACGCGGGCCTGGCGCGGACAGCAATCGCCGCCCTCGACCCCTCACCGATTAATTTGGCAATGCCATTCAGAGATATCGTATCCGCAATAGATGCAGCGCATGGTGCGGTCGTAGGCACCGTACGGCTGGCAGCTCGGCGATTATATGATGACCCTCGAGGACCGGTTGGAGGGCCTCACGGTTGCCGACACGCCGCGCCTTACGGCCGCGCGCCTCAATCGCAGCCTGCGTCGCCATTTCGGCAAAGCGGATCACCACCGAGGGACCAACTGGGGCTTGGCCGGCTGGAACGCGTGCGTGCCGTCTACAGCCACCTGCTCGCCAAGGCTGGAGCCGGCGACGTTGGCCGCGCTCTCGGCATGCCACAGTCCAATCTCTGCCGACTCTTGGAGGCAGCGGTCCTCATCGGAGATTATGTCGTCAACGCGCTGGGGCGTGCCGGCCCGCATGTCGTCTTGGCAAGAATTTTTCTGGTTTCAGCAGTGATCTCCCAATTTATCTCCAACACTTCAGCGGCATTGGTCATGATGCCGATTGGTCTCGCCAGGGCCTCTGAGTTGGGAGTTTCTGCACTTCCCATGATGATGGGCGTTGCCATGGGGGCCAGTGCTTCCTTCCTGACTCCTTTCGCTAATGGCGTAAGCCTGATGGTGTACGGGCCAGGAGGATATCGCTTCGGCGATTTTTGGAAGCTGGGCCTTATTGTCATGGTCTGGACGCTGATCGTCACAATGGTTGTCATTCCTCTTTACTGGAAATTCTGACGAGGCCATGGAGCTCCACCACCGCCTGCGATGGTGCTCCGGATCGAGCGCCACGGCCCGAGCTTCGCGGGTGGATCCGCTGACGGGCGACCGTCCAAAGCTTATCTACCCGACGCGGTCGACCGCCCGATCTGCCACGGCTGTTCAACATGCTTGACCACCTCGTCCGCCACTACCAACAAGGCTGCACGGGCGAAACCGGCGGCGGCACCACTCGCCATCCCGTCCATGCTTGGGACGGATAGGGCGCAACGGGAAAGCCGGGCGCTACGAGGACCCTGCCAAAGAACGGGTGAGGAAAGAAGGGGTGAGGGAAGAAACGGGCGGACGAAGCCGGGACGGACAAATCCAGGATGAAAGAAACCCGGGTGAGCGAAACCGGGGCTGACAAACCCCCAGCCCCGTTGCAATGCGCCGCTGCCCCAGGTTAGTCCATAACAACCATCGCCCTCACTTCTTGGGAACTGACAGCCGGTTCCTCAGCATGAAAATCGTGATTGCGAAGGAGGCGACCAGCAGTGATGCGAGCACGCCCGAGAGTGCGCCGACGAGCGGCAAGGCTGCCGGCTCTCTCAGGTCGACACTAAGTTCTTGTCCTGCAAGTCCGCCGATTAATGAAGCGATGACGATGTTCCAAATAACAACGCTCGACGGCAATGCGAGCTCGACGTTTCGGCCGAGGATGAAGTAGCCGATGACCAGCGCCAGGATGGCGGCAACGAACGCGCAAACGATGGCCAGCACCAGTTGACTCGCCAACAGGCCGCCGAACATCAGTGCGACTAACGCGCCACTGACCAGGCCAGCCAGGATCATTGCGAGAACGCTCGCTGAAACCACACCACTTCCGCGTTGCATATTCATCTCCCACTCTTTTCACCTGCGCGGTCATGAACGCCTGACACGACGCTTGACGTCGCTCTTGAAGTGCATCTTAGATCACTTCGATCCTGAGGGATACTAGGGACTGGTTGTGGGTTTCCGGCGTTGCGGGCTGGCGAGCGCGAACGATCAAGCGAAGACCCGGGAGTGCCGCCTTTGATGCGATGATTTTGCAATACTGTGGGTCGGAGTCGGAATTTTTATCATCCGGAGCCGTGCGGAGTTACGTCCGCGCCGTCACAATGCGGCACACAACGCCCGGACAGACGCTAGCAGAGGTGGCGTAGGTTGATCATGGGTGCGCCAGGAAGCTGGCGTGATCCAGCCGGTGAAAGTCCGGCCCGGGTAAGGGGTAGCGCCCGCCCGGTAGCGAGTGTTGCGTCGTGGAAGGCGACAACTGCGGCGAAGCGTACACAGCAATCTTGTGGGGTGTGGGATCGAGCCACGAAAGAAACGATGACGCAGGGGCCGAGGCGTTCGATGACGTCGAAGAGCGTTGGTGCGCGAATGGACTGCGATCCTAGCCGTCATCTTGCTGCCTCCAGTCACCTCCTCCGAACGGAGACTGGCACACCCAAACTTGTCATTCGATTGAGCACATTGCAGCCGATCTTTGCCTCGTTGCGCTGATTGAGCAGACTCCGAGCGCAAAGTCGTCGACCGATGATGGTCTTGTACCGGTAGACTGCCGTCTCGACCA
>Ga0335075_10013103_pt1 | contig 12495 bp, 9 predicted proteins | sample Lox_Sample_24_FD_206723 | JGI IMG/M metagenome (GOLD analysis project Ga0335075, IMG submission 206723) | Soil microbial communities from Loxahatchee National Wildlife Refuge, Florida, United States - Lox_Sample_2.4 | ecosystem: Environmental > Terrestrial > Soil > Wetlands | place: USA: Florida... | reverse complement strand
TTATACGTTGGATCTAATTCGACACAGAGACCAATTTCGCCGTAGAGGGTTGAAACCGGTACATAATCCTGAATTACAATATCATAGTCATGGGACGGAAGAAGATGATCAGTATCAAGCTGATGAAAAGCTGGAACCTGAATTAGATAAAGATGAACGATATGTTCCTCCCAAAGACGTTTCCAAAGACGGCCAAGAGCGGGCAGCAAAGAGACAAAAGGTCCAGGCGGAAGATGAACAGGAAGATGTAGGAATTCGGTTGGAGATTGGAAAGCGTTGGATAGATCCTAGAAAGTTTGATGTGTCTCCCTGGAGGAATGTCAGTGAAAAGGAGAGGAGAAATGTCAACGTGGAGACCGTTCAGGAATTAGATACTGAGAAAGAGGTATCTATACATTTTGACTTCGACTAATTGCAGATGCCCGATCACGACTTCAATTCAGAAGACGGAACGGGATTCTCGCATCCTGCATCTCCACAGACGGAAAGACAACACTCGGTTTCAGAACAGCCTGGCCGAGCATCTCCTAAGCCTGATACGACTCTACCATCCGCAGCTGGACGAAGGCTCAAGGAAAGCGCCTTCATAGATCCCGATAGCATCTTCTTAGATGATGAAGAGCCTGCTCCTCAGCCCTCGAGGTACTCTATTTCTTCAGATGCTAGCAGCAACGCGTCTTCTTCCTCATCAGAAGATGAAATAGAACGGCTCAAAAAACGAGCTCGGGGTGTATTACCGGGATCGTTTTTCACAGTCCAGACACAGAAGAAGCCTTCCCAGGTTGCCGCCCGTTATGCATCAGATCGGATGGATCCCGATCGCAAGGGGGTTGCTAAAAAGAAGAAAAATAAATCGCGCCAATCTTTCAATTCTGCACCATTTACGTATCCAGTTTCTTCTAGTGAAGAGGATGAACCTGAACCGCCGGAAAAAGAGAAGAGGAATTTTGTGGACCTGACTAGGGAGGAACAGATCGAGGATAATGTGGATGGATGGAATATTCAGGAGGACTTGATCGACAGGATGTTGAATTGGGGTGCAGGGGCTAGAGCAACGGGTGCAGGAAATTCAAAATCGAAGAAAAGTGAGCTCAGGCATCGGAAGGAGAAGAAATCTCATTCAAGTTCGAAGAAGGTACATTTTCCAGTGAAACGTAAACGACAAACGCGAATAAATGAGTTTACGGCTTCAACCACTGCAACAACCCAGTCGAGAAATGTTACGAAATCAAATGACAAGAGAAGAGTGAGATTGAGCATTGTGGATGCATGTGACGTGTATTCTGTGAGAAACGCAAGATCTCCACCTCCATTTATGAAGATTGCTCGGAGGCAGAGCATGGGAGTTAGAAATTTCGGACGGCGGAAACCGCCCAATAGTAAAATGTTTCAATTTGCGGAGGAGAATGATCAAGAAGACGTTCAGACGGTCATTACAGATTGGCAAAATGGAAATATTGTCCAGGACGTTAAGCAGAGGACCTGGGCTGAACCTGTTCGACTATCTAAACCTCCTTCAACCAATGTCAGGCGAGATAATCCAGTAAGTGGGCCAAGGAAAATGAATATCAGACGCATACCGCTGGCACCGCTTCAAGAAGAGAACTCAGGTGTTGGGAACCATGACTATCCTTCTCTAATTCCTAAAATCAATCAGCATGCATCGAAGACTCAACAAAATACAACACAGTCTATTAAACTATTTCCTGGCATAAATAGAAGTGGGAACAGGAGACGAGCCCCGAAGCCAGTATCTCGGCGTCCAGATGATATCGCAAATTGGCTTAGAAACACAGCTACAGACATACCCGACGTCAATGACACCGAATCTTTTCCAGAATCCTTTCAGTATACCCAGCCTCTACAACGAGCACATCCAAGACCACGAAAATCCAGAGTTCCCAATCGACGAGATGTCAACAAATTCGACAAACGCTTTCAACTCCACCAAGGTCAGGGAATTGCGACCACAACACGCCAGTTATCCTTGGATGATATTTGGTTTCCCAATGACTCCAGTTCCTTAACCTTTGGCGTGATTGCTGTGCCGGGAGGAATACACCTTGATCTGACTACTTTTATGGGAAGAGGCCTGCTAACATTTTCGAAGAAGACAAAACCGGCCGATGACGAAGAAATAATGCTGTGGGCTCCTCAGGAAATACGTATTGCCTTGGATGTAGAATCTGCATGCAATCGGTTGGCTTCAGATCTCGATCAGATTCTCGATTTGCTTGATGAATTACGACTATGTAAGGATGGAGAAGTTGGCGTCTCAAGGCTGCAAGGTCGAATTCTAGACTTTGCGAGTTTCGTTGTTCGGTATCTCAGCCAGTTGACTTCTTCAGATGTCAACGATATCCAGACATTTGGTTCGAAACAAGTGCGACTCACAGAAATTGCCATGGATCGTCTTGATGGGACTACTCTTGCAAGCTCCATTGACCTTGCACAGCCACTCACATTGGTGTCTCTGTCTTTGCTACAAACTCTTCTTGTGTCGTGTGGTCAGCTTTGTGTTCTCACTTCTCATAATTTGTCAATGCTAGGAGCGGATCAACTCATGTCTAAACTCAGTCGCAGATTGCTACAATACTTATTGAACGGTGGTTTCGATCCCTTACAACAAGCTATTCGCAAAACCCGAGCTACCGGCCCGCAAGTAGGTTGTAATTCCATCCTAATCGATATCTGGAGTACGTTGTACAACCTCTTGGTTGACCCTCACATAAAGCTGAGGAGCATTATTCCCTCTTTCTGGACATTGTTACAATCTGAATTAGAGATTGACGGGACTATGGATGGTAAGATTCTCGATCGTGCATGGTATACAATTATGAATGTGTCCGCCATCACTGTTTTCACGAATGATGGAAAGTCAAAGAATCCATCTTGCCGGGAGAAAAGTAGTTCGGAATTCACAATCTGGAATATCGTTGAAGGAATCGTCAACCCTTACCTACAATCATATGCTACCTTCCAACATCACCGATACGATAGATACATTCGCACTCTGTTTGGGAGATGTCATACTCTCGTCTCGTCATGGGGATGGAGCCAAGGCGCCAAAGCTGTCATCACGACATTCTACAACTTCTTCACGGACCGACGATTCGATAATCTCAAAACTGAGGCGTTCAGCGGTCTTCCCAAATTCTTCCATCAACAAGACACATCTCTTGAAATTCAAACTTCCGACACCACCTTCACAGTCTTCCTAAAACTCATCGTCGCATATGTTACCCACCAACAATCGGATATTAATCAATTGACGGAACGACGAGATAAACTTGCGGCCATGAAAGATCTGGATAGGTTTGTCAATCGGATTACGCCACTTAGAACATACCAAAGTACCTTTGCACCGTTAGATTACATCGCGTTACAGAATCATTATTGTTTGTTATTGGCTTTGTATTGGGTTGGACCTGTCAGATCAAGACCTTCTGTTGAGAGGATTAGAGATGTCATCGATATTGAGATGGCACCTGCTCCAGCACAGGTCATTTGCATGGAGACTTGGAGTCTACTTGTCCAATTACAGTTGAGGAAGAAAGAAGATCTGACGTCTACGATGGACTGGTTCAGAGTCATATTTAGACACAGTATGAAGGAGTTTCAAGTTGCGATGAGATTGGTGGCCACGGAAGATCAGGATCAAATCAAATCAAAATTGAGATCGATGGAGAGCATTGTGTTGAAATCGTTACAGGTGTTGGGTGATCATGTTGTTGAAGCTGCTGAGACATTGGGACCTTTGGTTGACGGTATTGTCCGTTGATGAAGTTCTGCTGATCATCAGATGTAACTGAGATGCTTGTAAAATCATCTCATGAATTGCCTGCAGTATTGTTGACTGCTCTTTTCTCTGTTCTCAAGTCTTTCTTTGGGGCAATTGACCGAATCACCACGGGAATCCAACTTGCTGTCCCGGATCTTATTGAACAAGATAGTCAGGATTATGGGGACGCCGCATTTTTCGAGGAATTTATTGCTCAACAGGACAGTGCGGCCCCCTTCCCAATTGGCGCCACCATATCCAACGTCAATGGACATCTCTTCCGACTCCTTGCAAACCACTTTGCATCACTGAAACGTACTCCAGAAAACCTTCAAGAGATTATCGACGTTTGGATCCAAGGGATATCAATCCTCGTCCGTCATCATCAACAGGACTGGACAACCTTCCTCCAATATGGAGGCGAATGGGAACGTCTGAGATCAGCAAACACTGCGAACAGTCGGACGTGGTCCCCCTACATCCTAACTAAAGTCCTCTCGGCAGATCGCAATTCGTACTTTCAAGGACGCGATCATTTCATCGGAGCCTGGTTTGAAAGTATCATCGAACCTGATCTTCAACGTCAACATACATTTACTGCGCTGCTTCTCAATGTCGACGATGAAAAGAGTGTTTTGGCCAACTCGCTGTTTGCTAAGAATCGGGAGGGTGTATATGAAATTAGCGGTGACGCGCTTTTTGAAGCCAGACCTGCACTCATTGTTCGTATATTTTTCCTTCATAGGCTTGAGTAACGCGATAGATGCGCTGTCAAATCTGGGAAAGAATTTCGAAAGTCTATTGAGTCAAGGTGACCATGCAGCAATCTCAACCTGCAAGCAACGTTACCTAGACTACCTTCACCGCATGCTCTCAAACATGAAGTCTATATACCTTGTACTCCTCCCCAATTCTTCCTTCTAATCTCAGGATCTCAAACACACCGAGTCTGAAGATCTCATTCAATATATCTCTCTAGCACAGCACGTCACCGGAAACATAATCCAATATTGTTCCTCCTTCCTCAAAGAATCCGCCAGAACATTCGCCGATCTCCCGATACTAGATTACTTTACCAATCCGGAAACGTTTCCTCAACCAGGCCTTCATGAATTAGTCTATGCAGCTCAACGACTTTGTGGGACTGCTAGAAAGGATTCACATAGACCGTTTACACAGGCTACACAATCAGATGTGTTTTGGAGTATTAAAAGTTTTCTGGAGAAGAGTGTGCGAAATGGGGAGGAAGGTGAGGATGAGTTTGTGGAGTTATGTGTATTGGCGATGGGGGAGAGGGAGGAGGGAGTGTTAGGTGATCATGTTGTTGAGTTGAGGAGGTTTGTGGTATGTGATGTGTTTTGTGAATGGTTTAGAATGGCGCCGGAGAGATCTAATGGCAGAGATCTGGTGTGGGGTTACGTCGTGCCGTGTTTGAACGCTGTGAGGGCTGTTTATGCGAGTGTTTGGGAGAAGTTGATGAGTAATGATGTGGATGCAATACAAAGATTTGTGGACGATTTGTTGGTTTTGATGACTACTTTGTTCGTTGTGGTGGAGGCGATTGAACACAGAGGGCGATATTCAATACTGTACGCCAGGGCTGTGGATTTTGTCATTTTCGTCGACCATGTGGTATTCTATATCAAGGAGATTGCCACCCTACAAGGTAAATGTTATTAACCACTCTATCTGACCGTCTAGGAATGCAAGATCTTCAACGACTGGTCCAGATGTTCCGACAGATTGCTCTGCAATCCCCATCTCTGACAATCACAGCGGAGGCGGTAGACAGGAACTGGGTGAGAGACTGGATAGCTTCGCACACCAGAGTCAATCAATACATGCGCGCAACTGTACGACGCGAGATAAGGGACATGCAATACAATGTTCCCATACTTTCACGAGAGAAATTGGAGAAAATTGAGAAGCTACTAATAGGAGATGAACCTAAAGTCGGAGTTGACGATGTAATTGCGACGTATGTATAGTAACAGAGATATACCCGGAGTAGTAGCAGTTTAGCTAAAAGAATAGATCGTTGTAATGTTGCCGCGATGATCGCGAACGCAAAGCATGGACCTTGATGAGATGAAACACAATTTACTTACCGCCGAGGCAGCTAGTAACACACGGAAAATCCAACACAACGCCATTAATTTTCGAGATATCTGATGTAAGTGATCTATCTAGGTGGTCACGTCCCGGGAAATTTGGGACACCACACAAATAATATATGGTGTCCGCACCTAACCCTCTGTGTGTCCCAACCAATCATAGCCTCAAATTACGTAATATATGACTAATATCCACCTTTCTCCATATGTAAAGGTGGTGGTGGGAGGTCTTTCCACCAGAGTTTCGTGGTGTGGCTGGGACATAGCCAATATAAAATTAGTTTTGCGAGTTTGCTTATGCAACTCCTTAATTTCATGTGGATCCTCAAGGTTTTGTCTTGGTTATGTGCAAATTCGTGCGGTTCTGTACCTCAACCATCACGATCTGCTCAGTTTGATAAAGGTTAAGTCAGTTTAACTCAGTTTAGATCGGTTTGGAAAGAGTTTGATCGATTTCAAATAAGGATGATGATGTGTTGCGTTGGAATAAGTTTGGTAAGCGAAAACTTGGTGTAATTACATTTAAACTTAATAAGGATGCTTGCAAGAATACTACGACAATCAACAAACTCCAAACCGAATCACGATTTCTTTTCTTTCCATTTATGACGACTTAATCCACATTCATAGGTTCGAACTCCTCTTCTTCCTCTGCTGCATTGGGCTCCATTGGAATGAGCTTTGCATATCGGATAACGGGGAGAAGTGCAGGGTGAAGATTTGAGTCTTGACGAGGAGGATATCCAAGCTTCACAGATTCTCGATCCACAGCGGCCATACTAATCAGTTAGCGACAGAAAGCATCGTCATTGAATCAATAGTGATGCTTACATTCTCGTTTTCTCAGTCACTGAAATCACTTTCTTTTCATATTGGTTTTTGATGTCCACAACCGCATAAGTAAACATCCGACTCGCAATGCAACGCAACCATTTGTTGTCCATCCCATCAACACGAGTCCACACCGAATCATGTACTACATCAATTGGAGCCCAGACCCTCCTCATTCGTTTCAAGGAACCCAACAAGTCGTCATTTACAGACAGGATGTACAGGTCCAACTCGGGCAACGTAATTGTCTCGGTACCTTCTCCAGCGCCACTAGTTCCTCCTGATGCTTGTGCATTCTCCTCATCATTTTCTTGTTCCTCTTGCCTTGTTCCATTGGCCAACGCCAGTCTCATGTTTTCTTGCTCGGTCCTCCAACTTTTCAACCAGAGCGAGTTGCACCATTCCAATCGTTCAAAGATGGATTTACGAAGGCCATCATAAAATTCTCGAGCGTGCCGTTTCAAATCTGGTTTGTCGGCGATAGCACATAGCATCATGATTTCATTCCCAGTGAGGTCGAACTTGTGCCACATGGCCAAGCGAATGTAGTAATGCAAGGTTTTCAACAGTGGGTCGACCTGATCGTCAATACTTTTTTCCCAACTTGGATCCTACCGTATCTGCTCCCGTCACGATGTCGGCATTCAAATGCTCATCGAGGGACTTGGGAAAGCTAAAAGCGTGTTGAGAATTGGACATTTCGATGTAGAATTGATGACAACAAAGGCAGTTACTGTCTCGATAGGGATGGTGGTCAAGGCGGTTTGTTTACTTTTGCTGTGGTTGGGACTAAAATGAAGATCTTTACCCCTGAATGTCGACTTTACCCCTGAAAGTTTGTTTATCGAACAACATGACATTTTCCTACTGTCTACATAACGATACATTGTAAACTAATCGATCTTGCCTTTCCTTTGAAGATTCAAACCTCATTCTTCTCCGTTTGGCCTATCTCCTCCTACATTAAAGGGATATGGGTCATATCCTCGAGCCAAATCAGTGCAACATTGTGAACCACCGTCGGAACGAGGACATTCGAATATGTATCCTTCAACGGTTGGAACAGTGATGGATGATCATGGGTAAAATTGCGCTTGAGGTGCTTTAAATCGCGAGCCTTTTCGTCTGCGTAGCCTAGGCTAAATAGAATTAGAATAGAACAAGGAATTCGACGAACCACTTTGTAATAAGATCTGCTGACATTGGTTTGTCCTTCCTCTTAGCTTTGGCAGCATAGCTCACATAGTTCGCGGCTCGAGAGTAAAAGACAGAAAGCCAGGGTGACCTTTCATCATCTGCATTTCGTTTCCAAGGATCATCGCTAAGTACGGTAGCAATTGGCGCAAAGATCCTTCGAACAGTATCGTCGTCGGGCAAGATTCTGTCGACTTGTTGCTGTGTCAACTTGACCAGGCCTCTATAGCCCGGAGTTTGGTCTAACCACCTATCGACGAGCTGGTCCATGCGGGTAATGATCGATTTTTTGTATTGTGCGTAATTGGTTCTAAGTTCGTTGACTTCTGTGTCGGACAATTGCCACTTCATGCCAATATATTTCAAGTCGGATTCTTTGAGGATGAATTGTCGACAGGCGATATACTTTATCCAATATTTGATTGTTAAGGTACGGTTTATCTACAAATTAGCGTGATTATGATAGGAAAAGGAGCGAGTTGACCACCTTAATTGTTTGTTCGTCTTTTCCTTCTTCAAAGGTACAACGAGGATTCGCGAAATCTTCAATAGATCGGCTCGGTATTTTCGGCATGCGTTTTCTTGTAGGTGGCATGATGGATGGCAAACTAATGCAATGCTGGCCAGATAAAAAGGGAGAGCAATCAGGGAAGAAGGCAAGCACGCAAATGGGGTCCCAGCTCTTTATATACGTTGATCCAGCACGAGGTCATGTGTTGTGTTTTGAAACGAGATGGACCGTGCGCAGCGATGACGTTGAGGAACATCTTTGTAATCTCTGCGAATTTGTAGTCTTTTGCGCAAGTCCAACTATAAATCTCTTCGATCCAAGTGCTTTCATATCCATTCGATGCGACCACAGCTTGAATTGTGGGATTTCGAGCCGACTTGGCTTTGGAAAGGAAAAAATTCAGGGGTAAACTCTCCAATTTGAAGGATCGAATCGGCGCGACGATCATCCTGCAGATCACGCAATCATCCATGATTTTTCCGCTTGATTTGCTCAAAACCAACGAACTTTCTACAAAGGCTGCGACAAACTATACTATATTCCTCAATTCAATATCGTTTACTCCCCAAAGCGGATCGATTCTGTTCCCTGATACGTCTTTTAACATATCGTTCAGTTTGTTTAAACTGCTGATCTTTTTATTCTCCATATATCTGTCCATCTTTTGCGCGATCACCACAGGACCCATCTGAAGGTTCTCCGAAGCTCGCATGACGGCTTCCCAAACGAATCGACGACGTTGATACTGCTTCCTTTTCGTTTCTCCAACTCTCCATCGGCTGCCGTATTGTTGATCCAACATTCGAATGGCAAGACCTCGTGGAGCACCGATAGAACGAGAGATGCCTTTGTCGTACTCTTCCCATAATCTCTCGACAGTTTTTACAGATTCAATGCACAGCTCATATTCTGGTATTGCCGATTCAGAGCTGGATGGAAGTTGAGCGGGCTGTGAAGGAAGAAGCTGTGAAGCAGTTGAATTCGAAGTAACTTGAGCAAAAGGAGCATCGGCGACGCGCAAGTGCAATCCATTAGTCGTCATCGCGGTGCAGAACTGGTGAACCTCGTCAAGCGGCTCGAGCTTTTGATGAATTTCATCCAGTCTCGCCGTAATCATATTCGCATTCGTCCTGAGTACAGACGTAACCTGAGTAGTTTGCTCGTGAATGCGATTCGCGATGAGAGGCACCGTCTGCTCGACTCGAACTGCGTGAGGATTACGTCCATTCTCTGCTTCGTGAAGAAGTTCAGCGGAAAACCGTGCGAAGTCGGGAGAATTGAAAGGATGATGATTCCAAATGTCGGCATCAGGATATCGCTGTCGCAAGAACACAGCATCTTGAAGAATCACCGTTCTGAACCATCGGAGCACGACGAAAAATCCCTGGAGCGAGATATCTCGGCCCTTTGGAGGCTTTTGTAGGTCCAGATGCTCGCTATACTCAAGGTTTGGAAAGATCTGACGTCGAAGTTCCTCCGATGGCTCAACACTTTCTCGAATAAGGAAGTAATGACCTTCATCTGCTCCATGACCAGCCAGTTCTCTAGCTCCTCGCCGTGGAATCCCACTTGAATAGTGCTGTGTCATTCGACTGTGATCCCATCGTCCCAGCCTTCTCATAGAGCTGTCGTCAATCTCCAAAGCGTCTGCGAGCTTGCATCCCTCTCTCCGACAGACATGAGTTCCGGTGAGGATTTGACAGTCGGCTCGACGGAAAGCATTGTTGCACACGTTCTTGTGACTCGTATAGGTAATTGCCTCAAATCCGTCTTCCTCTTTGGCGAAGACTCGAAGCTTGTACCAGCCAGGACTGTCGTTGTCGGAATCTGGGATTTCGTCAAAGTCTGGCCAAGGTTGACTCGAAAGGTGATAGCGATAGAAGAAATAGAATGCCATCCCCGAGACGGAACAGAGTTCGAGCCGTTTGTGTCGAAAGACGACGCCATATTGGGCTTTGTCCTCTTTGTTGGTCTTGCCCTGGCGAAGACGAAGGAGAAGCATAGGAACATTGCCTTTATTGCCAAAGCTGTCTCTGAGTTGACTTTCTCCGATTGCGTCGACAGTGAACAGATCAGGGAAGGTTGCATTCAGTCGATCTTGACTGCGAAGCATCATCATCGTTCCCCAGAGTAAATCCATACGGGTTCTCATGTCTACATAGCCGCCAGATTTGAACAGCATCTCGAGAGTTCGCTCTAACTCGTTCATTCCACCAAATCGTTTGATGGTGTCGAGGCTAGGGTCGAAGCCGCGCCGATAGAACTCTTCCCGTCTAGTTTGAAGATAATGCTTGACCAATGTGTTCACATGGCCGTTTCTCGGATGTTCAGGATTTGCGAAGAGACCGAGACGGGTTTGAGTCTAGAGAGTGAGAAATACGAAGGAAACAGGAAAGAAAATACCTCCCATAGATCCACAATCGGCTTGATGTAACCTTCGATGCCCTGCTCTGAAAGTGCCAGACCATTTCGTTTCCCCTTGGATCTATTTCCTTTGGGAAAGACCTCTTGCTCCAGAAACACGGCTAGCTTCCCCGGACTGACTCGATCGTGATCTGGATATCCTTTCTCCTCACACCAATCCTTCCAAAGCTTCTGTTTTGCTCGAAATTGATTCCGACAACTCTTGGCTCGATCGCGATCTCGATAGTTATTGGAGACAACCATGAGACTCGTCATCTCATTCTCTAACCAGACTTCGTGAGCAATGCCCCCTCGATCCTGTGGATCAAAGGACTGCAAACTATTGAGGCCTGAGATGTCACTGGCTCGTAGGACGAACCGCTGGGAGGAATTGGATCGGTGTTGAAGGTTATCGGTGTAGCGAAAAACAGTTCTCTGAGCAACTGCGGGGGGTCGAGGAGCTTGATACTGACAGCTTGCATATTCCATTCGAGTATGGCCTTGAAGGCGATGCTCCGCTCGGTCTTGCTGCAATGCTTCGGAGGTAAGTGCAAGAGGCGGTGGAGTGGTCGTCGACATAGAGGAATGATATCCGAAATCGATGGGATCTGGTCGGATGGGAGATCGAGGAGGTAAAGGCATCGAGCCATCTATATTGTCTGGACTGCCACGATTGATTTCTCGCGCTCGATTAGTGTTGGGATCGATCAATCCCATCATGTTGTAGTGTTCACGAGTAAGGGTAGAATTGGGTAGTGCCGGATTGAGGACTTGTAGATTCTGACTCGACTGTCTTTCTTCGATCTCGCGAGCGAGCGGACCGACCCGCTGTTGATGCAGTCGAGCTTCGGTGCGAGGGGTTTGAGGAATGGAGATTTGGGCAAGGGGCCGTCGACCCCGTCTCGCACGATTAGGAGCCATAGTTCTTTGTTATGACAGTGTATTCAATCCCTCGTAAACCGATCGAAGTCGTGCTAAACCGATCTAAACCTCGCCAAACCGATCTAAATCTGGCGATACTGGTCAAAGTAATGTTGATGTGCCCTTGAATCGCAGGAATGCTGGGCCAACCAGCCGTCAAATTACCTTAAATGTGTGCAAAACCGTGGCAGTGCTCACGTAAATGGTCTAACTGGCCAATGGGATCATAGGGAACGACAAATAAATTTGATTTTTAGACTAGCGATTGGCTGATTTCGCATGTGGCCAGTATTGAGGCCCGTGTCCCATCCACACATTAAAAGCCCCGTGACATGTCCGTGACACACAATATATTATGGTATGTTACCGATACTGGTAAGCTGTTATACAAAGTTTCGCTTTATGATTCATCCCGCGAGGGGCTGCCAATGAAAACGAGAATCTGTGGCACGGTTAGGCGATCTGCTCTTTTCTTTGATCGCTGATTTCCTTGCTGCGACTCGATTTAAACTGCGAACCGTGTTCAAAGCACCACAAGACTTGACCCACGCAATCAACCCAATCCCCATCCATTCCATCCCCACACTCCTTTTCGCCTTGATCGGACTTCGGCGTTGGACACGGCCGGGATCACTCAACTCCATCGAGGGTCACTAGCAGATAATCAGTAGATTCTGGTGTCTGTTGCCAACTGACCCACCCTTGTCCTTATCCCTCTTCTTGATCTTCTCCTTGGCCTC
>Ga0335075_10013102_pt1 | contig 12496 bp, 9 predicted proteins | sample Lox_Sample_24_FD_206723 | JGI IMG/M metagenome (GOLD analysis project Ga0335075, IMG submission 206723) | Soil microbial communities from Loxahatchee National Wildlife Refuge, Florida, United States - Lox_Sample_2.4 | ecosystem: Environmental > Terrestrial > Soil > Wetlands | place: USA: Florida... | reverse complement strand
GAGAAGCCGGTGCCCATGATGACGCAGACCCGGCATTTCGACTACCGGGACGGGCCGGACTATCAAGCCGTGCGGCTACCCTACGCGGGCGACAATCTGGCGATGTACGTCTTTCTCCCCACGAGCGACTCGAGCCTCGCGGATCTCGTCGGGAAGCTGACGGGCGATGCCTGGGAGCGCATCAGGGTCGAGTTCAGAAGCGCGAACGGGACCGTCGTGATGCCGAAGTTCAGGATCGAATACGGCACGCAGCTCAAGAGGCCGCTCGAATCCCTGGGGATGAAGCTTGCCTTCGATGCGGGTCAGGCGGACTTCTCCGGCATCGCACCGCATCTCTATATTTCCGCCGCGATACAAAAGACGTTCGTCGAAGTGAACGAGGAAGGCACCGAGGCGGCGGCGGTGACCGGCATCGCCGTGACCGCAACCGCGCTCGCACTGCCGGCGCCGCCTTTTCAGATGATCGTGGATCGGCCGTTTCTTTTCTTGATCGAGGATAGGCCGACGCAGACGATCTTGTTTGCCGGCCTGGTATACGATCCCAAGCCATGAAAGCGGTCCCGAAGATGCGATGAGCACAACCAGTCTGAAGGTCAAAGGGGAGGTTCCCTATGCAAATCGAAGTCCGTCCGGTACGCGCAGACGATCTCCATGGATGGCACAAGCTCTGGGACGGGTACAACGCGTTCTATGGGAGATCCGGACAGACGGCGCTGCCGCCGGAAGTGACGCGGACCACGTGGTCGCGATTCTTCGACGCCTACGAGCCCATGTATGCTCTCATCGCCGAGGAGGCCGGCAGCTTGCTCGGCCTGGTGCATTTTCTCTATCACCGAAGCACGACCGAGATCGGCCCGACCTGCTATTTGCAGGATCTGTTCACCGTGCCGCAAGCGCGCGGCAAGGGAGTCGGCCGCGCCTTGATCCTGCGCGTCTACGAGCACGCCAGGAGCTCGGGAGCCCGGGAGGTGTACTGGCAAACGCACGAGACCAATGCCGGCGCGATGCTCCTGTACGACAAGGTCGCCGAGAAATCGGGCTTTTGCGTCTACTCCCACATGACTTGAGCGCTGCCCGCACGATCGCCCTCGCCGCCACGAGCTCAATTCCCGAGGAACCAGCATGCTCAACGGTCGCCCGCCTCGCTTTTTGGCCCTCGTCGCGGCCATGGTCCTTTCCAGTCCTTGCGCCGCGAAGGAAGGCTACGACCTGCTGATCCTCAACGGTCACATCATCGACGGCACCGGCTCGCCCTGGTATGCAGGGGATGTGGCCATCAAGGACGGCCACATCGCCGCCATCGGGCAACTGCCGGATGCGACGGCAGCACGAGTCATCGATGCACGCGGCCTGGTGGTGGCACCGGGGTTCATAGACATGCTCGGCCAGTCGGAGATGACCATTCTGGTGGATCCGCGCCTGCCGTCGAAGATCTTCCAGGGCATAACCACGGAAATAACGGGCGAGGGAGAATCGATCGCGCCCCTCGATGACGCCATCGTCAGCGAGCGCCGCTCGACGTTCGATCACTATCACATCAAACCCGACTGGCGAACGTTCGGCCAGTACTTCGCGCGGCTGCAAAAGCAAGGGATCGGCATAAACTTCGGCACCTACGTCGGCGCAGCATCGGTGCGCGAGATGGTGGTGGGCTACGGCGATCGCGCGGCGAGCGCCGAGGAGCTGAAGGAGATGCAGGACCTGGTGGCGCAGGGCATGAGGCAGGGTGCTCTCGGCTTGTCCACCGCACTGGAGTATCCGCCGGCGCCCTACGCGAGCACCGAGGAATTGATCGCGCTGGCGCGAGCCGCATCGCAGTACGGGGGAATCTACGCGACGCACATGCGCAGCGAAGGCGATGCGGAGATGGCCGCGCTGGACGAGACGTTCCGGATCGGCGCCGAGGCGCACGCCGCCATCGAGATTTTTCACCTCAAGGTCTCGGGAAAGGCGAACTGGGGCAAAGCGCCCGTCGTCATTCGGCGGATCGAGGCCGCCCGGGCGCAAGGTCTCGACGTGGCCGCGGATACTTATGCGTACACCGCCTGGCAAAACGGCCTGGCCGCGTTCGTTCCGCCCTGGGTCTCGGATGGCGGCACCGAGAAATTCATTGCGCGCCTCAGGGATCCTGCGACTCGCGCGCGGATCCACAAGGACCTGCTCACCCCGAGCGGCGCGTGGGACAACGAATGGCTGGAGATCACCGGTCCGCAGGACATCCTCATTGCGGCGGTGACGAACAAGGATTTGCTCGGGTACCAGGGCAAGCGGATGAGCGCAGTGGCGCAGGAATGGCACGAGGATCCCATCGACGCGATCTGCGACTTCCTGATCAAGGATGGCGCCGCCACCACCGTGGTGGTATTCGGGATGGCGGAGCCGGACGTGGATCTGATCTTGCAGCAGCCCTGGGTTTCCGTGGACAACGATGCACCCGGTACCTCGCCCGAGGGCATCCTCGGCATGGAACACCCGCATCCGCGCGCTTACGGTACTTATCCGCGAATCCTCCACAGGTTTGTCCGCGAGGAGCGCAAGCTGTCGCTCCCGGATGCAATCCGCAAGTTCTCCTCGCTGGCCGCCCAGCGCGAGCATCTGGCGGACCGCGGCGTATTGAAGCAGGGAATGTGGGCGGATATCGTCGTGTTCGATCCCGGTGCGATCCGCGACCTGGCGACTTACGCAAGCCCGAATCAGTTGTCCGTGGGCATGCAGTACGTTCTCGTGAATGGAGTACCGGTCATCGATCGGGGGAAGATGACCGGGGCGCTGCCGGGCCGCATTCTGTATGGCCCGGGGTTTTCTGGACCGCGGCCTTGACCTCGGCCGCGGCCTTGACCTCGGCCGCGGCCTTGACTCGGGCCGCGGCAGCTACGACGTACGGAAGCGCAGGGCTCTAGCTAGAGCAGCGACTTGATCGCCCTTTGAATGCCGTCGGAGTCCAGTCCTTGATGGCCCATTTGCTGCCACAGGCCGCCGCTACCCTCAACATGGGTACCGATATGATCGTATTTTCCTCTGAAGCCCGCCCGCAGCAGGTAGCTGCCAAAGCGGCTTCCCAGGCCGGTCTTGACGTTCCAACCCTCCACCACCAGCACGAACGGCGCGGCCGCCAGCGTCCTCATCATCGCCGCGTCGACGACGTTCAATGTGGGCTTGTTGACGAGACCCACGCTCACGCCGCCCTCCTGCAGCCTGATGACGGCATCGAGTGCCCGATAGACGGCTTCACCCATCGCGACGACGTAGCCGCCCCCGGGCTTCGTCTCCCGCACCACGTAATCCTTGCCGGGCTCGAAAGGCTTGCCTCGATAGAGCGGTTGACCGTCGCCATCGAGAATGTCGGGAACCGGAGCGCGGGTCGAGAAGACGAATCGCAGACCCGGGTCGCCGTAAATGCGCTTGATACACGCGTCGAATTGATGCTGGTCCACCGGGAAATAAAGGCGCGTCGTGTCCTCTCCGTGGCCGGGCTGCACCCCGCCGTCGGCAAACATGCTGTTGATCCCGAAGTGACAGGTGTTGTCGGCCATGTCATCGACGCCGCTGTGGCTGAAGTGGGCCAGCACATTGGAGAAATTGAGCCGCGCCATGGTGATTTCGCTGACGCACATCTCCAGGAACGCGCTGAACGTCCCATAGATGCCTTGCTTGCCCGCCGCGGAGCCGAATCCGGCCGCCGCGGAGAAGTTGCCGCGCTCCATGATGCCACCGCGAACGAAGATCTCAGGATGGGATTTGCGGATGTGATGCAAGCCGCAAGAGCCCTCCAGGTCGTTGTCGAATACGCGCACGCTCTGCAGCCGTTGTGCCTCGCTCATGCCATCGAGGATCCCGTTGATGATCTTGCCAAAGTCATCGCGGTTCTTGCCCACCCCCGACGATCCTTTGAAGCTCAGCGGGCTCTTCTCCGGCTTTGCCGCCTTCAGCAGCTCGATCGCCCGCTGGTAGCCGCCGCGGCTCTCCAGGTACTGAATCGCCGTGGCAGTCTTGAGAACCTCGTGCGCCGCAGGACTGCCTTCCGCTCCCTGAATTCCAGGTGCCATCGGACGCTTGATCACCAATGCGTGCGGCCTCGCATCGCTGAAGGCTCGGCACAAATCGACATACAGCGCGTCCAGATCCTCACCCATGGCCGTCTCGGTGGTGAGACCATATCCGGCCAGTGTGCGGCTGAGATCGTACCCGGCCATGTATTCCTGGGGATGGCCGGCAATGGTGACATTGTTGTCATCGACCAGGACCTTGACGTTCAGCTGCTTACCGACGGTGAGACGGGCCGCTTCCGCGTCATCGCCTTCCATCTGGCTGCCATCCGAACCGAGCATCACCACCGCCTTGCCCGGATTCGCCAAAGCAACTCCATTGACGAACGCCCACAAGTGGCCGAGACGGCCCGAACTGAATTCGACGCCGGGGGTGAGCCGCTTCTCGGGGTGCCCGGGCAGAGCACTGTCATATTCGCGATAGTGCAGCAGCTTCTCGGCGGGCATGGCACCGTTGAGGACGCTCAACAGGTATTGCGTGGCGACTCGATGACCTGCCTCGTCGTAGAAGATGGGAACTATGGGGGAGCCGTTCGCGATGAATGCACGGATGATCGTGAGCTCCGGCACGGTGTCGTAAGCGCCGCCCGTGTGGCCTGACAGCCCTTTGGCACCGGCCAACGCCGTGAAGAACACGATGGCATCGCGGCATAACTGGATGTTGTGTCGAAGGCTCGCTCTCTGCGCCTCGCTCAGTAGCGCGACCGCGGGGTCGAGCTTGAGGGGCTCGAGTTTGCTCAGGTCTATGGGAAAGGTCTCGGTGTTCATTGTATGCAATGCGGCAGTGCCGAACAGGGGGCTGAAATTGTACTACGCGCAGGCATCCGGCGTTGTAGGAGCGAGGCGCGCTGGATTGCAGGGCCGAAGGCACCGCGCGCGATTGATCACGGCGTCTTTTCGGGCACCATACCTGCAGGAGGCGTCTCTTGCACCCATGCACGCCGATGGCTTCGCGCGGCATCGGCGGCCTTCTCCCAGAAGGCCGGATTGTCCGCCATGACCTTGATGTTGAATTGGTTGGAGGCGCGAAACTCGAGCACTTCGACGCCGGCAGGGCCAGGCGTGTAGGCGTAGGGGACCTCCCGCCCAACGAAGAAGCCGTCGCCCGCGCCGAGCTCGTGGTGCCCGATCGTCAACGAGCCGCCGACGATGTAATACAGACAATCGACATTGTGCGAGTGTCGAGGAAGGGGAAAGCCGCTTTTGAACCAAACATAGACCAAGCTGAACCCGGGTGCCGAGAACAGGACCCGCAGGTCGTGACCGGCGTCCACCCCCTCGGCCTGCGCCCTGCGGGAGCCCTCCGCCACGACCGCGCTGACCGGTTCGTACTGCATGATGGTGCTGTCCGCATCGCATCGGGCATCCTTGGCCCGGAAGATGGCAAAGCGTCCTTTTTCCGATTTGCGTTCGCTGTCCACCACATTGCGTCCCCGAACGATCGTGATGCCCCAACCATAGCGCCGACCCGCTGAAATTTCCAGAAGGCCGCCCCTTCATTGCCCGCATGCGCCCGTTCCGGCGTCGCCGGGAGAGGCATCGGGGAGGCTGTCGCGCAGCGGAATCGCCGGTCGATTCGCTAGTCCAGCGGCCAGGGTACCGAGCCGTGCAATGTGACTTCACCCTCTTTACGCGGTGCGGGCTCGGCCGTCGCGCCATCGACCGCACGCCACCACGGTTCGACCGTGTCGGCATGCGCCGGCTCCACCGGTTGACCGAGAACCGGCATGAGCAGCCGTGTGCCGGTGCGCGGCGCGAGTTCCAGCAATCTCTCGGCGGGTTGATCCCAGGGATGCATGCCCAACGCAAACGTGCCCCAGTGCACGGGCATGAACACGCCGCCCAGCATGGCGTGCGCCTCGAGGGCATTGTCGGGTCCCAGATGGATGTCGCCCCAAGCCGGATGAAACGCGCCGATCTCGAGCATCACGACATCGAAAGGCCCAAGCCGCTCGCGAATCGCGCGGTACTCGGTGGTCAACCCCGTATCTCCGCTGAAGAACACCGAGTGGTGCGGCGAGCGAATCGCAAACGAGGACCATAGAGTCGCATTGCGATCCTTCAGCCCGCGACCGGAGAAATGCTGCGAGGGCGCGGCCGTCACCACGACACCCGTGTTGTGCACCGCATGCGACTCCCACCATTCGAGCTCGGTGATACGTTCCGGCTGGATGCCCCAATACTCCAGATGCGCACCGACGCCGAGCGAGGTGATGAACGGTACGCCGGTCCTCGCCAGGGCGCGAATGGTCGGGTAGTCGAGATGATCGTAGTGATCGTGCGAGATCACCACGGCATCGATCGACGGCATCTCGCGAAGCGACACGGGCACGGCCTGAAATCGTTTCGGCCCGATGAGCGCCGAAGGGGATGCACGGGGTCCCCATACCGGATCGGTCAGAATGCGTACCCCGTCGATCTCCATCAGCAGCGTGGAATGCCCGAGCCAGGTGACCCGCAGGCCGCTCTGCGGCTTCCTGGTCCACACCTCGAGCGGGCTCATCGACGGCAGCGGCCCGCGCGGCAGGCGCCTTTCGCCGCCGCACAAGAATTCCTTGAGGGAGGGCATTGGCACCGTCGGATCACGCAGATTCGGCAGCACCGGATGCACGTTTTGAAAGCGATCGCCCGCCCACAAAGCCGATGCCTTGATGCGCTCGAGGCGCGCACCGCCGGCGCGTGTACCCATGGATTTCACCGCGCTAGTGTAGCAATCCATGCAAGGCGGTGGACGCCGGCAGTTCGAGCGCCTATTCGGGGCCGAGTCGACGCCAAGCGCGCACCAGCGCCTCGGCGGCGCGATCCACCATATCCCGCGTCGTGGCCCGTCCCAGTGTCAGGCGCACCGAGCCGATCGCTTGCCCGGCAGGAATGCCCATCGCCAGCAGCACTGCCGACGCGGTTTCCGCTCCTTCGTGGCATGCCGAGCCGGCCGACGCCGCGATCTCGGGAGTTGCCGCAAGCAGCACGCTGGCAGAAACCTTCGGGAAGCGCACGTTCAGCGTGTTCGGCAGTCGGCCGTCCACGTGACCGTTGAGCGCGATGCCGGGAACTTCCCGCGCGAGGTGCTCCCATAACCGGGCGCGCAGCCGGCTCACCCGCACGCCCTCCTCGCTCAGGTCGCGACGCGCGATCCGGGAGGCCGTGCCGAGCCCGACGATGGAGGCGACATTCTCCGTCCCCGGCCGCAACCCGCGCTCGTGCCCGGCTCCCAACACCAGCGGTTCGATCGCGATGCCGCGACGCACGTAGAGCGCGCCGACTCCTTTGGGTGCGTAGAGCTTGTGCCCGGCGATCGACAGAAGATCCACATCCAGCGAGCGCACGTCGACAGGCACCTTTCCGACCGATTGCGCGGCGTCCGTGTGTATGTACGCGCCGGCGCGGCGCGCAAAGCCGGCCGCCTCGCGCACGGGCTGCAGTACGCCCGTTTCGTTGTTCGAGTGCATGATCGTCACGAGCGCGGCGAGGGGTGTCGCGGCCCTGTCCAGCTCATCCAGCCGCGCCCGGCCGCCGCCGTCTACCGCGACGCGGGCGATTTCCCAGCCCTGTTGCTCGAGCCAGTTCACGGGATTGGCGGTCGCCGGGTGCTCGACGGTGGTGGTCACGATACGGCGGCGCGCGCTACGCGCCGCGACCCCGCGAATCGCCAGATTGTTCGCCTCGGTGCCGCCGGAGGTGAAAACGATTTCGCCCGCATCGCACATGATCAGCGCCGCCACATCGCTGCGCGCCTGTTCGACAGCCTCGCGAGCTCGGCCTCCATAGGCGTGCGCACTCGACGGATTGCCGTAATGCTCCCGCAAGTACGGCAGCATGGCGTCGACCACTTCCGGCAGAAGAGGCGTCGTCGCATTGTGATCAAGATAGACGGGAAATGAGTCCACGACAGCGCTCGATGCAGGGCATCCGCGTCTAACGATACGCGAAGGGCGGGCGTTGTGCCGCGACCGTTGGCGCGGGGCGCCCGGCGTGCCGCGCGGCGCACCTTGCGCGGCGAAGCTCCCTGCCGGATCGCCTCGCCGCGACTTTCTCCCGGCGACGCGGGCTATCGCGCGGCCCATGCAGTGGTATGCTCACACGGAACGCCTGGCGCGATACCGGCATGCGCGCCGGCGCGCGAGTAATCGAGGTCGAGATTCTATGCACCGGCCGGCACGAGCATCGCCGCCGTGTCCGCACCCGGGAAGATGAGATTCCCGGCCTCGTGCTTCCGGATTGGGAGCAGGTGATCGGGCGCGACTATCATCCCTGGGATCGCGATCACCTGGCGATCGATACCGCCGGCCAGAGTATTGCGGCTTGCATCGATCAGCTGCTGGCGGCACTTTAGAGTCCGTGCGTGCCCGCGCGCCCCTGGCAGCTTCGCGGCCGCCGCGCGGGCGCTACGCATGTGCCCAGGCGCCGTCGACCGGCAGCAACACACCGTTGACATAGGCGGCCGCGGGCGACAGCAGAAACAGCACGGCGCTTGCGATCTCTTCTGGAAATCCGAGCCGCCCCATGGGAATGCGCGCGGCGGTTTGCGCGATCACCGGCCTATCCAGCAAAGGTATCGTGCGAGGCGTGATGATCAACCCCGGGGCCACTGCATTGGCCCGCGGCGCTCCCCGGTAGCGGGTGGCCAGATAGCGCGTATAACCGGCGATCGCCGCTTTTGAAGCGGGGTAGAAGGGCTGGATCGACTGGCCGCCGCCCTGAAAGTTGCCTGCGATGGAGGAGATGCTGACGACGGCTGCAGCCACTGTCGAACAACGCTCGATCCAGCCGGTGGTGACGCGATGGACGCTGCCCACGGAAATCGTCAGATTATCATCGAAGGACGCCGTGGAATTGCTCGAGGGACCGGCATTGTTGACGAGATACCGGCACGGCCCGAGCTGCAAAGTCGAGTCCCAGGCTCTTGCCACGGCGAGGTCATCGCCGACATCGACAGTGACCGCAACGGCCTTCGCGCCGGCCCCCTCGACTTCCAGCTGCGTGGCAAGACCGGCCTCGGCGCACAGGTCCCATACGGCCACGGACAGACCGGAGCGCGCGGCCGCCAGTGCCGTGGCCTTGCCGATGCCGCTGCCCGCCCCCGTCACGACCACGACCTCTCCGGCAGCGAAACCGAGACCGCGCATGTCGTAAAGCGGCCCATGATGCTTGCGGGCCAAGGCACCCTCCGGCATGGCGCTCCCTCCTGTCGGCTCGCCCCGAGTCGTTTGAAATCGCTCCGATTGTAGTCGAAGTCCCCGGCCCCTGACGGGCGAGCTGCGGCGACGCTAGAATCGAGCATCGGACTCGCTCGTCAGTCATGGAGAGCCTCCGAGGACTCTGCAGGCCAAACCGATGCACCCAAAGTATCCGCATGTCTTCAGTCCAATCCGGCTCGGTCCGGTGGAGATTGCGACTCGCTTTTTCTTCGCGCCCCACGGAAGCTCGTTGACCGCGGGCACGAAGCCGACCGACGATCTGGTCTCCTATAGTGTGGAGCGGGTCAAGAACGGAGGCTGCGGCCTGGTCATCGTCGCCATGGTGGCGCATGAGCGCGGGCGAACGCGACAGCCTTCGCCCCATCCTACGGAGAACATTGCCGCCTTCCGGGCGCTGGCCGACGCGATCCACGAGGCAGGGGGAAAGATCTTCGGCCAGCCTTTTTATTGGTGGGGAGGTTACGGCCAGTGGCAACCACTGAGCCCTCCGGCGCCGTCGCTCGCCCCGTCGACGCGCCAGTTCGGCTACTCGGAGCGGACCATCTCGACCCATGAAATGGGTATCGATGAAATCAGGGCCATGCTCGCGGCGGTTCGGCAATCGGCTGAGAATCTGCGTGCGGCGCATTTCGACGGCATCATGCTGCACGGCTCTCATGCCGGGCTCATCGAGCAGTTCCTATCTCCTTACTTCAACCAGCGCAGCGACGAGTATGGAGGCAGCCTGGAGAATCGCATGCGATTTCTGGTCGAGTCCTTGCACGCTGCGCGCGACGGTGCCGGCCCCGCGATGGCCGTGGGCTTGCGCTTCAATTGCGACGAGCTGCTCCCCGGCGGCTATGGAACCGATACGGCGCGCCGAGTGATCGAGGCAATCCGCGATCTGGGGCTGGTCGACTATATCGACCTGGACGTCGGCGTGGAGCCCCAGCAGTTCTACCACGGCATGCCGACGAGCTTCAGCGCGCCGCAGTTCTACCGGCCATTCGTCGAGGCGGTGCGCGACGCGGCGGGCAAAGTGCCGGTGCTCAGCGTGCTCGGACGCGTGACCCGCATGGCCGACGCCGAGGCAGCGATCGCGACCGGTGTTTGCGACGTCGTTGGCGCCGCGCGGCAGCTCATTGCCGAGCCGGAGTTCGTCAGAAACGCGCGCGAGGGAAAGGAGGCGCTCAGCAGGACGTGCATCGCTTGTAACTGGTGCACGGCTGCGATGGGCGACGGCGCGCAAGGCTGCACCATCAATCCGGCGAGCTATCGCGAGCGACTGTGGGGCGTTCATAGCTTTGCGCCTGCGGCTCGCCGGTCGAAAGTCGTGATTGTCGGGGGCGGCCCCGGCGGCATGGAGGCCGCGCGCGTCAGCGCACTGAAGGGCCATCAGGTGATTTTGCTCGAGCAGCGCGAGCGGCTGGGAGGCGCTCTCGCGCTTTGGGCCGATCTGCCCGGCCGCCAGACCTATCGGAGTGCGATCGATTGGTGGGAGGCACAACTCGCCCGGCTCGCGGTCGATGTCCGGTGTGCCACACAAGCCAGCGCCGACGGGGTGCTGGCGGAGTATCCCGACGCCATCATCATCGCCACGGGCGCGCTCTACAGCGCCGGTGGCCGCAGCATCACCTACGATGCCGACCTTCCGGGATACGATCAGCCGTTCGTCTACCGCCCCGAGGACGTCCTGCTCGGCCAAGCCCGCCCCTCGGGCAGGATCGTCCTGCTCGACGGCGAAGGCTTGCACACGAGTGCCGGCATTGCCGAAATGCTCGCGAGCAACGGCGGCGAGGTCTCGTTCGTGACGGCGGGATTTTCTCCGCTCTCACCGCGGCTGGTGGACAATTTCGAGGCCCGCTTCATCATGAAGCGCATGAAATCCGCCGGAGTGCGCTTCTCGCCCAGCACCTGGGCGAGGCGCATAGGCGCAAATGCGGTCACGCTCTACGACGTGCACACCGCCGAGGAATGGGAGATCCCAGACGTCGATGCCGTCATGCTTTGCACCGGGCGTGTCCCGCAGGATCGCTTGGCCAGGGAGCTGGTCGGCCGGGCGAGTCAGCTCTTCACCATAGGCGATGCGCTCGCCGCGCGCCCGCTTGCGGCGGCGACATACGAGGGACAAAAATTCGCTCGCCATATTGGCGAAGCGGGCGCGCCGGATTCGGTCTGCGAAGCCTTCTTCCGGCCGGATGACCCGGAAGCGACGCCGCTGCCCGCCGATGTGCCGAGACGAGGACAGCGGCTCAGTTGACCACCGCCTCGGGGACTCGAGGCGGCATAGCCATGCGGAGCCTGGTCACCAACAAAAGCGCGCACAGGGCAAGGAGGATATAAAGGTGAAAGCCCTCATCGTACGCGCCCGTCAGATCGTAGATCCGGCCCAGACCCGGGGGCGCGAGCAATGAAATGGGCGTTACGACAATGGTCATGAGACCGAAAACGCGCCCCACGTTGGCAGAACCGAACAGCCGCGCCGTCAGATAGCTCCAGAGCGGCAGGGCGACCCCGACCGCAGCTCCCAGCAGAAAGCTGCCCGTGATCAGAACCGTGTAGGTGTGCGATCGCAGAAAGAAGATGCTGGACAGCATGAACAGGACCAGACCCGCCGCGAGCCCGAGGCGAGGCGTCAGTCGATCACCGAAGGCCGCATAGAGAAGTTTGCTGCTCAGACTGCCCGCCGAGAAACAGGACAGGACCAGAGCGCCCTTGGTGGCGTTGAAGCCTCGGGAGATGACGAATTGAACCATGTTGCCGAGGACCCCGGCGGCACCGCAGAGAACCAAGCCGACGGCGAGGGTGACGACCCAGAAGTTGACATCGCCGAGCAGCGAGGCAGTCGATTGCGGTGCGGCGGTGCCTTCGGCCACAGCCGCCGGCGGCGGCTGGGCGTCGCCGTCCGGATAAAGGCCCACGTCGGACGGCTTGTCGATGACCAACCAGCCGATCACCGGAACGAGAAACACGATCACGAACGCGGCAAAAAGGCGCAGCGCATCGCGCCATCCAAACGTGTCGATCAAGTACTGGAAGACGGGCGGGAGGATCAGGCCGCCCAGGGCATACCCCAGGACCGCGATGCCCACCGCCCTCGCCCGTCTTCTGACGAACCAGCGCGGCAGCAATGTCGAATAAGACAGTGGTCCCAGGGTCGCGTTGGCCAGCGACAAGAATACTCCGTACGCCAGGAACACCAGCAGCATGGAGCGGGAGAAAGAGAGCACGAAATATCCGGCGGCCAGAAGCACGGCGGCCCACATCAGGAGC
>Ga0335075_10013101_pt1 | contig 12496 bp, 13 predicted proteins | sample Lox_Sample_24_FD_206723 | JGI IMG/M metagenome (GOLD analysis project Ga0335075, IMG submission 206723) | Soil microbial communities from Loxahatchee National Wildlife Refuge, Florida, United States - Lox_Sample_2.4 | ecosystem: Environmental > Terrestrial > Soil > Wetlands | place: USA... | reverse complement strand
GCCATTCGTCTGGCCCATAGACCAAGCAATTAGACTTCAAGCACTACGTCTAGGCTCAGCAATTCATAGAGTCGTTCATTGGGCCACCGTTCTCCTTGATAGACACATGCAATATGCCTTGCACCACCCACGGCATAGAGTTCTAGTGGGACTGAACTAGTTAGGATATGTATGGATGCAATATTGTGAAGTCAGTTTCAATTGAATAGCACAGCTTAGAGTCGGCTCCAACATGGACAACTCATCCTCGTTGTCAAATGTGGTCTCCAGCCTGGTCAGAGCACAAATGGGATCTTCTCTTCCTCGGTCCACGCTTGACGAAGAGTTGGACAAGCGAGTCGCCGAACTTATTCTCAAGGAGGCCCGTCAAAAGGAAGCCAGATACCTAAAAACAGGCTCATATTTGCCTCAAACGTAAGTACATACTATTACCCAACTCCATGCTAGACCCCCATTGGTAATGTGCTTATGATAGCTAATAGGAGTGCCAATACAGCAAGGCCGAACAAGCGGTTCCTCAGCTCAATCATCAAGAGCACAGACGAACACAACAAGACAGTTCTAAGAGCTCAAGCTGAAGCTGCTAATGAGGTCAAACGACAGCGAGAACAGGAGGAACGAGAAGAGCGGATGCGCCGAGCACGAGAGGCTGTCGCTGCTCGAGCCGGCTCCTCCTCGAATTCTTGGAGATCAAAGGACGATAGAAACCACAGGTGGCGTAGCATTTCTCCAGACAGACACGGGCGACACGGCTCGTCTCAGCATGAGCAGAAAAGGGAACGTGGCCCTTATTCGGACATTGGATCTGACCGCGAGGAGCGTCAACGAAAACGAAGGAGAAGAGATGACAAATATGATGACAGACGGAGCCGGTCCCCTTCTCGCCGTCGGGACAGGGATGGAAAGGGGAGCAGAAGGTATGACGAGGATGACCGGCACTCGTCGCGGAAGTCACACAGGAAGCCGCACGGAGACGATGACAGACGGAAAAGTAGACGGCGATCGAGATCCCGCTCTGTCAGACGTGGGGAGGATCGAGGCAGCAAACGGGCCTCGGAACGTGAAGACTCGCTCGATTCTCAGGAAGAAGATCGTGCGCGGCGTCGCAAGGCGCATAAACGGGAACAATCGTCACTGCCCCGAACTCCTGGTGACAACGCTAGTGCTCAAAATGGGTGTCATCGTTCCTCCGAGGAAGCCGGATCGACGCGAAAGGAAGACGATAGTTCAGAGGGGGGGGACTTGATCGGTCCCCGCCCTACTTCCTCTCGTTCTCCCCCGAAGGAGATATCGTCTAAAATGGACAAATACTTCGCAGAGGATTACGACCCTCGACTAGACATTGCCCCGGCGCTGAGTGCGAGAGATGGATTTATTCCACCAGGTGCATTTGACGACTGGAATATGATGCTACAGGTTGTCCGAGTTCGTCGTGAGGAAAAGGAGGAGAAGAAAAGGCTTGAGAAGCTGCACCATTCGGGCACCTCATCAAAGAAGGACCTGCCTGGCGTAGCTTTGCCACGAAGCGACGCGGACGATCTACTCGGCATGCAATATACCAAGCGAGGGGGTGTACGAGAATGGGATGAAGGCAAGAAGGAAACTCAGCTGCCTTAGGTCACTTCTCGCCCATGGACCTGATTCCGTTATTTACGATAGTCCCCGACTGAAGTAATTGCCCATGTTTGGGTAACTCGGCGAACATTCTCTTGCCCTCGGGAACCTTGTACGACGTGTCTACACACATGACCGCGGGGGGATGTGTTGCAGGATCTCTGATCAACCATTCCCTGTGCCAGGAATCAAACGTGTGCGTCGAACTCGGCCAGCTATCGTCTCTCTTAAGACTACCAATGCCGTAATTTCTCGCGAATAAAGAAGCGCTCGTCGTTGACAGCAGTCATTTTGGCTCGGGCCCCTTGGATGAGAGGTTGGCTGATAACGGAGTTGGACCGAAATGGAACGAGCCGCTGGACATTGAGACTGATACGAAATAAATGTGCTCCCAATTACCGATCCCTTTTTTTTATTATTAGTTGGGTAATCCAGGAGAGTATTACATAATCTAGAGAGATAATCCAACCGTCACACTGTGCCCACGTTTCTAAATTTAGCGCAGCCTGAGGCGACAGGTGTACTAATCTGGTGTGGAGAGAGTCTGAAGTGAAGTACGTCTGGGTGAGGGAGAGGCAAGTGGCATCCCTGAGACCCTAGTTCTCCTTCTCCTTCGCCGTCGATGGCAGAAGTCGTGAAGCCTGTTAAATCAACCGAACACCCACTGAAGAGGATCATCCGCAAGGCTTCCAAGTCGAAGACCTCTCTCCAAAACTTGGACGTGAATGTGGACCCAGCACAGGGACCACCGTTGGAAAGGCAGACCAGTATCGCATTAACTGTTCCAGACGAGCGGTTTGAGCCGCGCGAGCCTCAATCCCCTTCAGCCGATGAAGAGCCTCAGTCTCCTGTTTCAGCCAAGGAAGGGAAGCGGAGGGCGAGTCTGGTGGGGAAGATCAAGCGTTTCGCAGGTGAAAGGAGAGAGAAAAAGCCGTCCACCGTAGACGAGGCAGTTGAGCAAGCAGAAGGGGTTGATGCCGACCAGCCTCTCACTAGCTCAGCTCCTCCTCCACCGACCAATCAAGTGCCGCCGATCCACATCGCCAAACGCGTGCGGGACCTCCTCACATCTTCACCGCCATTCTACCCGACGACCCTCGCTGCATCTGATGCCTTTGAACCCAGTTCCAGCGATGGGATAAGCAGCGAGTTGCTGGGGACCAAGTTGCTCGCGACCCTCTCAACCCAATCGTTAATGGCGGGAACATCTGTCCATGAATCTGTATGGTCAATCCTGGAACGTACCAAATTCGATTTCAAGGCAAATATGTGCGCTAGCACCACAGCCAAGGGGAAAGACGTCGCTGAGCCCGACAATTCGGTCATGCTCTACACCCCATTGATCCCTGACGAGAATTCGAAAGTAGAACTCGCGAAATACAAGCTCTTGAAGGTTCCTTTGGACGACCTGGACGAACAAGGCGCGAACTCTGCTGCTTGGTGGCCGCCGTCAGAGTGGGGGAAGAAAGGCCCACCCACGAAGACCATTCGTGTGTGGATCCCAAGTACCACCCATATCTCTGTTCAGCTTGCCTGGTGGGGATATCGACTGTAAGCGGTGGCTACCGTGACCCCAACCCTCGCTAATTCCATAATCTCGTAGATGGCTTCCAGAACCTGTCGTAGCAGTCTTGGACAATGACCAAATGGAAACCGTAAAAAGAATTGCCATGATCTCCACCGCTCTCGGATGGTTGGTCAACCATATCCCCACAGCTGCGGTTCCCGTAGAGCTGCTGCCGGTCTTGGCTGTGGCGAAGACACTAGTACCTATAATCGGTATGTGTGTTATACTACCCATAAGTCTTTTACTGAAACGTTGCAGGCTACATTGGCGGGTTTATTTCATGGTACTGGTCGACTGTGAAAGGCTTCGATAAGGGGAAAGGTTTCGTTCTATCTGCAACCTGGTAAATTTATCTATGGAAAATTTGGCCTACGCCTCTTCTGACGAGTTGTGAAGGCTACTCCCTATTGCCCTGATACCCGGATATTGGGACCCTCCAGCGTATCCGACCAACCCAACCACACCTGCGCCTACCAATCCCGCACCATCGACGCCTGCACCGACTAGTCCATCGCCCACACCAGCGTCGCCTACGACGAGTCCGACGGCACCTTCGCCTCCTACTAGTCCCCCGACAGGCACATCTCCCCCAAACTTACCTACCGAGGGAGACGGAAGTCAAGTTATTCTTATTCGTGGAACTGGAGGTGTTTATAAGGCTTGAGCCTTAGTGTTAATTTGGGGTTTAGTATATCTTAATCGCCGCGTCTTTTTGTGTTCTCCCACTATGAGATTTACGACCACGTAATGAATGGGAAATGTGTGGTTTCTTTGCAGTGCGGACTTTTGAGTAACCACCCACCTGATGACCAGCTTTTGTCCGCACCACCATAGGCTCTTAGAAGACATCAAAATCGTAGCTCTCCGGGCTAAGAACCATATCTCACTAACAGTCAATGCTTGATGTTCGTATCTTCTCTCAGAGTGCCACTTTATCATTTTGGCCACAACAAGAGATTTAATTTACTGAAGCCTGTGCTAGGGCCCTTCGACCCTGTATGCAAGGGATACTACAGGAACGCACGTTCCTCCTCAATTAATTCCAAAACAGAGTGGTTCCCTCAACATGGTGGGGAATGGATTGGCATTTGCCGATTCCCGTCTTGAGAGACAGCCGTCGTGCGATGCTGCAGCAGATAAAGCGTCTCGTTCGCTAGGAGACAAAAAACAAGATCCCCTGGCGCTCTTACCCCCCGAATTATGGCTCCAATGTTTTGCAGAGATAGCCTACGACAACTCGATGAGCATCCTTCCGATGCTATTGGTGTCACGAAGCTGGTACACCACTCTGATATCTGCTGCACCGCTATGGACGTACATCTACATCCGCGACAGTCCCGAGTATGTGGAATGTGCGTCGGCTGCTTTGAAGCTCTCTCGAGATCTCCCGCTCTGCGTTACGATCGAAATACCAGCCGCAGACTGCGTGCTAAACGGACCTGATTCGATCAAGGGAGAGATTTATCGCATACGCGAGCTAGTTTTCAAACGCAGCCCCGACAAGATCCGCAACTCGTGCAACCTGGATGTCCACTCTATGGACCAATTCTATGACACCGCGTACGATCTATTAAAGGCTTTCGATACCTTACCAAGACTGGAGTGGATCACCCTGAACCATGCATTCGACTACTACAGCCTCTCTATGATCAAACGAACGTTCCCGCCTACACCCCACTTGAAGGGGATCAAGTTCTGGTGCATCACAGAAGAATCTCTAACGATATTTACATCGGAGGAGCTCAACTACCTCTCCTCCAGCTCACCGATGAAAGAACTGTTTCCATCTTTGACTACCCTAAAACAGCTCAAGCGGCTCATTCTCACACAGGCTGGTGAAGGGGAAGAAGATTCTCCGCTGATACCCGTCGTGGACATCCCGAGCTTACCAAAGCTGCAAGCTTTGGAATTTTACCAAAACTCACCCCAGTCGATCGTCCCTTTCCTCAAAGTCCAGAATTCTAGCCTGACAGAGCTTCAGGTGAAGCTTACATGGCCAGAGCTGGAAAAAATGGCGCGGCCCCTGGAAAACCTCACACGACTTCAACATTTACATTTCATCCTGAAGCCCCCTAAGCAACCATTGAAGGGATTCGAGCTTCTTCTTCCCCCGCTCCACCATGTACGCAAGTTTCAGCTGGAGCAGCAAGCCCCTTCAAAGGCACCGGGTGATGCAGAGCTGTCTTCCTCTACACCGCGAGTCCAAGAGTCTTTGGTGGCTCCGGCGAACAACGATTCATTTATCTCTCACCGACATATGGCATCTCTCTTAGATGCCTGCCGTCTCAACCTGACAGGTGTGCAAAGCTTTCTCCTAGTGCTTCAAGATGAGATACCAACCGGAAATCTCCTCGCGTTGATCGGAGCCATGTCTTCCCTACGAAAGCTCGAGTTTAAGGGACAACTGACAAAAGAGGAAAACGTGACCGTTGTCGCGCCTTCATTGGAGGAGATTGTGTTGTCAAACGAGTCGCTTCTTCTCTACCTCCAAGCACCTAATGTACTCGAGGTGTACATTGCAGCAGCGATAGAGGACACTCGTAGTCGCATAAAGGTTCTCGATGCACCTGCTCTGCGTACATTGTCGATTCACTCGTCACTGGCCCCGGCCATAAGCACAAGGGAGTATCCTAAACTCACAAGCTTGACCTGGATTGACCCGGCCGGGGGTTGCGCCTCCACCACGAAGGCGTTTAGTTCCTTAACCAGGATCTTGTTCGACTATTCTAGCCCGAGGAAGGAGTGTAACGACTTCTGCGAGCTGATACTACGATACCCGCGGTTGTGTAGGAGCCTCCATACTCTGGAAATGCGCGCCTATCCGGAGTGGGATATACTTCTTCACATGTTCCAACGCCGCAATCTTTTATCGGACCCAAGCGTCACTATGATTAAGACTCTGAAAATACCTGGTTATCCGGCACCCTCTTTATTGGTTCCTTTGACAGAATTGCTTGGAGGAAAAACTCCAAAATATATGCCATCTATAGAGGAGCTCTGTTTGGCCGTAGTAGATGGTCCATACTTTGACGTGAACGTGTAAGCATCGAGAATGTCTTGCTACCGGAGAATGACACCCTTCTACCAGACCAGGCTGCGAGGATTGCATAGATTGTAGGATGACCTGCGAGGCACCACTTGATCGACATAACGAACAGAAACTCAGCGAAGAAGCGGAGCTCGCTGAGAAGGGGCCAGACACAGAGCTTCCTAGCCATAAGGAGGTGAAACCTTTAAGAGGTTCTGATCCACCCCTTCCCGAAGAGCTTCAGACATGGTTTGACGGGTGGTCAATTCGTCGGACGAAGTGGTATGCAAAGTGGAACAGGTGGGATCGACATAGTCGTCGAAAAGGCGCATGCGAGCGGCATGATTATGGGGAGCTAGTCTCCATTACAACCGATACCCTGCACGGTATGAGCATGCCTTTTTTTTTATCGAAATCTCGACCTGACTGGTCATGCCACAAGGAATACCATATAGTTCCGTCGTGATTGCGATAATGTCTGGCTCCGAAATTCCGATGGTTAATCCGGGAAAGAGTCCTGTCCAGACAGGCTTTTGGAGATAGGTATAAACTCCCTGGCGTACCAGTAATGGATAAAAAAAAAAAACTCTAGCCCTCCGGCCAATATAGAGAGAAATGATTAAATAGACACAAGTGAGTATGAGCTAAGGCTACAGTGATATTTGTAACTTCAACTAAGGAGGGTGCGTCTCGAACATCCATAAGAGCCTGGAAACAGAATAGCCAGAATAAGATGACATCCATTAGATCGCTAAATCCAGGTGAGTAAAGTGACCCGCGACTATTTGGAAATTTTACTTACAAATGCGCATGCCCTGTTCAACTGCGATGACTTCCAGCCCAAGCTCCTCCCGCTCGATCATGGAACGCAACTCCGACGCGATGTGTTGGGAAAGCTTGCCGCGTTCGATTCCAGGGGCCATTTCCATCGGTGCTTTGCAGTGCATCACATAGAGCTTCACACCTCTCAGGCAGCCTTTCAAAGGCGTAAGCTCAGAAGAAACCGAGACGTCTGCACTTGAAACGGGTACGGCCACGCTGGAGTTTGTCGGGGTCGATGCACCGCTGATAGTAGAGCCGATCGTGTTGGGGCGGGACGGTCTCCGGAGGATCGTTCGTCGCCTCGACTTTTTGGCCGGTCTGTTTGCATGCGACGCGTTTTCCTTTCCGCTCAATATCAGATTGTTGGGGGGCGAGTGGAACTTGGGGGATTGGGGTGGCGAGACGGGCGAGACGGGCGAGACTGGAGGCTCTGCCTCTCGCCAGCGGCTAACCTCCCCAGCGAGTGCTTTCATTTCTTGTAGAAGGTGGTGGGGGTTAAGGTGGCCGAAGAGTTCCGCGTCCTTGCGCGTGGTGGGCCAGCTGCATTCGATGAAAATCGAGTCAAGAACCCTGGTCCCTGACGGCAAAACCGAGGTGATTAGAGAGGCGGCTACGCGCCATACGTCCTTGGTAGACGGGTTGAGTGCCAAAGAGTCGGGCTCCACATCGCCGAAGAAGAGAAACTGTTTGTATGTGACGGTGTTCTGGATGAAGAAGGCGGAGGAGGTGTAGGTTCCGGATGGAGCATGCGCATGGCTAGATTGACACGTGCCATGAGATACAGGCATCGCGAAAACGGACAATTTTGTGCCGATGGGATGATAGTTAGTGCTTATGTTCAAGTCGAAATCCGTCTTCTCCGCGGTGGCAGATTTACTGGCGTTCTTTGTGGGTATTGGATCATAAAGATATAAATAATCTGGAACTGAGGCTTCGGGAGACCAAGACGCCAGGTTAGGCCATATCCGGTCGCTGAAGATCATCGTAGACAAGTCGTCGAGTACTTGCTTCGTTCCAACAATGCGACGACGTCTGACTGGACTGTTGTGAAGAGGAGGGGGGTTTGGTAACGATCCTGCACTCAAAACAAGTGACAGGACATGGTCCAAGTGACTGTGGGAGATGAGGAACGTCCTGGGGAGGGCGAAATTAGCGAGCCCAACACCCCCTTTGGAGCAAACTACATACTGTATATAAGAGTAAATCCGTGCGGCTAGGAGTCCAGGTTCTTCTGGCGTGCCAGGGACGGGCCGAAGGTCGTGAAAAACGTCTCGCGTGTTCGAAAGAATGTTGCGTAGGGAGCCGACACCACTGCCGGCTTCTACAGCGACGATGCCGTCCTCCCAGTGGGCATCAGCAGTCTTCAGGAGATAGCTAGTCCCATCCAAATCGATCAGCAATCACAACTCCGAGCGAAGGACTCCATACTCACGCCGAGAGATCGGTCTCCAAGGGGCCTCCTCCGGCTCCAATGCAAATAAAGTCGAAAGAGTGCATGGGTGGAGCAGAAGACACGTTGAGAGTGACGGAAGGAAGCTGCTTTTCGGACAGTTGACTCCCATTGGCCTTATATGACTGGCGGTTTCGCCGCCAGTTGCCCAAAAATGGAATTTCCAGTTTAAAATGGGGGGAAATAGACGCTGAATTAGGCCAGAATAGCGACTTCTAGCGCTCGCTAGGACGCAACAGGATGCAAGGGACTCAGTCGGAATCAAAGTCAACCCATGGTCCTCAATGACTGCCTTTAATCCGGTGTACGTGCTCGCTTATATTCAAAAGGCTAAAAACCATGAATTCAAATATTTACAACAAAGGGCCATCGCCAAAAAACACAACGGTCACGGTCATATCGTCCCTGCATGGTCAAGTGGGCATCAGGGAGGCATGGAGGTAAAAAGGGAGATTACTACGAACCTGAGTCTTCGGGAGAGTGCTCCGGTCCGCGTGAGCAGCGCAGTCATCGTTTCAATGTCTTCTCCGCCTAGGGCATTCCGGATGAGGTGTGTCGAGGCATTGGTATCAACATTGACAAAGCGTTTTGGAATACCCCAATACTTGTATAGTGTAGTCTTCTCCTTGCTCTCCGGTGGCGTTGGGATAGCTGAAATGGATCGCGCCCGGGATTGGCCCGCGGGTCTCCTTCTTTTTGCCCTTTCCTCGTCCACCAAGGCACCCACTAGAGTCACCGCTTCTTCGCTGGTGAGCGAATCCCAGAGCCCATCGCTTGCCAGAATCAGAAAATCCCCGGCCTGGACTTCTGTGGTGGTCACAACAGGTTCTGCGTTAACGTATGGTGGCGTTTTGACGATATCGCGTGGTTTAGGTCCAAGGCACTTCGTCCGAATAAGATGTTGAGTTTCTACAGACCATTTGAGGCCTGCATCTCCAAACACTCGGGTTGGTTGATAGCCGAGAACGCGCCCGTCCTTGATGACATCTGGTTCACCTGGATGCTCCTTTCTGATTCTTTCAGCTTCCTCGAGATTATTTCCGTCCTGTTCAATGGTCAACGCTTTGGCCTCCCATTTTCCATTCACTGATCGGCCTCGAACAGCCCTTAGATCCCCAGTGAGGGCAATTTTGACCCGTCCCAATGCCTGATCATAAAATGCAAGCATAGAGACGGCACCTGCATAAGCCTGTGAGAGGATCAGAGCGGCCTGAGCTCTTGAATCGGTTTTCAAGGCACGTTCAGCGGCCTCGTACACGTACTCGTTGTCAAGAGAGACAAATGCACGTTTGATAGCGTCGTCGATCGCGTCACTACTGGGACTAGGGTCCCGACTGTAAAGGCCTCGCAGTGCTCCTCCCACTGATGGAATCAGCCTCTCCGCCAGAGATGCACTAGTTTCCCAGCCGCTGTGGCCATCTATTACAGCCCAAAAGTGCCACGGTGTGGAAGACGGTGAGCTCATCAGCATCTCCGCATGTTCGTCCTCGATGGGTGAGTTGCTGTTCGGGGTGCATTCAATTCAAATGATGGATATGATCTCTTGATTAGTCATACCTTGCCACCTGGTTAATATCATAGCGCCAGACACCCGTTCCACTCTCTAAGACGGTCTCCTCGCACTGTGTCAATATGCGATCCACGTCGACCCCGCGAAATGTAACTTTCTTTTGGGAGTGTAGAATCTCTCTTATTCGACGTGCTCGTGCTGAACTCCCCGGATAATTCGACTCGTTCTCTGCGTCCGCGTAGACCTTTGGGGCGAAGTAGGCGTCGTACAAAAGAGCCGAAAGACCACCCGTAGACAGAACTGCAGTCACGATGGCCACTTTTCTGGCTCTTGAATCACGTTGCAAATGGGAACCTACAGCTCCATTTTGGAACCCGGGAGGTGTGGTGTGGAGCCTTTGCAGACCTGAGATTCTGAACCGGAACGAAATGCGTGATGGTGGGTTGTTGATCAACCGTGTCCACGGAAACATTTGCTTATGGAGTACCCGTCCGCTAATCGTCAAGTTTAGGGTCAGGTCCAAGTGAAGAGACCGGCAGTTGGCTAATATGGCAGGTGGTCATTGCCATCACTAGCTTCCGGGCTCAAATCTCCCTCGGTGCTGGTTATTACTACACCCACCGGGGGGGTTTCCTTTGGTCTGATAGCCGCTTTGGTATTTTATGGCCCAGAAAGGTGTCGCGTGGGTCCCATTTTGGAGATACCGGTGTCATCTCAACCACATAGAACCCCGATTCTAAATGCATCGAATCGACCAGCCAATAAATCGGCAATGTGCGTTCACTCGTCCACATCGTTAATCGACAATCTAGGCGGAATTCTCCTCTCTGTGTTCGTCCGTGATCATCCTTGGACAACATAGACACCGAGTGAACATGTCCTCGTGTATTTACGGCCGAATCTCGACCTCGGGACTAGCTGTTTCTGACAGTTTCCCCCGTTTAGCGAGTTGTCGAGAATGTCCCACACAGTACTGACCAGGAAAGAATGTCAGAATTTTGATCTATGTCGCCTTTGACATTCGGTGAGGCCGATGAGGATGGCTTGTTCAAGCCACAATCAATGGCCGAAGTATTCTGAGCCTTAGATCTTCACAGTCGAGAGACGATCCCTAATCGGAAGTAAACCAGCTGATTAAGTGGCACCATCTGATAGACATTCTCTAAACCAAGGATCGACTGGTATATGAGGTGCGGATGGTCGACGCAGAACGAGTTTCATCCGCTTCAGCGCACTAAGTGCAGTGTGCAAGAGACCCGAAAAAGAGATATATTTATACAAAGGTAAGGCCAGGTATGAGGACAGGAAAGGAACCTCCATCTGGAAGTCGTCACTACATTCTGCCTGAGTTGCGCAGGAGGGAGGTCACTCACCACCCCACTCTATGCATCCCAATGCATGCTCCATTCCCTCCCTTCCTTTCACTGTGGAGGAGGCCGCAGTGGAATCCAGCCCTCGAAATGTGCCGGGCCCTCGATCCCCGCGTTTATACGTTCTGTCAAGTTCCTGACCACAGGGTGGTGCTCACCGACGACGACAACAGCGGCATCATACGCCTTTCTGAGCCAAAGCATGGCGTTGTTGCCGTCGCCGGCAGCCACACACACCTTGTAAGCATCGTACAGCAGGGTATCGCGATAGTGATGCAACCCCTCCGCTTGAAGATCGTTGAGGGCACCCACGATCATATTGAACTAGTTTAAAGATGAGTTTTCGTCTGCCGTTGTGGATGCACCCACGTTGTAGACGACGAATTGGTGGTCGTCGTGGTTCTCGATTGCGAGTGCCCGCCTGATCCTTAATCTCCTCTCATCTGATTCCCGTCCGTTCACTAAACATCGTGTGCATTGGCACTCGTATCCAATACTTTCCCTGATTCTGGCACGTCTGTCGGCCCTCCCACGCACCAGGTTGCGGATGTCGTAGGAGATAAGAAGCTCTTGAGAGGGTAGAATGTCCGTCATAGCCCGGAACTGCATCGTTTGCCCGTTCCAGGATTGGTGAACATTGGGCGTGCAGGATGAATTGAAGCGAGAGCCGTTTAAGAATAGTCCGGCGTAATTAAAGTCCCCTTCGCAATGTAGAGCATTCGTGAGGAATCTCCCCACGGCAGGGGTGTTGCCCAGGAACTGGTATCCGAGTTGAAGTGCGTCGAATTGTTGGCGCTCCCAAAGATGCATATTCGCCACCGCCGTTTCGATCCTCTCTGCTCTTGCTTCCCCTGATATGGCAGAGGGGATCAATATCACGGGTCGCTCTTCGAGCAAGACTGTGCCTCTCGGGATGAATCGTTCGGCTCTATAACCTTTCCCCATTCCAGGGATGTCGTACAGGGCCATCGCTACAAATGGGTGAGCAAGTGATCTGATGACTTGACATATGTATACTTGACATATGTATGCGACTCACGGTGATCCATTGTGGGGTATATAGTATGCGAGATAGCTTGACGACCAGAGGGGGATTTATAGAAACGGCTCCTGCTCTGGGGGGGGGGGGCTACTT
>Ga0335075_10013100_pt1 | contig 12496 bp, 5 predicted proteins | sample Lox_Sample_24_FD_206723 | JGI IMG/M metagenome (GOLD analysis project Ga0335075, IMG submission 206723) | Soil microbial communities from Loxahatchee National Wildlife Refuge, Florida, United States - Lox_Sample_2.4 | ecosystem: Environmental > Terrestrial > Soil > Wetlands | place: USA: Florida... | reverse complement strand
CATTGTGCGCATCGACGGACAGCGCTCGGTCTATGTGCCCATCTTCAAGCAGGGTGGCAACAGCAACACCATCAGCATTGTGAATGGAATCTCGGCTGCCATTAAAAAACTGGTCGATATTCCCGACTCGCTCAAGACCGCGGTGGTTTTCGATCAGTCGGTTTTCGTCAAGCTGGCGATCAAGAATCTGGTGAAGGAAGCAAGCATCGGCCTGGTGCTTACCGGCCTCATGATTCTCATCTTCCTCGGCAGCCCGCGCGCCACCTTCGCCGTCATGCTCTCCATTCCTCTCTCGGCGCTGGTTTGCCTGCTGCTGACTAACGCCATGGGCGGCTCCATTAATACCATGATCCTTGGCGGACTGGCGCTGGCCTTCTCGCGGCTCATCGACGATTCGGTGGTGGTTCTCGAAAATATCTTCCGCTTCATGGAGATGGGAGCTGCGCCGGCGGAGGCTGCGGAAAAGGGCGGCATGGAGGTCTCGCTGGCCGTGCTTGCGGCCACTTCAACAACCTCCATCGTCTTCTTTCCGGTCACGTTTCTCTCCGGCATCAGCCGTTACATCTTTACGCCGCTGGGGCTGGGCGTGGTGCTCTCTATCTTCGCGTCCTATTTTTTTGCCATGACGGTGGTGCCGCTGTTCTGCGCTAAATTCATCCGTGTCGATCTGCAGCACGAAGAAGAGGATCCCATAAAAGGCCGCAAGCCTTCTTTCTTTCGCCATCTCATTCATCGCTTCAATCAATATTTTCAGAGCTTTCTCAACGGATATGAAACGCTTGCCTATCGCGTGCTGCGCAGGCCCGCATTCACCGCCGCCGCGATTCTTGGCGGTCTGGCAGTGATTCTGCTCGGACTGTTTCCCTTCCTCGGCCGCGCCTATTTTCCGCGCACCGATCCCGGCCAGTTCGTGATCAACGTGCACATGCCCAGCGGCACGCGACTCGAAGTGAGCAACGACTACATCGCCAGGGTCGAGAAGATTATCCGCAGCGTAGTAAAACCCAGCGACATGGGAATGATCGTCTCGAACATCGGCGTATATCCCGATCTTTCCGCCATCTTCACCACCAACGCTTCGATGGACACGGCGTTTGTGCAGACCAGCCTGAAAGAGGATCACAGCATCGGCAGCTACGAGTACATGCGCCGCGTGCAGGCCAGACTGTCGCGCGAGATGCCGGAGCTGAGCGCCTACTATCAGGCCGGCGGCCTGGTCGACGGCGTCATCAACCAGGGATTGCCGGCGCCGATCGATGTGCAGGTAAGCTCGATGGACATGCAGGGCGCCTATGCGCTTGCCAAGAAGCTCGCGGACAAGATCCAGACACTGCCCAACGTAAGCAGCGTGTATATTCCCCAGGACCTCGATTATCCCGGGATTGCGCTCAACATCGACCGTGAAAAGGCAAGCCAGATGGGGCTCTCGGCGCGCGACGTGGTGGACAACGTGATCACCGCCATGACTTCGGACGGAATGGTGGCGCCAAGCTACTGGATCGATCCGCACAGCGGCAACAACTACATGGTCACCGTGCAGTACGCCGACCACTGGCTCAATAACATGTCCATGGAAGACTTCAAGAATATCCCGCTGCGCGGCGGACATACCGAGGGCTACACGCCGATGCAGGAAGCTCGGGGCGCATCGCCCAATGCGCCCGCGCCCGGAGGCGGCCATGCCGCGGGTTACACGCCGCTCAGCTCTGTGGCCAGCATGCAGCTCATCAACACGCCGACCGAAGTGGATCACTACCAGATCCGGCGGGTGATCGACATCTTTGTCGCCACCAAGACCGAGGCGCTTGAAGGCGTGGGAGCCAAAATCAGCAAGCTGCTGGCGCAAACCCATACCGACCGCAACACTACGCTCAAGATGCGCGGCGCTGTCGTGAATATGAACCAGGCCTTTCACGAATTCGGCGTTGGGCTGCTGGTCGCGGTGCTCATGGTTTACCTCATCCTGATGGCGCAGTTCCGTTCGTTCATCGATCCATTCATCATCCTTATGGCGATTCCGCCAGGACTGGCCGGTGTCGTACTGATTCTGCTCTTTACCGGCAGCACGCTCAACATCATGTCGCTGATGGGCGTGATCATGATGACCGGCATCGTGGTTTCGAACAGCATTCTGATCGTGGAGTTCGCGGGCATTCTGCACCAGCAGGGTCAGCCGCTGCTCGAGGCCGTGGTGCAGGCGTGCAAGATTCGCCTGCGGCCCATCTTGATGACCTCGCTGGCCACGCTGCTGGGCATGATCCCGATGGCGCTGGGCATGGAAGCAGGCAGCGAGCAATATGCGCCGCTGGCCAGGGCCGTAATCGGCGGGCTGGGCGCGTCCGTCGCGGTCACTGTGTTTCTGGTTCCGGCGGTTTACCTGGTCATTCACGGGCGAAGGCAGAATCAGGCGGCTGCAGAAGGTGAAAGCCATGCGTAACAACAATGCACAACGGGCAACGATGCGGCTGGCGATGCAACGGAAAGCTGGGAACGATTGCGCCCAGCAAAACGGCGGGGGCGCTTACTGATGCCGAAATTTGCTCTCAAATTTCCTTACTTCATCATTATGCTGTGCCTGCTGATCACGCTGGTGGGCGCGGTCAGCATTGTGCGCATGCCGGTGGATCTGTTTCCTGAGATCGACATGCCGGTGGTAGTGGTGGCCACGTTCTATAACGGAATGCCGCCGCAGCAGATCGAAGCCGACATCACCAACACCTTCGAGCGGTTCTTCACGCTCGCGGCCAATGTGGATCACAGCGAATCGCGCTCGCTCACGGGCGTGAGCCTGATCAAGATCTACTTCAAACCCGGCACCGATCCCAACGCTGCTTTGAGCAACATTGCAAACCTGGCCATGGCCGATCTGCGCCGTCTGCCGCCGGGCACGCTGCCGCCTGTAGTGCTGGGCATGACGGCGTCCACACAACCTGTGTGCCTCGTCACCCTCAAGGGCGAAGGGTTGAATGAAACCAGGTTGAAGGATCTGGCGCAGTTTCAGGTGCGCAACCAGATTTCCAATGTGCAGGGTGCATCGGTTCCGCAGCCCTACGGAGGAACCTACCGGCAGATTCAGATTTACGTCGACCCGCTGAAACTTGAGGCGCGCAACCTGAGCCTGAACGATGTGGTCAAATCTGTCGACAGCTCCAACCTCATTCTGCCCGCGGGCGACGTGCGCATCGGTTCGAAAGACTACAACATTTACGCCAACAGCCAGTTCCCTGATGCGCAGTCAATGAATGCCATGCCGCTCAAGTCGGTCGGCAACTCATCGGTGCTGGTAGCTGACATAGGCAAGGCGGAAGACTCGGGCGCGCTGCAGTACAACATTGTGCGCATCGACGGACAGCGCTCGGTCTATGTGCCCATCTTCAAGCAGGGCGGCGGCAGCAACACCATCACCATCGTGAACGGAATCAAAGCGGCCATCAAGCACCTTGTCGACATTCCGCCGCAGCTCAAGACCGCTGTCGTCTTCGATCAATCGGTCTTCGTCAAGCTGGCCATCAGCAATGTCTCGCGTGAAGCCATCATTGGCCTGGTGCTGACCGGCATCATGATTCTTATCTTTCTCGGCAGTCCGCGGGCAACGGTTGCGGTACTGCTCGCGGTCCCGCTGTCCATGGTGGTATGCCTGCTGGTCACCAACGCAATGGGCGGCTCCATCAACACGATGATCCTGGGCGGGCTTGCGCTGGTCTTTTCCCGGCTCATCGATAACGGCGTCATTGTGCTCGAAAATATCTTCCGCTTTATGGAGATGGGCACGCCGCCCGCCGAAGCCGCGGAAAAAGGCGGCATGGAAGTCTCGCTCGCGGTGCTGGCCGCCACCTTCACCACGGCAATCGTCTTTTTCCCGGTCACATTCTTCAGCGGCGTGAGCCAATATATCTTCACGCCGTTGGCGCTGGGCGTGGTGGTCTCCATCTTCGCGTCCTACTTCTTCGCCATGACCGTGGTGCCGCTCTACTGCGCACGATTCGTCCGCCCGCATCACAAGCAGGAGGCCTACGAAGACAAGAAAGAGTCGATCTTTGCGCGCTTCGACCGCGTTTTCAACGAAAAATTTCAGGCCATGCTGGCATGGTACGAGGCCGCAGCCTCACGCGCGATGCGCCGGCCGGGATTCACAACCGGCGTGATCTCGGCCGGCATGGTGCTGGTGCTTGCCGTTACATTTCCCTTCCTCGGCCGCGCCTATTTTCCGCGCACCGATCCCGGCCAGTTCGTGATCAACGTGCGCATGCCCAGCGGTACGCGGCTCGAAGTAAGTAACGATTACATCGCGAAAGTGGAGCAGGTCATCCGCAGCGTGGTGAAACCCAGCGACATGGGCATGATTGTTTCCAATATCGGCGTCTATCCCGATCTGTCAGCCATCTACACCACCAACGCCTCCATGGACACCGCCTTTGTGCAGACCAGCCTGAAGGAAGATCACAGCATCGGCAGCTACGAGTACATGCGCCGCGTGCAGCAAAAACTTTCCGCGGAGATGCCCGAGCTCTCCACCTACTTTCAGGCCGGCGGCCTGGTGGATTCGGTCATCAACCAGGGGCTGCCGGCGCCGATCGATATCCAGATCAAGTCGCAGGATATGGAGCACTCTTACGCGCTCGCGCAGCAGATCGCCGCAAAGGTGAAAGCGCTGCCCGACGTGAGCAACGTCTACATTCCGCAGAGCATCGACTACCCCGGCCTGGAGCTGAATATCGACCGCGAACGCGCCAGCCTGATCGGATTGTCGGCGAAGGACGTGGTGGACAACGTGATTACGGCGCTTACCTCAGACGGCATGGTGGCGCCCAGTTACTGGATCGATCCGAAGAGCGGCAACAACTACATGGTCTCGGTGCAGTATGCCAACCGCTGGATCAACAACATGTCGATGGAAGACCTCAAGAACATACCGCTGCGCGGTATCGAGCCTACCGGTTATCCGCCGATCGAGGAGGGCGGTTCGGCCGATCCCTCCGCCCCCGCTCTGGTTCGCGGCGATCACGCAGCGGGTTACGTACCGCTGGGCGAGGTCGCCGATATTCAGCAGATCAATACGCCCACTGAAGTGGATCACTATCAGATCCGCCGCGTGATCGATGTCTACGTGGCGCCCAAAGGCGAAGCGCTGCAGCGGGTAGGCGGCCAGATTCGCAAGCTGCTGGCGCAGACAAAGCACGACCGCAACACGGTCATCGACATGCGCGGCGCGGTGGTGAGCATGAACCAGGCCTTCCACGACTTCGGACTCGGGCTTATCGTCGCGGTGCTGCTGGTCTACCTGATCCTGATGGCGCAGTTCCGCTCCTTCATCGATCCATTCATTATTCTCATGGCCATTCCGCCGGGACTGGTGGGCGTGGTGCTGATCCTTCTGGCCACAGGCAGCACGCTCAACATCATGTCTCTGATGGGCGTGATCATGATGACCGGCATCGTCGTCTCCAACAGTATTCTCATCGTCGAGTTCGCGGGCATTCTGCACAACGAGGGGCGTTCGCTGGTCGACGCTGTTGTGCAGTCGTGCAAGATTCGATTGCGGCCGATTCTAATGACTTCGCTGGCCACGCTGCTGGGCATGATTCCCATGGCGCTGGGACTGGAAGCGGGAAGCGAGCAGTATGCGCCGCTGGCGCGCGCCATCATCGGAGGTCTGGCCGTGTCTGTGGTGGTTACGGTGTTCCTGGTTCCCGCGGTTTACCTGGTAATCCACGGCCGGCGTGAAAAGCACACTGCGATGACGGAAGGCGGTGCGATATGAGCACACTCAAACAACATCTAGGCGCACTGCTGCTGGCAGGGTTCTGCACTGCGGCGCAGGCTCAACAGGCCGCGCTGCCCGCAGCACCGGAGTCACATTTGCTCATGGCGGCAGCAGGCCAGGCGCCCATGCAGAATGCGCCCGGAGCGACGGCGGCCGACCAATCAAGCAGCGTACCGCCCTCCACCGGCCCGCGGCTCACCGTGGCCGATGCGGAGCAGATGGCTATCCGCAACAATCCGAACATCAGCGTGGCTCATTTGCTGGCGCTGGCGCTGGCGCAGGTGACGCGCGAAGCCCGATCGGCAGAGCTGCCTGCCGCGTTTGGCGACCTGACGGCGGTCGGCGCCCACGAGAACAGCCGCATCACCGCGGGCGCGCTCAACAACCCCTCTATCTATGATCGCGCGGCCGGCGGCCTCACGGTGAGCCAACTCATCACGGATTTCGGACGCACCCACAACCTGGTCGAGAGCGCCAGGTCGAATGCGCGCGCCGAGCTCGAAAACGAACACGCCACGGATCTGGACATTACGCTTACCGTGGACGAGGCCTTTTATCGGGCGCTCACAGCGCAGGCCGTTCTGCGCGTGGCCCAGCAGACGGTGGCGCAGCGCCAGGCCACCGGCGACCAGGTAACCGCGCTGACCAAAGCGAAGATCAAGTCCGACCTGGACATGAGCTTTGCCAACGTGCAGGTAGCGCAAGCCAATCTGATGCTCGTGGATGCGCAAAGTGACGAGCAGGCCGCGATGGCTGCGCTCGACGACGTGCTCGGCCTGGAAACCGATCAGCAATACACTCTGGTGGACGATACCGACGGCACCCCGCCCGCAGCGCCTGAAGACGGCGAAGCGCTGGTGAAGTCCGCGCTGGCGGCGCGGCCCGATCTGGCGGCGATGAACGATCAGACGCTGGCCGCAAAACAATACAGCACGGCCGAGCGCGACCTGTGGCTGCCCACGGTCTCCGCGCTGGCCGCCGTGGGCGGAACGCCGGTGCGCGCCGATCAGATTCAGTCTTCATGGTATGGAGCAGCCGGGGCCAACATCAGCATTCCCGTCTTCAACGGATTTTTGTTCAACGCCGAAGCCAGGGAAGCGAAACTGCGCGCACAGGCAGATCAGGAAAAGGTGCGCAATCTGCGCGACATGATCGCGCGCGATGTGCGGACGGCGGTGCTGAACGCACAGGCGGCCTTCCAGCGCATCGGTGTAACCCAGGAGATGCTGAAGCAGGCCAACTTTGCAATGGATCTGGCGCAGGCACGGTACAAGATCGGACTGAGCAGCATTGTGGAGCTCACCCAGGCGCAGCTCGCACAGACGCAGGCCGAGATCGCCAACACCAGCGCGCGCTACGCATATCAGACCGCGCTGGCCGAGGTGCGTTATCAGCTGGGTCAGTGATGGGTTTGTTGACTGGGCTTGGTGCTCTCGCACCCTTTCGACGCAAAGCGGTCGGAAAGGATGTGGCACAGAGGTTTTGCCATGGGCTCAGACTTCCCTTCTATCGGAAAGTTGATCCCCGCTCGCAGGCGACGGATCACTGAGAGCTGACAGCCGCTTAAATGATGCTCGTGCTCTTCCCGCGCGAAAGCACAGCAGCCTTGCGCCGGTCCTTCGAGGCTACGTCGATCTTCTTCCAGAAGCCGATAAAGTAGTCGACTGCGGAGATGATGGAGACCAGCACGGCAAAGTAAATGGCCGCGATGGCGTACCACTTGACCGGAATTACCACGACGCCGATCTGCCATTGATCCCAGCGGTGGGCGAGAATGGCGGAGACGACGGAAACGATCTGAATCACGGTCTTGAGCTTGCCCAGCTCGCTGGCGGTGATGGTGAAGCCTTCCGATGCGGCGATGGAGCGGAGCCCGGAGATGAGGAACTCGCGGCCGATGATGACCACGGCGATCCAGACCTTCACGATCTCGGGATTATAGGCCACCAGCGCGATCAGCGCGGCCGTGATCATGATCTTGTCGGCCAGCGGATCGAGCAGCATGCCCATGGTGGTGATCTGCCCGCGCTTGCGCGCCAGATAGCCGTCGAGGCCGTCGGTCATGGAGGCCAGGATAAACAGCACCGAGGCCGCAACCTCCTGCGTGCCCTCGGGCCCGCGCCAGGGAAAGTGCGGCGAGAGCATCCAGAGGAGCAGCGGGATCATGACGATCCGGCTCATCGTAATGGAGTTGGGCAAGTTCATGCGGCTGCCGGTCTATCCCCGCATTGCGGGTTGAGGTCTGGCCGCGCCGCTTGTGCGCCGGAGACACGGCAAAACCTCTACCACAACTATAACCGTCTTCGCGCGCGGCTGCCTGTCCCCTTTACTGAATGAAAACAATCGTGGGATTACCGAAGCGGCAGAATTCTGCCCCGTGTGATTATTTGCGGCGGCAGTCGCTATTTTTTGCTTTGGAGATATAGAAGGCGATGGTCAATGACATGAAGTGCTTGCGGAATGATGCGCTCGCAGAAGATCACAGAGCGGGACAGGCCGGATGCCTGCCCCGCTCCGTTTCAGGCTAAGGCGTGATGCCTGCGGGAAAACCGGAGTTATTCGGCAGCTTGTTCTGGTTCATTTCGTGAACAGCCACCGCGGCCAGCACGGCCGACGCGCCCAGCCCCACGCCCAGGATTGCCCACATCGCTCCTCTCGACAGGCCCATACGCAGGCCGACGATGTCGGTGTAGAGCACGGGAGTGATCTCAGGGTAATTTTGCAGTTGCAACCCGACCGACTCGTCGCCGACCGACACGATTCTTCCAACCAGGGCTATGCCGTTCGCTTCATCGACACAGATCCAGTTTCCCACTCCGCGCTTGGCGATCCGCGCGTGAACGGTTGCAGGATCCAAGGGTTTGGGCCTGGCATTCGCCACTGCGGGCGCCAAAAGGGCGCACCCCAGCAACATGCCGAGACACCGCTTCAACCTGTTCATTTCAGGCTCCTTATCCTCTTTCTATTCACACAGACGAAGACGCGCCGGAATAGTTTCGCAGGAGCAAAGGAAAAGCGTGACTCCGGGTTGAATCTGAACCCGGGTCACGCTCGATCGTCGAATCTTCTCTGTCTCAGGCGTAGATGCCGCGCTGGCGAATAGTGAACGCAACGCGGTCGATGGCCAGCATATACGCGGCGATGCGGTTGTTCACGTTGTGGGCTTCAGAGTAACGGATCACGTCTTCGAAGCTGCTGCGCAGAATGGCTTCAAGCTGCTCGTTGACATGGTCTTCTTTCCAGAAGTACCCCTGCCGGTCCTGCACCCACTCGAAGTAGCTGGCGGTCACGCCTCCGGCGTTGGCCAGGATATCGGGCACAATAAAGATGCGCTTTTCGGCCAGGATGTCGTCGGCGACGGCGGTGGTGGGCCCGTTGGCGCCTTCCACCACGATGCGCGCCCTCACCTTGTCGGCGTTGCGGCTGGTGATCACGTTCTCCGTGGCGGCGGGAATCAGGATCTCGCAGTCGGACACCAGCAGCTCTTCGCTGGGCATGGCTTCAGCTCCGGCAAAGGACAGAATCGACTCGTTGCGATACTTGTATTCGGCCAACTGGCCAACGTCGATGCCGTTGGGATTGAAAAGGCCGCCATCCTTTTCCGCGATGCCGACGATCTTGTAACCGCGCGCCTGCATGAGCTGCGCCGCATTTGACCCTACATTGCCGAAGCCCTGAATAATCACGCGACAGCCTTCTCTCGGCATGCCGAGATAGCGCAGGCTCTCATCGCAGACCACCATCACGCCGCGGCCGGTGGCTTCACGGCGTCCGCGCGAGCCGCCGATATCGATCGGCTTGCCGGTCACCACGCTGGTCACGGTCTGGCGCATGTGCATGGAGTAGGTATCCATGATCCAGGCCATGGTCTGTTCGTTCGTATTCACATCGGGCGCGGGAACGTCCTTCTCCGGGCCGATGAACTCGATAATCTCCGATGTGTACCGGCGGGTCATGCGCTCCAGCTCGCCGCGGCTCATCGTCCTGGGATCGCAGATCACGCCGCCCTTGGCTCCGCCGAAGGGAATGTTCACCACCGCGCACTTCCAGGTCATCCAACTGGCCAGCGCGCGCACTTCGTCGAGGGTCACATCGGGTGAGTAGCGGATACCACCCTTGCACGGGCCGCGGGCGATGGAGTGCTGCACCCGGAAGCCGGTAAACATCTCGATGCGGCCATCGTCGAGAGTGACGGGAAAATGCACGATAATCTCGCGCGATGGCGAGCGCAGCACCTTCCATAGCCCAGGGTCGAGGTTGAGCTTGCGCGCCGCAAACTCAAAGCGCGCGCTCTGCGCCTCCCAGGGATTGATCTCCTGATCCAGACTGACTGCATTTTCCGTAGACATAAGGTTTCTCCAACATTCCTTCGGCTTGTTTTCATCCGTCTACAAACGGAACTGGCCCCGACATATTCTACCGGCAAACCGCGCGGGCAGCGGGGAGACACGCTGCAAAATTCAGGATGCCACTGCGGACTCCTCACGCCTTAAAGGGCTAATGCATTTAAAACGGGCAGTTTGGCGGTTGCGAGCGAAGCCCGAAACGGCCGGCTTCGACCGCCAGGAGCGCGGAAATTTCCCAACCCGGTCCAGACTGGCTCGCGCATTCCGCTTTTGGTTCGTTCCCAACCGCAAGGGTTATCGAAGAGCGCCTGCGTGCGCCGCCGCACGGTATCGTCAACTCAGCAGCGGCAGTTGCCCGCACGGCCTCGTGCCGGGCTCAGGCAGCAACCCGGCGGATTTCCAGAGCGCGATCGGGAATGGCGGCCGCCCGCATTCACCGTGGCGTAAGAGAAATCTACAAGACAAGCACACGAAATTGAGTAAGAGCGTTTTCACTGCAATGCAGATAGTCTTCGCGGTCCGCATAAAAGCATTCCCATCCCGATCGTGCGGTTCGGCAGTTCGGCAAGACTGTCGCGATTGAACCCGGGCAACCCCGTTTTGTAAGCCCACTTTTTTTGAGAGTCTCAAATTTTGTGAGAAGCGAACTGGAAGCATGACTCTTCGATCGCGTCAGGCCCGTTGGTGAACACGATGAATACCGGCCCGGTCCTGGCTGTCAGCTACGATTACCCGCTGATTGCGCTCTCCGCGCTCATCTCGATTCTTGCCTCGTACACCGCGCTCGACCTTATCGAGCGCGCGGGCGCCGGCCCGCGATGGCTGCGGGCAGTGTGGATGGCGAGCGCCATCCTGGTGCTGGCTCTCGGCGTCTGGACCATGCACTACATGGGAATGCCCTCATTCGCCCCGGCCATCCAGGTACGCTACGACTGGCCGGCGGTGCTTCTGGCGCTGCTCGCGGTGAGCGCGGGTTCGGGAGCAGCCCTGTTTGCCGCGGCCAGAGTGCACACCGGCCCGTGGTCCGCGGCAGCGGGCAGCGTATGCATGGGCACGGGCGTTGCGGCCATGCACTACTTCGGCATGGGAGCGATGCGGTTCGCGGGCTACGCGGTGACTGCGCACTGGGCGATTCTGCTCGCTTTCGCGCTGGCTGCGGCCATTTCGTTTCCGGCACTGCTTGTGGCCTTTGCGCCGGAGCTGGCCGAGACGCCATGGGCCGGGCGCAGGCTGGCCGCGGCGCTGATCCTGGGCATCGCCGCGCCCCTCGCGCACTGTGCGTGGATGTACGGCACGACCTTTCATGCCGCGGCTCAACGCGCGCCCGATTTTGCACACGCGGTTGCCATCTCGCGGTTCGGCCTGACCACGGTCACGCTCGCACTGCTGGTTATCCTGGCGCATGTCTGCGCCGTTTCTCGCATCGACCGGCGCATGGAGCTGCACGAGCGCCAGTTTCTGCAGGGCCAGTTGCAGATCAAGACTGTGTTCGACAACCTGGCGGAAGGAATCGCCGTTCTCGATCTCGAGGGCAACATCCTGGTAGCCAACGAGACCACGGCGCATGTGGCCGGCTTCAAAACCGCCGAATCGATGCACGGGAAACTTTTGGAGTTTACCGACGGCTTTACCCTGGATGGCGCTCCCGTGCCGCTTGAGGACCGCCCCATCCAACGGGCTCTGAAGGGCAAATACGTGCGCGGCTTCGAGATTCGGCTGCGCGCCAAAGGCGCGCCGGCGTCGTCATTCGTCGAAGTGAGTACAGCTCCCATTCCCGGCCCCGACGGCAAGACCGCCCAGATCATTGTGAGCTACCGCGACATTACCGAGCGCAGGCGCGCGGAGGAGGCAAAGGAACGGCTGGCGGCTATCGTCGAGTCGTCAGAAGACGCAATCATCGGCATGGACAGCCGGGGGGTGGTGACATCCTGGAACCTGGGCGCGGAAAAGATATTCGGCTATAAAGTGCAGGAGATAGCCGGCGAATCTGTCACCAAACTCATTCCGGCCGCTCATGACGGCGAAGAGGACGAGATCCTGGAACGCATCGGGCGCGGCGAGATCGTAGAGCACTTTGAGACGGTGCGGCAGTGCAAGGACGGACGGCTGATCGATGTTTCGCTTACCATTTCGCCGGTGCGGGACGCTTTAGGGTCCATTGTGGGTGCATCGAAGATCGCGCGCAACATAACCGAAAGCAAGCGTCAGCAAGATGCTCTGACCGAGAGCCGGCAGCGCCTTAAAGGCATCATCGACTCGGCGATGGACGCGATTATCACCATCGATCGGGACAAACGCATCGTTGTTTTCAACACCGCGGCCGAAAAGATGTTCGGCTGCTCGCAGTTTCAAGCCATGGGCAGCACCATCGACCGCTTTATTCCCG
>Ga0335075_10013099_pt1 | contig 12497 bp, 7 predicted proteins | sample Lox_Sample_24_FD_206723 | JGI IMG/M metagenome (GOLD analysis project Ga0335075, IMG submission 206723) | Soil microbial communities from Loxahatchee National Wildlife Refuge, Florida, United States - Lox_Sample_2.4 | ecosystem: Environmental > Terrestrial > Soil > Wetlands | place: USA: Florida... | reverse complement strand
CCGCTGGCGTTCGCGCTCACCCCGCCGTTCGCCACGGTCCGGCACGTGACGGTGGCATTGGTGCAGCCGGGCATGATCGCGGCCACGCACGAGTACGCCACCGTGACCCTGACCGGGGCGTCCAGCAAAGGCGGCACGCTGGCTGGCACGAAGCCCGACCTGATCGTGTGGGGGGAGAGCAGCATCCCCTACTCGCTGTTCCTGGACAAGCCGCTGCTGAGCCAGGTCGAGGCGCTGTCGGCCAAGGACGGCGCGGAGATCCTGGCCAACCAGGACACCACGCCGCCGGGTAAGGGGCACGAGAAGTGGTCGGTGCTGGTCAGTTCGTCCGGGATCAAGGGCGTGTATGTCAAGACCCGGTTGGTGCCGTTCGGCGAGTACATCCCGTTCCGGCAGCAGCTCGGCTGGCTCACCAGGATCAGCAGGGCCGCCTCGTCCAACATGGTGCCCGGCCCCGGCGCGCACCTGCTGGAAGCGGTTGACCGGGCTGGCCGTCCGCTGCCGATCGGGGTGCTGATCTGCTTCGAGTCGGCCTTCCCCGACATGGCCAGGGTCGACGCGGATATGGGCGCCCAGCTGATCGTGTACCAGTCGTCGACATCCACGTTCCAGGGCACATGGGGCCCTGATCAGCATGCCTCTTTGGCCGCGGTGCGCGCCGCCGAGACCGGCAGGCCGGTTGTGCAGGCCGCCCTCACCGGGGACAGCGTCGCGTTCGACGCGCGCGGGCGGGAGCTGGCCCGGATGGGGCAGCCCCAGCACGGCGTGCTGACCGTCCGGCTCAGCCTGCCGGCCGGCTCAGACCGGACGCTGTACGACCAGTGGGGCGACTATGTGCCGTGGACCGCGGTCGGAGTCGTCGTGCTCGCCGCCTTGATCGGGCTGGCGCGATCTAATGCAAAACGCCGACGCGCTGGTGTCGGCGATGATCGTGCGGCACAATGTACCGAAGGACAGTCTGTGCCGTAGTTCATGTCCGGGTGCTGGCCGAGGCCGCAGGGGAAGGCGAACCTCGTCTGAGCGCTCAACAGGAGGCACGGTGTCCGCACGTGGCATGATCGCACGTGGTGTTCTGTACGTCCATTCGGCGCCCCCGGCGCTGTGCCCGCATATTGAGTGGGCGGTCGCCGGAGTAGTGGGGGCGCCTGTCACTATGCCCTGGATCAGCCAGTCGGCCGCGCCAGGGTCGCTGCGTGCCCAGCTTGACTGGCAGGCGCATCCCGGTGCCGCCGGGGCGATCACCTCGGCGCTGGCTGGTTGGAACCGGCTCAGGTTCGAGATCACCGAGGACGCCACCCCCGGCTGTGACGGGGTCCGCTACTGCTACACGCCCGACCTCGGCACGTTCACGGCGTTGACCGGGGCCGACGGCGACATCCTGGTCCCGGAGAACCGGATCAGAGCGGCGCTGACCCTGGCCGGCGCCGGCGGCGGTTCCTCCCTGGAGACCCACCTGGCCCGGCTGCTCGGCACCGCCTGGGACCACGAACTCGAGCCGTTCCGCCGCGCCGCCGACGGCGCCCCCGTCCGCTGGCTCAACGCCATCTGACGCCGCACCCGTTGCCCGGCAGGGGGTACAAGTACCCGCGGTCACCCGATACGAGTAGCCCGGCGCGCGCTTTGTCCCGGTACGGGGCCGCTCCCGCCACCCGTCGGCCACGGCTCCTCCGCGTCACGGCTCCTCCGCGTCACGGCTCCTCCGCGTCACGGCTCCTCCGCGTCACGGCTCCTCCGCGTCACGGCTCCTCCGCGTCACGGCTCGGCGCGTCACAGCTCCTCCAGGCCGCGGATCTGGCGCGTGTACGGAGTCGCTGCCGACCGGCTGTGTGATGCTAGCCGGTGGAGCGCGGTGAGGGAGTGACTTATGTGCCGTACGGTGCCCACGTTGCGTAGCGCCTGACCCCTAGGCCCAATTTAACGTGCCGTTCTACCGCAACGTGGAAGTCTACCCGTCGTATACGTATGACAGACGGACACGAAGCGGTAAACCTCCACGTTATTTTGGCTCTGGCAGACCTTACGGGGAGACCGGTCGTCGGCCCTGGCCGCTCGAAGGATGCATCTGGGTCATATCGCTGACCGAGACAGTTAACCGAATGAGCAGGTGCAGTTGCTCCAACTTTAGGGGATACAACTGAACACGATAGCCACAACGGCTGACTGTGCGGGTGTTATGTCCCGTTCTGGCCGCTCTCCGGGCCTGCTCAACCGGGGCCGCGGTATCCGGGCCTGCTCAACCGGGGCCGCGGTATCCGGGCCTGCTCAACCGGGGCCGCGGCGTCCGGGCTCGCTCGTCCAGTTCGTCCCCGGTGAGGTTGACAGGGGCAGCAGGCCCGCACTTGGCTGGATCTATGGCTGAACTGTCATCTATGGCTGAACTGTCCCTGCCGCTGGCACCGGCGCCTGGCCGGATGAACGTCGATTTCGAGGAACGGGTCGACGTCGCGCGACTGCGCGCGTACCGGCTCGACCGGGCCATGCGCGCGATGGAGGCCGCTGGCCTCGGCGCGCTGCTGATGTTCGACAACAACAACATCAGGTACCTGACCGGCGTGGCCATCGGCGAGTGGACCAGGGACAAGCTGTGCCGGTACGCCTTGTATACCAGGACCGGGGAACTCGTCCTGTGGGACTTCGGCTCGGCGGCGGTGCATCACCGGCTGTACTGCCCCTGGCTCAAGCCGGAGAACTGTATCGCCTCATACTCGACGATGCGCGGCGCGGCGCCGCCGGAGTCCGGTCTGACCGGACGGCAGGTCGCCGAGATCAAGGACCGGCTGCGCGACGCGGGGGTGGCGGGCGAGCCGGTCGGCGTCGACTTCGCCGAAGTGCCCACGTTCTTCGAACTGCAGCGGCAGGGCCTGGACATCCGGGATGGCCAGCAGGCCATGCTCGACGCGCGGGAGATCAAGTCGCGGGACGAGATCACGCTGCTCTCCGTGGCCGCCGCCATGGTCGACGGCACATACCAGGACATAGCCGAGGCACTCAAGCCGGGGGTACGGGAGAACGAGATCGTCGCGCTGGCCAGCAAGCGGCTCTACGAGATGGGCTCCGACGACGTGGAGTCGGTCAACGCGGTGTCCGGCGAGCGGTGTAACCCGCACCCGCACAACTTCTCCGACCGGATGATCCGTCCTGGGGAGCAGGCGTTCTTCGACATCATGCACTCCTACAACGGGTACCGGACCTGCTACTACCGGTGTTTCGCGGTGGGACGGGCGACGCAGCCGCAGCTGGACGCGTACCGGCGGGCCCGCGAGTGGATCGACACCGCGATCGACTTGATCAAGCCCGGCGTCTGCACGGACCAGGTGGCGAGGGCGTGGCCGACGGCTCAGGAGATCGGCCTGCCCGATGAGAAGACCGCGTTCGGGCTGCTGTTCGGGCACGGGCTGGGGCTGGCGCTGCACGAGCGGCCGATCATCTCCCGGCTGACCTCGCTGCCTGAAAGCGGCGGAGTGCCGATGGAGATCAAAGAAGGCATGGTGTTCGCCCTGGAGACCTACTGCCCGGCGACCGACGGCAGGTCGGCGGCGCGGATCGAGGAGGAGGTCGTGGTCGGGCCCAGCGGGGTGGAGATACTGACCAGGTTCCCGGCGCAGGAGCTGTACGTCACAAACCCGTACTGACCAGCCGGGACGGGTCCGTGTACAACGGATAGTTATGATAAAAGGCGTGAGTATCAAGGAACTGACAGGCGTTGATGTGCCCACCGGACTGCTGATCGGCGGGGAGTGGACCAGCGGCCGGGGTGGTGCCACGCTGCCGGTTATCGATCCGGCGACCGAGGACGCGCTGACCGATGTGGCCAACGGCACCGTCGAAGACGCCCTTGACGCGGTGACCGCCGCGCACGCCGCGCTGCCCGGCTGGGCCGCGACGCCGCCGAGGGTGCGGGCCGAGGCGCTCAGGAAGACCTTCGAGCTGATGACCGCGAATGCCGAGCCGCTGGCCCGGCTGATGTCGGCCGAGAACGGCAAGTCGCTGCGAGACGCACGGGCCGAGGCGGCGTACTCGGCGGAGTTTTTCCGCTGGTACGCGGAGGAGGCGGTGCGGATGGAGGGCGTGTACATGCAAGCCCCCTCCGGCGCCAACAAGATCCTGGTTACCCGCCAGCCGGTCGGGGTGGCGGTGCTGGTGACCCCGTGGAACTTCCCGGCCGCCATGGCTACCCGCAAGATCGGCCCGGCGCTGGCCGCCGGCTGCTCTGTGGTGCTCAAGCCAGCCTCGGAGACACCGCTGACCGCCCTGTACATCGCCCAGCTGCTGGCGCAGGCCGGCGTGCCCGACGGCATCGTGAACGTGCTGCCCTCCACCAGGTCGGGTGCGGTGGTCTCGGCGATGCTGAACGACCCGAGGGTCCGCAAGCTGTCGTTCACCGGATCGACCGAGGTCGGGCGGATCCTGCTGCGCGAGGCCGCGGAAACCGTGGTCAACTGTTCAATGGAACTGGGCGGTAACGCTCCGTTCATCATATTCGAGGACGCCGACATTCCCGCGGCCGTTGAGGGCGCGCTGCTGGCCAAGATGCGCAACGGCGGTGAGGCCTGCACCGCTGCCAACCGGTTCTACGTGCACGAGGCGGTCGCGAACGAGTTCAGCCGCGAGTTCTCGGCACGGCTCGCGGCCATGGTCGTCGGCCCCGGCCTGGATGAGAGGACTGACGTCGGGCCGCTGGTCAACGAATCGACCCGGACTAAGGTCGCTGAGCTGGTCACCTCGGCGGCTGACGACGGCGGGAAGGTCGTCACCGGCGGGCAGGCACCTGACCGGCGCGGCTATTACTACCAGCCGACTGTGGTCGACCATGTACCGGCGACGGCCGGCATCCTGGGTACGGAGATCTTCGGGCCGGTTGCCCCGATCGTCCGTTTCACTGAGGAATCTGACGCCGTGCGCTGGGCGAACGACACCGAGTTCGGCCTGGTCTCGTACGTGTATACCCGTGATCTGGCCCGTGGCCTGCGGGTTTCCGAAGCGCTCGAGGCTGGCATGGTCGGTCTCAACCGGGGTCTGGTGTCCGACCCGGCAGCCCCGTTCGGCGGGGTGAAGCAATCCGGCATCGGCCGGGAGGGCGCGCACGAGGGCCTGCTTGAGTTCACCGAGACCAAGTACATCGCCGCTAACTGGTAACCGTGCGGATTATCTTCACCTGATGCTCAGGAGTCCCGGCTAGACTGCGCACCCTATGGGTGCATCGTGGACCGACCAGGCGACTGCCGCGCCCGTAGCCCTCCATATCGGAACCAGCGGGCAGGACAAGCCGCGCAGGTCACGGTTGCGGGCGGTCGCGGCGTACGTACTCTCCGGGCTCGTCATGTGGGTGGTCTACACCCGGCTTTCGATGACGACTGGCCTTAACTCCGATAGCGCGAATATCTTGCTGATGGGGAACGGGCTGCTGCATGGCAACCTGTTGCTGCACAGCTGGTGGATGTCGGACGTGTCGTTCTACCCGACCGAGCTGGTTCAGTACGCGCTGCTGGTCGCGGTCTTCGGGCTGCATGCGCAGACCGCGCATATCGCGGCCGGGATGACCTACACGCTGGTGTTCCTGCTCGCGGTCGCGCTGGCCAGGGCGGGCACGACCGGCCGCACGGCGCTTGTCCGCACGCTTATCGCGGCCGGGATCATGCTGGCGCCCTCGTTCGGCCTCGGCGTGTTCGCCCTGGACCTATCGGTCGGTCACATCGGCACGTCGGTGCCGCTGCTGCTGACCTGGCTCCTGCTGGACTGGAATGAGCGAGCAGCGGGGTCGCGCTGGTGGGTGCCGGCGGTCACCGCGGTGCTGCTGGCCTGGGTGCTGATGGCCGACCCGATCGTGCTGGTCGTGGGCCTGCTCCCGCTGGGCGTGGCCGCGACCATCTTGGCCGTGCGGATCATCTGCCGGGCCGACGGCCCGTGGCTGGCCAGGCTCCTCGCCGCGTGGTACCCGCTGTCCCTGATCGCCGCCGCCGGCGCCGCCTACGAATTGGCTGGCCTGGCCTTCCGCCTCGTCCACAACGCCGGCGGCTACGGCATTAACACCCTGCCGTTCAAGATAAGCCCATGGCACACGCTGCACGAGAACGTGCCGGCCGCGTGGAAGGTGCTGGAGATCTTCGGCGCCAACGTCGCCGGCCTGGACGGTGTCCAGCTCCTGCTCGCGTTCCTGCACATGGCCAGCATCGCCGTCGTGCTGACCGCGATGGTCATCGCCTATCTGCGTTACTTCAAGATCGGCCTGATCGACCAGATCCTCGGCATCGCGATCGTGGTCAACGTCGCGCTGTACATGCTGACGAACGCGTCCGGGCTGGCCGCGCACGAGGTCGCGATCATCGTCCCATTCGGCGCGGTGCTGGCCGCCCGCCGTCTGACGGATACCGAGCTGGCAGTGCCCCAGTTGCCGTCAAGGGCCCGTGTGGCTGCGGCCGCCGTCGGCATCATCGTGCTGGCCGGATATGCGGCCGGGCTGGGCTGGGAGCTGGCCCAGCCGGCCCAGCCGATGTCCAACGTCCCGCTCGCCACCTGGCTCGAGGAGCATCACCTCACGTACGGCCTCAGCGGCTACTGGCTGTCAAGCAGCGTCACCATAGACAGCGACGGCAAGGTCGACGTGAGGGCGCTCGATCAGCTCACGGTGCAGCGCGACCTGTGGATGACCGATGAGGAATGGTATGACCCGGCCAAGTACGACGCGAACTTCATCGTGCTGGACGACCAGCCGGGGTACTTCACGTACTGGGAACCGACCGCCCTGATCGAGAAGTACTTTGGTACGCCGAACAAGGTCTATCAGTACGGTCAGTACACGATCGAGGTATGGAACCACAACCTGCTGCCCGATATCCCCTGGGGACACCGGGCCAATGAGAGATTACGACCAGACCAGGCGGTGCATGCCGGTCAGGTAGAGCGCCGGCGCCGCCCAGGCGGCGGCCATGGCCAGCAGCCACAGGCCGCGGCGGGCACGCGGCACGCCCAGCAGGATCACGATGGCCATCAGGTAGACCTCGACGAACGAGCGCATGTCGGCGTTGAGGCTGTCCCACGTGCTCGGGGTCACCACGCAGATCTCAAGCAGGTAAGCGACGAGGGCGAGCCGCTCGTGCGGCGGGGCCGTGGTGCGCCGCATACCGCACACGGCGAGCGCGGCAACCACGACGAGCACGGCGAATTCGAGCACCCAGTCGTCGATGTTGCTGAACCGCGTCCAGCTGAGGTTCATCACGTTGTCGCGTATGGCGTCGAAGGCGGCGGCGAACGGGGCCCCGGCGTTCTGGTCGCCGTCGGCGAGCAGCGGTACGGTCCCGGTGGCGCTACGGCACACCAGCTCCCAGGCGGGAAAGGCGATGGCGGGCAGCAGCCAGGCGAAGTCGGGCCGTCCAGGCCATTGCCGCTGGCGCAGCAGCGTCACTCCGCGCGTCACCGCGAGGGCGGCCACCGCTACCAGGACGGTCTCCCTGGTCAGCACGCCGCAAGCGAGCATCAGCCCGGCGAGCACGGGCCTGCGGCGGCGTACCGCCACCAGGCCGGCCAGCAGGAAGGCGCAGGCGACCGGCTCCGCGGTGTCCCGCGAGACGCTGGTGAGCAGCCCGAAGTACATGGCCACGAGCAGCCCGCACAGCGCGTGGTATCCGCCGTCACGAGCGAACATCGCGCCGAGCGCCGCTGTGGCCGCCAACGCGGCCACGTTGACCGCCACGAGCATCATCGGGACCAGTGAGCCGTGTCCTAGGGAGGCCAGCCAGACCAGCGCCGGATAGCCGATACGCATCAGGCGGTAGGGAGCATCGAACGTTATCCCGTATGCGGTACGGCTCAGGTCGGCTGGGTTCAGCGCCAGCCGGTAGTAGAACTGGCCGTCGTACCCGGTCCCCGTGCGCAGGCCGATGCCGGGAGCTAGGCCGGGCCCGGCGAACTTCTGGCCGACCAGGATCCAGGTGCTGATGTGCCCGCGTGACCACCGCTGCCAGCGGGCCAGCGCGAATCCCAGCGTGGCCAGCAGCGCGAGCAGGCCGCATATGGCCGGCCGGTTGAGGAACCCGATCAGCCGGCGACGCCACGAGGGTCTGGGTGGGGGAGAAGGAAGATCTCCGGCGCGCGCCGGCTCCAGTTCCTGGATCGCCAATTCGGACCGTCCCCGCTGACATTTCTGATCTTATCGTTACGAAACCGTACAGATTCCAACGCTTCATAGTCGGTGAACTGGTTAAACGCTTTCTGTGAGGACGTAAAGAGTCTCCACCTCGGAATGCGCGCCCCGGCACTGGCCAGGCGGTAAGGTGGAACGCCAGGTCAGTGCGCGCGGGCAGTCAGCCAGTCCTTAGCCGGCAGAGCACCAGCGAGGGCACCGTCCGAGGTCGCAATCCATGCCGCAAATCCAGAACAGCCGGAGGTAACCGTTGGTTGACAGGGACGTGGTCGTCATCGGTGGATGCGGGCACGTGGGCCTGCCGCTCGCTCTCGCTTTCGCTGACCGGGGCGCCAACGTGGCAATCTATGATGTCAGCGAGGCATCCGTGGTCGCGGTGAACAGCGGAAAGATGCCGTTCGCCGAGCCGGGTGCGGATGAGGTGTTGCGGCGTGTCCTCGCCGCGGGGCGCCTGCATGCCTCGGCCGACCCGGCCGTGGTGGGCTCCGCCGAGCATGTCGTCGTGGTCATCGGGACCCCCGTCGACGAGCACCTGAACCCAGACCAGGCCGCGATCCCGAAGGCGCTCGGCGGCTGCGCCGGCTACCTCAAGGACGGCCAGATCCTCATCCTGCGCAGCACCGTCTTCCCTGGCGTCACCGCGCTGGTGGAGAAGATGGTGGCCGGCCTCGGCCTGCAGATCGACGTCGCCTTCTGCCCCGAGCGGATCGCGGAGGGCAAGGCCATGACCGAGCTTTTCGAGCTGCCGCAGATCGTCTCGTCCCGCACTCAGGAGGGCGCGGACCGCGCCGCCAGGCTGTTCGGCAGGCTCACCACCCAACTGGTCCAGCTGTCGCCGGAGGAGGCCGAGCTGGCCAAGCTGTTCACCAACGTGTGGCGCTATATCAAATTCGCCACCGCCAACCAGCTGTACATCATGGCCAACGAGCGCGGCCTGGACTTCGACCGGATCAGGAAGGGCCTGGCCCAGGACTACCCGCGAGCCCAGGACATGCCTGCCGCGGGCTTCGCCGCCGGTCCGTGCCTGTTCAAGGACACGATGCAACTCGCCGCTTATAACAACAACAACTTCGCGCTCGGGCACAGTGCCATGGCGGTCAACGAGGGCATGCCGCTGTACGTGGTCTCCCGGCTTGAGCAGCGTTTCGACCTCGCCAACATGACCGTCGGCATCCTAGGCATGGCGTTCAAGAGCGGCTCGGACGACATCCGGTCCAGCTTGTCCTACAAGCTCAAGCGGATCCTCACCTTCAAGGCCGGCCACGTGCTGACGACCGACCCCTATGTCACCGTCGACCCGAACCTGGTCCCGCTGGACGAGGTCCTCGCCAAGTCCGACCTGCTCGTCATCGGCGCGCCGCACGATGAGTACCGGAGCCTGGACACCGACAAGCCGGTCGCGGATATCTGGAACGTCCAGGGTCTCGGTGTGCTGATATGAGCGACGAGCCTCGCGTGTCCGTGATCGTCCCCGCGTACAACGAGGGCGATCACATACTGAGCGTGCTTGACCGGCTGTTCGAGTCGGTAAGGTTGCCTTGCGAGGTACTTGTGGTCGTTGATACACCCGACGACACGACGATCCCGGTCACCGAGGAATACGCGGTCAAGGAGCCGCGCCTGGTGACCGTGATTAACACCTACGGGCGCGGACCGGCGAACGCGATCCGCTACGGCATCGAGCACGCGAAGGCACCGGTCGCGGTGGTCACGATGGCCGACGGATGCGACGACGCGCGGCAGATCGACGAGCTCGCCCGCCTGGTCGAGCGCGGGGTCGCGGTGGCCGCAGCATCCCGGTACATGCCCGGCGGGCAGCAGGTCGGCGGGCCGATCCTCAAGGGTGCCATGTCGAAGTTCGCGGGCCGCAGCCTGCGGATGTTCGCCCACGTCGGAACCAGGGACGCGACGAACTCGTTCAAGGCCTATTCAACCGAGTTCGTACGCGAAGTCGGCATAGACTCGCGGGACGGATTCGAGATTGGCATCGAGCTGACCGCCAAGGCCAAGCGGCTGCGGCGGCCGGTGGCCGAGATTCCAACGATCTGGCTGGACCGCCAGGCCGGGGTGTCCAACTTCAAGGTCGCCAAGTGGGTGCCGAGCTATGTGCGGTGGTATCGGTTCGCCTTCGGCGGCGCGATCACCGCCGAGCAGATCCGCCAGCGATCGACCAGGAAAAACAAGAACAGGGAGAGCTAAGACATCATGGAGCAGGTTCTGGTCAGCGGTTCCGCTGGCTTCATCGGCGGCTACGTCGTGGAAGAGCTGCTGAAGCGTGGCTACGCGGTCGTTGGCGTGGATAACTTCTCGAAATACGGCAAGGTCGCCAAGTCCTACGACGACAATCCGAATTACCGCCTGGTCGAGGGTGACGCACGCGACACAGAGCTGATGACCCAGCTGCTCGAGGACTGTGATCACTTCATCGCCGGCGCGGCAATGATCGGCGGCATCTCCTACTTCCACACGTACGCCTACGACCTGCTCGCCACCAACGAGCGCATCATCGCGGCCTCCTGCGACGCCGCCATCAAGGCGCACGACAACGGGAAGGGCCGGCTGAAGAAGGTCACCTACCTGTCCTCCTCGATGGTGTTCGAGGGCGCCACCGAATGGCCGTCGTACGAGGGCCAGCAGCGCGAGTGCGCGCCGCCGCTGTCGTCCTACGGCTTCCAGAAGCTCGCCGTCGAGTATTTCGCGATCGCCGCCTGGGACCAGTACAAGCTGCCCTACACGATCGCCCGCCCATTCAACTGCGTGGGCATCGGCGAGAGCCGCGCGCTGGGCGATGAGGAGATCCTGTCCGGCAACGTCAAGCTCGCGATGAGCCATGTGGTCCCGGACCTCGCGCAGAAGGTTCTCAAAGGCCAGGACCCGCTGCACATCCTGGGCTCCGGCGACCAGATCCGGCACTACACCTATGGCGGCGACCTCGCCGTCGGCGTGGTGACCGCGATGGAGCACCCGGACGCGACCAACGAGGACTTCAACCTGTCCACGGCGGAGAGCACCACGGTGAGGGAACTGGCCGAAGTCATCTGGCGCAAGGTCAAGGGCCCCGGTGTGCCGCTGCGGCTGGTGTACGACGACCCGTTCGAGTACGACGTGCAGAAGCGAGTGCCGGCCACCGACAAGGCCAAGCGCATGCTCGGCTTCGAAGCCGGCACCAGCCTAGACACGATGCTCGACGAAGTCATCCCATGGATTGACCAGGCCATCAAGGCGGGCAGCATCTGAGTTTGGCGAGCCCGCTTCGAGGCACCGCTCCCGTTTTACAGCGCCGCCCCCGGTGAACCAGGGGCGGCGCTTCTGCTGCCCGGCAGGCCACCCACCCACCCATCCATCAACCCTCCCTCCCTCCCATCCATCCACCCACCCTCCCATCCATCCACCCAGCACGGCGGCCAGCGTGTCGATGGCACCATTGAGCCCGCTCCAGAGGCCCTCAGCGTGTCAATGGCACCATTGAGCCCGCTCCATAGGCCTTCCGGCTAGGCCGTAGCCAAGCCCGGGGTACTCTGGTCCGCGTTATGAGCGCGAGACGGGCATGGTATGTGTGGGCGGTGCCGTTCGCGGTGCTCTTCTCGATACTCTGCGTGCGCAACCGGTTCCTATTTAGTGACAAGCTGTATGAGCAGGGTGACGCGGGGGCGAACTCGATCCTGATCACGCAGGCCAAGCACTTCACGTTGCTGATCGGCAACTACTCACGGGAGCGGTTCAATCACCCCGGGCCCGCCTACATGTATGTGCAGGCAGCGGGGGAGTGGCTGCTGCGCGACACGCTTCATGCGGTCCCGACCGCGTGGAACGCGCACATGCTCGCGGTGTTCGCGCTGAGCTGCGCGTTCGCGTCGCTTGCCGTGCTGGTTGTATACGGCTGGACCAGGTCCGTGACCGGAGCGCTGATCGCAGCAGCCGCGGTCACGGCTCTGGCCATCTGGCAGCCTGGCGTCTTCGACTCGGACTGGATGCCGTATATGTACGTGCCAACCTACGTGGTGTTCGTCCTCGCGGCGGCCAGCGTAGCGGCGGGCGCGGCTCGGGACGTCTGGATCATGACGCTGGCGGGCTGGCTGCTCATCCATGGCCACGCCTGCTTCCTGTTCTTCGTGCCGCTGATCACGGCTTGCGCCGTAGGCCTGGTCGCGTGGCGCCACGGCCCTCGCGCGGTATTGGCCCGGTTCACCGGTGACCGCCGGCTGTGGCTGCCCGTCGCCGCGATCAGCACGTTGTTCCTGCTGCCGATTGTGGTCAACCTGGCACTGCACTGGCCAGGGGACTTCGGCAAGTACATCTCCTACGGCAAGTCCGGCCAGGCCGGCGGCCACGGCCCGGGTCAGATCGTGCACTACCT
>Ga0335075_10013098_pt1 | contig 12498 bp, 11 predicted proteins | sample Lox_Sample_24_FD_206723 | JGI IMG/M metagenome (GOLD analysis project Ga0335075, IMG submission 206723) | Soil microbial communities from Loxahatchee National Wildlife Refuge, Florida, United States - Lox_Sample_2.4 | ecosystem: Environmental > Terrestrial > Soil > Wetlands | place: USA... | reverse complement strand
GGTCTGCACCGGCTTTCCGCCGTCGCGCACCGCGTCGAGGATTTGATCGGACATCTTCGCGATGGTGCACTGCAGCCCAGCGCCGAGATCGTCGACCTGTGCCTCCAGTCGGTGGACGTGCTGCGCAAGTTCCTGACTCGGCAGTGGTCGAGCGACGCCGAGATGGCGGCTGCGGTCGACCCGCTGCTGGGGCGAATCGGCGAGCTTGCCCCTGAAGAAGTTGAGGAGGAGTCTGCCGAGACGCAGACAAGCGGGCTGGCCGCTCAAAGTGCTACTTCCGAAAGCGCTGCGCCCATGGCTGCTTCGCGCCCCGCGGGCGCTCAGCCTTTGCCGCAGGCGAAGTCAGTGCGAATTTCGCTCGACCGGCTCGATCGCATGATGAACGCTGTCGGCGAGCTCGTCATCAACCGCACGCGCATGCTCGGCCGCCTATCCGAACTCGGCAAGCTCGTCGAGGTGCTCACATTCTCGAAGAGCCGCCTCTCGGGCAAGGTCGCCGAGTTTCAGGAAAAGCACGAATTCACTCGCATCTCTTCGAGTCTCGTGCCGGGCAGCCATGCGCCGCAGATGGATACGTTCCGGCCGCGTGTCGCCGCGCGCGCGCCGATCATGTCCAACGATCTCCTCGAATTCAGCGAACTCGAGATGGATCGCTACGACGATGTGAATATCCTGTCACGGTCGCTTACGGAAATCTCGGCGGACGTCTCTGAGGTTCTGCAGCAGCTCGAGGGCTTCATGGGGCGCGTCGACACCGACATCGACGAGTTCACCAAGCTCGCGCACCATTTGCAGGACGAGATCACCGCCGCGCGCATGGTGCCGATCGGAAATCTCTACACGCGCCTTTCGCGAACGGTGCGTGACGCAGCGCAGAGCACGGGCAAACCCGTCGATCTCGCGCTTGAGGGCGCCGAAACGGAACTCGACAACAACATCATTCAGCATATTTCCGATCCGCTGATTCACCTGGTTCGCAATGCCGTCGCCCACGGAATCGAAGACCCGGAGGCACGCCGCCGCGTCGGCAAGCCCGAAAAGGGACGCATTTCGGTGCGTGCCTACCATCGCGGCAATCATATTTTCATTGAGGTAGAAGACGATGGACGCGGAATCGACTACGAGCGCGTCCGCCAGGGCGTGATCGACTCCGGAGCCGTCTCGCCAGTAGCCGCGGCCGAGCTAACCGAACGCGAGCTGCGCGAATTCCTATTCCGCCCGGGCTTTTCGACTGCTTCCTCCACGTCGGAGCTGGCCGGTCGCGGAGTCGGACTCGATGTGGTGCGCGCGAACGTCCACTCACTGAACGGTGAAATCGAAGTCCGATCCGAGAAAGGCCACGGAGCGTGCTTCACGGTGAAAGTGCCGCTCACGCTGATTATTTCGCAGGCGCTTTTCGTTCGCTGCGGCACGTCGGTGTTCGCGCTGCCGCTCGCGGTCGTGGAAGAGATTCGCCGCCTGAAACCCGCTGAAATCGAAGATGTCGGCGGCAAGCTGCTGACCCGCGTACGCGATGTGGTCACGGAAGTCGTGCGCCTCGATTTGCAACTCGCCTTGCCGCCGCTCGAGCCGCTAAACGGTTACTTCCACATGGTGATCGTGAAGGTTGCTGGCAAGCATGTGGGCGTGGTCGTCGAGGAAGTGTTGGGCAAAGACGAAATCGTCATCAAGAATCTCGGCGATTATCTCCGCCGGGTCAAACTTTTCCCGGGCACAACAATCGCCTCGGACGGCAGCCTGATCCTGCTGATCGACTTGAACCGTCTGGTTGCCGCGGACACGGCGGAGCGTCATGCGCTTCCCGCGTCGTCTCCGGCGGCGCGCGTATTCGCGCCTGGCGCGGAAGCAGTGGCCGCAGGCAGCATCCCATCCGAAGCAGTCGACGCAATCGAGAACGACCGCGTCGTGGTGGTCGCGGACGACTCCATCAGCGTGCGCAAATTCGTGGGCCGGATGCTGGAGAAGGCCGGCTATCGCGTGAAGCTTGCTTCCGACGGCCTCGAAGCCTCCGAAATTGTCGCGCAGGTAGGTTGCCACCTGGTGATCACCGACCTCGAAATGCCGCGCATGAATGGGTACGAATTGATGGCGCATCTGCGCCAGGATCCGGTGACGCGGCGAATCCCCGTGCTGGTGGTGACTTCGCGCGCCGGCGCTAAACATCGCGACCGCGCGATGAAAGAGGGAGCGTCAGGCTTCTTGACGAAGCCCGTGCAGGAAGATCAATTGATCGCGACCGTTGAAAGTTTGATCGGTTCGGAAACGCCCAAGGGGCGCCCGGCTGCGGGAGTGCCGCTGCCGCTGCGCCAGAGTTGAGATGATGAACGCGTCCGACAAAAAGATCCGGGTGCTCGTGGTGGACGACTCTGCCTTTATGTGCAAAGTCCTCCAGGAGATCATCAACTCCGACCCCCAACTTGAGGTGGTCGGACAGGGACGCGACGGCCGCGACGGCGTCGCTCTCGCGGATTCGCTGCGGCCCGATGTGATTACGATGGACATCAACATGCCCCACGTCGACGGTCTGCAGGCAACCGAGCTGATCATGTCGCAGCATCCGCGGCCAATCGTGATCGTAAGCTCCGAATCGCGCGAGGGTGCGGCCAGCACGCTGAAGGCGCTCGAGCTTGGCGCGATCGACTTCGTCCCGAAACCGTCGAGTGGTATCGACCTCGATATGAAATCCGTGCGCGAGGAACTCACGCGCAAGCTGAAGCTCGCCGCAAAGGTGCGCGTCGTGCGCACCGCAACGCGTTCGAAGCTGCCGATGCCGCACGCCCCGCTCTCTGCGGCCGCGGCAATGGTGAACAGCGCCGCGCTCGCGCAGACAGGCGGCAAGTTCCCGATGGTGGCGATCGCGGCGTCCACCGGCGGGCCCGCCGCCGTGTCGAGGGTCGTCGCCGGCCTGCCGAAGGATTTTGGGGCAGCGGTGTTTCTGGTGCTGCACATGCCGGCGACATTCACGAAGCAGTTCACCGTGCAACTCGGCGAAATCGCTTCGCTGCCCGTCAAAGAGGCGGAAGGGAACGAGACGCCCCAGCCGGGCGTGATCTATCTCTGCCCGGGTTCGCACCATCTGCAGCTTTCCGCGGGCGGAAAAATCCAGCTCGATGCCGGACCGCGCATCGACGGATATCGCCCATGCGCCGACGTTGCGCTGGAGACGATTTCGGCATACGCCCGCGCGCTCACGGTGGCGGTCGTTCTGACGGGCATGGGCGCCGATGCGGCGAAGGGCGTGAAGGCCGTGAAGGCGGCCGGAGGTTCGGTACTCGCACAGGACGAAGCTACGTCGACGATTTTCGGCATGCCGGCCGAAGCGATCAAGACGGGCTCGGTAGACGAAGTTCTCCCGCTCGACGACATCGCCGGCGCGATCGAAAAGCGCGTCGCGAAACTCGCGCGGCTCGTTCCCGCAGGTGCGCGATGAGCGCGGCAGGCGAGCGCAGCGAAAGGTCTGCCCGCCGCGGCAAGCCGGAGGCTGTGATTCTGTTTTGGGTGGCGAACCAAATGTTGGCAATCGCAGCGGAATCGGTGCAGGAGATTCGCAGCACGGACGGTCTCGCCGGCGCCGCCAACGAAATCGAGCAAGAGGTGGTGCCGAAGGTGCGCCACATCCTCGAATGGGGCCGCCGGACCTGCTACGTCGTAAACGCAGGAGCGCACTTCGATCTGCCCGTCACGCGCCCGACGCTAGTTCTCATCCTGAGGCGCATGCGAATCGCGGTGCTCGTCGATCGGATCGACCGCATGACGGAAATTCCGGCGGTGTACCCGCTGCCGCAGGCGTTTGCAGGCGACGAACGCCGCTGGTATCGCGGCCTCGCCTATATCGACGATTCGGTGATTCCCGTCGTCGAGCCTTCCGGATTCCTGGCGTCCGAAGAGTTTGCCGCGCTCGACCGCGCGATCAAGCCGGGTTCGCCGCAGCGCGAGATGGAAGGGGCCGCACAGCCATGATTGCGGGCGACAATTCGAGCAAAAGTTCGTTCGTGCTGCTGCGCATCGGCGCGCACCGGTTTGCGCTGCCCGCCGCGTTGGTCGCTGAACTTGCGCCTCCAGTGAGGCTCCATGAGTTTCCGCATACTTCGAACTCCGTTTTAGGCGTGATTATTCGCCGCCGGCGCATCTTGCCCGTCTACGATGCCGGTTCTTTGCTCCTCGGCAGGGAGGGAGGCGCGCAGCAGTTCTATCTGGTGGCGCGTTGCGCGGGCGAAAAGAAAGAATTGAGCGCGATTCCCGTGAGCGGCGAGTGCGAGATGGCTACCGGTCAGGTCCAACCGGCGGATGACGATCATCCGGCGTATGTCGCCGGCAGGCTCGTGATCGGCGAAGAGTCGGTCGATGTGCTCGATCTCGAGGCCCTGATTGCGTCGACTCCCGCGAGGGGCGCCGAATCGATCCGCGCGGAGGCCCAGGCATGAACGCGCCGGCAAATCTCCCACGGGTGCTGCTGATCGATAGCAACGTCTATTTCGCGAAGCGCCTGGGCGAAGCTCTCAAGCAACAGGGATTCGACGTCATTCCGAGCACGCAGGCGGCCTACGCGCTGACGATGCTCGAATGGAATGTGCCGGCGGCGATTCTGTGCGCCACGAACCTGCGCGAAATGGGCGCTCTCGAAATGGCGCCGATTCTGCGCGCCGATCCCAAGACAGCTTCGATTCCCCTGATCGCTATCGGCAGCGGCGGGGACCAGGCGCAGCTTGAGGCGTACCGCGCCGGCTGCGATGATTTTGTGGACCGCCGCCGCCCGCCCGCCGAGATTGCCGCGCACGTGCGCAATCTCCTAGTGAGCCGCCAGGACGGCTTCCAGCCTACGCAGATGCTCTCGACCGCCGACACGGCGCTCAGCGGCAGCCTGTCGCATCTCGACCTTCCCGGCGTGATCCAGATGCTGGGACAGGCGCACCAGACCGGCGCGCTGCACATCAACGGGGTCGAGACTGACGGAATCATCTTCTTTGAGGGTGGCGAAATCGTTCACGCGGAAAGCGGACCGCTTTTCGGCGACGAGGCCGTCACGCAAATTGTGAAGACGTGCCAGTCGGCGGCCAGCGGAGTCTACAAATTCGTCTACGGCGCCACAGCCGCGCAGCGGACCGTGCTGCGCTCGGCCACCGACCTGCTTCTCGATGCGATGCGCGAATTCGACGAAAACGAGCGCGACGGCGCGGAAGATGGTTCCGAGCACGTCGAAAAGGAGTCGTCATGAGCGAAACCGAAACTCTCACGGCTGCCCGTACCCCGACCGTCTATTTCATCGACGACAGCGCCACCATGCGCGAAGTAATCAAGATCGCCTTCCGCAAGGAGAACATCCAGGTGATCACGTGCCCGGACGCGGCATCGGCGATCGCGCAGTTTGGCGAGGTGGCGCCCGATGCCGTGATCACCGACGTCATCATGCCGGACAAAGACGGCTACGAGGTCTGCCAGTTCATCAAGCAGCACGAGCAATTCGGGCGTACGCCGGTGATTTTGATGTCGGGTGTGGTGAATCGCACGGTCGCGGAAAAAGCGACGGCGGTGAAAGCCGATGAACTGATTCGCAAGCCATTTCAACCGCGCGACCTGATCGCCCGGGTAAAAGGCCTGCTGCATCTGACCCCTTCAGTCCAAGAAGTGCCCGCGAGTGACCCGGAGCCGGTCAGGCCTGCAAACGCCTTGGCTGGCCTCTTCTCGGGGGGGCCCGCACCAGCTGTGCAGGTTGCGTCGATGGCTCCGCGCGCCGTGAACGTTGCTCCCCTTGCAACGGCCGCGCCGCGAGTTGCCGCGCCGCCTGCAGCCCCAGCTCTGCCGAGAGCTGCGGCTCCATCGGGTGCGGACGTTCAAAGGCTGCGCAACGAGATTATGCGGCTTGAGCTGCTGGTGAAAAAGCTACAGGCCGAACTGGAGGCCGAGCATCAGTATTGCGCGGCCCTCGAGGCTCACTTCAAGAACGTCCAGGGATCTCAATCCTAGGATCGGCGGATTCGGGCGCGATAGCTCCGGTCCCAAGCCGTTACTCGTTTGGAAAGCGTCAGTTGCCCTCCACTTGACCCGTACTGGTACGCGTATTAACTTGGAAATACCTCTCATAGGCGGCGTGGGCGTGATGATAGGCACTTGGTCGGAGGCTGTATGGGGCGTCGTGGCGAACCACGCATCGCCGTCACTTTCCCGGTTATCGTTCGAGGTGCGGACTCCAGAGGAGCTCCGTTCGTCCTGACGGCAGAAACACGCGACATCAGCTGTTCGGGTGCCTGCCTGAAGGGCTTGAGCGGGATCGTCGTGTCCGGCAAGAAGGTCGAAGTCGAATACGGCGATCAAAGGGCATGGTTTCGAGTTCAGTGGGCGGGCGCAGCTGGCAGCACGAAGGCTGGGCAAGCGGGACTCCGATGCCTCGAACCCGGCAAGTATATCTGGGGTATTCCGCCGAAAGAGTGGGAGGCCGACTCGTTCGATCCGTTGCGGCCGGAAACTGCCCCGCCGCGGCCGCCGCCACCTGCTACCGTGTTGACATCATCGGGAAACGAGCCCTGGTCAGGCCGCGAGCGGAGGCAATTCGTCCGGCACGCCTGCCGGATGGCCGCGCAAATCGTCCTGCAAAATGGCACGCTTCGCATGACGGCAACTGTCACCGACATCTCGCTCGGCGGCTGCTACATGGAAATGCTTTCGCCGCTGCCCGTGGACACGTTCGTAGACATTTCCATCAGCCCGGGAGACACGACCCTGCAACTTTCGGCGAGGGTGCGCTCGTCCCAGGTGAATTTCGGAATGGGAGTATCGTTCACCGGGATGAGGCCGCAGGATTTTGAAGTCCTGCGAAAGCTTGCTCCTCCCACGGTGGGCGCGCTGGAGCCTGCCATACAGGCGGCGCCGGCTTCGCCCGCAGCTTCCCCCGCTGCGCCAAAGGAGGCTCATTCGTATGCGGCGACCGACTTTGATGCGGTAGACCTGCCGACAAACCCGGAGGCGCTCGCCGCAGCAGTTCGCGTGCTCATCCGCAAAGGCGTTCTCACGCGTGCCGAGGTGATGGAGGAACTAGAAAAGCTCCTCAAGGTCCCGCGCTGAGGAACGTCTTTTGTCAGTTCAAGTCTTTCGACCGCAGGAATTCCCGCGCCACGTCCTCAATGTCGCGTCCTTCGCCCGCCACCTCGTAATTCAGCTTCCGCATTTCTTCATCCGAAATTCTGTCCGCAAGATCAGCGATAGCCGCGCGCAGCTCGGGATAACGCTCCAGAGTCTCGTCCCGTACGATGGGCACGGCCTGATAGGGCGGAAAATAGTGCTTGTTGTCCTCAAGGATCACCAGATCGCGCGCCGCGATCAGGCCATCCGTCGAATTGCCGGCAACGAGGTCGACTTCCTTATCGAGCAGCGCGCGGTACAGCAGCCCGAGATCCAATATCTTTGGCGACCCCGCAAATCTTAGGCCGTAAACGCGCGCGAGGCCCGGAAAGCCGTCCGGACGCTCCATGAATTCGTACCCGAATCCCGCGCGCCATTGAGGCGCGTAAGGCACGGCGTCTGAAATCGTTTTCAGGTGCAGGCGGCGGGCGTCTTCGCCTCGAATCACCAGCGCAAACGTGTTGTTGAATCCGAGCGAAGGCAAGACATCGAAATCGAATTTCTGCTTGTACTCGCGCTGCACGCGATCGAAGACGGCGTTCGGATCGCTTTCGATCGGATCGTGCAGGATGGCAGTGAGAGCCGTACCCGTGTATTCCACGTAGGTGTCGATGCGGCCCGCCAGCATCGCCTGCTGGCAGATGAAGCTGCCCGCGAGGTAGAAGCGCCGCTCGACGTGCAGGTGCGTCCGCGCTTCGATGTGCTGCGCAAGGATTTCCCCAAGCAGCGCCTGCTCCGGGAAATTCTTCGAGCCGACCACAATCGTGTCGCGCGGCCGAGGCTCGCAGCCGCACGCGGCGACGACACTCAGGATTAGAAGCGCGACGAGCTTTCGCATTACCGGTTCATCGGCCAGGCCGCAGCGAACGTTCAAGAACGCTCAGGAGAAAATCCGCAGCCAGCGCGAGAAGAGCCGCCGGGATGGCTCCGGCAAGAATCAGCGAATTATTGACCATCGCGAGCCCGCGAAAAATGTATTCGCCCAGCCCGCCCGCGCCGACTGCCGCAGCAATCGTCGCGATCCCGATCGTGAGCACCGTAGAAACGCGCACGCCCGCGAGAACCGTGGACATCGAGAGCGGCAGCTCGACCTTGAAGAGAATCTGGCGCGACGTCATGCCCATGCCCCGCGCGGCCTCGCTCACGGCCGGATCGACGCTTGCAATCCCCGCTGCCGTATTGCGAATGATGGGAAGCAAGGCGTAGAGGGCAAGCGCCGCAATGGCAAGACGAGCAGCGCGATCGCCGAGCCAAGGCACCGGAAGCAGGAACCCAAAAAGCGCGAGGCTTGGAATCGTCTCGGCAACGTTCGCGGTGCCAAGGATCGGCTTCGAGAGCCACGGCCGTCGCGCCACCAGAATTCCAAGCGGAACGCCGATCGCCACGGCTATGAGCATCGCGATGCCCACGAGCCAGATATGCTCGACCGTCGCCTGCAAAATCTCATCCGGATGCCGCTCGAAATATTGGATGACGTTCATGTGCCCCTCTCGAACTGTTCCAAGCGCCGCAATTGCTCGGCATACGCCGCAGCTACCGGCTCGCGCGAGGCTAGAAATTCCTTGGGCGAATAGACGCCGCGGATTTCGCCGGCTTCGAAGAGCGCGATACGCGTGCCAAGGAGAAGCGCTTCGCTCGTGTCGTGCGTCACGATGACGATCGTCTTGCCGAGCCGCTTCTGCAGCGCCTGAAATTCCTCGCGCACCTCACCACGCGTCAGCGGATCGAGCGCGCCGAACGGTTCGTCCATCAGCAGGATCGGCGGATCGGCCGCAAGTGCGCGCGCCACGCCGACGCGCTGGCGCTGCCCCCCGGAAAGTTCATGCGGATAGCGCTCGATGTAGCTCGCCGGATCGAGCCCGACGAGGGCGAGGAGTTCTTCGACGCGGGCGCGGACGTAAGGAGCGGCTTTGCGCTCGAGTCGCGGCACCAGCGCAACGTTTTCGGCCACGGTGTAATGCGGGAAGAGGCCCGTTTCCTGGATCACGTAACCGATGTGGCGCCGCAGCGCGATCGGATCCCACGCCAGCGTGGCGCGGCCGTCGACGTGCACTTCGCCGCCGGTCGGCTCGAGCAGGCGATTGATGAGTTTCAGCGCGGTCGTCTTGCCGGCGCCGCTGCGGCCCAAAAGCACAAGCGTTTCCCCTGGCTGTACGGCAAGATTGATGTCGCGCAGCAGCACCTGGCCGCCAGGCAGCGCATAGTGAACGCCGCGAAACGCGATGACGGCGTCGTCAGCCTTCGGGCCGGGCCGCGCATTCGCATTGGCGCTCATTCGCCGGAATCACCTTCGAGAAATTTGCGGATATCGCCGAAGACGCGCGCCATCATCGCCTCAGTCAGCTTTCCGGTGAAGGTATTCTGCTGGCTCGGGTGATACGAAACGAACAGGCGCGGCAAACCGGCGCCAATCTCGTAGCTCGCGCCGTGACGAAAAGGGAAGGCCGCGGCGCTTTTGATCAAGCCGCGTTCTTTCAGCAGGCCGAGATACACGCGCATGGCGATTCCGCCAAGCGCAAGAAGGGCCCGCGGACGAAGCAGTTCAAGCTCCTTCTCGAAATAAGGGCGGCAGTTCGCTTCTTCCGACGGCAGCGGCTTATTGGCGGGCGGCGCGCACCGGACAGTCGCCGCCACGTACGCGCCCTTGAGCACGAGTCCGTCGTTGCGGCGCGTCGCGTCAGGCTGATTGGCGAAGCCCGCCTCGTAGAGCGCCTTGTAGAGGAAATCGCCCGAGCGATCGCCGGTAAAAACACGACCCGTGCGATTGCCGCCATGCGCCGCGGGCGCGAGGCCCAGCACCAGCAGCTTCGCCCGCGGGTCGCCGAATCCCGGCACAGGCTTGCCCCAGTACTCCCAATCGCGATAGGCGAAGCGCTTTTCGCGCGCCACCTTCGCGCGGTACGCGACAAGCCGAGGGCACTTGCGGCACCGGATGATCTTCGCGTTCAGCTGATCGAGGGCTTTCATTATCGGCGCTAGGTTAACACCGCCGAGTGGCTTGCAAGAACGGGCTTCTCCTTAATTCTATCCTTGCGGCATTTTCCTCGAATCTCCGGCGTGCCCAAAGTCGTCATAGTAGTATGCAACCTCCCATTGGGTGGCCAGACGGTGCTCTTCCGCGCTTGCCAGGGACGAAAGGTGTGACTCGGTGAGCGAAGCCCCAGAAACAGTCGTGATTGTCGAAGCGGATTCAGCGCGCCGTGACGCGCTGCAAATGGTGCTGCAGGGCTCGGGCTATGGCGTTCGGGCATTCGCGACAGCCCGCGAGGGCCTCGATGCCGTACGCCAACAAGTGCCCGATCTGCTTCTCCTGAGCACCCTCTCGACCGCGCTACCGACGTACGCGCCTCCTGAACATGGGGCGCTCCACGCGCACGACGTAATCGCAGCGATTCGTGGGGCAGCGGCCAGCGGGCAAGTCCGTGTGATCTTGCTCGTCGGCCCGACCGCCGAAGAGCGCGCCGCATCGCTCGATCTCGGGGCCGATGACGTGATCTCGCAGCCGTTCGATCCGACCGAGCTTCTTGCACGCGTCCGCGCGCAACTGCGGGCGCGCCGAGCGGCGAGCCAGCTCCTCGCACGAACGCGCCTTGCCGAAGAAGGCCAGCAGATCGCCCAAACCGCCTTCCAGGCGCTTGCAGTCACCGAGAAGATGACGAACGACGCCTTCTCGCTCGACCGCACCCTGAAAATCGGCGTGAGCGCGGTCTTCGCAGTCGCCGTCCTGATGGCTGGAACGTATTTCCTGTTCTTCCACAGCGCCAAAAAGGACGTGCAGCGGACCAACGCTACGATCACCCGCCTCGAGCACGGAATCATGAACCAGCAGAACATGCTGGCCGAGGTGCGCCGCCTGCATGACGAGCAAATGGCCACCGCAGACGCGATCGATGGAAAAGACGAGCTGCAAAAGCACGCTGCCGAGCTGCGCGCCCAAATGGCAAATTCCGCCGATGGCCAGGCAGCCGAATTGCAAAAGGAATTGGACGACACCAACGCTCGCCTCAAGAAGCTAGAAAGAGAAGACGACTCCACCGACAACTTCATCGCCAAAGATCTGCAGAGCGTTTGCTTGCTGCATGTCACGGTCGGTTTCCGCAGCCAGGACACGGACCAGCGCCTGCGCTACGTGGGGCTGAATCCGCAGGGCGAGCCCATCCAGGATAGCGACGGGAATCCCCTCTTGACGCTTCAGGGAAACGGACCGGAAGTAACGGTCGACGTGTTTGGCACGGGATTCACGGTAGGCGCAGACGGCCGGATCATCACAAACCGCCACGTCGCTGAGCCCTGGTGGAACAACGATGAGCTTAGCGCCGTCACCAGCCAGGGTTTTCAGGCTGAGATATCGTCGATTCGCGCCTATTTCCCCGGCGACCCGCGCGCGTTTCACGCCGAGATCGACGAGATATCGAAGGACGCCGATCTCGCGACGATGCGCGTCGACATGCAGGACCTGAAGCGTCCCGCGCTTGTAATCGACTCGACGAAGGGCGCCACGACTGCTGGCGATCCGGTCATCCTGATGGGTTACGCGACCGGACTTGCCGCGATTCTCGCGCGCACTGACGAGACCACCGCGCAGAAGATTCTCACCCAGAGCGGCGGCGACGTCTCGCAAGTTCTCGACGCCCTCGCGCACCGCGATCTGATTCATCCGCTGATCACCCAAGGGCATATCGGCGATATCCTCGCGGACAAGATCGTCTTCGATGCGCAGACTACCTCCGGCGGATCGGGCGGGCCGCTGTTCAACCAGCAGGGAAAGGTAATTGGCGTCACGTACGCGATATTGAAGGGCTTCGGCGGCTCGAATTTCGGCATTCCCATCCGATTTTCGGAGCCGCTGCTCTCTCCCGGGATTGCGCACGCCTCAAATTGACAGGTCAGGAATGCCCCGCTAGCATGGTTCGAGCGGCCTCCAACTGAGCGAATGGAAACGATTTCACGCGACAGGACGATCCTCGACCGCATCGTCGAGGCGCGGCGCGAATCGATCGCGCACCGGAAGCGTGTGCTGCCGGACGTCGCCCTGAAGCTCGCGGTCGGCAAGGCCGATCCGGCGCGCGATTTTCCAAGCGCGCTCTCTCGCCCGGGTTTCAACGTGATCGCGGAGCTAAAGAAGGCGTCACCCTCGCGCGGCGTGATCCGGACGGATTATGCGCCCGCCGATCTGGCCCCGAAGCTCGAAGGCGCGGGCGCCGCAGCTCTCTCCGTGCTTACGGAGGAAGAGTTTTTCTCAGGCTCGCTCGCGGACTTGAAAGCGGCGCGAAAGGCGACGCATATTCCGGTGTTGCGCAAGGATTTCATCATCGATCCTTGGCAGGTGTGGGAGGCGCGCGCAGCGGGCGCGGACGCCTTCTTACTGATTACCGCGATTCT
>Ga0335075_10013097_pt1 | contig 12499 bp, 9 predicted proteins | sample Lox_Sample_24_FD_206723 | JGI IMG/M metagenome (GOLD analysis project Ga0335075, IMG submission 206723) | Soil microbial communities from Loxahatchee National Wildlife Refuge, Florida, United States - Lox_Sample_2.4 | ecosystem: Environmental > Terrestrial > Soil > Wetlands | place: USA: Florida... | reverse complement strand
GACTACGTCAACACCATTCCGACCGAGCTGGAGCCCTGGTTCCCCGGCGATGAGGACGTCGAGCGCCGCTACCGGGCCTGGATCAGATGGAACGCGGCCATCATGGTGCACCGCGCCCAACGCCCGGGAGTCGGCGTGGGCGGCCACATTTCGACCTACGCCTCGTCGGCGGCACTCTACGAGGTCGGCTTCAACCATTTCTTCCGCGGGAAGTCGCATCCGGGTGGCGGAGACCACGTGTTCATCCAGGGCCACGCCTCCCCCGGCATCTACGCGCGCGCATTCCTGGAAGGCCGATTGACCGCCGACCAGCTGGACGGTTTCCGCCAGGAGCACAGCCATCCCGGTGGCGGCCTGCCGTCCTATCCGCACCCGCGGCTGATGCCCGACTTCTGGGAGTTCCCGACGGTGTCGATGGGCCTCGGCCCGATGAACGCCATCTATCAGGCCCGGTTCAACCATTATCTGCACGACCGGGGCATCAAGGACACCTCCGACCAGCACGTCTGGGCGTTCCTCGGTGACGGCGAGATGGACGAGCCGGAGAGCCGCGGTCTGGCCCACGTCGCCGCACTGGAAGCGCTGGACAACTTGACCTTCGTGATCAACTGCAACCTGCAACGCCTGGACGGCCCGGTGCGCGGCAACGGCAAGATCATCCAGGAGCTGGAGTCGTTCTTCCGCGGGGCCGGCTGGAATGTCATCAAAGTGGTGTGGGGCCGCGAGTGGGACGCCTTGCTGCACGCTGACCGCGACGGCGCGCTGGTGAACCTGATGAACACCACCCCCGACGGCGACTATCAGACCTACAAGGCCAACGACGGGGCCTACGTACGGGATCACTTCTTCGGACGCGATCCGCGCACCAAGGCGCTCGTCGAACAGATGACCGATTCCGAGATCTGGAACCTCAAGCGCGGCGGCCACGACTACCGGAAGGTCTACGCCGCCTACCGCGCCGCCGTCGACCATAAAGGACAGCCGACGGTGATCCTGGCCAAGACCATCAAGGGCTACTCGCTGGGCGCCCACTTCCAGGGCCGCAATGCGACGCACCAGATGAAAAAGCTTGCGCTGCAAGACCTCAAGGACTTCCGCGATGCCATCCGGATTCCGATCAGCGACGCCCAGCTGGAGCAGGATCCCTACCTGCCCCCGTACTACCACCCGGGTCCGGAGGCCCCCGAGATCCGCTATCTGCTGGATCGACGCCGCGCGCTGGGCGGCTTCCTGCCCGAGCGGCGCACCAAGTCCAAGGCGCTGACCCTGCCGGGTCGCGATGCCTACAAGGTGCTTAAGCAGGGGTCCGGCCACCAGGAGGTGGCCACCACGATGGCGACCGTGCGCACCTTCAAAGAACTGTTGCGCGACAAAGAAATTGGGCCACGCATCGTGCCGATCATCCCCGACGAAGCGCGCACGTTCGGGATGGACTCGTGGTTCCCGTCGCTGAAGATCTACAACCGCAACGGCCAGCTCTACACCGCCGTCGACGCCGAGCTCATGCTGGCATACAAGGAAAGTGAAGTCGGCCAGATCCTGCACGAGGGCATCAATGAGGCCGGATCCGTCGCCTCGTTCACTGCGGCCGGGACGTCGTACGCGACGCATAACGAGCCGATGATCCCGATCTACATCTTCTATTCGATGTTCGGCTTCCAGCGCACCGGTGACGGCCTGTGGGCCGCGGCCGACCAGATGACGCGCGGCTTCCTGCTCGGGGCGACCGCGGGGCGAACCACCCTGACCGGTGAAGGCCTGCAGCACGCCGATGGCCAATCGTTACTGCTGGCGGCCACGAATCCGGCGGTGGTCGCCTACGACCCCGCCTTCGCCTACGAGATCGCCTACATCATCGAAAGCGGGCTGGCCCGCATGGTCGGGGAAACCCCCGAGAACATCTTCTTCTACCTCACCGTCTACAACGAGCCGTACGTGCAACCAGCGGAGCCAGAGAACTTCGACCCCGAAGGCGTGCTACGGGGCATCTACCGGTATCAGGCGGCCGCTGAAGGCTCAGAAAGCCGGGCCAACACGGCCCACATCCTGGCTTCCGGAGTGGCGATGCCGTCGGCGCTGCAGGCCGCCGAGATGCTGGCCGCCGAATGGGATGTCGCCGCCGATGTGTGGTCGGTGACCAGCTGGGGCGAGCTGAACCGTGACGGCATCGCGATCGAAAAGGAGAAGCTGCGCCACTGCGACCGCCCGGCAGGTCAGGCATACGTCACACGGGCCCTTTCGGGATGCTCGGGCCCGATCGTCGCGGTGTCGGACTGGATGCGTGCGGTGCCCGAACAGATCCGGCCCTGGGTCCCGGGTAGCTACGTCACCCTTGGCACCGACGGGTTCGGCTTTTCCGACACCCGGCCGGCCGCGCGCCGCTACTTCAACACCGACGCGGAATCTCAGGTCGTCGCCGTGCTGGAAGCGCTGGCGCGGGACGGCCAGATCGACCCGTCAGTGCCGGTCGCGGCCGCGCGCCAGTACCGGATCGACGACGTGCAGGCCGCGCCGGTGCAGACCTCCGATCCCGGCCCGGGCGCCTAATCTTTGCGCGTCCTTAGCAGAATCATCCAGAAAGTCAGCGTAGATTTTAGGGATGCCCGACAAGCAGTTCGCGATGCCGCGGTCAACGCTCGAGCTGCTGGACAGCGTGCCGGAGTCGCTGCTGCGGCGGTTGAAACACTATTCCGGCCGGCTGTCCACCGAGGCGGTGTCAGCCATGCAGGACCGGTTGCCGTTCTTCGCCGAGCTGGAAGCCTCCCAGCGGGCCAGTGTGGCGCTGGTGGTGCAGACCGCCGTGGTGAACTTCGTGGAATGGATGACCGACCCGCACAGCAACGTCAACCACACCGCGCGGGCCTTCGAACTGGTGCCACAGGATCTGACCCGGCGGATCGCATTGCGCCACTCGGTGGACATGGTTCGGTTCACCATGGAGTACTTCGAAGAAGTGGTCCCGATGCTGGCCCGCTCCGACGAACAGTTGACCGCGTTGACCATGGGGATTCTGAAGTACAGCCGTGACCTGGCCTTCAGTTTCGCGACGGCGTATGCCGATGCCGCCGAGGCGCGCGGAACGTGGGACAGCCGAATGGAGGCCAGCGTGGTGGACGCGGTGGTGCGTGGCGACACCGGCCCCGAGCTGTTGTCCCGGGCGGCCGCGCTGAACTGGGACACCACCGCGCCGGCGACGGTGGTGGTGGGAATACCGGCGCCGGGCCGGGAAAGCCATGCCAGCCAGGAAGTCCGCGATATCGCCGCCCGCCATGGCCGCGCCGCACTCACCGACGTGCACGGCACCTACCTGGTAGCGATCGTGTCCGGCCAGTTGACACCGACCGAGAAGGTCTTCGGCGATCTGCTGGACGCCTTCTCCGAAGGTCCAATAGTGATCGGCCCGACGGCGCCGATGCTGACCGCGGCCTACCACAGCGCCAGTGAGGCCATCTCCGGGATGAACGCCGTGGCGGGATGGCGGGGAGCGCCGAGGCCCGTGCTGGCGCGCGAACTGCTGCCCGAGCGGGCCCTGATGGGCGACGCGTCGGCGGTCGCGGCGTTGCACACCGACGTGATGCGGCCTTTGGCCGACGCGGGCCCCACCCTCACCGAGACCCTGGACGCCTACCTAGATTGCGGCGGCGCGATAGAAGCCTGCGCCCGCAAGTTGTTCGTTCATCCAAACACCGTGCGCTACCGACTGCGGCGTATCGCCGACTTCACCGGCCGCGATCCCACCCAGCCGCGCGACGCCTACGTCCTGCGGGTGGCGGCCACCGTGGGCCACCTCGCCTACCAGGCCCAGCAGTCCAGCGTCGCCGGCGACATCGTGACGCCGGTCACGCCGCCGGTGGAAAAGGAGCTGGTCGCACCGTCGGAGACAATGCGCACCGGCTGACAGATCGCGTCAGATTGCGGCACGATATCGAACACGTCGCATCGCGTGCCTTTTTGTGGAGTTTCCACAAAAACCTAAGACAAGGTTCATAATCTGTTACACGGCGCAAAACTGTCTTCACAGTGTTCTCTTAAACACGTGATTGCGTTGCTTGCGCCCGGACAGGGTTCGCAGACCCCCGGCATGCTGTTGCCGTGGCTGGAGCTCTCCGGCGCCGCGGACCAGATGGCGTCGTGGTCGACGGCCAGCGGTCTGGACCTGACGCGCCTGGGCACCACCGCCTCGGCTGAGGAGATCACCGATACGGCCGTCACCCAGCCACTGGTCGTCGCGGCCACTCTGCTGGCTCACCAAGAGCTGACCAGGCGCGGTGTGCTCGCAGGCGTCGACGACCGCATCGTGGCTGGCCACTCGGTCGGTGAAATCGCTGCCTATGCGATCGCCGGGGTGATCTCCGCCGACGACGCCGTTGCTCTGGCCGCCACCCGCGGTGCGGAGATGGCCAAGGCCTGCGCCAACGAGCCGACGGGTATGTCCGCGGTTCTCGGCGGTGAGGAGACCGAGGTGCTGGCCCGCCTGGAGCAACTCGACCTGATCGCCGCTAACCGCAACGCCGCCGGTCAGATCGTGGCTGCCGGCCGGCTGAGCGCGTTGGACAAGCTTGCCGAAGACCCGCCGGCGAAGGCCCGGGTGCGTGCGCTGGGCGTCGCCGGAGCCTTCCACACCGAATTCATGGCGTCCGCCCTCGATGGCTATGCCGCGGCGGTGCAGAACGTGGCGACCGCGGAACCAACCGCCGTCCTGTTGTCTAACCGCGACGGCCAGCCGGTATCGTCGGCCAGCGATGCCATAGAGAAGCTGGTCGCGCAGTTGACCCGACCGGTGCGCTGGGATTTGTGCAGCGAGACCTTGCGTCAGCGAAATGTCGCGGCGATCGTCGAGTTCCCGCCGGCCGGCGCTCTGAGTGGCATCGCCAAGCGTGAACTTCGCGGGGTACCGACGCGCGCCGTCAAGACTCCCGCAGACCTGGATGGTTTGACAGAGCTGTAAACCCGGGGGGCGTAGCCACCCAAAAAGGCAAAAGTCAAACCTGTCCGCCCTACAACCGCATACCGCACGTCAAATAAACAGTTACACAACACATTACGAAGGGAAACCGAACGTGGCTGTCAGTCAGGAAGAAATCATCGCCGGTATCGCCGAGATCATCGAAGAGGTTACCGGTATCGAGCCCTCGGAGATCACGCCGGAGAAGTCGTTCGTCGACGACCTCGACATCGACTCGCTGTCGATGGTCGAGATCGCGGTGCAAACCGAGGACAAGTACGGCGTCAAGATCCCCGACGAGGACCTCGCCGGACTCCGCACCGTCGGTGACGTCGTGACCTACATCCAGAAGCTCGAGGAAGAGAACCCCGAGGCCGCCCAGGCGCTGCGCGCGAAGCTGGAGACCGAGAACCCGGAGGCGGTCGAGTCGGTGCGCGCCAGGATGGAAGCCGACCACAAGTGACCAAACCTTCCACTGCTAACGGCGGTTTCCCCAATGTTGTGGTAACCGCCGTCACGGCGACGACGTCGATCGCGCCGGACATCGAGAGCACGTGGAAGGGTTTGCTGGCCGGTGAGAGCGGCATCCGCGTGCTCGAAGACGAGTTCGTGACCAAGTGGGACCTGCCCGTCAAGATCGGCGGGCACCTCAAGGAATCCGTCGACGACCATATGAGTCGGCTGGACCTGCGCCGCATGTCGTACGTGCAGCGGCTGGCCAAGCTGCTCAGTGGCCAACTCTGGGAGAACGCAGGTAGCCCCGAAGTCGACCCGGACCGGTTCGCCGTTGTTGTCGGCACCGGTCTCGGCGGCGCCGAGCGGATCGTCGAGAGCTACGACCTGATGAACGAGGGCGGCCCCCGCAAGGTGTCGCCCCTGGCCGTGCAGATGATCATGCCCAACGGCGCCGCGGCGACGGTGGGGCTGCAGCTCGGAGCCCGCGCCGGAGTGATGACCCCGGTGTCGGCCTGTTCGTCGGGCTCGGAGGCCATCGCGCACGCGTGGCGCCAAATCGTCATGGGCGACGCCGACATCGCCGTATGCGGCGGCGTCGAGGGCCCCATCGAGGCCCTGCCCATCGCGGCGTTCTCGATGATGCGGGCGATGTCAACCCGCAACGACGATCCCGAAGGGGCATCGCGTCCGTTCGACAAGGACCGCGACGGCTTCGTGTTCGGCGAGGCCGGTGCACTGATGGTCATCGAGACCGAGGAACACGCCAAGGCCCGGGGCGCCAAGCCGCTGGCCCGGTTGATGGGTGCCGGCATCACGTCGGACGCCTTCCACATGGTCGCTCCCGCACCGGACGGCGTGCGCGCCGGACGGGCGATGGCCCGCTCACTGGAGCTTGCGGGCTTGTCCCCCAAGGACATCGACCACGTCAACGCCCACGCGACCGCCACACCGATCGGTGACACGGCCGAAGCTAATGCGCTGCGGGTGGCCGGTTGCGAGCACGCCCCGGTCTATGCGCCAAAGTCGGCGCTGGGCCACTCCATCGGTGCGGTGGGTTCCCTGGAATCGGTGCTGACGGTGCTCACGCTGCGAGATGGCGTCATACCACCGACACTGAACTATCACACCCCTGATCCCGAGATCGACCTCGACGTCGTCGCGGGCGAGCCACGTTATGGCGACTACCAGTACGCCATCAACAACTCGTTCGGCTTTGGCGGACACAACGTCGCGCTGGTTTTCGGGCGGTACTGAGCAAGACAGCACGAGAGGAAACGTTCGTAGGACTCATGAGCAATTCGTCAACGTTGGCTACGGGGAAGGGATTCCCCAATATCGTTGTCACCGGCATTGCCATGACGACCGCCATAGCGACTGACGTGGAGACCACGTGGAAGTTGCTGCTGGACGGGCAAAGTGGGATCCGGCTCCTCGACGACCCGTTCGTCGAGGAGTACGACCTGCCGGTTCGCATCGGCGGACATCTGCTCGAGGAGTTCGACAGCCAGTTGAACCGCGTCGAGAGCCGCCGGATGGGCTACCTGCAGAAGATGGCCACGGTGCTGAACCGGCGGGTGTGGGAAAACGCCGGCTCGCCAGAGGTGGACACCAACCGGTTGGCGGTGTCCATCGGCACCGGCCTAGGCTCCAGCGAGGAGCTGATTTTCGCCTACGACGGCATGCGCGCACGTGGTTTGAAGGCGGTCTCTCCGCTGGTCGTGCAGATGTACATGCCCAATGGCGCGGCCGCGGCGGTCGGGCTGCAACGGCATGCCAAGGCCGGGGTAATGACCGCGGTGTCGGCGTGCGCGTCCGGTTCGGAGGGCATCGCCCGCGCCTGGCAGCAGATCGCGCTCGGCGAAGCCGACATCGCGATCTGCGGTGGCGTCGAAACCAGGATCGAGGCGGTGCCGATCGCGGGCTTCGCCCAGATGCGCATCGTTTTGTCCACCAACAATGACGACCCCGCCGGCGCCTGCCGCCCGTTCGACAAGGACCGCAACGGCTTCGTCTTCGGCGAGGCTGGCGCGCTGATGGTGATCGAGACCGAGGAACACGCCAAGGCGCGCGGCGCCAACATCCTGGCCCGGATCATGGGGGCCAGCGTCACCTCGGACGGCTTCCACATGGTGGCGCCGGACCCCAACGGGGAGCGCGCCGGGCATGCGATGACTCGGGCGATCCAGCTCGCCGACCTCACCCCGGCCGACATCAGCCACGTCAACGCCCACGCCACCGGCACCTCGGTCGGTGACGTGGCCGAGGGCAAGGCCATCAACAACGCCCTGGGACCGCACGGCGGCAACGCGGCCGTCTACGCCCCCAAGTCCGCACTAGGCCACTCCGTCGGTGCGGTCGGCGCCGTGGAATCGATCTTGACCGTGCTGGCGCTTCGCGACCAGGTCGTTCCGCCCACCCTGAACCTGGTGAACCTGGACCCGGAGATCGACCTCGACGTGGTGGCGGGCAAGCCGCGAGCGGGCGACTACGAGTACGCCATCAACAACTCATTCGGATTCGGCGGACACAACGTCGCGATCGCCTTTGGCCGTTACTGATCGAAGTATCACTGACATAGGAGAACTGCGATGACCACCCTGGCCCCAGAGGCGGTTGACGAATCGCTCGACCCGCGTGATCCGCTGCTGCGCCTCAGCAGGTTTTTCGACGACGGCAGCGTGGAGCTGCTGCACGAGCGTGACCGATCCGGGGTGCTGGCCGCCGCCGGAACCGTGAACGGCGTGCGCACCATCGCGTTTGCCACTGACGGCACGGTGATGGGCGGTGCCATGGGTCTCGAGGGCTGCACACACATCGTCAACGCCTACGACACCGCCATCGAAGAGCAGAGCCCGATCGTAGGTCTCTGGCACTCCGGCGGCGCGCGGCTGGCCGAAGGCGTACGGGCGTTGCACGCGGTCGGTTTGGTGTTCGAGGCGATGATCCGTGCGTCCGGGTACGTTCCGCAGATCTCGGTGGTGGTCGGCTTCGCCGCCGGCGGTGCCGCCTACGGGCCTGCGCTGACCGACGTCGTCGTGATGGCGCCGGAGGGCAGGGTGTTCGTCACCGGGCCCGACGTCGTGCGCAGCGTCACCGGCGAAGACGTTGATATGGCCTCGCTTGGTGGTCCGGATACCCACCACAAAAAGTCCGGCGTTTGCCACATCGTCGCCGACGACGAGTCCGACGCCTACGAGCGTGGCCGCCGGTTGGTCGGATTGTTCAGCCAGCAAGGGCATTTCGACCGCACCAAAGCCGAGGCGCACGACACCGACCTGCACGCGCTGCTGCCGGATTCGCCGCGGCGCGCCTACGACGTACACCCGATCGTCACGGCGCTGCTCGACGAGGACGCCCCGTTCGAGGAGTTCCAGGCCAAGTGGGCGCCGTCAATGGTGGTCGGTCTGGGCCGGTTGTCGGGACGCACTGTCGGCGTGCTGGCCAACAACCCGCTACGGCTCGGAGGTTGCCTGAACTCGGAAAGTGCCGAGAAAGCAGCGCGTTTCGTGCGTCTCTGCGACGCATTCGGCATCCCGCTGGTGGTGATCGTCGACGTTCCCGGCTACCTGCCGGGTGTGGACCAGGAGTGGGGCGGCGTGGTGCGACGCGGTGCGAAACTGCTGCACGCGTTCGGTGAGGCCACCGTTCCGCGGGTCACCCTGGTCACCCGAAAGATCTACGGCGGGGCCTACATCGCGATGAACTCCCGCGCGCTGAACGCCACCAAGGTCTTCGCCTGGCCGGATGCCGAGGTCGCTGTGATGGGAGCCAAGGCAGCGGTCGGAATCCTGCACAAGAAGAAGCTGGCGGCCACGCCGGACCACGAGCGCGAAGCGCTGCATGACGAGTTGGCCGCCGAACACGAGCGGATCGCCGGCGGCGTGGACAACGCCATCGACATCGGCGTGGTCGACGAGAAGATCGACCCGGCCCACACCCGCAGCAAGCTCACCGAGGCGCTGGCCTCGGCGCCGCCACGCCGCGGACGGCACAAGAACATCCCGCTGTAATTCCCCGCGTTACGCTCGCGACCTCGCTACTTGACCAGGGCTGAAATCAACGCCCGGCCGATCTTCGACTTGGCGCGGCTGCGCCACCGATACCAGGAATCGCCGACCGCGCCAGCTGCCGCACCCATGTCACTTGCCTGATCGTTCAGTTTCAGCAGCTGCTCGGCGGTGCGGTGCGCGAACCGCTCCTTATCGTCGGGCGAAAGGTCGCACCGTGCAAGGAATTCCATCGCGGCGAAATTGTCCTGGAACGGGTAGTCGACGGAGAACATGAGGTTGTCGAGGCCCAACATTGCTCGGGCACAGTCGAACACCGGCACGTCGAAAACTCCGCTGCTGGTGATGAAAACGTTTTCTCGCAGGTAGTACCCGACGCTGTTGCGCATCGGCGGGTCGTCCGACTCGGGCGACAGCAACCACCCGGCCATCGTCAGTCCGACGTTGAGCCTGGTGAAGCAGAACGGAAGCAGTTCTCCCATGTGCCCAACGATGATCTTCAAATTCGGATGACGATCAAACACCCCGGCACAGATCAACCTGAGCAGATGCGTTCCGGTTTCCACCGGCCAGCCCCAAGTAGGTACCAGGGCCGGATCGAAAGGCGCGTAGTAGCGATCCGTTACCGTCTGCGGCGGGTCGGTGGGATGAATGTAGATGGGAACCCCTAATGATTCGGCCCGGCCGAGCAGCACATCGAACGACGACTCGTCAAGGTAACGCCCATTGGTGTGTCCATTGATCAGCGCGCCCTTGAAGCCGAGGTCGCGCACAGCGCGCTCCAACTCGTCAGCGGCGTGAGCCGGTGACTGGGTCGGCAACATGGCGAAGCCTGCGAACCGGGCCGGGTGCGCGGCGACCACCTCTGCCAACCAGTCATTGACTTCGCGGCTGACCGCGATCGCCACCTCGGCCTGCTCGTCGGCGACCACTTGGACGCCGGGCTGGACGTGTGAGAGCACCTGCACGTCGATTCCCGCGGCGTCCATGAGACGGATGCGCTCGACTCCGACGTCGCTGAGCCGGGCCCGGACCGGCTGGTACTTCCGTTGCAGCGGTTCGGGAAACAGGTCCCACACCCGCGGGTGCACAAACGCCTCTTCCAACGCCACCACTCGGGATACCGGCTTTGTAGTCACCGCGATGGCCCGGGCTTGGTCGCGGTGACGGCGTGGGTGCGGAAGAACGGTAGTCCCCACCAGGCACGCCAGCCAAGATCTCGGCGCCGGACGTCTGCCATGCCGCATTGCCGAAGCCGATCGGCATACAGCTGAGTGAAGCCTAGGTCGGAGATCACAACGTGACCACCGGGACGCAGCACACGCACGGCTTCGTCGATCGCCGACCGCCGCGCGGCGTTGTCCGGCAGATTGTGGATCGCGAGGTTACTCACGACGAGATCGAAGGACTCCCCGGGAAACTGAAGATGGGTCATATCCTGGGTGTGCAATTCGACCCGGTCGGCGACACCCTCGGCATCGGCATTCGCCAGTGTCGCCTGCATGCAATTACCGGTCTGGTCAGCCCGCCAGATATCCACTCCCACAGCACTTCCACGCGGCACCAACTTGGCCGCGGTCAACATCACCGCGCCACGTCCGCAGCCGAGGTCGAGCAACCGTTCGTCGCCGCGCAGTCCCAGCCCGGTCAGCAGACGCGCCCACACTTCGAACTTTCCCCGGCGGCTGAACCGCCGGACGCCGACGCCGGCGGCGATCAGGAGAGCCGCAACGACGGCCGCCCCGAGTCCGAAGAGCGTTCGTCCGTTCACCAACCACAGGCTGGCCAAAACCGCTGCGGCGAGGCACAACAGCAGATAACCGGTCAGCACGACCGGCGCCGGAATCAACCGGTAGTCCCCGTCCACCCCATACCGCCCGCGCGGGCGGGCGAGTTCGGTTGCCAGCTCAGTCATCGTGATCGCCTCCGTAGGTCGCCGCCCGGTGGTCCCGGGCCAGTCGCTCGAGAATTGGAAGAGCCTTCGCGGCAGCACGTTTCACCGTGTCGCCGCTGGGTGCATCGGCTGGCTCGAAAGCCCGCCGCACAGTGTCGGCAAGCTGGTCGGCCTTCTGTTCCAAGGTCAGCTTGATAGCCGGTGGGTGAAACGGTTCCGCCGCAAAAAAACCGAACACGATGGTGGGCAAGGTGTAGTCGAGATCCGTCAGGTGCAGGTCCGGCCGCAGCATGGCCTCCGCGGCGAGCACACCCAGATAGTCGCGGTTGACACCAAGCTTGCTTTCCTCCAACCGGTGATGATGCGCGGCGGCGAGAAAAGTGCCGAGGGTGTCGGCGTCACGGGTGTAGAGCGCCCGCAGCACCGGACGGTTCATCGCCTCGACGAACAACCGCCGCAGGTAGCGGTGCAGGGCAACCTCAGCCGGATCATTGCGGACCGCGTCAACGATCGCGTCCGCCATCGCCGCCGCCTCGCGCGCGCTGACCGCGTGGAAAACTTCTTCGCGCGAACGCCAGTGCAGGTAAACAGTGCCTTTACCAACACCGGCACGTCGGGCCACTTCATCGATGGTCACCCGCCGATATCCCCACGACAGCAACAGGTCCCGGGCGGTATCAAGAATCCGATCGGCCCTTTTTCGCCGATCGACACCAGAGCCTTCCGCCATCACCGACCCCTTCGATGCCACACCGCAGCCAGCTTATGACCAGAATACGATTTTGGTCAACAGTCATGGCCGGGCAGTGCAACGCCGTTGGGTCAGGTTCGGGCGAGGATGGCCGAAACCGCTTGGCGAAGCGCGGGTTCGGGTTCGCCCGGAAGGCGGTCTGCCCGCCACCCCACGAAATCATCTGGCCGCACGAGCAGAGCTCCGCCGGGTGCGAGTCCGGTGGCCTGCGCCCAGGCGCCCTCGGGATCAAGGGCATCGCCGCCGCGCCCGATCTGGTGGACCGCGATCGGGACGCCGAGGGCAGCTGTCGCCGCCGCGGCGGCCTCGGCCCATGGTTCGCCGTCCTCGGTGGTGAGCAGAGTGAAGCCACCGCCGACGAGGTCAAGCGTCGAAACGCGATTGCCGTCGCGGTGCACCCAGACGTGCGGGACCCGGGTGCCCGGTTGGCCACACAATTCGTCCAC
>Ga0335075_10013093_pt1 | contig 12501 bp, 11 predicted proteins | sample Lox_Sample_24_FD_206723 | JGI IMG/M metagenome (GOLD analysis project Ga0335075, IMG submission 206723) | Soil microbial communities from Loxahatchee National Wildlife Refuge, Florida, United States - Lox_Sample_2.4 | ecosystem: Environmental > Terrestrial > Soil > Wetlands | place: USA... | reverse complement strand
TCATCGCTGCGGGCTCGGTTGTCCTAGTTTACCTGGGAATATTGTTTCCTACCTTGAACGATAGGGCATGGCGGCTCTGGCCCGTTAGACCGCCCGAGCCGGAGATCCACGCTCTCCCGCGCGGGGCCCATACGGCTCCCATCCGCCGCTGGCTCCCGGCCACACAGGCAGGCCGCGCTCCTGGGCGGCCGGATCGGCCTGCACCGATCGGGCCGGTCATGGTGACGCCCTGGATCGTACCCGGCGGGCCGGCCGGCGCGGGCATCGGCGCGTGCCCGTCGCACCGTCCGGCGCGGGAATCGGCGCGTGCCCGTCGCACCGTCCGGCGCGGGAATCGGCGCGTGCCCGTCGCACCGTCCGGCGCGGGTATCCGCGCGTGCCCGGCGCACCGGCCGGGCCACCGGCCGGTGCGGGAATCCGCCCCATCCGGACGATACATGCAAATTGCAGACTTCAAATTTCACGAAACTCTCGGTTATTGCGCCAACACTCGGCGTTGACTGTTACTCTTCCCAATCGTCACTACCTCCGCAGACGCGAGGACGGCCACCCATGAGCCTGAGGCGCCGGTCGGTGCTCCTGCAAGTTGCACTTTTGGTATTGATCCCTCTCTGCTTGCTAGTTGGCTCGCTTGCGTACATCGTCACGACGTCGGCGAGCACCGCCCTTACCCTCAACCGGTCCAAGGTGGTGATGGACCAGCTCCGGCTGCCGGTAGCGGCCCTGCAGCAAGCGCTCAGCGACGAGCGGGCCCAGGTGATCATCTACTACGTCCGGCCCACGCCGGCCGCCCGCGCCGCGCTGGGTCGGCTGCAGGTCATCGCGGACCGTGCCGTTCATTCCTTCATGGCTGCGGCGGACTCCTTACCGGTTCAGCAGAGCGCGTCGGCGGGCGGGAAGAAGGCCATCGCCGAGGTCGACGGGGCCCTGGCCAGCCTGCCCGGGCTCCGGGCCCAGATCGCAAACCGCCGCATCGCACAGCAGCAGGCATTCACCGCCTACAACGACATGATCGGCGCCAGTTACCTGGTGCTCGAGCAGGCGATCATCCAGGAGGGCAACTCCGCTCAGGTTCTTCCCGCTATCGCCGTTGTTGAACTGGCCGTATCCAACGAGTACCTGCAGCAGGAGAGCGCCCTGCTGAACGGCAACTTCGCTGCCCGCCTCTTCCCGGCCAGCGCTCACCTGGCTTTCGTGGGGCTGGTGGGAGCGCACCGGTTGCTGTACCAGCAGAGCTACTCCTACCTGAGCCAGCCGGACCGCAACACCCTGAACCACGACGTGAGCCCGGCTGCGTCCGGCGCGCTCACCGCGATGGAGAACAAGCTCGTGGCCAGCACCTTCCCGCACAGCCCGCCCTCGGTGAACCCGGCCACGTGGAACGCCGTGGTCACCGCGGTCAGCACGCAGACCGAGCGTGCGGTCGGGCAGGAAGAAGCGGCTCTGGCCGCCAGTGCCCGGTCGCAGGCCGACTCCAAGCTTCACAGCACCTATCTGATCGGCGGCCTGGGCCTGGCCGCTGTCGTCGTCTCCCTAGCCCTGTCCCTGTGGATCGCCATCCGGCTGACCAGGCGGCTGGGCGGGTTGCGGGACTCGGCCCTGGAGATGGCCAACGTCCGTCTGCCCGCCGTGGTGCAGCGAGTGCGTAGCGGCGAAGACGTGGACGTAGCTTCGCAAATGCCACGTCTGGAACCGAGCCCGGACGAGATCGGCCAGGTCAAGGCGGCATTCAACGCCGCGCAGCGGACAGCGGTCGAAGCGGCCGTGGACGAGGCGAGGGTGCGGCGCGGCATCAGCGACGTCTTCAGGAATCTGGCCCGGCGGAGTCAGGCGCTCCTGGAACGCCAGGTGACGCTGCTCGACTCGCTGGAGCGGCGGGCCACGGAACCGGATGACCTGGAGAGCCTGTTCCGCATCGACCACCTCACCACGCGCATGCGCCGCCACGCCGAGAGCCTGATCGTGCTGGCCGGTGACTCGCCCAACCGCGCCTTCCGCGACGCCGTGCCGTTCGTGGACGTGCTCCGGGCGGCCGCGGCCGAGGTCGAGGACTACACCAGGGTGAGGGTGGTCTGCCGGACGTCGGCCGCCCTGGCCAGCCCCGCGGTCGCGGACGTGATCCATATGCTGGCCGAGTTCATGGAGAACGCCACGATCTTCTCCCCGCGGGGGACCGAGGTCCGCGTCACCGGGGAGATGGTGGCCAAGGGTTTCGCGGTCGACATCGAGGACCGCGGCCTGGGCATGGACGACCAGCAATTCGAGACCGCCAACGCCAGCCTGGCCAGCCCGCCGCTCTTCGACCCGTCTGGTTCGGACCGGTTTGGCCTGTTCGTCGCGGCCCAGCTCGCCCGGCGCCACGACATCCACGTGAAGCTGCGGCGCTCGGATTACGGCGGTGTGACGGCCATCGTCGTGATCCCGCTAGCGCTGGTGATCCCGGCCAAGGCCCTGGGCGATGGGGCAGCCCTGGGCCTTGGTTCGGTCAGCTCCTTGACCACAGCCGTCCGCGAGGTCACCGCCCCGCCCGTGGCCTCGGTGCCGCCCGTGGCCTCGGTGCCGCCCGTGGCCTCGGTACCGCCGATGGCCGCGGCCCCGGTACCGCCGCTGGCGGCCGCGCCGCCCGTGGTCCCGGCGCCATGGGCCAACGGGGAGGAACCCGACACGCCACGCGCGTGGGAGCTGCCCCCGGCCAGCCCGCCGGAGGTCCCGCTTCCCCGCGCCACCGCATGGGCCGATCCGCCGGAGCCGCTCAGCGCCCCTCGGACCGATCCGCCGGCCCCTCGGGCCGATCCGCCGGAGCCGCTCAGCGGGCCGGACACGGCGGTGGGCAACGGGCACGGCGCCGGGGCAGCGTCCTCCCCGGTGGCCGCCGCTCCGGACGAGTCCGCTGGCTCGCGGTTCGGGCTGACCGAGAACGGGCTGCCGCAGCGGATCCGCCAGATGAGCCTGGCGCCGCAGCTGCGAAAGCCGACGGCCTCGCCTTCGCTCGCGGATCCGGCGACGGACTCGCGTTCGCCGGAGACTGCGCGCAGCGTCATGTCGGCCTTCCAGCGGGGCTGGCGGCGCGGCCTTTCCGAGGCCGGCCAGGAACCGGATTAGCCCAGCCCGCCCGGCACCCCGGCACTGCAGCCCACTCCGCACCCGCTACCCACCGCGCACCGCGCACCCCGCACCACCCAACCCCGCACCCAGCCCGACCTTCCGCAGCAGAGGGATAGCCAATGAACATGAACTTCACTAAGCAGCCACTGCAACGGACCACGAGGACCGACAGCCACCTTGACTGGCTCGTCGACGATCTGGTCGGGCGGGTGGCCCACGTGGAGAAGGCGGCCGTTCTGTCCCGGGATGGCCTGGCCCTGGGCACCTCGTCCGGGCTCAGCCGTGAGGACGCCGAGCACCTGTCGGCCCTGGCTGCCGGGATCCAGAGCCTGGCCAACGGCGGCGCGGTCCACTTCGGCGGCGGCCAGGTCCACCAGACCGTCATCGAGATGGACCAGAGCTTCTTGTTCGTGACCGCCGCCGGCCAGGGAACCTGCCTCGCCGTCCTGGCCGGCTCAAAAGCAGATGTCGGCCTGGTCGCCTATGAAATGGCCCTGATCGTGAAGCAGGTGGGGCGGCACATGGCGGTGCAGGGCCGGCCGGCGACCGAGGCCGGCGAAGCGATGTGACCCAGGCCGTGGATCCCAGTGATGACCTGCGGACCCACCGGGGGCCCAGCCCTGTGGTACGCCCCTATGCGCTCGTCCGCGGCCGTACCAAACCGACCGGCGACAGGCTCGACGTCATTTCGATGGCCTACGCCCTGCGCATGTCCGCGCCCGACCCGGCCGACCTGGAACCGGAACATCTGGCGCTGCTGCGGCGGTGTGCGGTTCCCATGTCCGTGGCCGATCTGGCATCCACGCTTGACCTGCCGCTCGGTGTGATCCGCATCCTGCTTGCCGATCTCCGTGACCGGAAACTCATCAGAATTCACCGGCCGCGCGCCGAGCCGCTCACCGATATCCGGCTTCTCAGGGAGGTGGCCGATGGGCTACGACGACTTTGAAGATTCAGCTCCGGTTGCTGTCAAGATCCTCATCGCGGGCGGATTCGGTGTCGGCAAGACCACCCTGGTGGGCGCGCTCACCGAGATACTGCCATTGCGGACCGAGGAAGAGCTCAGCGGTCCTGGAACGAGCATCGACCTGACCACCGGCGTAGAGACCAAACGGACCACCACGGTAGCCATGGACTTTGGCCGGATCACCATCAGCGACGGCCTGGTCGTTTACCTCTTTGGCATGCCCGGGCAGCAGCGCTTCTGGTTCATGTGGGACGACCTGTCGCATGGGGCACTGGGGGCGGTCGTCCTGGCCGACGTCAGGCGCCTGGCCGACTGCTTCCAGTCCATCGATTACTTCGAGCGGCGCAATACGCCATTCGTGGTCGCGCTCAACTGCTTCGCCGGGTCACGCTGGCACGACGATGCCGAGGTCCGGCGGGCTCTGGACCTCGACGCGCACCGGCCGATCGTCCGGTGCGACGCACGGGAGCGGGAATCGAGCCGGGACGTGCTGGTCACGTTGGTCGATCACACGATCGCCGCCGCCGAATCCGGCCAGCGAATCAAGAGCCCATCAGGGTCACGGTTCTGAAGAACGGTGCTGGTCGCCGGGCCGTGTTGCCGACCGGCGTCCCGGTGGTTATGGCTGGTAGCGGTAGCCCATGCCGGGCTCGGTCAGCAGGTGCCGCGGGCGGTGCGGGTCGTCCTCCAGCTTGCGGCGCAGGCCCGCCATGTGAAACCGGAGGTAATGGGTGCTGCGCTCGAATCCGGGCCCCCAGACCTCGCCGAGCAGGCGCTCGGAGCCGACCAGCTGCCCGGGGGCATTGAGCAAAATCTCAAGCAGCCGCCACTCGGTGGGCGTGAGATGCAGGTCGCCGGTGATGCTGGCCCCGGGGTCGGGGGGCCGCTGCCGGGCGATCGTGTGCGCGGCCGTGTCGATCTCGTAGGCGCCGATCGTGAACTTGGTCGCGTCCGGCGACTGGTCGCCGCGCCGGAGCGCTGCCCGCAGCCGGGCCAGCAGTTCTTCCATGTCAAACGGCTTGGTGACGTAGTCGTCGGCGCCCGCGTCCAGGGCACCGATCTTGTCACCGGAGCCCGCCCGGCCGGAGAGCACGATTACCGGGACCCTGGACCAGCCGCGCAGCTCACGGATGACCTCGCCGCCGTCCAGGTCGGGGAGCCCGAGGTCGAGCAGGACGACGTCGGGCAGGCGCCGCCTGGCCTCGGCGAGCGCCTCGCGCCCCGTGGCTACGGTTCGGACGTCGTAGCCACGGGCGCGCAGGTTGATCCGCAGCGCGCGGAGCAGCGCGGGCTCATCCTCGACGATGAGCACGCGCGGGGTCAGCGCGCCCTCGAGGCGCGCGGGCGGACCGTCTGCCCGCCCGCGCGCCTCGGTCATCACTGTCCTCATTACTCGTGCCATCGGCCGCCTGGGTGCTCGGTTGCCCTAGGGCATCGGGTACTTTTCGTCGAGCGCGATGTTCAGGTTAAGCACGTCCACCCGCGGCTCGCCGAGGAACCCGAGGGCCCGGCCCTGCGTGTACTGCTTGACCAGCGCCATGATCTGGGCCGGGCTGACGTGCCTGGCCGCCGCGACCCGGTCGACCTGGATGTCAGCGTTCTGCGGGGAGATATCCGGGTCGAGCCCTGAGCCCGACGTGGTCACCGCGTCGGCCGGGATCTGCGAGATCTTGACGTGGTCGAACTTGGCGATCTGCTCCTGCCGCTGCTTGACCTGCTGGACCAGCACCGGGTTGTTCGGCCCCAGGTTCGACGCGGTGGAGTACCGCGGGTCGCACCCGTAGTCGTCTTTCGCGCCGGAAAGGATCGCATCCGACGGCCGCGGCTGGAAGTACTGCGGCATCGGGTTGCCGTTGGAGTACACGAACTCCTGGCAGAGCAGGCTGGAGCCGACCACGCGGCCGTGGTAGCTGACCAGCGAGCCGTTGGCCTGGTTGCGGAAGAACACCTGGGCGACCCCGGTCATGACCAGCGGGTAGATGATCCCGGTGAGCACGGTGAAGACCAGGAGCAGGCGCAGCCCAGCGATGTGCTGCCGGACGATATTCGGAAGGCGGTTCATGTGTCGATCACCTAAACCCTGGGATGTTCATGATGATGAGGTCGATGAGCTTGATCCCGGCGAACGGGATGATCAGTCCGCCGACGCCGTAGATCCACAGGTTCTTGCGGAGCATCTGCTGCGCCGACGAGGGCTTGTACCTGACGCCGCGCAGCGCCAGCGGGATCAGCGCGACGATGATCAGCGCGTTGAAGATGATCGCCGAGGTGATCGCCGACTCCGGGCTGTGCAGGGCCAGGATGTTGAGCTTCCTCAGGCCCGGGAACGTGATCGAGAACATGGCCGGCAGCATGGCGAAGTACTTGGCCACGTCGTTCGCGATCGAGAACGTGGTCAGCGCGCCCCGGGTGATCAGCTTCGTCGGGTTGGAGTCCAGGTCCACCATGTTCCCGGCCTCCTTGGCGGCCGAGGTCCCGGTGTTCATGGCCACGCCGACGTCGGCCTGGGCGAGGGCCGGGGCATCGTTGGTGCCGTCCCCGGTCATCGCGACCAGCTTGCCGCCCTCCTGCTCCTTCTTGATCAGTGCCATCTTGTCTTCCGGCGTCGCCTCGGCCAGGAAGTCGTCCACGCCGGACTCGTCCGCGATGGCCTTGGCGGTCAGCGGGTTGTCGCCGGTGATCATGACGGTCCTGATGCCCATCTTGCGCATCTCGGCGAACCGCTCGGCGATGCCCTCCTTGACGATGTCCTTCAGGTAGATCACGCCCAGCGCCCGGGCTCCTCCGCCCCCGCCCGCGCCGCCGTGGGCGGGCTTGTCGGCGACCACCAGCGGGGTGCCGCCGACGCCGGAGATGCTGTCCACCGTGTGCCCGAGGCCGGCCGGCGGCTCGCCGCCGTTGTCCCGGATCCACTGCGAAACCGAGGCCGCGGCGCCCTTGCGCACCTGGCGGCCGTCGGCCAGGTCGACGCCGCTCATCCGGGTTTGCGCGGTGAACTCGACGAACTCGGCCCCGGGCAGCTCGCCCTCTTCGCGCTCACGCAGCCCGTACTGCTGCTTGGCCAGTACCACGATCGAGCGTCCCTCGGGCGTGTAGTCGGCCATGGACGAAAGCTGGGCCGCGTCGGCGAGTTCGTCGGCCGACACGCCGTCCACCGGGATGAACTCGGTGGCCTGCCGGTTGCCGATGGTGATCGTGCCCGTCTTGTCCAGCAGCAGCGTGTTCACGTCGCCGGCCGCCTCGACCGCCCGGCCGGACATGGCCAGGACGTTGCGCTGGACCAGCCGGTCCATGCCCGCGATGCCGATCGCGGACAGCAGCGCGCCGATCGTGGTCGGGATCAGCGCCACGAGCAGCGCGACCAGGATGACCAAGCTCTGCCCCGCGTTGAAGTGCATCGCCATCGGCTGCAGCGTGATCACGGCCAGCACGAAGATGATCGTGAGCGACGCGAGCAGGATGTTCAGCGCGAGCTCGTTCGGCGTCTTCTGCCGCGACGCGCCCTCGACCAGCGCGATCATCCGGTCGATGAACGTCTCGCCCGGCTTCGAGGTGATCTTCACCACGATCCGGTCGGACAGCACCCGGGTGCCGCCGGTGACCGCGGACCGGTCGCCGCCGGACTCGCGGATCACCGGCGCCGACTCGCCGGTGATCGCCGACTCGTCGACCGAGGCGATGCCCTCGACCACGTCGCCATCGCCGGGGATGATCTCCCCGGCCTCGACCACGACATAGTCACCCAGCGTGAGCTGGGTGCCGGGCACCGGTTCCTCGCGCGGATCCTTCTGCCCCGGCTGCCAGTCGACCAGCCGCCGGGCCACGGTCTCCCGCTTGGTCTTACGCAGCGTCTCGGCCTGCGCCTTGCCGCGGCCCTCGGCCACGGCCTCGGCCAGGTTGGCGAAGACCACGGTCAGCCACAGGAAGACCACGACCGTCCAGTTGAAGGCGGGCTTGGTGTCCTTGAAGATCGCGGTGAACGTGGTCAGCACCGCGCCGACCTCGACCACGAACATGACCGGGTTCTTGATCTGGACTCGCGGGTCCAGCTTCTTGAACGCGTCCGGGGTGGACTTCCAGAGCATCTTGGGGTCGAGCAGGCCCCCGCCGATCCTGCCCTGCTGGGCGCTGGCGGCCTTGCCGCCCGCGCCCGCGGGCGCCCCTGGTGTGGTAGTCACGGCCATCTCAGTGCAGTCCTTCGGCGAACGGGCCCAGCGCGAGGGCGGGGAAGTAGGTCAGGCCGACCAGGATCAGCACCACGCCGATGACCATGCCGACGAACAGCGGTGTCCTGGTGTCCAGCGTGCCCGCGCTCGCGGGCACCGGTTGCTGTCTGGCCAGCGATCCGGCCAGGCCGAGCGCGAAGATCTCCGGCATGAACCGGCCGAACAGCATCACGAACCCGCCCAGGACCTGGTACCAGGCGTCGCCCGAGGCCAGCCCGGCGAACGCGGATCCGTTGTTGTTGGCCATGGACGCGAACGCGTACACGACCTCGGTCAGGCCATGCGGCCCGGGGTTGAAGATGGCTCTCTGCCCGATCGGCGTGCCGATGGACAGCCCGGCCGCGGTGAGGATGATCACCGGCAAGGACAGGAAGTACAGAGCCGCGTACTTCATCTCGACCGGGCGGATCTTCTTGCCGATGTACTCCGGCGTGCGGCCGACCATCAGCCCGGCCACGAACACGGTCACGACGGCCAGGATCAGGATGCCGTACATGCCGGCTCCGATGCCGCCGGGCGCGATCTCACCGAGCGATATGTCGAACAGCGCGATGCCGCCGCCGAATGGCGTCAGGGAGTCATGGAAGCAGTTCACCGCACCGGTTGAGGTCACCGTGGTGGAGGCGGCGAACAACGAGCAGGCGGGCGTGCCGAACCTCACCTCCGTGCCCTCCGCGGCGTGGCTCGCCAGCGTGGTGGCGGTGCCGCCGAGCCCGGTGTGGGCCTCGAAGAAGCTAATGCCGCCGACAGCGAGCGCCCAGATGGTCACCATGACCCCGACCAGCGCGTAGCCCTGCCGGTTGTCCTTGACCATCTTCCCGAACGCCCGCGGGGTGGCGAACGGGATCAGCAGCAGGGCGAAGATCTCCATGATGTTCGTGAACGGGTTGGGGTTCTCAAACGGGTGCGCGGAGTTCGTGTTGAACCAGCCGCCCCCGTTGTTCCCCATGTCCTTGATCCACTCCGAGGAGCCCACCGGGCCGCCGACGATCGTCTGGTGCGCGCCGGACAGGGTGGTGATCGTGTGGTACGGAGTGAAGTTCTCGATCGCGCCGCCGGCGATGAGGATGAGCCCGCCGACAATGGACAGCGGGATCAGCAGCCGGATCACGCAGCGGGTCACGTCGACCCAGAAGTTGCCCAGCCTGTCGGTGCGGGACCGGGTGAAGCCGCGGATCATCGCGATCGCCACGCACAGGCCGACCGCGGCCGACATGAACTGCTGGACCACGAGCCCGCTCATCTGCGTGACGTAGCCCATGGTCGCCTCGCCCGCGTAGTTCTGCCAGTTCGTGTTGGTCACGAACGAGGCGGCGGTGTTCCAGGCGGTGTCGGGGGTGACGGCCGGCAGTCCCTGCGTGTACGGCAGGAACTGCTGCAGCCGCTCGATCCCGTACAGGAACAGCACGCTGATGAAGGAGAAGGCCAGGATGCTGCGCAGGTAGACGGACCACTTCTGGTCCGCGGTGCGGTCGATGCCGATCAGCTTGTAGAACCCACGCTCGACGGCCCAGTCCTTGTCGGTGGTGAAGATGTGCGCGATGTAGTTGCCCAGCGGCACGTAGCACACGGCCAGGGCGGCGAACAGCAGCGCGAACTGGAGCCAGCCAGCAGCCGTGCTACTCATCAGAACCTCTCAGGAAGGACGAGGGCGACGAACAGGTAGATCGTCACCAGAACGCCACCGATCAGGCCGATCCAGTTGTCAGCGCTCAAAGTGCTCGACCCCCTTGACCAGAAGCCACAGCACGCCGAACGCCACGATGGTCAGGGCGATAAAGAGCAGGTCCTGCATGTAAGGCCTCCTAGGTTCACCGGCAACCGTCCTAGTGAACCGCCCTAAGCAGGCAAAAGGCCGCGCACGGGGTTAACCCATGCGCGGCCCATGCGCTCCGGCGAAGAACCCTAACAAGATCTATGCAGCCCGGCTGCGGCCTCCGCCCGTCCTGCCCCAGCAAGCCCCCGCCGGGGCGCTTCTGGCGCCGAAACGACGAGCATCCGGGCGGAGAGCCGATCGGCGGTCGTGCCGCCCGCCTCGGCCCGCCACCCGGATGCCCGCTGGCGAGAGAGCCGGCCTAGGCCTTCTTCGTGACCAGCGTGTGCCAGGTCGTCGTGCCGACGATGCCGTCCACCTTGAGCGGGGGGTACTTACCCTGGAAGCTCTTGACCGCGGTCGTCGTCAGGGGGCCGAAGTCGCCGTCGACCTTCAGGGTCTTGTAGTCGTACGCGTACTTCAGGTAGCTCTGGACGGCCCGCACGGCGTCGCCCTTGGCGCCCTGCTTGATCGTGAGGATCAGCGCCTCCCACGTGTCAGTGCGGACAACCCCGTCAGCGAGCCTTATGCGGCTCGCCTCCTGGAAGGCCATGACCTCCTTCTTGGTCGCCGAGCCGAACTTGCCGTCGACCTTGACCCGGAAGCCGCTCTGGTTGAGCAGGTACTGGATCGTGGTGACCCGGTTGCCGTACTGGCCCTCCATGACCGTGGGCCAGACCAGCGCCGGCGGCCTGTCGTTCGACTTGTAGTGGTGCGCTGTCACGTGCGGTGCCGCAGTTGCCGCGTTAGCGGTGACCGCGGTTACGCCCATAATGGCCGCAATGGCCATTCCGGTGCCGAGTGCGCCGAAAGCGAGCCGGCGCAGGGCATTTCGCATGCGTCCCCCCTTGGGAAAAACCTGGTGATGGATGCGGCCTCGCTGTTGCTAGCGGGGGCGGCCGCGGAAATATCTGCGGGACGAGACGCTATTTGCGTTTACAGTTCGCGTCAAGCTCTTTCTGCGAGTAGCCGGGCAAAGTTATTCCGCGCTGAATCAGCATGGACGCTCATTAAGAATGGTTGGCGGCGAAATGCCGCCCGCTGCGGTGAAAACGTGCTGGGCGCCGGGGCGCGGTGGTTCAGGGACGCAACTGGACGTCGGCGGCCATGCCACTGGGCGGGGAGTCCTGCGCCCGGCCCGTGACGGTCACTACCGCTTCGTAGTCGATGCCTTGTGACGTCGCCACCGGCGTGGCCAGCAGTTCCTGGACCCGGCCGGGAATGCCGGTGAGGCCCAGGGCTGGCACGTCGATGCTGACCGTCTCGCCCGTCCTGACCTCTGCGACCGAGTTCTCCGGGACCAGGACACTCACCTGCCACGCGGTTGAGGTGCGCAGCGCGATGACCGGCAGGGATTCCCCGGAACCCGATCCGCCGGACGCGACGCTGGACTGCGGCCCGTCGGGGAACAGGGAGAACAGCGGCTGCTGCGTGATCGCCGTGCCCTGCGGCTGGGCTGAGTAGTCGCGGATTCCGTCCGCGTCGGCGATCTCGCCCGCCTGGCCGTTGACGGCGATCACGGTCCCGGCGGACGGTGCGACGATCCGTGTCCCCGCGGTGTCGGCACGGTCCACCGCCAGCTGGCCCTCGTCCCTGGCCAGCTGGGCCTGCGCGGCATCGACGGCCGCCGGGGTGCCCGCCGACTGCGCGGCAGCCAGTTCGCTCTTGTCCGCGTTGATCGCGGACCGGGCCGCGGCCAGGACGGCGGCCACCGCCGGAGCGGCCTCGGTCGCGAGCAGCTGCCCCTTTCTGACCTGTTGGCCGACGCTCGCGGTCATCGTGGCGAGCTGCCCAGGGCTGGAGAAATTGAGGTAGACGATGCCATCGCTGGTCACCGCGCCGGACAGCGAGTTCCCATCGGCGGCGGCGATTCGGGGTACGTACCAGGCCGCGCCGAAGATGCACGCGACGGCGATCAGCACCGCGCCGATCCGCTGTGGGCGGGTGATGTGGCGGCGGGTCCGCTCCGGGCCCTGCCGGTGACCCGAACGCAGGCTGGTCGTATACCCATTAAACGGCCGGGATGCGTGGTCGGCCGATGCCTGATCATCGGCTCGAACCTGGGAAGGACTCAAGTCAGCCTGCTTTCGGCAGTCTACTACCCATTTATGTGGCACCAATGGCCAGCCGGGAACGTCTCATGGCGCCACGCAACAGCATGACAGTGCCCCCCACGTTCACGGACCGGGCAATACCGGATAAACGGGTGACACGCGCGCGGATATGTGCACGTGTTCATTCCGTGCTGCCTGGCCAATGCCCTTTCTACACGATGACTTCCGATGACACGATGCCGATGCGCAATCTGCAATAAGATTTATCCGCACAATCCCGATTATCCTGGTGATCCCGCTGACCCGCGGAACATCCTAAATCAATTCTGGTAGGTT
>Ga0335075_10013091_pt1 | contig 12501 bp, 9 predicted proteins | sample Lox_Sample_24_FD_206723 | JGI IMG/M metagenome (GOLD analysis project Ga0335075, IMG submission 206723) | Soil microbial communities from Loxahatchee National Wildlife Refuge, Florida, United States - Lox_Sample_2.4 | ecosystem: Environmental > Terrestrial > Soil > Wetlands | place: USA: Florida... | reverse complement strand
TCGAGGCCTACATCGACCACTCGACCCGGGCTGACGGCCCGTCGACCGGCGTCGTGTACTGGCAGCTGAACAAGGGCTGGCCGTCGATGCTCTGGAATCTCTACAACAGCGACGGCGATGAGGCCGGCAGCTTCTTCGGTGCTCAGGAGGCCAACCGGTCGGTGCACGCCCTGTACGCGTATGACACGGGAGACGTCGCCGTCGACAACCTCGGCTCGGCGACCCAGCGCGACCTGACCGTGCAGGCGAAGGTCTACGACATCGCCGGCAACGTGCTGTCGGATCAGACCTCCGCGCCGCTGAACCTGAACTCGCAGGGGCTGGCGACCGACGTGCTGCACCCATCGGTCCCGGCCGCGACCGTGCCGCCCACCCCGGCCCAGACCTATTTCGTCGAGCTGGTGCTGCGCAGCGGCGCAACGGTCGTCGACCGCAACGTGTACTGGATGTCGACCCAGAAGGACGAGGTCAACTGGAAGAAGACGATCGGCCTGCCGCAGGCGACGATGACGCGCTACGCCTCGATGCGCCAGCTGCAGACGCTGCCCAAGGCGGACGTCACGCTGTCCGCGAGTTCGAAGCCCGCCCGCGGGCCCGACGGCTCCAACATGACCAGCCAGGTGACGATCACCAACGACTCGCCGGCGTCGACCGTGTCGTTCTTCCTGCGCGCCGACGTGCGCCGGGGGAGCGGGACGGGGAAGCCGATGCCGGGCGACAACGAGGTGCTGCCGGTGTTCTGGAGCTCGAACGACATCACGCTGTGGCCGGGCGAGTCCCAGACGCTGACCGCCTCCTACCGGCGCGCCGCGCTGCACGGCGCGGTCCCGGTGATCAGCGTCTCGGGCTGGAACGTGCCCGCGGCCGATATCGCGGCCCCGATCGCCATCGGTCGCCACTGAGGCCCGCCCGCAGGTAGATTGCGGCGCGCATGGACGGCCGAGCGCGCCAGCAGGAGATCTACCTCGGCGGCGTCTCGGGCGCCCGACCGCGGGTCTCGACCGACCTCACCCGGCTGCAGGACGAGGCCGAGCGGGTGATGTCAGGGCGGGCGTTCGCCTACGTGGCCGGCGGCGCCGGCACGGGCGCGACGATGGCCGCCAACCGCGCGGCGTTCGACCGCCGCCGGCTCGTGCCCCGGATGCTCCGCGACGCCTCGGTGCGCGACACGAGCGCCGAGTTGTTTGGGCGGCGCATGAGCACCCCATTCCTGCTCGCTCCAATCGGCGTGGCTGAGATGGCCCATCGCGACGCCGACCTGGCGACGGCGCGCGCCGCGGCCGCAGAGGGTGTCGGGATGGTCTTCTCCAACCAGGCGTCGGTCGCGATGGAGCGCTGCGCGGGCGAGATGGGCGACGGTCAGCGCTGGTTCCAGCTCTACTGGAGCACGTCGAACGAGCTGGTCGAGAGCTTCGTCGGGCGAGCGGAGGCGTGTGGGTGCGAGGCGATCGTGGTCACGCTCGACACCACGATGCTCGGCTGGCGCCCGCGCGACCTGGATCTCGGCTCACTGCCATTTCTGCGCGGGATGGGAATCGCCCAATACACAAGCGACCCGGTGTTCGCGCGGCTCGTGGCGGAGGCGGGCGTGAACCCCGACGCGCCGCGTCCGAAGGTCACGCCGGCGGCGCTGGCGACGCTGCTCTCGCAGATGCGCCGCCGGACGTCACGGGCGAGCGTGCAGCGGTTCGTCGAGATCTATTCCCGGCCGTCGCTGTCGTGGGCCGACCTCCCGTTCCTGCGGGAGCGCACGCGGCTGCCGATCGTGCTCAAGGGGATCTGCCACCCCGACGATGCGCGGCGTGCGATCGAGGCGGGCGTCGACGGAATCGTCGTCTCCAACCACGGTGGTCGCCAGGTTGACGGCGCGATCGCCACGCTCGATGCGCTGCCGGCGGTGGTCGACGCAGTCGCCGGTCGCATCCCGGTGCTGATGGACAGCGGGATCCGCAGTGGCGCCGATGTCGTCAAGGCGCTCGCGCTCGGCGCTCGCGCGGTGCTGCTCGGCCGGCCGTACCTGTACGCGCTCGCCCTGGCCGGCGAGGCCGGCGTCCGCCAGGTGCTGCGCGACCTCGCGGCCGACATCGACCTCACGCTCGGCTTGTGCGGGTGTTCCTCGCTCGCCGAGCTGACGCCGGACCTGCTGGCGACGGGAGCGCGAACGGGCTGAGATCGATCGCGCTGCGGCCGTCGACGATCAACTGCGCGACGGCCTCGCCGATCGCCGGTGAGTGCTTGAAGCCGTGGCCGGAGCAGGCGGCGACGACGGTGACGTGCGGCTGCTCGGGGTGCGGGCCGATCAGGAAGCGGCTGCCACGCGTGTTCGTGTACAGGCAGGACGCGGTTCGCAGCGGCGTGTCCGCCACCCACGGGAAGAACCGCGCGAGGTACTCCGCGTACAGCCGCGCGGCCTCGCGTGCGCCGGTGGCGGCCGGCAGTGGCAGGTCGGGGTCCGCGGGCTGCTCGTAGCGCTCGGTGGCGAGCTTGACCCCGCCGGCGGGACCGTCGATCGCCGGGAAGCCGTAGAAGCCGGCCGAGAGATGGGTGAACGCGTCGCGGACGCCCGGCATCTCCCAGATGAAGATCGGCATCGTCCGCAGCGCCTCGTAGCCCTCCCGGATCGGGAACCAGTGCAGCCACTGGGGATGGACCTCGAACAGGTCCTCGTACTCGGGCAGCAGCCGGGGGATCCAGGCACCCGCGCAGATCACGAGCTCCCGCGCGTTGAGCGGGCCGTCGCCCGTCACCACGGTCACGCCGTCGCCGTCGGCGCGCCAGCTCTCCACGTCGGTCCCCGGGTGCAGCGCGGCGCCGGCGGTGCGGGCGAGCGACAGCTGTGCCCGCACGGCGGCCTCGGGGTGCAGTAGGCCGGCCTCGCGCTCCAGGTAGGCCTCGGTGCCGGGCGGCGCCGCGAACATCGGGAACCGCTCGGAGAGTGCGCGCAGGGTGAGGTTCTCGTGCGGTATCTCGCTCCGGGAGGCGTTCGCCCGCGTCTGTGCGAGGAACGGGTCGTCCCCGTCGCCGATCACGAGCCCGCCGACCTGCCGCATGAGCGTCGCTCCGCTGTCCGCCTCCAGCTCGCGCCAGAGAGCATGGGAGCGGCGCACGAGCGGCGCGTACTCGGGCCCCTCGCCGATCGCCAGCCGCGTGATCCGAGTGTCGCCGTGAGTGGAGCCGCGGTCATGCGGCGGGTGATCCCGGTCGATGCCGATCACGCGCAGTCCGCGTTCGGCGAGACGATGGGTGACGGCGCAGCCCATCGCGCCGAGCCCGACCACGATCACGTCGGCGTCTGTCGATCGGGTCGTGCTCACCGCGTGATTGTGGCGCGCGCGAAAAAGTTGCGAGATCGATGTATCACGGGGGAGGCGGCCCGCTCTGTCTGTCATGACCGCGACGAGCACCGTCTCCCTCGAGTCACGGGGGACCGAGCGGATGACGGTGCTCGGCGCGGCACACGGGGCACACAGGGGGTCCCGGCTGGGAACGACGGGGGCAATGATGGGGGCACGCGCGCGACCGGGTCACGCCCGGTCGCGCGCGTCGGGCTTCTCGCCGATGCCGGCGGTGAGTCGATGAGCGGTCCGGCGATGACGCCGCGCGTGCTCGTGGTCGGATTGGACTCATGGGGAGAGCGGGTCGGACGGAGCCTCGCGGCGCGGATCGGTGATCCGCTCGTGCCTCAGTTGCACGTGCTGGCGTTCGCCGAGACCGGCGAGGACGACGCGGGGACGCGCCGGCGGCTGGAGTGGGACGCTCGTGCGCTGATGAACCGCGGAATCCCGTTTCTCACCGCGGTGCGCGCGGACGATGGCGTCTGGCTCGGGCCGGCGGTCGTCCCGACCGCGGCCGGGTGCGTCCGCTGCTGGCAGACCCGACGGCGGGAGCACGCCGAGCTGCTCGCGGCCCGTCAGCCGGTGAACGGTTCGCCGTGGGCCCCATCGCCCGGCGCCGACGTCACGCTCGCCGTCCACGCCATCCTCGCCGTCTGTCGCCAGGCGATCAGCGCACCGGACCGAGAGGTCGGCGTGGTGCGGCGCTTCCGCGATCCGGGTCCGGAAGAGGCTCGTGTCGACACGGCACACCTCGTGCCCGTCGCCGAGTGCAGACGCTGCAGCCCGCGGCGTCGCCGCTCAGCCGCGCCCCAGGCACACGAACCCGCCGAGCTCGATCGTCCGCGGAGCGAGCTCGCGCTGCGCGATGGCGAGAGCGGTGGCGGCGGAGCGGCCGTCGGCGAGCAGTCCGTGGAGCCGGCTCATGAGCCGGACCACCGCGGCGTCGGGGACGGCGACGACGCTCGCGATGACGGCCCGCGTCCCCATCTCGCGCAGCGCGGCCGCGAACCCGAGCAGCTCGTCGCCGGGCCGGCGATCCGAGAGCGCGAGATCGCACGCGGACAGGATGATCAGCTCGGGAGCACGTCTGAGTCGCTGGAGCTCGTAGACGTTGAGCGGCCCGTCGGCGAGCTCGAGCGACGAGAACAGCGGGCTGTCGGCACGGAAGCGGCCGTGGCAGACGAGGTGCGCGACGGACGCGCCGTCGAGCGCGCGCAGCACCGCCGGGACCGTGGCCGCCGCGCCCCGCAGCGTGACCGCGCGCGGGTGCAGCGGGGCGATCGACCGCAGCTCGGCGCTCGCGTGCCGAAGACCGGGTCCCGCCGCGAGGACCGTCCGGCCCCGGCGCCGCGCCCCACCTGAGCCGAGCGCCGCCCAGCTGGCCGCGGACGGCGCCACCGCGAGCGCCCGGCCGCGCAACGACGGGAGCATCGCCCACGGCAGGGAGTGCAGAGAGCCGGTCGGCACGATCACGAGCTCGCGCTCGCCCAGCGTTTCCGCGAGCGGGGCGAGGAGCGTCTGGTCCAGCGCCTGCGCGGACGCGCGCGCGCCGTCCCGTAGCGCCGTCTTCTGCACGGCGCCGCGCGGGAGGCGGGCCAGGCGTGAGAGCGCGAAGCGCAGCCACTCGAGCTGCTCGGTCACCGCGGTGGTGGGTCCGAGAATGTGATGGCTGAGCCGACCGCCCGACAGCGTGAGCGCGCTCAGTGCGCCGTCGAGCTCGATCAGCTCGAGCAGCGCCCGGTCTCCGAGCGCGGTGGTGATCGCTCGGCGATCGGGCAGCGCGGCCGGGCCATTCCCCGCCGCGCTCTCGTGGCGAACCCGCCGGCGGATCGCGGTCTCGAGCGCCGCTTGGCGGGCGACGAGCGACTGGGCGGCGTGACCGCCGGCGCCCGCGGTCCGCAGCTCGCCCGCAACGGCCCGCAGCTCGCGCTGGCGCTCGCGCAGCTCGGGGTCGTCCGGCGCGATGACCGGGTCGAGCCTGAGGGCGTTCGCCCGCGTGCGCTCCGACCAGCCGAGCAGCGCCTCAGGCCGCCCGCGCTCGAGCGCCGTCCGCAGACCGACCTGCGCGAGCGAGACCCCGATCGCGGAGACGCTCGCGCGCAGGTCGGAGGCTCCGAGTGCCGCGCGGTGGCGGTCGAGCAGGTCCAGGCCCGCGCGGACCGCACGCGCGGCGCCGGCCGGGTCGCCGGCGGCGCCGCGCAGGAGGGCCTCGACGTGCCAGGCCTCGATCCGGTCGGCGACCGGGCCGCGACGGCGCAGTGAGGGGCAGGCGGCCAGTTCGTCCCGCGCAGCAGCCGGCCGTCCGCGTTCGCATTCGGCGCGAGCGATCGCGACGCGGATTCGCTCGGCCTCTTCGCGCCAGCCGGTCTGGGTGAGGGTCGCTGCCGCATGGCGGGCAGCTGCGAGCAGGGACGCGCTGACCTCGCCGGAGGCGAGCGCGGCGGCGAGTCGCAGGCCGTCGGCTCGCGCGCGATAGATCGGGGCGTCGTGCCGGGCGAACCAGGTCGACGCGGTGCGCGCGAGGCGCTGCGCATCCCGCGGGTCGCCCGCGAGCAATGTCAGGCGCACGGCCTCGAGCCGTCCCTCGGGCTCGGCCACGCGCCACCGGCTCCAGATCGCCTGCGCGGCGGCCAGGGCGGCCAGCGCCTCGCCGGTGAGATGCGCGGTCGCGAGCGCCCGCGCGCGCAGCAGCTCGAGATCGGCGCGCTGCGCGGGCGGGACCGCTGCCGGCGCGACCCGGTCCAGCCGGGCGAGCCCATCCGGGAGGTCGCCCCGGGCGAGCGCGACGCGGGCGAGCTCGATCGCGGCGCCCGCCGCCGCCTCGTGCGCCCCGAGCGACGTGTAGAGATCGCGGGCGCAACTCAGGTCGTGCTCAGCCGTCTGGATGTCCCCTCGGTCGGCGAACAGGAGGCCGCGGTTGTGCCGCAGCCGCGCCTCCCAGATGCGGTCTCCACGCGCCTGCAGCGTTTTCAGGGCACGGTCGGAGTCCTGCACCGGGTCGGGAGGGCGGCCGGAGAGGATCTGGATCGCGATCCGGAACACCTGGGAGCGCGCGAGCTCGTGCGCGTCGAGGTCGGCGCAGGCGAGCTCGAGCTCCCGCGCGGCGGCCGCCAACCGGCCGCGGGTGGAGAGGTCGAACGCCAATCGGCGGCGGGCGTGCGCGGCGCGCTGGGTCAGCCCGTGGCGCTCGGCGACGCGCACCGCGGCTCGCGCGCTCCGTAGCGAGCGGGGATCGCCGAGCTCATACCGGGCGAAGGCGAGCGCGTGCAACGCCGCCGCCTCCGCGTCGGGCGAGCGACGTGCCCGCGCGCTCCGGAGCGCCTCCGCGGCGAGTTGCTCGGCTCCCGCAGCATCCACCTCCACCTGAGCGAATGCGGTCTCGGCCATCTCGAGCGGGTCACGCTCGCGCGCTTCCCGGGCTCGCACGGCCATGTATCAAATCTCTCGCACCGCGCTCCTCTTGTCCATAGGATGCAGCCGCCGCTGGCGCCTGCGAGACCGGAGGCAGACGATGAGCCCCAACAGAGACTTCTCCCCCGAGAACCCGCTCGACAGCCCGCTGGTCGAGCGTTTCATCAAGGATCCGTCGGTTGTCTACGACGCCGGCGAGGACAACGTCGTGATCGCGATGCGCGGCGACCTGGTGGTGAGTCGCGCCGCGCGTGAGGCGTCGCCCGATCTCCAGCAGGAGCTCGCTGCGATCGCGGTGCCGCACGGGACGATTGGGGCGCTCGGGACCCCGGGCGCCCGGGATGTGGCGGGCGCCGGCGGCCAGGGGGACGCTGATGCGATTGCCGACGTCGAGCTCTGGCGCCTGATCGAACCCGAGCGCAACGCGCTGGACGAGGTCCGCCGTCTGCGCCCGAAGGGCGGTGACGTCACGGTGACCACGCCGGGGGGACACGAGCTCAAGCTGCCCGCCGTCGCCCCGAACCATGTCTCCGTCGTCTCCCCGAAGCTGGCCGGCTGCCCGGCCGGCCCGCCGCTGCCCGCACCCCACCCGCGCGGTGACGGGCCGTTCGTGCGCCCGCTCAGCGGGCCCCCGGGCGTCCACGTGGTGGTGATCGACACCGGCTACATCGCCACCGACCCGCCGCACCACGGCCTCGACGAGCGGGTGACCTCGGTGCCCGGCTCGGCGCTCGACACGGCGAGCGATCCGCCTCAATGGGTGCCCGACCCGCCGGACGCCATCACCACCGACTCGCACGGTCGCCTACATGAGATCGTCGGACACGGCACGTTCATCGCGGGTCAGATCGCCCACCTGTGCGATGAGGCCGCCATCACGGTCGTCGGCCAGCGCGACCAGGACATCCTCATCACCGGCGAGACGGCGCCCGAGCAAAAGCGACTGTTCTCCTCTGAGGTGGCGCTCGCCCACGCGCTGCTGGAGCATGCGACGGCCGACGTCGACGTGGTCCAGCTCGGCTTCTCGTTCCCGACGCTCGATGACTATCCGTCCCTGCCGTTCGCCCGGGTGATGGAGCTGCTGTCCGGGCCCGACGCCCCGCGGCCGGGGGTTGCCGTCGTCACTCCTGCGGGCAACGAGGACTCCGCGCACCCCTACTGGCCGGCCGCATTGCCGGGCGTGATCGGGGTCGCCGCCACCAATCGCCGTGGACGCTCGAAGGCGCGTTTCTCCAACTGGGGGAGCTGGCTGGACTGCTGCGCGCGCGGGGAGCAGGTGGTGTCGGCGTACATCCACTGGGCCGGCCGCGTCGAGGGCGATGGAGACGAGATCGAGGCGTTCGAGGGCTGGGCGCGGTGGGACGGCACGTCGTTCGCGGCGCCCAAGGTGTCGGCGGCGATCGCAAGGCTTGTGGCCACCGAGGGGCTCGTCCCGATGGAGGCGTTCCAGCGGTTGGTGAGCGGTACGGGCGGGGTGCCCGTCACCCAGGTGACCGATGTGACGCTGAGCGGGCCGCCCGGTGTCACCCTGCCCCAACTCCACATCCGGCGATGACGCTCGCGGAGCTGCTCAGTCAGGCGCGTGACGGCGACCAGCTCGCTTGGGACGCGATCGTGGAGCGTTTCTCGGGGCTGCTCTGGGCCACCGCTCGCGCCCACCGGCTCAGCGCCGCCCAGGCCGCCGACGTGATCCAGAACACGTGGCTACGGCTGGTGGAGAACCTCGATCGAATCCAGGACCCGGACCGGCTGGGCGCCTGGCTGGCGACGACCGCGCGCCGTGAATGCCTGCGCACCATCCGCCTGGGCGCGCGTGAGCTGCCCACCGACGAGGAGTGGATGTGGGACGTGCCGTCGGATGATGAGATCGACTCCGGTCTGATCGAGCGCGAGCGCGACACCGCGCTGTGGCGAGCGTTCCGGGTGATCGGCGAGCGCTGCCAGGCGCTGCTGCGCATGATCGCCGCTCCCGATCCGCCGAGCTACGAGGAGATCGGCGCCGCGCTGGAGATGCCGATCGGAGCGATCGGGCCGACCCGCGCGCGCTGCCTGGACAAGTTGCGGCGCAACCTTGCGCTGGAGGGAGCGGACCTGCGATGAGCGCCGACGACGACGACGATTCGCTCGAGCAGGAACTGGGCGAGCTGCTCGGCCGTGCCGACCCGATTCCGCCGACCGTCCTTCAGGCCGGCCGGGCTGCCCTTGGCTGGAGGCGGCTCGACGCCGAGCTCGCCGAGCTGCTCGCCGACTCGGTGCTCGGCTCGGATGAGCTCGCGCTCGCGCGTGGTGCCGAGGCTCCGGTGCGGTCGGTCACGTTCGGCACCGGCGAGCGTGCGATCGACCTCGACGTCGAGGAGCGGGGAGCGGGGCGGACGCTCCGCGGCCAGCTCTCGCCGCCGGCTCCGGTGACGGTCGAGGTCCAGCGCCAGGACGGCACGACGCTCGCCTCGGTGCGTGCGGACAGGTTCGGCCGCTTCGTCGTCGAGCTCGCGGGGGCCGGCACGATCCGCCTGCGGTTGGCCGGCGAGCCGCAGCTCGGAACGATCGAGACGGCCTGGATCACCGTGTGAGGCTGCGCGCGCTCGCGCCGCGCGCGTGCAACCTGGCGGAGGGCTGATCCGTCTCTGCGGGTATGAGACGCGTCTTCAATCAACCGACGGACGTTGGTGCGAAACGGGAGACTCGCGACGAGGCGTTCCGCGCGTTCGTCGAGAGTCGCCGCGGCGATCTGATGCGCACCGCGATCTTCCTCGCCGCCGGAGACCGCTGGGCCGCGGAGGACCTCGTCCAGACGGCGCTGGTGTCGCTGTACGTCGCCTGGCCGCGGGTGCGCCCCGACGCGGTCGACGCTTATGCCCGCCGCTGCCTGCTCAACGCGCTGATCGACCACCGGCGCTCGGCGTTCGCGCGTCGTGAGCGTGCGCACGCGGAGCTTCCCGAGCTCGACGGCCTGGACACCGACGGGATCGACATGCAGTCGAGCGTGTTCCGCGCGCTCGGCCGGCTACCGCCGCGGATGCGTGCCGCCGTCGTGCTGCGGCACCTGCTCGACCTGTCGGTCGACGAGACCGCGGCTGCCCTGCGATGCAGCAGCGGAACGGTGAAGAGCCAGACCGCCCGCGGGCTCGACCAGCTCCGCGCGGCGCTCGCGAACGACCAGCTTCTCGGAGACCCGGGTCGGGTCTCCCCAACTCCCGCCCGAGGTGACAGATGAGTGACATCAACGCATTGCTGAAGTCGGTCGCGCCCGGGGCCGAGCCGCCCCGCCCCGAGGTCGTCGACGGCGATCTCGCCCGGGGACGCGCCGCCCTCGTGGCGGCGCGTCGCCGCGGCCGCGTTCGGCGCGGCGCGCTGGGCGCTGTGTCGCTGGTCGTGGTGGCGGCGGTCGCGGTGCTGCTGATCCATCCGACGCACGGTGGCCGGGCGGCGCCCGGCGCTGCGCGTCAGTCCGGTAGCGGTGCCGAGCGTGTCGCGGGTACGGGCGGTGGCGGCGCGGGCGGTGCTGGCACGCACGCCAGGATTCAGCTTGTCGACTACACGGGGGCGCAACTGGCCGGGTTCACCGTCGACCAGGTGCCCGCCGGCTGGCAGCTGTCGACCTCGACCTCGTACGCGCTGTTGATCACCCCCGACGGCTCGACCAACAACGATCCCGCCGACTTCGAGGGCAAGCTGGCGGTGCTCACCTCGTCCACCGACCAGCACGGCCTCGGCCCCGGCGCCCGGGTGACCGTGGACGGGCAGCCCGGGCGGGTGCACACCTCCGGCGGAGTGCTGATTCTCAGCTACAACGCGCCCAACGGCTTCGGCATCGACATCCAGGCGCCGAGCACGCTGGGATGGGGCGCCGCGCAGATCGTCGCCTTCGCCGAGGGCGTGCACGTGACCGCCAACGCGGTCCACAGCCACGGCTGAGCAGCAGCGCGCGTGCGCAGTCGCAATAATCGGTCGCATGGGCCGCCTGCCGGCGGTCCATGCGACCGCGATGCCAGACGCCCCGGAACAGCAGCAGATCGTCGACCGGCCGACCGCGGCGGCGATCTTCCTCGTGCTCACGGTCGCGGCCGGCGCGGAGGATGCGGTGCGCGACGTGCTCGCGGGCGCGGGCGGGCTGCGGCGCTCGGTCGGCTTCCGCGCGCCGGAGGCGCGGCTCACCTGCGTGGTCGGGATCGGATCGGACTGCTGGGACCGCCTGTACGGGGCGCCCCGGCCCGCCGGGCTGCACCGGTTCGTCCCTCTCGACGGTCCCGTCCACACCGCGCCGAGCACGCCCGGCGACCTGCTCCTGCACATCCGCGCCGAGCGGGCCGACCTCTGCTTCGAGCTCGCCCAGCATTTCACCGAGGCGCTCGGCGACGCCGCGACGGTCGTCGACGAGGTTCACGGCTTCAAGTCGTTCGATGAGCGCGACCTGCTGGGCTTCGTGGACGGCACCGAGAACCCGGAGGGTGCGGGTGCGTTCGACGCCGTCACCGTCGGCGATGAGGACCCGGGGTTCGCGGGGGGCTCCTACGTGATCGTGCAGAAGTACCTGCACGACCTGAGCGCCTGGGACGCGCTCACCGTCGAGCAGCAGGAGCGGGCGATCGGGCGCACCAAGCTCGCCGACATCGAGATCGACGACGACGACAAGGCTCCCGACGCCCACATCGCGCTCAACGTGATCGAGGACGCCGACGGCAACCAGATCGACATCATGCGCTTCAACATGCCGTTCGGAGCGGTCGGCGTGCGCGAGTTCGGCACCTACTTCATCGGCTACGCAAGCGCCCCCGACGTGATCGAGCAGATGCTCTCCAACATGTTCCTCGGCACCGACGATGCGGCGCACGACCGCATCCTGGACTTCTCCACCGCGACGACCGGTTGTCTGTTCTTCGCGCCGACGGTCGACTTGCTGGAGAACCCGCCGGAGCCAGGGACGCAGGACAGCGCGGGCGCTGTGGACGCGGTCGCCGCTGCGCCTGCCTCCAGCGACGGGTCACTCGGTCTCGGCAGCCTGCGAGGATGTGATCGATGAACGGTCCGCGCCACTTCGCCCAGGTCGACGTCTTCGGCGACGACGCGGCGTATGGCAACCCGGTGGCGGTGGTGATCGACGGCGACGGCCTCGACGACGCAGAGCTGCAGCGGTTCGCCAACTGGACGAACCTGTCGGAGACGACGTTCCTGCTGCCGCCGACCAAGCCGGGGGCCGACTACCGCGTGCGGATCTTCACCCCGAGCCGTGAGCTGCCGTTCGCGGGGCACCCCACGCTTGGCTCGGCCCACGCCTGGCTCGAGGCAAGTGGCCAGGTCCTGCGCGAGCGGGTCGTGCAGGAGTGCGGTGCCGGCCTGATCGAGGTCCGACGCGGGGCGGAGGGCCGGCTCGCGTTCGCCGGGCCGCCGCTCACACGGTCCGGCGCGCTCGACGATGCCACCCTCTCCGCGATCGTCGCCTCGCTCGGCATCTCCCGCGACGAGGTCGTCGACCACGCCTGGACCGACAACGGCCCCGGCTGGGCCACCGTGTTGCTGGCCAGCGCCGAGCGCGTGCTGGCGCTCGCCCCGTCGGAGCCCGGTGAGTCGCGCGAGATCGGTGTCGTCGGCCTGCACCCCGACGGCACCCCCGAGGTGCGCGCGTTCGTTATCGAGGACGGTGGCTACTGGGAGGACCCGGTCACCGGCAGCCTCAACGCCGGTGTCGCCGAGTGGCTGCTCGGCACCGGCCGCCTGACCGCGCCCTACGTCGCTCGGCAGGGGACCGCGCTCGGGC
>Ga0335075_10013090_pt1 | contig 12502 bp, 10 predicted proteins | sample Lox_Sample_24_FD_206723 | JGI IMG/M metagenome (GOLD analysis project Ga0335075, IMG submission 206723) | Soil microbial communities from Loxahatchee National Wildlife Refuge, Florida, United States - Lox_Sample_2.4 | ecosystem: Environmental > Terrestrial > Soil > Wetlands | place: USA... | reverse complement strand
CTGCGCAGCCGCACGTATCGGCTTTTGCGGATGCAGGTTTGGTTCCCGCATGCACCGCTCGCGGTGGTGGTCGGTGTATCCGGATTGACTCAACTGCTCCTGACCTCCGGCTCGTTGCGCCGTCTCATCGCGCAATCCACCGGAGGCAAGTCGATCATCTCCGTCGCGGGCGGCCTGGACATGCCGGCGATTCGCGGGGTGCCGCAGGAGACCATCGGTGCCTTGCTGCTGGTGGTGGGGATTGCCCTGCTCTGGCGCTCGAGGCTCGCATGGCTTCTGACCTTTCTGCTGACGCTGGCAACGGTCGCCCTGGAGCTCTCGCCGCTCTCCACCGCGTCGCGCTCGCTGGTGCTCGTGAATGTGCTGTTGCTGATGCTGCTGCTGGTGTTTCGCCGCAGCTTCACGCGCGCGAGCCTCGCCACGAGTACCTTGTTCGCGCTGACGGGCGTGCTGTTCACGCTGGGTTATGGTGTACTTGGCTCCTACGTCCTCGGGGGCGGCTTCGAGCCGAGGATCGGCGACTTCGCCTCCGCGGTATATTTCGCCGTGGTGACCATGTCGACCGTCGGCTACGGCGATATCACCCCGCGCACTCCCGAGGCGCGGTGGTTCTCCATCTCGCTCATCGTGCTCGGGTTGGTGGTTTTCGCCACCTCGCTCAGCGCCATGGCCGGCCCCATGGTCGAGGGGCGGCTGCGACGGCTGCTGCAGCCCAGGAGAAGGACCATGAAGCGCGCCTCTCACATCATCGTGGTTGGGGACGGTCCCCTCGCCCGCAACGCCGTGAGGGCCCTGTCGGCACGCGGCCTTCAGACCACCGCCATCTGGCCCGCGCCTCGGCCGCATGACCCGGCTCCGCCGGAGGATCTGCTGATCGGGGACGGAAGCGACACCGAGGTGTTGCGGTCCGCCGGCATCGAGGAGGCCAGGGCGGTGCTCGCGCTGAGCGAGGATGACTCATACAACGCCTTCGTCATCCTCGCCGCGAAGGAGATGAACCCGAGCGCCCGTACCGTGCTGGCCGTCGGCAATACCGGCAATACCGCCCGGGCGGCGCGTGTTCATCCGGACGTGATCCTGGCGCTGCCGCTGATCGGCAGCGAGCTGCTCGCGATGGCGCTGAGCGGCGAGGAGGTCAAGGCAGACGCGCTGGTCGATCAGTTGATGAAGCTGGCCTAGGTCCGCGAGGAGGTGAAGGTGCTTTCCTGGCTGCAGCGGCTTTTCGGCGAGGCGACCCACCCCATCATCGGGTCCCTGAGCTCGGTGGATCTGGGGGCGGTCGTGGGCCTGATGCTGGCGGCGCTCGCTCTGAATGCGCTGGCGGCCTGGTATATCCGGCGCAAGACGCGGCATATGAGCTCGGCGGACGGCGCAACGTCGCTGCGGCTGCGCGCGCTCGCCGCCCTCGGCAAGCCGATCTACGTCCTGATCTGGATCTGCGGAATCTACGTCGCGAGCCTCGCGCTGCTGATGAAGCTGGCTTCCGGGACTACCTTGCATACGCTGCAGGCGGCGCTCGACACCTCGTTGCAGCTCGCCGTATTCGCCGTGCTGTTCTGGTGCATCTATCGCCTCACGCGCGTCCTGGACCAGGTCCTTGCGAGCTGGGCGGCGAGGACCGGCAGCATGGTGGACAGCTTGATTGCCGGCCTGCTCGGCAGAAGCCTGCGCGTCGTGGTTCCGGTTCTGGGCGTGATCCTCGCTCTGCCGATTCTCAATCTGCCGGCGCAGTACGACGCCGTTTTGACCAAGGGGACCACCATCTTGTTCATCGTGGCGGTGGCGGTGATGCTGTTCCAGGCGGTGAGCGTGTCGGAGCGCGCGGTCTATGCGAGATACGACATCGCGGCAGCGGACAATCTTCGCGCGCGCAAGATCTACACGCAGGTCCACGTCATCGGCAAAACCATGCACATCGTCGTCGGCGTGTTCGCCGTGGCGTCCATACTCATGCTCTTCGACGCGGTTCGACACATCGGCACGAGCCTGCTGGCCTCGGCCGGCGTGCTCGGCATCGTGGCGGGAATCGCGGCGCAAAAGCCCCTGGGGAACCTGTTCGCGGGCGTGCAGATCGCCCTCACTCAGCCCATGCGGCAGGACGATGTCGTGATCGTCGAGGGCGAATGGGGCCGGATCGAGGAGATCACGCTGAGCTATGTCGTCGTGCACATCTGGGATGATCGGCGGCTGGTGGTGCCGTTGACCTACTTCATCGAAAAGCCCTTTCAGAACTGGACGCGCACCTCGGCGGGCTTGCTGGGATCGGTCTTCGTCTGGGTGGATTACTCCTTCCCGGTGGAGGAAGGCCGCAAGTTCCTCGAGCAAGTCATCGAGGCCAGCCCGCTCTGGGACAGGCGTTTCTGGAATCTCGCAGTGACCGATGCGACCGAGCGGACGATGCAGCTGCGCATACTCGCCACCGCTGCGGATTCGTCGAAATCATGGGATCTGCGCTGCGACATCCGCGAGAAGTTCATCGCCTTCATTCAGCGCACGTATCCGCAGAGCCTGCCGGTGGTTCGACTCGACACCTCCGCACACCCCGCGGGCGCGGATGCCGGCGCCAAGACGCCGTGAGCCGGCCCCCTCGGACTCGCCCTGCCGCGCGCAACCGCGCCGCTTCGCGCCACCGGCCTGGCGCGGCGCTCACGGCCTTTTGGCGATCCCGCGCAGCAGGCGGCCGAGAAGATCGGCGCCCGTGACGATTCGCTTGCGCGTCCCCCACAGCAGAATCACTCGCCGGATCGAGCGGCTCGCCCAGGTCGGGCGCAGCGCAGATAGGGGGAATCCGAAAAGCGCCGGCGGCAACTCCGAGCTGTGGGCGCACCCATCGGGGTGCTACAACGTCATCGACGATTCGAGGCGAAAGCACACTCGCCGGTGATGAATCCCGGTTCATGATCGTCATGAACGTGGCTGTTATGGAGGAGGCCCGAAAATGTACAAGAGAATTCTGGTTCCAGTCGACGGCAGCGAGACATCGATCCTCGGCGTGCGCGAGGCCGTGAAAATCGCCCGCGGCGGCGGCTGTCAGCTCTGCCTGTTCCACGTCGTCAACGAGCTCATCCTGGATTACTCCTATGGCGCCCAATCGCTCGGCATGAGCGTGATGGACTCCTTGCGCGAGGTCGGCAAGGGGATTCTGCAGCGCGCCGAGGAGCTCGTTCGCAAGGAGAGCGTGCCCGTGGAGAGCGTGCTGGTCGAGTCCTTCGGCGGATCCGCTGCCGACTCGATCGTGTCGCAGGCCGCGAAGTGGCACGCGGACCTGATCGTGATGGGCACGCACGGACGGCGCGGACTGCGTCGGCTTGCGATGGGGAGCGATGCCGAGAATGTGGTGCAGGAATCCTCGGTGCCCGTGCTGCTCGTGCGTCACACGCACCAATCGCACGCCCCGGCCAAGGCCGTCGCCTGAAGGATGATGTAGCATGGACATCACCCTCGGCGGGGAGTCGGTGAGCATCCGCCCCATCCGCAAGGCCGATGCCGAGCTGGAGTCGGCCTTCGTCCATCACCTGTCCGCCGAAAGCAAGCATTTTCGCTTTCTCGGCGGCGTGAGGGACCTGCCTGCGAGCGAGCTCAAGAGACTCTGCGACGTCGACGGCACGCATTCCATGGCATTCGTGGCGACGATCCAGCGCGACGGCCGCGAAGTGGAGATCGGCGTGAGCCGCTACGAGCCCGATGCGCGAGCGGATGTGAGGGAAATTGCCGTCACGGTCGCCGATGAGTGGCAGCACCGGGGACTCGGCACCATTCTGATGAAACTGCTGATCCAATCCGCGAAAAGCAACGGCGTGAAGCAGCTGTATTCGGTCGACCTGGCGGACAATGCGGCCATGTCGGCGCTCGCCCAAGATCTCGGAATGATTCGCACCCGCGATCCGGACGATCCGCGTCAGGTGATCTATTCGCTGACGCTGTAGCGGATGATGTCGCGGCCGATGATCTAGTCGTCCCCGATCGCACCTCGAGAGGCCGAGCGCCACGCCGCGGCGCTCTCTCGCCGGCCTCGATCGATTGACTACCCGCAGGGATTCATCTTAACTGCGCCGAACGCAGGGGATCACATGCCGAGAGTGGGGCGCATCGCTGTTGTCATCATCGTCGTGGGCGGCCTCGCCGCGGTCGCGCTGTGGTGGTCGCTCGCGCACCACGCGCGCTCCGCCGAGCTCACCCTCTACGGCAACGTCGACCTCCGGCAGGTGGAGCTGCCCTTCAATGGCAGCGAGCGCGTCGCCGCGGTGCTCGCCCAGGAGGGCGATCGGGTCAAGAAGGGCCAGCTGCTGGCGCGCCTCGACACCAGCCGTCTGGTGCCGCAAGTGGCCAAGGCGCAGGCGGACCTGGCGGCCCAGCAGCAGGTCGTGGATCGGCTCCATCACGGCAACCGGCCCGAGGAAATCGCCCAGGCCCGCGCCAACGTGGCTGCCGCCGCGGCCGATGCCGAGAATGCGCGCCAGCAATACGCTCGGCTGAACACCCTGTTCGCCAGCTCGGCGGGCCGCGCGGTGAGCCGTCAGGACATGGATTCGGCCAGGGCCGCGCTCGACATGGCCGATGCCCGCCTGGCGGTGAATCAGAAGGCGCTCGCGCTCGAAATCGCGGGCCCGCGCAAGGAGGACGTCGCGCAGGGCGAGGATCAGCTGCGCGCCGATGCGGCGCAGCTCGCGCTGCTCCAGCAGCAGCTCAAGGACGCGGATTTGCTGGCGCCGCTCGATGCGGTGGTGCGCTCGCGCATCGTCGAGCCCGGCGAGATCTCCTCGCCGCAGAAGTCTGCTTTCACGCTCGCCATCGTCGACCCCAAGTGGGTGCGAGCGTACGTGACGGAGCCGGATCTGGGCTGGGTGCACGAGGGCATGAACGCCGCGGTTTCGGTCGATGCGTTTCATGGCCGGCGGTTCTCGGGCTGGGTCGGGTTCATTTCACCGGTGGCGGAGTTCACGCCCAAGACCGTGGAGACCCCGGACTTGCGTTCCAGCCTGGTGTACGAGATTCGCGTCTTCGTCCACGATCCCCGCGACGAGCTGCGCCTCGGGATGCCCGCCACCGTCCATCTCCCGCTGGGCGGCGACGGCGGCGGGCCGCGCAGCGCCGGCGCATCGCATGCCGCGCATGGCGGGGCATGACCGACCTCGCCCTCAAGGCGCGGGCGCTCACCGCCCAGTCGCTGCGCAAGGTGTTCGCCCAGCAAGACGCGCCACCGGTGTGCGCGCTCGATGCGGTCTCGCTCGAGGCCGTGCATGGTGAGCTCACCGCGCTGGTGGGACCCGACGGCGCCGGCAAGACCACGTTCATGAGGCTCGCAGCCGGCCTGTTGCGCCCCGACGAGGGTGCTCTGACGGTCCTGGGCGTCGACGTCGTGGCCGATCCGCAGCAGGTTCAGGATCGCATCAGCTACATGCCGCAGCGCTTCGGTCTGTACGAGGATCTGAGCGTTGCCGAGAACCTCGACCTGTATGCCGATCTGCACGGCGTCACCGCCGCGCAGCGCGCCCAGCGCTACCCGCAGCTGATGGAGATGACCGCGCTCGGGCCCTTCAAGGCACGGCTCGCCGGCCGCCTGTCCGGAGGAATGAAGCAGAAGCTCGGGCTCGCCTGCACTCTGGTGCGCTCGCCCGAGCTGCTGCTGCTCGATGAGCCCACGGTCGGCGTGGATCCGCTGTCGAGGCGCGAGCTGTGGGAGATCGTGATGCGCCTGGTTTCCGACCAGGGCCTCACCGTGCTGCTCAGCACCGCCTATCTCGATGAGGCGGAGCGCTGCCATCGGGTGATCATGCTGCATCAGGGCCGCCTGCTCTCCCAGGGCGCGCCGTCCGAGGTGGCGGCGCTGGCGGCGGGCCACAGCTTCCTGGCCGCGCCATCGCCCGATCAATCGGCACGCAGTCTGCAGGCGCTGCTCCTCGATCAGCCCGATGTCGTCGATGCGGTGCCCGACGGCGGACGGGTCCGGCTGGTTCGGGAGCCGGCGAGCGGCGCGCAGCCTGCGCGCGGCATGCCCCACCTGGCCATCGAGCCCGTAGCGCCGCGATTCGAGGACGGGTTCATGATGCTCCTCACCGAACACTCCGACGCCGAGCGCATCAAGCCCATTGCCATTGCGCATCCGCCCGAGCGCCACGAGCAGGAGCCGGTGGTGCGCGTGCGCAAGCTCCTGAAGCAGTTCGGCGCCTTCACCGCCGTCGACCGCATCGATTTCGAGGTGCGGCGCGGAGAGATCTTCGGGCTGCTCGGCCCGAACGGCGCGGGCAAGACCACGACGTTTCGCATGCTCTGCGGCTTGCTCACGCCGAGCGGCGGAGAATTGCACGTCGCCGGCGCCGATGTGCGCCACGCGCCCGCATCGGCGCGCGCGCGGCTCGGATACGTTGCGCAAAAATTCTCGCTGTACGGTCCGCTGAGCGTCGCCGAGAACCTGGAGTTCTTCGCGAGCGCCTATGGATTGCGCGGTTCGCGAAGACGCGAGCGCATCGGCTGGGCCATGGAGCAATTCGAGCTCGGGGCCCATGCGCGCGCGCCCAGCGCGCAGCTGCCCGGCGGCTACAAGCAGCGGCTCGCCATGGCGGCAGCCTTGCTGCACGAGCCCGAGATACTGTTTCTCGATGAGCCGACCAGCGGGGCCGATCCGCGGGCGCGGCGCAGCTTCTGGCGGCGTATCACCGCGATGGCCGAACAGGGCGTGACCATCATCGTCACGACTCATTTCATGCAGGAGGCGGAGTACTGCGATCGCGTAGCGATCATGGATTGCGGCCGCATCCTGGCGCATGGATCCCCTGCACAGGTGCGCGACCTCGGTCGCAGTCCGGGCCGCGCCGAGCCGAGCATGGACGATGCCTTCATCGCCGTGGTGGAGCGCTCCCGCGGGCAGGCACGCGAGCCGGCATGAGCGCGTCCGCCTCGACGTCGAGCAGCAACGCCTGGCCCGCGAAAATGCGCCGGGTGCGCGCCCTGGTGTCGAAGGAGGCGCGGCAGACGCTGCGCGATCCATCGAGCCTGGCCATCGGCGTGGTGTTGCCGCTGATCCTCATCCTGCTGTTCGGCTACGGCTTGTCGCTCGACATCAAGAACGTGCCGATCGCCGTCGTCATCGAGTCCCCGACGCCGCAAGCGGTCGAGCTGGCGGCGGGCTTCGAGCTGTCGGCCTATTTTCGTCCGGTATCGACGCGCTCGATGCAGCCCGCGCAGCGGCTGCTCCTCGAGCATCGGGTCGACGGCATCGTGGTCATACCTGCCGACTTCTCGCGCCGCCTTGCCGCCGGCGATGCCCAGGTGCAGCTCATCGTGCATGGCGGCGACGCCAACCGCGCGCGCATCACCGAGGGCTACGTGCAGGGCGTGGTCGGCGTGTGGGCGGCACGGATGGCGGCGCAGGGTGAGGCCACGCCCAGCCCTCTCGTCAACGTGCAATCGCGCCTGTGGTTCAACGAGGCGAACGACAGCAGCTACTTCCTCGTGCCCGGCCTGGTGGTGCTGGTCATGACGCTGATCGGCGGCCTGCTCACCGCCATGGTCATGGCGCGCGAATGGGAGCGCGGCACGCTCGAGTCGCTCCTCGTCACCCCGGTGCGCAGCGATGAGATCCTGCTCGGCAAGACGTTGCCGTATTTCGTGCTCGCCTTGTTCGGATTCGCGCTCTGCGTGCTGTCCGCCAAGTTTCTGTTTCGCGTGCCGCTGCGCGGCTCGGTATGGGTGCTGCTCGGGGCTTCCATGCTCTACGTGCTCATCGCGCTGGGCATCGGATTGCTGATCTCCTCCTGGGTGAAGAACCAGCTGGTCGCCAGTCAGCTCACGATGCTCGTGACGTTCATGCCCGCCTTCATGTTGTCGGGGTTCCTGTTCGACCTGCGCAGCATGCCGACCGTGGTACGGCTGGTCACCTACGCGCTCCCGGCGCGCTATTACGTGGCCTTGCTGCAAAGCGTGTTTCTCGCGGGCGACGTCTGGTCGGTGATCATCCCGAACACGCTGGTCCTCGCCGCGATGGCGGCTGCGCTCGCGCTCGGCAGCCGCGCCCTCATGCGCAAGACCCTGGCATGAGCAGCCTCCTGGACACGCTTTTGCGCATCGTGGCATTGACGCGCAAGGAGCTGCTCGCGGTGCTGAAGGATCCGCGCAGCCGGATGAGCCTGCTCATTCCGCCGGTGGTGCAGGCCTTGATTTTCGGCTATGCCGCCACCTACGACTTGAATCACGTGGCGTACGCCGTGCTCGATCGGGATCACAGCGCGGCGTCGCGCCAGCTGGTGGCGAGCCTCGACGGCTCCGGCGTGTTCGAGCGCGTGGCCACCCTGCAGCGTGCGAGCGACATTGCCACACTCATAGACGCGCGGCGCGCGCTGCTGGTGGTGCAGATCGACTCGCAGTTCGAACGGCACCTTTTGTCGGGCCAGAGTGCCGACGTTCAGCTCATCGCCGACGGACGCAATTCCAACACCGCCGGCACGGCGATCGGATACTTCTCGGACATGGTCGACGAGTTCAACACCCGCTGGGATCAGGATCACGGGCTCGCGCCGCCGCCCGTGCAATTGGTGGCTCGTGCCTGGTACAACCCGAACCTCGAGACCCGCTGGTTCATGATTCCCGGCATGATCGGCACCTTGACGCTGCTGCAGACCATGATGCTCACGGCGATGTCCGTGGCGCGCGAGCGCGAGCAGGGCACCTTCGATCAGCTGCTGGTGACGCCGTTCCGTCCGTTCGAGATCATGGCCGGCAAGGCCATGCCTTCCATGGTGATCGGCATCATCCAGGCCGGGGGCGTGCTGCTGGTCGCGCAGCTTTGGTTCCGGATTCCCTTCGTGGGCTCGTACCTGACGCTCTCGGCCGGTCTGCTGCTGTTCTTGCTCGCGGCCGTGGGAATCGGTCTGCTGCTGTCGGCCGTCGCTGCGACCATGCAGCAGGCCATGCTCTACTCCATGCTGCTGATCATGCCCTTCTCCCTGCTCTCGGGTCTGACGACGCCGATCAGCAGCATGCCGAGGGCCGTGCAATACCTGACGGCCATCAATCCGCTGAGCTACGCCATCGACATCACACGGCGGGTGTACCTCGAGGGCGCCGGATTGGGCTTGTTGACCGAGGATCTGTGGCCGCTCGCGCTGATTGCCGCGCTCACCCTGTCCGTGGCCTCGTGGATGTTCAGCCACCGCATGCAATGAGCACCCTCTGCGCAACAGCACTGGCAAGAGCGGTATCGTGTGCCGGTGTGGCAGCCGCGCTCCTCGCCGCCTGCACCGTCGGCCCCGACTTCGTGCGACCGCAGCCCCGGACGCCCGCGCACTGGTCGGCGCACGCGACCGCGCCACCCGCGCTGCCGGCGCCACCTTCGCTGCCGGCGCCACCTTCGCTGCCGGCGCCACCCTCGCTGCCGGCGCCGCCTTCGCTGCCGGCGCCCGCCACGCCGCGCACGCCGCCGCCGCCCAGCACGGTCAGCGAGCAGGCCGGGGAACTGCGCGCCTGGTGGCGCGGCTTTGGCGATCCCGAGCTCGATTCGCTCATCGGGCGCGCGCTCGACTCGAATCTGGACTTGCGCGCGGCCGTCCTGCGCATCGAGGAGGCGCGCGCGCAGCGCGCCATCGCCGCGGCGGCGTACTGGCCCACCCTGTCGCTCGATGGATCCTACAGCCGCCAGCGCTTCAGCGAGACCACGCCCAGCGGCTCGCTCTTCAGCTCCGCCAGCAGCATTCATCTGCCGGGCGGCACCAGCATCGAGATCCCGAACCCCTACAATCAGTTTCAATTGAGCGCCGACGCCAGCTGGGAAATCGACCTGTTCGGACGTGTGCGCCGCTCGGTCGAGGCGGCGCGCGCGGCCCAGCAAGCGTCGGTGGAGGACCATCGGGCGGTGATGGTGTCCGTGCTCGCCGACGTGGCGCAAAGCTACGTGGAGCTGCGCGGCGCGCAGGCGCGCTTGCGCGTGGCCGAGGAGAATCTAGGGACCATCAACGAGCTGCTGGATCTGACTCGTCAGCGGCTGGCCGCGGGCCTGACCACTCATATCGATGTGAGCAACGCCACCGCTCAGGCTACGGCGACTCGCGCCGAGCTGCCTGCATTCGATCTGCAGATCACCCAGAGCATCAATCAACTGAGCCAGCTCTTGGGCCGCGAGCCCGAGGCGCTGCGCGCCGAGCTGCAGAGCCCCTCGCCGGTGCCGTCCGTGCCGTCGGAGGTGTCGATCGGGCTGCCGGCAGAGCTGGCGCGCCGGCGGCCCGATATCCGCGAAGCGGAGGCGAACCTGCACGCCGCCACCGCGCAGATCGGAGTAGCGGTGGCCGATCTGTTCCCCCGACTGACGCTGTCCGCCAGCGGCGGCTTCCAGTCCGAGACGACGGGTAGCCTGCTCGAGTGGGCGAGCCGCTTCGGCTCCCTGGGTCCCACGCTCGATCTGCCCATCTTCGATCGCGGGCGCTGGAAGACCGTGCGCCTGTATCACGTGCGCGCCCAGGAGGCGGCGCTCGCCTATCAGCGTACCGTGCTCGGTGCGCTGCACGAGGTCGAGAACGCGCTCGCGGCCTACGCGGATGACCAGCGGCGCCGCGCCTGGTTGGACGCCACCGTCACGCAGAACCGCGATGCCCTGGCGCTGTCGCGCAAGCGCTATGAGAGCGGCGTGATCAGCTTCATCGACGTGCTCGACGTCGAGCGCACCTTGCAGCAGAACGAGCTCTCGCTCGCGGACAGCACGACCGCCGTCAGCACCGATCTCGCGCGGCTGTACCGAAGCCTGGGGGGCGGATGGCAGCGGGGGTCGACTGGCGCCGACTAGGTCGCCCTCGGGCCATCCGCTGGTCCCGCGGCATTGTTTGCCGATTCCGCGGATTGTGCTATTTTTGGATCCGTCGCCTTCCCGGGTGCGCTGCCGATTCACGGGAAAAAACGATCACAATCGAAGGGAATCGGGATGAACAAGAACCATACGCATACGACACGGTGGGTGGCACGGCTGCTGATCACTGCGGGCGCGCTGCATGAAGCCGCGGGCGCGCTCGCCGCCGAAGCACCCCCGCCGCAAATACCCACCTGCGACAGGAAAATCGGCACCTTGGCGGTGGCGGAGCCGCAGAATCAGTGGTGGACTTCGCTCAATCTGGAATCCCCCGCCGCGCTCATCAAGGTCTATGTGTCGCAGTCCAAATGCTTCACGCTGGTGGATCGCGGCAAGGGACTGCAGGCCGCCGAAGCCGAGCGCGCGCTCGCCGCCAACGGCGAGGAGCGGGTTGGATCGAACATCGGCAAGGGACAGATGAAGGCGGCCGACTATGTGCTCGTCCCCGACATCGCGAATCAGAATCGCAATTCCGGCGGCACCAATATCGGCGGCGTGCTCGGCGGCTTCTTGCCTCATGGCTTCGGTGCGCTGGTCGGCGGCGTCAGCCTGAAGAGCAAGACGGCCGATGTGGTGCTGACGGTCACCGACGTGCGCTCCACCGAGCAGGTGGCTCTGGAACAAGGTCACGCCAAGAAAACCGATCTCGGTTGGGGCGGCGGAGGGGGTGCCTTCTTCGGCGGGTTTGCCGCGGGCGGGGCGAGCAGCTACGCCAACACGGAGATCGGTCAAGTGGTCGCGATGGCGTACCTCGACGCGTACAGCAAGCTGGTCGGGGACCTGAAGAACGCCGCGCCGGACGCCAAAGCGGACAATGTGCAGCAATCCGTCAAGATGTCCAAGCCGGGCAAGTTGTACGCCGACTCGAACCTGAAATCGGCCGTGGTTCGCGACCTGGATGTGGGCATGACGCTCTATCCGACGGGCGACAAGATGGGCGTCTGGTGGAAGGTCACCGATGAGCTCGGCAATGTAGGTTGGGCGGTGTCGACGAATTTCGAATTGGCTCGCTGACGACGCGGCTGGATGAGGCACGCCCGGCTCGAAACCAGCATCACCTGATTGCTTTGCGACGGCCTCAGGCGTATACGTCGCGCATATGAGCGATCACAAGGTTTTTGTCGCGGTCGCGCGGCTCGATGACGATGCGGCAATGCGATGGCTGCTGCGGCCCATCAAGAATGCGAAGGACGTGCAAACGGTGCTGCGCACGATGCAGACGTCGGTTCTATGCCCGCTCTATGATGAGAAGATGCGCGTGGCAAGATACCTCGTGCTCGATATCCGCGACCACATGGTGGGGTGCCACACCGTCACCGATGTATCCGCACGGCAGGCCGAGAGAATCACGGAGCGATGCGTCGGCGCCTCGCGCTGGAGCCCGGCCGCATTCGATGCGGCCGTCGACGTCATTCTCGGCGGCACGACGCAGCACGTTCAGTAGCAAGAGTACTGCCCGCTGGCCGTGCGGGTGATGAGCGCCGCCCGTGGCGCGCGCGCCTCATCATGACGGTTACCTCGACACCAGCATCCCCGGAAGCAGCAACATCCCTGGCAGCGGCGGCACCTCACTGCCTCTACGCCGAGACGGCAACGCCGGCAACGGCCGCCCCGGCGCTCGCCTCGGCGCTGCAGGTCGAGATCCTGGTGGTCGGCGCGGGCTATACGGGA
>Ga0335075_10013089_pt1 | contig 12502 bp, 12 predicted proteins | sample Lox_Sample_24_FD_206723 | JGI IMG/M metagenome (GOLD analysis project Ga0335075, IMG submission 206723) | Soil microbial communities from Loxahatchee National Wildlife Refuge, Florida, United States - Lox_Sample_2.4 | ecosystem: Environmental > Terrestrial > Soil > Wetlands | place: USA... | reverse complement strand
AGATAGGCCGCGCCGCGCGGCTTAGGGATGACGTGCTCAACGAACAGCTCCAAGCCGGTCGGGAACACGTCGAGGTTCAGGTCAGGCTCATCATCGCTTGTCTATATTATCGATAGAAAATATATGCAACAAGAGTGACATGGCCCACAGGTCGGAGGGCAATTATCTACTTGACCAATCGTATTTGTCAGGTTAGGGTCGGCGGTGACACTGTAGTCACTGGTAACACACGATCATCACTGACAACACAAGATTTTCAGCTAGGAAGCGATGGCCGAGCCTGCTCCAGGCTGACAGACTCATTCCCGACTGGACTCGATCGGTTGCCGAGTGTGATTCCCGAGCTCCGCAAGCGCGGAACCTTCCGCGGTGAGTACACGGGGACGACGCTCCGCGACAATCCTGGGCTTAGCCGCCGCGCAGCCGTTACGGCTCTGTGAACAGCTCCGCACCTAGTCTCAAGACTGTGCGGTTTACGGCTATGGCCGCTGCCGGCTGACCGCCACTGACCCCGGAGTGCCCGCATTTCTATGCAAAATCCACGCGAACTTCACCTGAACACGAACGTCCTGAACTCGGGTAAGCATGACGCAGGCTGGCGTCTGCAGGACGACCCGCTGTCCTACCTTGACATCGGCTACTACCAGCACATCGCGCAGATCGCGGAGCGGGGGACGCTCGACGCGGTGTTCCTGGCCGACGGACTGAGCGTCGGACCGGAGATCGGCCAGCGGCCGTGGAACTCGCTCGACCCGACAGTGATCCTGGCTGCCATCTCCGCGACGACCTCACGGATCGGCCTAGTCGCCACAGCATCGACAACCTTCAACGACCCCTACAACCTGGCTCGCCGATTCGCCTCGCTCGACCAGATCAGCGGCGGGCGAGCCTCGGTGAACGTGGTAACGACTCAGGATTCGCGCTCCGCGGCGAACTTCGGACTGGCTGAACACCCGGACCCCGCCGACCGCTACGCGCGGGCCGAGGAGTTCGTCGATGTGATGATCAAGCTGTGGGACAGCTGGGAGGACGACGCCCTTGTCGCCAACCAGCAGTCCGGGCGGTTTGCCGATACCGAACGGGTCCACACGATCGACCACCACGGCGGCAACTTCTCGGTCGCAGGGCCGCTGAACGTCCCGCGAACACCCCAGGGTCGGCCAGTGCTCGTGCAGGCTGGATCGTCGGAAGCGGGCAGAAGACTGGCCGCCCGCACTGCGGATGCCGTGTTCACGGTACAGAACACGCTCGAAGAGGCGAAGCAGTTCTACAACGAGATGAAGCGACGGGTGCAGGGCTTCGGGCGTGATCCGGACACGCTGCTGATCATGCCTGGTCTGCTGCCGATCGTCGGGAGCACCGAGGCGGAGGCACTCGCCCGCCAGGAAGAACTCGACTCGTTCGTTGATTTCGATCGTGAGCTTGTCCGTTTTGCCACGCGCTTCGGCTTCCCGCCTGGCGTCTTGGCGCTCGACGAGCCGATCCCCGAAGACGTGCTGGACAACGTGGCCCATACCCGGGGCTCTCGTGGTTTCTTCGACGGCATGCGGAACCTGGCACGGCGCGAACGGCTCACAGTCAGGGACCTGATCAGGGCCAACGGCGCCGGTCACCGCCAGGTCGTAGGGGCGCCTGAACAGATCGCGGACACGATCGAGCACTGGTTCGTGGAGAGGGCCGCTGATGGCTTCAACCTCAGCGGGGATTACTTTCCTTCTGGTCTTGAGCTTTTCGTCGACCACGTGGTTCCGTTGCTCCGCAAGCGCGGGATCTTCCGGACCGAGTACACGGGCACGACCCTGCGCGATCATCTCGGCCTGCCTCGCCCGGCAAGCCAGTACACGGGCCGTCAGCCGGGACGGGCGCTTACTGCAGGGTCGCTGGTCTGAGAGCAATGACCACTATTCAGCCTGAGCCTCTGCAGAGTTCTTTCCGGGAGGTCATGGCGAGAGTCTGCACTCCGGTCTCAGTCGTCACCGCCATGTCAGGCCTCCTGCCGCACGGCACGACGGTGAGCGCCTTCGCATCACTGTCGATGCAGCCGCCGATGGTTCTGGTCTCCCTTGACCAGACCTCAGATCTGCTGAGACTGATCAGCCAGGCGAGACAGTTCGGCGTCAACGTGCTCGCGAGTACACAGGCAGACCTCGCGCGGATATTCGCCCGCAAGGGCGGGACCGGCAAGTTCTCTGGCGTCAACTGGCACATTGACGAAGGCGTGCCCAGGATCCCGGAGACAGCAGGGTTCCTGGCCTGTCATGCCAGCGACCTGGTCGACGCCGGTGATCACGTCATCGTCCTCGGCACCGTGCTCGCAACCGCCACCGCAGAAAAGCCTCCGCTCACCTACCACGCCCGCGGGTTCGGGACACACGCACCACTGAAAGCCTGAGTCATAGGTCTGGTGGCCCAGGGGGCGAGATTCCCCCGGGCCACCGGACCTGAGCTGGGAAATAGGAGCAGGCATGGATCGACGTGGTGTGCCGGAAGTACACGCTCACTGCAGGTCGCGCTGACTTGCGGAAACGTACAGAAGCAGGGAGGAGGAACTATGCAGAGAGGGTGACGTGACTACAATCTGCAAACCCGATAATATTGATAGAATTAGTATATTATTCGTTGGCGGTTGACCGCAGACGCGTGTCTTCCGTCTGCGTGAGGTCTCCGTGAGAAGAGGACGCGGGACCGCCGTCAAGGCGCCGAACCATACAGCGCGACCTGCCAAGGAGCTGGGCCAATTGACTGAAACAGCCATCACGAGCATCTCTGCCGCAAGTCTGCATGAGCTCGTCACAGGGAATCAGGAGTTCGCTCTCGTCGACGTGCGCGAAGCAGGTGCCACGGCTGAGCAGGGATCCATCCTGCTGGCCATCTCGGTTCCGCTGAGTCGGCTGGAGCTTCGCATCGGCAGCCTGATCCCGCGCCGCTCGACCCGCGTGATCGTCTACTCGGGCGCCGACGGCCTGGCCGAGCGCGGCGCTCAGCGCCTGACTGAGCTCGGCTACACCAACGTCGAGATCCTCGAGGGCGGAATCGAGGCGTGGGGCAAGGTCGGCTACAAGGTCCACAGCGGTGGCGATAACGTCATCGGACAGGCGTTCGGCGAGTGGATCGAGGAGGTCTACGAGACCCCTCACATCAGCGTCCCCGAATATCTCGGCAAGGTCGAGGCGGGGGAGGACATCGTCCTGCTCGACAGCCGTCCGCTGCCCGAATACGAGCGGCACAGCCTGCCGGACGGAACCTCGATCCCGGGCTCCGAGCTCGTCTACAGAGCGAAAGAGCTGGTCAAGTCACCGGACTCTCTCGTAGTCGTGCACTGCGCCGGGCGAACGCGCAGCATCCTCGGCGCACAGGTGCTGATCAACGCAGGCCTGCCCAATCGCGTCGTCTCGCTTGAGGGCGGCACCCAGTCCTGGGTGCTCGAGGGGCACGAGCTCAACCACGGCCAGAGCGTGGAGGCGCCGGCCCCCGGCCCGGAATCGCTGGCGGTGGCCAACGAGAGCGCCAGGCGGATGGCTGAGCGGTTCGGCGTGCAGCAGATCGACAAGGCGGCGCTGGAGCAGTTCCGGGCCGAGAGCGACGAGCGCACTCTGTACCTGCTGGACGTGCGCACGCCTGAGGAGTTCGCGGCGGGTCACCTGCCGGGCTCGAGCTCGGCGCCGAGCTGGGATGTGGCGCCATGGGTCTTTCGCTACGTCGGCACCCACAACTCACGCGTGGTGCTGATCGACAACGACCAGGTCCGCGCGACGGTAGCCGCCTCCTGGATCATCCAGATCGGCTGGGCCGAGGTATACGTACTGCGCGACGCTCTCACCGGAGAACCGCTGGAGACGGGATCGGCGCCGCGCAGCAAGGTGCTGGGACTGCCCGAATCGGGCTATGGAGTGATCTCGCCGGAGAAGCTCGAAGCCGAGCGCAATGCCGGGGTCGAGGTGACCATCCTCGATCTGCAGCCGAGCACCAGCGTGAGCGTGCTCGCCCCCCATGCGACCGGCTCTTACCGTCAGGGGCACGTGCCGGGCGCGCACTTCGCGATCCGCTCGCGCCTCGCCGGCTCCGTCGATGACATCCCGGGCGAGGGCCAGATAGTGCTCGTCTCCGAGGACGATCTTGTCGCTCGCTTCGCCGCAGCTGAGCTGAGCGAGGTCACGAGTCGCCCCGTGGCCGTGCTCGAAGGCGGAATCAAGGCGTGGCAGAAGGCAGGGCTCCCGCTCGAGACTGGGACTGAGCGCTTCCTCCACGCGCCGAACGACCTCGTGCGCTCCGGCTGGCGCGAGACCGACCCTGAGGAGCAGAAGGCTGGCTTCCGCTGGTACCTCGGCTGGGAGCTGGGGCTTCCTGAGGAACTTCGCGCCGACGACACCGTGCCCTTCCGCACGTTCGCGTGAGGCGAGCCGGCGTATCGACCATGAAGCTGACGACTGTGACACAAATTGGAGGTGAACAGTGAGCACTGATGACATCAGCATCGGTCCACCCGCCCTCGGGGTCCTGGACGTCGTCGCCGAAGCTAAGAACGCAGCCCTGGAGGACCTAAGTCCGGCCGATACCAGCAAGGGCACGGGGTTCCCGTGGCGGCTGTGGTCCGGCCGCGCCCTGCGGGTGGCCGTGCCGGTTGCGGTGATCGTCGTGTGGCAGGTCGCCGTCAGCTCCGGCTGGGTGAACGAGAACTCACTGCCGTCGCCGGAGACCATCCTCAAGGCCTATCGCGAGCTCTGGCAGTCCGGCCAGCTGCAGGCTGCACTACCCGTCTCGCTCGCACGCGCCGGCACCGGGCTGCTGCTCGGCGGCGGGCTTGGCCTGATCCTCGGGGTCTTCGCGGGCCTGTGGCGGATCGGCGAGGAGATGTTCGATGCGACACTGCAGATGCTGCGGACGATCCCGTTCATCGCCTTGGTGCCGCTGTTCGTGACATGGTTCGGGATTGGCGAGCCGTCGAAGATCGCGCTGATCGGGTCGGCGGCGCTGTTCCCGATCTACCTGAACACGTATCACTCTGTACGCGGGGCCGATCTCAAGCTCGTCGAGGCCGGTCGCGCGTTCGGACTCTCGAACCGGCAGATAGCGCTGCGCATCGTGCTGCCGACCGCCTTGCCGGGAGCCCTGACCGGCCTCCGGTATGCCTGCTCGATGTCGCTGCTGGCCCTGGTGCTGGCGGAACAGGTCAACGCGACCTCCGGCATCGGGTACCTGATCGAGAACGCGCAGAACAATCAGCGCCCCGACATCGTGATCGCGGGCATCTGGATCTACGCCATGCTCGGCATCGTGGTCGATTTCCTGATGCGCTTCCTGGAGCGCGTGACAGTTCCGTGGAGGCCCCGTGTCGGTCTCGGGTAAGAAAGTGACCATCGCCGCCGCCACGGCAACGGAGTCCGATGCGGCCGCCGAGAATAGCCCCAGTGTGATCGTCCGCGGTCTGCGCCGAGTCTTCGGAGACCGCGCCGTTCTCGACGGCATCGACCTGACGCTGTACACCGGCGACTTCATCGCGCTTCTCGGCCCGTCGGGTACCGGCAAGACCACGCTGCTGCGGATCCTGGGCGGACTCGACACGGCCGATGAAGGCAAAGTCGTGGTTCCGCGGGCACGTTCGATCGTGTTCCAGGAGCCGCGGCTCGTGCCGGCGATGAAGGTCTGGCGCAACGTCGTGCTTGGCGCCCCGAACATGAGAGCAGTGAAGGCGCAGGCAATCGCATCACTCGCAGAGGTCGGCATCGAGAAGCACGCCAACGCCTGGCCCCGCACCCTCTCCGGAGGCGAGGCGCAGCGCGTTGCGCTGGCGCGCGCGCTCGCCACCGAGCCGGGCCTGCTACTGCTCGACGAGCCGTTCGCGGCCCTGGACGCGCTGACGCGGATCCGCATGCATGACCTGCTGGCGGCTCTGTGCGAGCGGCATCGTCCGGCGGTCGTCCTCGTCACTCACGATGTCGACGAGGCGATTCTGCTGGCCGACAGGGTGCTCGTGCTCGCCGACGGCAACATCCGGCTCGATCTCCCCGTGGACATCGGGAAGCCGCGGCTGCAATCCGACCCGCGCTTCCTCAAACTTCGTGAGCGACTGCTGGAGCAACTGGGCGTCGTGGCGGCAGCCGGCGCAGGCCCCGTGGAGGTACAGCCCGCGAACTAGAGACAGCTCTCCGGTGCGGCGGTCTCCTCGGCACGCCATCAATCTCTATAAAATCGATCTATTTAGTTGACAAGGATCTTATTCGCATGATTTTCCGTTGGGGGCGCTCGGCCCTGTCGTTCCGTAAACCGGTGGCTGTGGCCGGTGCCCTGATCACAGCTGTGGCCGTGGCAGCCTGCGGAAGCTCCAGCAGTAACGCCAGCTCGAGCTCCGGGAGCTCCGACAAGGGCGTCACGCTCGACTTCAGCTGGCAGACGGCTGATATCCCCGCGCTGTTCAAGGAGTCGGGCCTGTTCAACAACACGCCCTACACCCTGAACTACTCGGTTATCGCTGGACCAGCGGCCCAGATCGCCGCCCTCGACGGCGACCAGATCGACATCGGCGAGGCCGGCGACAACACCGGCGCTTTCCAGGTCGCCAACTCTCCGAGCACCCTCACCAAGTCAAGCATCCCGTTTCAGGGCGTCGCCGTGACCTGGTTCCCGGACGCGCCGACGGGATATCCGGGGCCGACCCTCTACGTCACGAAGTCCAGCGGCATCACCTCGCTGGCGGACTTGAAGGGGCACACCATCGGCTACAACCAGGGCGGAAACATCCAGGCCGGGTACGTCGCCGCGCTGGCGAAGGCGGGCCTGTCCGGAAAGAGCGTCAAGCCGGTCGTGTTCCAGTCAAACCCTGAGGCTGCCAACGCGTTCGACGCCGGGCGCGTGGACGCCGTGGTTTCCCAGTACGCGAACGTGTACCAGCAGGTGTCCTCGGGCCAGGCGGTGATGCTGGCAACCCGCCAGCAGCTCGGCGAGATCGGCGGCGACGGATGGCTCGTCACCACCGCGGACCTGAAGAACCCCGCCAAGATGGCGGCGATCGAGGACTTCTTCAAGCGCGTGAAGACGTTCTTCGACCAGTGGTACCCGACCCACGAGAGCGCCGTGCTCCAGGTGTACGAATCGACCCTTGACGAGACGCCGACCGTGGCGAAGATCAACTACGAGATCAACCAGCACACGGAGTTCTACCCGGTTGGATCGAAGCAGTTCCTGAGCATCGAGCAGACCGGTGTGGACAACGCCTACAAGGACGCCCTGCTGCTCACCGATCGCAACGTCGATATCGGTTACAACCCGGTGCTCGACCCGATTCTCACTGGGTCGAGTTCCTGATCGACGCGTGGGGCGCTGCCGTGGCCGGGGAAGGGCCTCACGGGCCCTTCCCCGCTCGCCCGCGCGTTCCCCTTGCGCCCCCGCCGTTCCCAAAGTGTCGAGGCGAGACCAGAGATATGAACGCGGACAAGCGTGAGCTGCATCTAAACGTCAACATCACCGGCAGCGGCCTCCACTCCGGCGGCTGGCGCTCTCAGGACGACCCTGAGCTGTTCACCAGCATCGACTTCTTCCTCGAGATCGCCCGCCTAGCAGAACGCGGCACCTTCGACGCGGTCTTCCTCGCAGACTTCTCCGCCGTCCCGCAGGAGCCGTCGGCTGAGCCGTTCCAGTCGCTAGACAACTCGGCGCTGCTGGGAGCCCTGGCCACCGGCACCGAGCACGTGGGCCTCGTCGCCACCGCGTCGACGACCTACAACGACCCCTTCAACATCGCCCGCAGGATCGCCACGCTCGACCACGTCAGCAGGGGCCGCGCGGCACTGGACCTGGTGAGGACGTACTCGAAGGCCACCGCCGCCAACTACGGCTGGAAGGAACATCCCGGACACGCCGCGCGCTACGGCGCGCGGATGAGTTCATCGACGTCGTCTGCAAGCTGTGGGACAGCTGGGAGGACGACGCTATCATCGGCGAGCACGAGAACGACGTCTTCATGGCCGCAGACAGGATCCACACGATCGACCACGAGGGCGAGCACTTCTCGGTGCGCGGCCCGGCCGTGGCGCCACGTTCGCCGCAGGGACGCCCGGTCATCGCGCGCATCGCCGAGCGCGGCACCTTCGACGCTGTGTTCCTGGCCGATGGGCCGGAGCTTCCAGGCAGCGCCGTCAACCAGCCGTGGAACTCCCTCGAACCGACGGTCCTGCTCACCGCGATCGGCTCGGTGGTGGAGCGCATCGGCCTGATCGGCACGATCTCCACGACCTTCAACGACCCGTACAACATCGCGCGCCGCTTCGCCGCCGTCGACCACGTCACGCACGGCCGCGTCGCACTGAACTTTGTCACCACCCAGAACCCCGAGTCGGCGGCGAACTTTGGTCTGAGCACGCTTCCGGCTCGACCGAGACATCGTGGGCGCGTCTGAGCCGCCGTGACGTCGGCGCCGTGATGTGAGAGACAAGGGAGAAGACATGACCGCGATCGCACAGAGGGAGTCGGCCTCCGTCGCCGAGCTGCGCACGCGACTGCTCGACGGCGCGGAGATCGCCGTGGTCGACATCCGTGAGGGGGCGGCATACGAGACGGGTCACATCTCCGTGTCGGTCCCGATCCGACGGCATCGTCTCGTTCCGCTACTTCGACCCCGCTCAGGCCGATGACTGACCTGGCAACGGCGACCGGCGACCACGGGCCGCTGACCGTCGAGTCGCAGCGGCTCCGGGACCTGATTACCCGGATCGGAAAGGACGCGCTCGAGCGCGAGCGTGCGTACCAAGCGCCTTATGCGGAGTTCGAGCTGATCAAGGCCGCCAAGCTCGGCGCCCTGCGGATCCCGCGCGAGCAAGGAGGCGGCGGCGCCAGCATCACCGAGCTCTACGCGACGGTGATCGACCTCGCGGAGGCCGACCCGAACATACCGCACAGCCTGCGCAACCATTTCCAGATCACCGAGAGCATGCGCCGGCGCCCGCATCCGTCGCACGAGCGGTACTGGGATCTTGTGCGTGACGGCCAGCTGTTCGGGCTCTCCGTCACCGAACTCACCAGCAAGCAGGCCGGGGGCCGCCAGCGTCACCTCGAGACCGCCGTCACCGAGACGCCTGACGGCCTGCGCCTCAACGGCGTGAAGTTCTACAGCACCGGCAACCTCTACGTGGACCAGCTGCTGGTCGTCGCCAGGGGCGATGAGAAGCCGCTGCGTTTGATCGTGCCAGTCGACCGCCCGGGAGTCGTCCGCGAGGACGACTGGGACGGCATCGGCCAGTGCTTCACAGGGAGCGGCACGACCCGCTTCGTCAACGTCCCCGTCACTCCCGAAGACTTCATCGAGAACGCGCTTGCCTACGAGCAGATCCCGTATCTGTCCACGTTCGCGCAGCTGTTCCTGACAGCGATCATCGCGGGAATCCTGCGCAGCGTGACGACTGACGCCGCGGCGTATCTCCGCGCCCGCACGCGGTCGTTCTATCACGCGGCGTCTGAGGTGCCCGCCGAGGACGCGATCTTCCAGGAGCGGGTCGGGGAAATCTCGGCCACGGCCTACGCGGGCGAGGCGATGGTGATGACCGCGGCGGCCGCCCTGCAGGACGCGATCGAGGCGCACGGCCGGCCCGAGGAAGAGAAGCTCGCGCTGCGCGCGTCGCTGCGTGCGGCCAAGGCCAAGGTTGTGCTGGACGCCTTGGCGCTGGACGCGGCCACAAAGATCTTCGACCTCGGCGGCGGCAGCGCGGCCAGGCGCTCCAGCCAACTCGACCGGCACTGGCGCAACATCCGCACGCTCGCCTCGCACAACCCGCGGGCGCTCAAGGCCAAGGTAATCGGCGACTACGAGATCAGTGGAAACAAACCGCCCAATGGCTCGTTCTTCTGACGCCGCAGCTCTTCCTCGGCCAACTGCGGCTTGGTCATGCGGGAGGGGCTATCAGCTCCGCCGGGAAGATCACCTCCGCTTTCCCGATGCCGTGCTCCGCCACGTGCTCCCGCACCAGTTCGACGACGGCCCGGTCCAGCTTGAGCCTTCGCGTCTGCCCGTTCTTTGTATAGTCACGCACCAGGAACGTCTTGCCCTGCGGATGGTGTTCGCGGGACACCTTGACCACCGACCTGGCCACTTCGACGATGCCCGCGTCGAAATCGAAGTCATCCGGCCGCAGCCCGATCACCTCGCAGAACCGGACCTCGCTGGACACCAGCAACGTCGAGAACACCCGCGACGGCTTGTTGGGAAGGCAGCCTCGCACCTTCAGGTACTGCTCGGGCGTGGCGATCTTGATCGCACGCCGGCCCGGCACCTTCGGGATCTTCACGTCGTGGAACGGGTTGCAGTCCAGGTAGCCGTCCGATACGGCCATGCCGAACAGTGCCCCGTGGACGACCTTGGCCTGCCGAATCGTGTTCGCCGAGGGGCCTGACTCCCGCAGCGCGGTGATGTAGTTGCGCGCCACTGTCCGGTCTGTCTCGGCCACCGGCAGCTGCCGAGGATCGGGATCACGTGCAGCCGCAGCGTGTCCGCATAGGTGTCTTTCGTGTTTCCCTCGACCTGGTGGTGGCGCAGGAACAGCGGCGCGTACTCCTCGATCGTCCGCGTCGCGCGGGTCACCGGGTCCAGCCCGTCGGCCGCGCCGCCCGCGACCTCCACGGCGTGGCGCTCCTGTGGGACCCTGCTGGCTTATTTCGGTTAGGCGGTGAGGGTGAAGTCGAGGCGGGCGAGGTGGCTTGTTCGTGTGCGGTCCAGGGGATGGCCGGTCCAGTAGGCGTCGAGGCGGACCATGTTGATCGCGGCGGCGAGGTTGTGCTCGAGCCGGGTTTTGGGCAGTCCGAGGTAGCGGGCGCGGCGGATTCCGGTGACGTGGGTGGCCTGGCGCATGGTGCCCTCGACGCCGGCGCGGGCGGCGTAGCGGGCTTTCCACTGTGCGGTGGCCTGCTCGGCGCGGGCGGCGGCGAGCGCTTCGTGCAGGTCGCGGGGCGCAGCGTGATCTGGCGGCGCCTGCGGCTGGTGCACAGCTGGCGTGCCGGGCAGGGCATGCAGGCGCTTTTCGGCCAGGACACCACGATGGCCTCGCCCTCGTTCTTCCGGCACGGGGTCCAGGAGCTGCTGGCGGTCCCTTGCGGGCAGGTCGCCTGGCGGGCGTCGAAGTCGATGGAGAAGGCTGCCTTCTCATAGCCGGCGCCGGCCCTGGCCTGGGCGGAGCTGTCCAGCAGCAGCGGGGATACCAGCGTGATCCCGAACGTGCGGGCGGCGTGCACGATCAGCTCGGCTGAGGGATAGCCCGAACCGACCAGGTGCTCACGGGGCAGCAGGCCCCTGCTGCCTAGCTGCTCATGGACCGGCGTGGTCATCGCGATGTCACTGACGGTGGCTTCGGTCGTGGCCACGGCCGTGATCAGGTTCGGCCGCTCACCCCGGTCCTTGCCGGGTGCCGGGCCCTGGTCCGGGCAGGGAGCGTCGCAGGTCTCGGTGAAGTGGACCTTATACCCTGTGCGTGCCGAAAACGGTTCTGGCTCACATCCGGTGGTAACGCACTGTGATGACGTACAGGTTGGGCTCGGCACCCTGTCGTTGCTGGTGGAAGCAACAACGCGGGCGCATGCCACCTTGCGCCGCTCGTCGGCTGAAGTGCGTCCGGTCCGACCTTCACCTGCTGGAATCACTTTCGGCGACTACTACTGCTCTGCGTCACCACCGGATGTGAGCCAGAGCCAATTTCCGGCACCCCACAGGCTAAATCCGGGAATATATCAAAAGGCATCGCGGGGGCAAGCTTAAAAGGAAGCGTAGATTAGAAATCGTACTCATCTGCGCTATCTGCAGCCTGCTTCTGCTTCTGCTTCCGGAACGTCCACCACTTTGCTTTCTTGACGGGCGGTGGCGATGGCGTCTTTGGCTACAACGGGCCGGAGTAGTCGGGGAGGGGCTTGTCGTTGTAATGGGCGTCAATGGACTCGGCTATCGCAACGCCATTGGTCCGAAGTCGCTCGACCTTCGTCGACAGCTGCGCAGGGTCATCGGCATAGCTTGTGGACGAAAAGACTAGCTCCCGATGCCCTCGTATGCGGCACCGCAGCTCCTCGTCCGTGATCGGGATGCTCTGCATGGTGGCGGTCCCGGAGAACGTGTTGAACGCCCTGTGCAATTCGTCGGCAGAGACCTTGTTGTGTGCGCGGTCCAGCAGTGCTTCCTCCAGGACCGGTCAGGCGGACGCTATATCCATTGTGCGTGCCGAGAATCTCGTCCGTGGCTGTGACCAGCAGAGTTGCCCTCTTGCCGTCCGGCCATAATGATCACCGGTCATTGCCTGCGGTTCGTCTTCCTCCTGATCACGCGCCTGACCTCATGGCTGCGGCTGTCTCAGCGTAAGGAGACATGAAGACCGCCGAGATCTTGATCCTGCGCCACCAGCTCGCCGTCCTGCAACGGCAGCAGCCGCGCCGCCCGGACCTGGACTGGGCGGACCGGGCACTGCTCGCGACCATGCTCCGCGTGATACCGAAAGCCCGCCGCCACGGGCTGCGGCTGCCGGTCACTCCGGACACG
>Ga0335075_10013088_pt1 | contig 12502 bp, 15 predicted proteins | sample Lox_Sample_24_FD_206723 | JGI IMG/M metagenome (GOLD analysis project Ga0335075, IMG submission 206723) | Soil microbial communities from Loxahatchee National Wildlife Refuge, Florida, United States - Lox_Sample_2.4 | ecosystem: Environmental > Terrestrial > Soil > Wetlands | place: USA... | reverse complement strand
AATATTAAAATAGATTTGGCATTGGAATTTACGTTAACCCTCACTTGTGCCATACTGTTGCCAAATGATTCAAGGATAGATTGAGTGCTGAAGGAGTTGATTGCGAAGGCGGGACTTGCGAGCTCCGCGTAATCGGCTATTTATAAATGCTGTCCCAATACCAGCGTCAAGGCCTTTGGATATAAATAAAGGCCACAGGGGTCACATGGGGTAATATGTGACTCCTAATTGGTGACTTATTACTCCCCGCGCTACCGGGGGGAATATCCGCCGTAACTTTAAACTTAAAGTTGACCATTCAGAAGGACGAGGCACCGAAATTAGACGGTGAACTGCGCCTGAACCGGCACAAATCGGTCGCATGACCAGACTGTGCCGGACATCGGTCGCTTAGTTTCGCCAGGCGAACTCGTTATCTCCCCGGTTGCTGCAATTAATCTGCGACCTCGCAATCCGGTTGAAATGCGAAATCGGCTGGACAAAATTGTGCCTCCATCCGCCACCATTTCATTTCGTCCAGACCCCGGTCCGAAGCATCCAACTCGCCCCCATTGTTCGGCTTGCTTCACATACGCAATAAATCTATCCATCGTTGAACTAGTGACTTTCCTTTTCCTTTTGGGAAACGCTCTTGCGCAAACATGTGACGTGGTCCAGAATTGGCAGTGAGTTCCTGTCTTCCCTCCGCATCTAACATTGTGAAAGGCCGGTTGGAACCCACCAACAGAGATTGTGTCGACACTTGCCTTTCCCGCATTTTATCAAGTCGGTCCTTGGTCCTTGTGTCCCTCGAAGCTCACTATCACCGATCAGTTTGTCCTTTACGTCAGCGGAGCCTCCCCGTTGTCGGCAACCACCACCGTAACATTATCAACGGTGGGACAGATAGGCCTGATATGGATCCAATTTCTGGCCACAAGCGCTGAATTCACAATACCAGGAGAGACCTTCTCGCTGCTAGAGATCTAAATACGGGGAAATGCTGATTACCAGAACTGGACCGAGGCGATGAACGGCAATGTCAACTTCAATACCATGTTCAGGTGAGGACTCGGAAGTTCAAAATAAGATTTTCTAACAAGTTAGATTTGCATTCAATGGCAATCCGTGGAATGGACTAGGGCCAGCGTCAACAAGCTTCACTTCAAGTCCGACTACAACCTCTTCAAGTTCTACTCAGACCTCCTCGAGCTCTACACAAACCGCGTCAAGTTTCAGGCAACCCACAAGTCCTCCCAGTTCCAGTCTCCAACCGAATTCAGGGATCAGGTCTGCAAGCGCGAGCGCAACTCTACCAACTTGGCGCTGTTCAATTACGACAACAGAGGTAAAAATGTTCAATGAATGACTCTAATGATAGCCTGCTCTCAAGACTGCCCCAACTTCCGGCCTTTCCACTGGTGCAATTGCAGCAATTGCTGCAAGTACAGGTGGGGTTGCGATGCAAGTAATTGCACTTTGCATCACTGCATTTTTTATCTACAAATTGAAGACACGTCAAACTCCCACTGGCAGGTGGATGCCGCCGGACGAAGTGAGAGCAGAGAAGTCAGATTATGCAACCAAACCAAATATACAAGAACCTGAGATCGCTGGACATCGACGGCAGTCAGATTCTCCATCAGGACGGTTGAGATATCCGGACAATCCGGACGTCCTGCAATCAGGAAGAACTATAGCGGAAGGGTACTAGCCTTTGGTATCGAGGTTATCAACGAGGTTCGTTTAGCGCTGTAAGTACGCTTCAATCAAATTGCTCTGTCCGAAGAATATCCCTGTCTGATTGTTTATCGCCAGCCGGGATTCAATCAATTCGTACAATTGACTGCGCTTTTCGCCTATTGCCGTAAACTACTGCCTGCCCTTTCCCCTTTGTTTCATCCACCAATCACGATAGCCGAAATTCCGCTAGCTTCGTGAGCCGCCTCAGACGCAAGTACGCAAGCTTCATCACATCAATACAGGCTTCGACTCCAAGATCTCAAGTCATGTTAACCCCTGTTCACGCCCTTCATACTCGCCACTTCTATCCGATTGGAAACACCCCGGCTGTTTCGCTTCTCAGTCACCAACCTCCCGGAAAAGAAGCTGTCGACATGCTCCTCCTCGGATGCGGCGACGCTCGTAACATCTTGTACACAGTGTTCTGCAACGAAAATGGTGGACTCATCTAAGATCTTGTACTAAATTTAGATGCCTTGAAAGCCAAAAAGTTGTCTTTTAGTTGTTGCGATATCGAACCTGCGATCCTCGGTACGATTATTCGTTGTCATGCTAATTCTCGCAGCTCGAAACATTTTGCTCTTGAGTTGGCTACTTGACTCAGATCCTATCGATGATAACATGAACGCTCGAAATTGGCAGGCATATTATAACGTTGTGGTCACCTCGGAGATTTCCAAGGCCATTCACGATCGCGCCGAACTCCTTGTGAGAACATCTGAAACATTCTCCCAATGGCACCAATCGAAATATGGTCAAATCCTGAGAATATGCGATGCTGAAAGTCTGACCAAAATTCGCCAATATTGGGTTAAATATGCCAGTGTTTCTGAACAATCGTTGAGCAAACAGGACCAAATGCGGGACGAATTTATTCGCGAATTTCGGCAAATCCGTAACAGAGTCAATCAAATCTCGATAAGCGGATTACGTTCCGTTGGAGCAACTCTGGACGTTGGCGAAGTCGTTATTGAATCATTCAAACGATTCTGGGATACGGGAGTCATCGGTAGTTTACCGGAATTAACCAAGGATACATCACGTTTGAATCCGCTCTTCGTTTATTCCAAGATTGGAGGGAATCGATGCACCATTCATTATGGAACCGATCCAATTCTCGGATTTCATTGTTCTTCGGCCTTTGTGGACTCGCCATCTGACTCAAAAGGGCCGTATAAGCAAAGTGCAACATTGGAGGAAAAGGTTTCTCGTCTCGCAAGAACCGCCGTTGCCGAATTCAGAGAGTGGTGCACTGCGTTTCAATCCTTTGCACAAGAGGTTCGCCGTGATCCGACCTTGCTATCCGTCCACACCTTTTGTGGAGATGCCTTGGAATTTTGTTACGCATTGCAGACGACGTTGGGAAAACTCGATTTAGGGGAGAATTTATTTCGCACTTGTGTAGCTCCATGGCGAATTCCAGTAAATTTCGAATCAGAGTCAGAATTCGTTCATCTATTCGACGCAATCGATACGTCTAATATCGGGGACCATATCGGACTTCTCAACATTCTCATTTGCGCCTTGCCTCTCCTCAAATCCTCAGCCAGTGCGACGTGTTACACCGAAAATTTAGTTGATGCCGTCTGGGAAGAGTCTCCGCTGGAGCGTCTTCAAACTCTTCTATGTGGCGACCCCGCTACCATGTTTTGTCTCCTCAGGGCTGCTCCCGTGGAATGTTTGACCGGTGTTACTTCAGCTGCATCCCTGCATGAAGACATGAACATAGCCCTTACGAAAGGGGTTGGCATGACCCAAAATCGTTGGCGACTTTCGTGGAAAGATATTTTGCTTGGTGATGAACATATTCAAGGCATTTCCAAAAGCCAAGTTGTTCCATCGTGGGATGCGGATGAAATGTGTGTAGTCCTTATGTCGATATTCTCGCAAATGTTTCAGGATGAAGACATTGGGGCGATGCTCGAAAAAGTGGGCACGACTCATCGAATTTATCATCGAATCCAGCACTATTCCCGAGCGAGCTTCGTTGCGTTTTTAAAGTTCCTACAATCTCGGCATCGGGTAATCTGGGAAGAAGTGTTTCGTAAGTTGGTTGATCTTGTATCCGTAAGAACTCCCATGTCTACGAAAGATGCGAGTGTCCAAGAACTATTTCTCCAGCTTCATATCCAACGACTTTTCACGACCGACATTCTTCAAAGAACCGAAGACTCCGTTTCAATTCAATTCCCTGCATCTTGGCCCCCCGCCTTTTTGAATTCGTCAATGCCTTCGATATTGCCTTTGCTCTTTCGAGTTCCGAGAAGGAAATGTCAGCCGATCATGAAAGAATTCGGTCCCCTTACCGCCGAAGCAGATATCCTCTTTGAGATCCATATTGCTTCCCCACCTTATCTGAACCGATATTCCCTCGTGCAGCTCATCTTTGCGGACCAGATTCCGACAGATGCCCCAGGCGTTCCACTTGGCTGGAAGAACTCGAACGATCTGCTCGTTTATGGTCATATTCCGGCCTGGACTATAGTCAGGCTTCAAAGAACAAGCGAAATTTCTCTAAGACTGAAGAATGACCTTCACGGCGTGAAATTTGTCCGCAGCCTGGGTTTAGAACTGATCATCTTTAAGACGAGCGTTTGGAACACAGAGTACGTCATTCCCACGTACACGGAACATTTCCCTCCCGTTGCTTCAAGCAGAGTCTTGCCAAACGAGGACAGTTCTGGGCCAGGATTCCGCACATCGGTTGCCAAAATTTCGCTTGCGAACAATCGCCTCGAAGCCACTGCCAGAATTATTATTACCGGGGGGCACAGGAACAAATTGGCCAATGGAACTCCGGTTGAGAGTTTTCAATTTTCTCCCTGCACGTTCGGCATCAAAGTGGGAGATTTCCGAGCAGAGAGCATCCTCCCTTTCCCGTCTGACCGCAATCTCTCGCGAATTCGAATTGCTAGAAAATCTGGTTGGATCGAGGTTATTGTACCATTCACAATGAACTCCACGAAGTCATCTTTCAATTTTTCATCCTTTCCTGTTCTCAATGGAAAATCTTCGAATTATTATGCATGGAATTTGCCTCGATTATCACCGAACCTTCTCCCCTGGCTCAATCTGAATACAAAGAACGATCTCAATTGGATCAACATAAACGTTACTGGTTCCTATTCGCTTCGCGAGCGTACAATTCGAGGAAAGAATTTGAAAGGTATCACCACTGGAGATGATTTGGTGGACTTAAAACTCAATATTCTCACATTACTTACTGCGAGTTCGGGAACTGCTCGTTCGCCAAACGGAAAAAGCAATCCCGTCCAACGATTGTTCTTTCTCGACATGGAGGGTTCCGGCATTGTGTCCATTATTTTTGTCATTGGATGTCGATTGGAGCGGTCTGATAACACCGTTGTTGTGGATTCATTTGTCTTACCATTGGTTCCCGAATTTGTGGAAAGGTTTTGGAGAGAGTTGGATATCCTTCGACGCGAAAAAGGCTTCGGTCTGAAGTGTACCGCAAATGAATACAAGCTATGGACTGTATATATTAGAGCATCAGTGGAGCGATCTAGGACTTGGAATCATGAAGCAAATTGTAATGGAAAATTGAAAGGCGGTTTGGTTGACGATATTCAACAGTATCCTTGTCGATGCGGAGCCGGGAAAACCACCACGGAATTCACTAGCGTTGCTCCCTGGAAACCCTTTGCTCCATTTGTAACACGTTGCCTGTTTACTCCGTTGTTCCCTGTTCGGTGCATGGAGCAAGTTATTGAGGAGGAGGACACAAAAGATAAAATGGCATGTTGGACGTGCAAGTCAACCGCGACTCCAACTGGGACAAAATTGCAGAGTTGTACAGGCTGCGGCAAGGCCATGTATTGTTCAAAGAAATGCCAAAAGAAGGATTGGAAGAATCATAAGAGCACTTGTCAGATTTGATTTCCTCAAAGACATATTATTGCAATTCGAGTTCATAATCAAGTATTCAATTTGAAGGTCTATATATACAATTCCTGCAATACAATATGTGAAACCGAGCTAATTGCGATGTACCCAGCGCCAAAGGAACTCTTCTGTAAGAACGCCAAACCCGTCTCCATGATGAACAACGTATTGAATATCATCATCTCCAGACTCAATGGTTGCAATGTGAAATTCCAGTCCCAGATGGAGTGGATTGCATGGCATGGATTGCATGGCATGGAGATTATATTCAGTCCAACGTAATTCCCTAGATATTTCTCATCTTCAGTTGGCAGAACCTTTGAAACTAACTTCAGATTAACGCATTTGGACTGTAGGAATGCTAAAGAGCATCCTACGCAAGTCAGTAAACCCGAACGAAGACAACTCAGTCAACCGAAAAACCTGAACGACTGCAGTCGCATTCCCTGGAATTCCAGCATCATCATCAACGCAACTTCTGCAGTTCATATACCCTTTGGACGAGTTGACGAGTGTTCAGTTGTTACGTGGACTCTACTGCAGTTTCGTCAGGCTTCGGTGGAATTCGCCAAGAGCATACGGAATATAAGAACACCGTCGATCGGGACACCAGGCAATTCCACAAGCAACGATAATTCAATCTGACACCACGGCAAAGGGAGAAAAGAAACGAGAAATGGGACGAGGAAGCCGACATCCCACCAAAGCCAGCTCAATACTCTGCTCGTAAAATTGCGTCAACCAGAAGCATCTCTCCCATCTCAGCTGACAGGCCCACTGAGACGAGGAATTTGTGACGGATTCGCAGGGAGGATGCACTGCAGCTGGAGGAAGGAACATTCTCATATTTGTTGCAAATTCATGGAACAAGATAGTCAGATAATCAAATTGCTTTTAGATAATACATCGCTACTTTCTATTGATTCTTCTGTGAATTCCGTTCGCTTCTCATCCGAAACGGCTGTGCCCGCAGGAAAGGTGTAGCACCTTGAGGTATCTGATGGCGACCTTGCGCAATTCAATAAAAGAGTATCGCATCCAACGTAAGAAAACTGTCGACCAAAACCACGTAGAATCAAAACGATTGTACAGGATAGAGCCCAATTTCTAGTTATTGTATCGCTTTCCATCGCAGAGGACTCCATTAGATCGATTATTCCAGAGCAATTCCACGAAATCAACAACGAATCCGACCCATTTAACACCCAAAACCGTTCAAACCACCATCTGATGAGACGAAAGCATGAAGATGGGAGGCTGTACGCACTATTCTGGCGTTTTCCAATTCGTGTGACTAGGTTCCATCGATTTACAGGTCTCGTCGGAATTCCAGGAATCCAACAACGAATCCCCATTTAACACCACCCCAAAATGGCCAAACCTGCATCTGACGAGATGAAACCTTGAAGATAAGCTGCGGTGCGCTCTATGCTGCCATTTTCGGTTTGAGAGAGCGGACTGCATCCATTTGCAACTCCTGGGAATTCCTGCAATTCAACAACAAATTAGTCCAAGAACGAATTCGACACCCGGTAAACAACTCGCCAAACCGGCGAAAACGCCATCTGTCGAGATGAAACCACGAATACGAGCGGTTGTACCCGCGATTCTGTTCCAATTCGGGAGAGCAGAGTCCATTGATTTACAACTCCAGAACAATTCACGCCGCAAGTAATTTCTAATCACTTGGGTCCGGGAATTTCAAACTTTGTTCAATAAGTGCTGAGTCGTAAGTCTTGGCCTAGAAAGGACGAGATTTCAATTGTGACATGTGATTTCTATTAAGACGACTCGCTCCATCCAAACAAACTCGGCCTATGTCCGCGTGATTCGAATTGCATGAATATAATCCTGTGTGTTTATCTTGTCCCATACAATCTTCCCCAACTCAAATTCTCCTCCCATGTCCTCAATTCCACCAGTCCCTTGAGTCATCTCTCCTATAATTCCTTGGACCTTTGATGAACCCGTGGGACTAACCCAAGGTCTCCGAAGTAGCCCGGTGACCCAGTCTTCGATAGCAGCAGGAGGAGGATGTTTGACGCCGAGATCCTTGCTTGCTCCAAGCCAGCGTATCTTGGGGATAACAAGGCTAATATTGTACATAGCAGTGCTATCAGAGCCAACGGCCCAGGTGTACATCTATAATTAGAACATAATGATCGGTAGTACTTGTGAAACTCCATGAATGTCAAAGTTCCATAGGTCATAGACAGGCAGGGGGACTCCATACTGGTGCGCGTAATTACCAACGACATTTCGTATTAATTGCCTAAGGTGAAGTGTTGGGTATCCTTGAGATGCGACAAACACAAAGTCCGATGTTAAGCGGGTTTCGATTGCGAGGCAAGACAAGACAGCCTACAATGAATTAGTTGCAAAAAGTTCTGCGAGCAAACCTCGCTTTCGACCAAGATCAATCCTTTACAGCGGCGTTTCACCCTGAGACACCAATCGTCCTTTGAGATTGGATGACATCGACCGCAGACACATGAGCCGTTTCATCGTACCGGGTACTTCTCCGAAATAATTCTGCGCATCCGGTGACCGAGCCTCGAGCCTCGTACATGACACCGAGGGAAAAGAGACTCACTTTCGCTTGTAAAGCAAGACGTTGAATCATAGCATTCATGGATCCTTGATCGTTATAATGACCCTTCAGCCGATAATAAAGCTGCCTGAATCGTAAGCGAAACATATTCTTCAAAAGGAATTACCGGCTAGTGATGGTATAATGTGAGGACTTCGAATGGATCTCCAAGAGCTCCTGAACCAGTGCCCTCAAAGCATTACGTTGCTCAGTCTGCACTTTAAAGGCCTTCCTCGCAGTTGCCTGTCTCCTAATTGTTCCACTTCTGACGTCAAAGTATGTGCTGCCTATTAGTAAACGTCGACAATGGGCATACGATGTTGTGGTAGAGGCGGGAAGAAAGATGTCTGCCTTGTCGCCAAACCGACAAGCATCCGGTAACCTTGTTGTCTGGCGTTAATCAAGGGCAGAGCAAGATCGATGTCAAAATATGCATCGACATTCGAGTCAACGAAACCATCGTCCCGCGGGAATGTGTCGAGGAGGGCAAGTTCCTGAGATAGAGGAAGGTCACTTTCCTCAAGAAGTAGTTTCTCCGCTTGTGCTCGCGCAAAGGTACTTAGATGTTCAAGCATCGATTTCCGATTCTCCCTCGAGAATTTGGTCATCTTCAATATCCAATTCCATGACATACTTGCGAGAGAACTCGAGAGCATCACGTGAAGCCATGGAATGTCGGTTTTAGCGGAAGCAGGTGAGAAGAGGGTGTTGGGAAGAAGTTGACTGCGCTGCAGTCGAACTCAGCGGGCACAGGGAGCAGGGGTCGGTAACCGTCAAATTGACCTTAATTGGAACCGGATGAAACCCCCCAAATGGATCAACATCACCGCTGGAATTATTTAAATAATCAACTCCCTCAGACCCCCGCGGCATCGGCTTCATCCATCCACCATCCACACAGAAAAGACTGCCGAAAAGCCAGCTGGAATCATTCAAACGCAACGGGAGAGGGAAGGAGCTGTTGAATCTCGTCATATTGGCATTCATTAGACTCGGAGGACTAAACCGATCGAATCAACACCATCTCCGTTCGAATTCATCAACGCCGTCAAATGGCATTCACTAGACTCGGAGTATTCCACCGATCACAACGACCCCATCTCCACTGAATTTCGTCAACACCGCGGCTCCCCGAATCGATTAGCATTTCCCAAGCACTCAACGCACCCAAAACGGCTGAATCCTGTTTGAATCGACAGAACAAGCAAGGAACTATGGATTCCTGCGCAGATGACATTTATTACAAACGGAGTATTCCGCCAGTGATAAAAACACTCTCACCGGTGAAATTCATCAACATCACCGCGGTCCCGAAGTCACCTCGAAGCACCAAGACAGTGAAACTGGCTGAATCTTATTTCAACCAACGGAATAATCAAAGAACTATCGAGTTACGCTCAAATGGCATTCAATAGAAGCGGACTATTCTCCCGGTGATAAAAACACTCTCTCCACCGAAATCCATCGACATCACAGCTCACCCGAAGCGATTACCATTCTTGAGCCACAAATGCACTGAAAACAGTCAAATCCTATCTGAACGAGCAAAGAACTATCAATTTCTGTTCAAATGACATTCGGTTGAGGCGGAGAATTCAACCGGACACAGCGACACCATCTCCACTGAAATCCATCAACACCGCAGCTCCTGGAAGCGATTACCATTCTCGAGCCATTCAAACCATCAGTTCTGCAGAGTGCGTAGAGAAATGGTTGGTTCTAGATAGAAATTCGTGATATTTGCGATTGAATCTCGTCCAATTCATCTCTTGAGACACGATCAACACGATCAACGCGCCTTGTCCACCCCTTCACCGCTATCTGCCTCCTGAACCTTCAACGTAACACCGCGATAACACCACGACAACAGCAACAGGGCTACAGTGACACCGGAGAGCATCGCACGTCTCAATTAACGGTCAAATCATGAGGGGGACATTGCACCGATGCGATTGATACCAACCGTGGTAAATCTATCCCGCTCCCTTAGAATCCTTTCCTCCCCGTGCCTCAAGAACACCGACAACAACACACCCGCTACAACCACAGATGACAGCATCGAACAGCGCAACCGATGGCGTAATCATCACCCGAACACTGCAACAATTCCATCCATACCGTCTCCGATGAATCTTCAGTTCCGGTAGACCCCGATCCAATTCCACCCCCCTCTGTCCTCTACCAACGACACCAAGAACCCAACCGCAGCTGCAAAGGACAGCATCTGGAAACCCGGTAAAGGGTCTTATCATCGCCGGAGGACCCTTCCGATGCGGTTCATGCCATCTCTGGTGAATTCTATACTGTTCCCTTGCCGCCCGATCAATTCAACCTCCTCCCACCTCCTCAGGGTTCAACGCACTGTTTGCAACACCGCCGCTCCCAAAGCATCAGAATACATTACTACGACTCAAATACCATCGAATCCTGTTCAGTGCATCCTACCGATCAGAATGATACCATCTCCTCAGAATTATCATCAACCCCCTTCCAACCCAATCCAATTCGATCTCCTACACCATCAACGCACTGATTGGAACAACCCCTCTACGAAAGCATCAGAACAGCTTATCACAAGCAAAATGCCGTCGAACGGTGCTCAGAAGACCCTACCGATGCGATCGATACCCCTCCTCAGAATTGTCATCAATTCCCTTGAAACTCCAGCACCTTTGATCTCGTACGCACTCAACGCTGCTCTTATGACAACCACTCTACAAACCCCTACGCAACGCATCTCTCAAGCCAAATACAATCAGATCCCGTTCACAGCATCCAACCGATTCGATTAATACCTTCGCCTCAGAATTATCATGGAATCCTGTCGAATCAACGACGATTCAACTTCTCATTATTGCCTGGGCTACAAAACGGCCTCACCCATTCGGCAAAGCAAAACACAAGTCGAATCCAGTGAAATCCAGTCAGATTTCGTTAAAAGCATCGACCGCTTTGATTGATACCCTCTCCTCCGAATTATCCCTTCATCCCATCGAATCCGAGACGATTCGCACCTGCCACTAACCCCTGCACTACAAAACAGCCTCAATCATTCGACAACGCAAAGGACAAGTCGAATCCAGAAAAATACAGTCAGATTCCGTTCACAGCATCCCACAGCTTCGAGTAATACCCTCTCCTCAGAATTATCCCCTCCTCCTAGCGAGCACGACACAACTCAAACCTGCCGTCGGCTTTCCTCAACGTGCGTAACAAAACAACTCGGCCCATCGCTAGCAACGTCAAACAACGACTCCAACCGTCTTATTGTCATCAGTCAATCCAATTCAATCTGCCGATATCGTCTCCTCTAAATTCCCTTGCCATTTCCTCGATCCAGCAGCAATCCAATTCCGCCACCAGTTCCACGCAATCTCCCACCATCCCCGGCACCTGACAAAACGATTGGGCAACTCAAATGACGTCTGCATCGTCACCGGGGGATGCTACCGGTGCGATTGACACCATCTCCTATCTCCCCGAGATGATTGGCACGTCTCCGAATTATTACCGACTCCAAAAATCTCGAATGTTACCCAGCAATTCGTTGCAATATCCAACCCAGGACTTGCAGCAACGTATAACAGCGTTGTTTATAGTACATACAGTCAGATTACACTCAAACATCTCAATTTGAAGAGGAAACTTGTAAACTTGTCAGGGAGATGTCATAGCGGCCTGAAGGTCGAGATATTGACGTTCACGAAGATACGCTTCGCGTTGGGAAAGATAGTGAAAGATATAGATAGAATATTGAATAGACTATAAAATACAATCTACAAACCAAATTCCAGAGCATGCAATCCAGTGGTTGAGTTCATTAATCGTCATCTCGTTCGTGAGATGGTGATCCTGTTGATGAATGAAGTAGCGATATCTCAGCCAGTTCTTGTCCGTTTGACATGAAATTGAAATTGTAGACACATCTGAGTTAGTACTCCTTAGGTTACACCCCAGGATACTGTTGTCGCAGGTTCCCTTCTAGAGGTGGGACCCCTGGGAATTTCGAGTAGTGGCAAGAATAGCGTTTCAACGATCAACAATTCAAAGCGGTCTCGGGTAATGAAAAGCAGGCCAATTCCGTTCTAAGCAAATTTCAGGGCATACAACGCGGTATTTGCGAGGTATTGAGGGATTATGGCGGCGCTGCGACCGGGAATCTTCAATATCAACCCAGATTCTCGTGTGTCCGACGGGAATAACACTCATATCTGACTTGGTTCAGTCGCCCTGCAAAACCATCTTGTAGCGCTGAACGATCATGTTTCGGATGGAAAATCATTTGTA
>Ga0335075_10013087_pt1 | contig 12503 bp, 9 predicted proteins | sample Lox_Sample_24_FD_206723 | JGI IMG/M metagenome (GOLD analysis project Ga0335075, IMG submission 206723) | Soil microbial communities from Loxahatchee National Wildlife Refuge, Florida, United States - Lox_Sample_2.4 | ecosystem: Environmental > Terrestrial > Soil > Wetlands | place: USA: Florida... | reverse complement strand
CGTCAAGCGGGCGGCGTACGCGCTGCTCACCGGCGAGGCGATCAGCGCCGAGCAGGCCCTTGACTGGGGCATGGTCAACGAGGTCGTGCCGGCGCCGGACTTGATCGCGCGGGCGTACACGATCGCCGACCACATCATGACCCAGCCGCGGACCGTGCGGCGGCTGACCACGCAGATCGTCAGGCGGCCGTGGAAGCAGCGGATCGTGAGCGACCTGGACGGGGGGTTCGGCATCCAGATGTTCGGCCACATCGCGAAGAAGAAGGCCGTGCACGGCGAGGGCCACATCCGCAGCACCGTCGACTACGTGCGCGAGGGCCGCAAGAACAATTTTGATTAGTCCGGGGGGACGACCCCGGACCCCGATTGTGGCGGGCTGCCCGCCCCCCACGCCCCCCGGTCGCATCGACGGCCGCCGGTCAAACGGGCTGTAACCTGGCATCTATGGATTCATGGCGTGGCGCTGAGGTTCCCGTATTGCCCGGGCGAGGGGCGGAAGTACGGCTGCGGGACACGGCGACCGGAGGGCTCACGGTCGCGGCCAATGGCCTCCGGGCCACGCTGTACGCCTGTGGGATCACCCCGTACGACGCGACGCACATGGGGCACGCCGCCACCTTCACGGCCTGGGACCTGCTGATCCGGGCCTGGCGGGACGCCGGGCACGAGGTCGTCTACACCCAGAACGTCACGGACGTCGACGACCCGCTGCTCGAGCGCGCCGAGCGGGACGGCGTGGACTGGCGGGGCCTCGCGCTCCGCGAAACCGAGCGGTTCCGCGAGGACATGGTGGCGCTGCGGAACCTGCCGCCCGATTTCTTCATCGGCGCCGTCGAGGCCATCCCGCTGATCGACGCGTTCGCCGACCGGCTGGCCGCCCGCGGCGCGCTGTATGAGCTCGATGGCGACGTCTACCAGTCCCGTGCCGCGGACGGGGAGTTCGGCGCGCTGTCCGGGCCCGGCACCCCGTCCGGCTATTCGGCTGAGCAGATGACGGAACTGTCCGCCGAGCGCGGCGGAGACCCGGGCCGGCCGGGCAAGAAGGACCCGCTTGACCCGCAGGTCTGGCGGGCGGAGCGGCCGGGGGAGCCCGCCTGGGAGTCCCGGTTCGGCCGCGGCCGGCCGGGCTGGCACGTGGAGTGCGCCGCGATCGCCTCCGAGTACCTCGGCCCGTCCTTCGACGTTCAGGCGGGCGGCAGCGACCTGGTGTTCCCGCACCACGAGATGAGCGCGTCGCATGTCCGGGTGGCCTGCACAGCTGGCCCGGACGGCCATCTGTTCGCCCGGGTCTACGCGCACTCCGGCATGGTGGCTTACCAGGGATCCAAGATGTCCAAGTCGGTTGGCAACCTGGTCTTCGTTTCCCGGCTGCGCGCGGACGGCGTCGACCCGATGGCCATCAGGCTGGCGCTGCTCGCGCATCACTACCGGTCGGACTGGGAGTGGACCGATTCCGTCCTCGCGGCGGCCCAGGCGCGGCTCGACCGATGGCGGACCGCTGTGCTGGCCGGACATCCGGCGCCCTCGGCGGCGCCGGTCCTGGCGACCGTGCGCGACCGGCTGGCCGACGACCTCGACGCGCCAGGCGCGCTCGCGGCGGTGGACGCGTGGGCCGACCAGGTGCTGAACGGAGAGCCGAGCGACGGGAACGACCCGAGCAGCGCCGAACTGCTCATCCGGACGGTCGACGCCCTCCTCGGGGTCGCCTTGTAGCGGGTGGCTCACGCGGTTACCCGCCATCCGCCTCGCTGTCAAGCAAGACCCGTCCGGCGGCTGTGGATACCGGGAGTTATCCACAGGCGGGCCGGTCCCGTTCTCTTCCCGACCGCCCCCGCGCACGCTGATGCCATGACACAGCAACTCCCGCCGGGCGGCCCGGCCTCCGGTACCAGCGCCACCATCAGCCCTGCCGCCGCGGCCACCCCGTCCCGGTCGAACGAGTCCCGGTCGAACGAGTCCCGGTCGAACCAGTCTCAGCAGGCCCAGTCCCGGCAGGCCCAGTCTCAGCAGGCCCAGTCCCGGCAGAACCAGTCAGGGCGCACCCGGCCCGCACGCGGTCAGCAGACTGCCGCGGCACCGAGGATGCCGAGGACCTCCGCCTCCGCAGGCCGCCGCCCGGATACCGGCGTGCCCGGGCGGACGGTGCGGATCAGCTCACCGGCATCGCTGCTCGCAGTGATCCCGGCGATCCTGGAATTCCAGCCGGCCAACAGCCTCGTCGTCATCGGCACCGAGCGGCCCCGCGACCAGGTCCGGGTCACCTTCCGATACGACCTGCCCGATCCTCGCCACCCGGCACGAGCCGCCGCGCTCGCCGAGCACATGGTGGACGTGCTGCGGAGCCAGCGAGTCAGCACGGCGGCCGCGGTCGGCTATGGCCCCGACGAGGCGGTCGCCCCGGTCGCGGCCGCGCTACGGGAGCGCGCGGCCGCGGCGGACATCACCATATTCGAACTGCTTCGTGCCGAAGGGGGACGGTACTGGTCCTACGTATGCACCGAGCCGTCCTGCTGCCCGCCAGACGGAACCCCGTTCGATGTCACCGGTCACCCAGTGACCCGTGCCTTCCTGGCCGCCGGCGGCAAAGTGCTGGCCAGCAGGGACGAACTCGCCGCCACGCTCACCGCCGTCGGCGGGGAGCGCGCCGAGGCGATGCGGCGCGCAACGCGGGACGCGGAGGAACACGTCGCGCAGTGCGCGGCCCGGCTGCGGGACGCCGGCGTGCGGGTCTCGGTCCGCCGGCTGACGGCGGCCGCGGGGCTGGTGCTGGTCCGCGATGCCATCAGCCGCTACCGCGCCGGGGAGTCGATCGGCGCCGAATGCGCCGCGTGGCTCACCGTTGCGCTGCGCGAACTGCGGGTCCGGGACGACGCGTGGGCGCGGATGGACCCCGGCCACGCCGACGCGCACCTGCGGCTCTGGACCGACCTGACCCGGCTGGCCAGGCCGGGGTACGTAGCGGGCCCGGCCGCGCTCCTCGCCTTCGTCGCCTGGCAATCCGGCAACGGCGCGCTCGGCAACATAGCGCTGGACCGGGCGCTGGCGGACAGCCCGCGCTACTCGATGGCCCTGCTGCTCCGCGATGTCCTGGACTCCGGAGCACCGCCCTCGATGGCGCGACTGCCGATGACCCCGGAAGAGGTCGCCGCCAGCTACGACGCGCGACGGGGCGGCGCGGACGACGAGGACGGCGAGCAAGCCCCGGTCCACTGAGGCGACTTCTGCAGGTAGGCGTCCGGAGCCAGGGAATGTCGGTCTCCGACGGTCAGGCTGCTGCCGCATTCCGCTGAACCGCAGTGGCATATCCGCCACGGCGTGTTTTCGCGGCTGCTCACTCTCACTGCTCGAAGGCCGGCTGCCGGCTCGGGAGTGATGGCGGCAGCCCGAACCACGGCAGCACGGTGGCCTCGAAGCGAGTCATGGCGCAGATCTGGTCGCCGGCAAGGGTGAGCACATAGAAGGCGGTCGCGTGGCGGATGCCGACCGTGGAGCGCAGGTAGGCTCCGAATGCGGGCTGGCCGTTGGCTCGCGCCGGGACGAGGTCGAACCTGCGGCCCGCGGCGAACAGGCTGGCGCAGTAGCGGGTCACGACGTCCCGGCCCTCGTATCCGAAGGGCACCGGCGGCATCGCGATGAAGACGTCGTCGGTCAGCAGGGCCACCAGCGCGTCGAGGTCGGCCGACTCCCATGCGCGGGCGAACTTGGCCACGATCGCATCCTCGGCGGGTGAGCCGGAGGCGGGAGCCGGTTCGCGGCCGGCGCCCGGCGGCCGGCGCTGATCCAGGCTGGCGCGGGCCCGTTTAAGGGCGCTGTTGACCGATTCGACGGTCACCTCCAGTATGCCGGCCACCTCGCTGGCGTGGAAGCCGAGGACGTCGCGCAAGATGAGGACGGCGAGCTGGCGCGGCGGCAGCACCTGCAGGGCGGTCACGAAGGCCAGCGAGATGGCCTCGGTCTGCTCGTAGCGAGCCTCCGGCCCGAGCGGCACGTCGACGGCACCCTCGAGGAGGGCGTCAGGAAACGGCTGCAGCCAGACGGCCTCGTCGCGCGGGGTCGGCACGAGCGGTTCGAACCGCGACATGTCCCACTCCCTGGCCGGGCGCCGGCTCGCCGCGCGGCGCGCGTTGAGGCACCGGTTGGTGGCGATCTTGTACAGCCAGGTGCGCAGCGAGGCGCGCTCCTCGGTGAACCCGCCGATGCCTTGCCAGGCGGCCAGCAGCGTCTCCTGGATGGCGTCCTCGGCGTCCTGGAAGGATCCGAGCATCCGGTAGCAGTGCACCTGCAGCTCCCGCCGGTGCGGGTCGGTCAGCTCCCGGAACGCTTCGCCGTCCCCGGCCCGCGCCCGTGAGAGCAGATCGGCTGTCACCATCCTGCGCGCCTTCCTTCCGCACCACGTGGCACTTCCACCCGGTATATACACCGACCGCGGCGCGAACTGGGCGGCTCGCGGGTGCCCAGTTTCCCGGCGCCGCGGTGTATGCATCACCGACCGCCCGGACGACCTGAGCGCGGATCGTGCCGCGACAGCTGGAACGACCTGCCCGGCAGGCCGCGGCCGCCCGCCTAACCAGGAGGACCTCATGCATCCGCTGATCCTGCAACAACTCATCACCGACCGCGTCAACGACATGATCGCAACAGCCGCCGACTCGCGGCGGGCCCGTGAGGCCCGCCGCGCCCGGCGGGCACGAACGTCGGGGCGAAGGACGCAGCCCGGCCTGCCGGGCACCCAGCCCGAGTTCCAGCCCGCAGCTTCGCCTCCCCGGGCTACGGGCTGACGATACCGAGGCGTCGTGGGCGAGCAGGCCGGTGCTGAAGGGCGCCGCCGTGCTGCTGACCGCCTACGGCAATGTGCCGCCCGAGCGGGCCGCGCAGCTCATCAGGTCTGACACCAGATCACGGACCCCCGTGACGAATGGACAACCGGATGCATGCGGATATCCAAGATAAGGCGATAAGCACGGGGTGACCGTTGCTTTGCGAGGCACTTGAACAACCGGAGGTCAGTCAAAGCTGGACTCCGGTCGGCGGTGCCTGGCCGGCGTGAAAGGGGGAGCGGAGGGGGCGGCGTGCCGCCGCCCCCTCCGCCGTCACGCAAGTGAGGTGCGGAGATGCGACCTGGACGGACCCGATACACTGCCTGAGCCGTCTGCCTCCGTCTGCCTGGCTGGGCGCGGAGCTTGCCCCGTCTGTGCTCCCGTGCGCATTCTTGTCAGGATGGTTCCGCAGAGCCAGGCGCGCAGCGACGACGAGCGAGGAGGACCACGTGACCGGCATCTCAGCACTGCCGCCCGCGAAGCTGGCGGCGCACGAGGCGGCGGTGGGCCGACTGCGCGACGCTTACGCCGCCGTGCCCGCCGGGGTTTCGGTGCGCCTCGCCAAGCCGACGTCGAACCTGTTCCGCTTCCGCGACTCCGCGCAGCCCGGACAGGCAGCCGAGCGCGCGGTCCTGGACGTGTCCGCGTTCGCCCGTGTCATCCACGTGGACCCGGCGACGCGGACCGCCGTCGTCGGCGGCATGACCACCTACGAGGACCTCTGCGAGGCCACGCTGCCGCATGGCCTGATGCCGCTTGTCGTCCCGCAGCTCAAGACCATCACCCTCGGCGGCGCGGTCACCGGTCTGGGAATCGAGTCGACCTCGCTCTGGCACGGACTGCCGCACGAGTCGGTCACCGAGATGCAGATCCTCACCGGCGACGGGCGGGTGGTCATCGCCACCGGGGACAACGAGCACAGTGACCTGTTCTACGGCTTCCCGAACTCCTACGGCACCCTCGGCTACTCCCTCGCGTTGACCATTGAGCTCATGCCGGTCAAGCCGTACGTGCACCTGCGCCACTTCTCCTTCGCCGATCCGGAGAGCTGCATGACCGCGATCGCCGAAATCGCGCGGGACGGCAGCTACCAGGGTCACCGGGCCGACTTCCTCGACGGAGTCGCGTTCAGCAACAGCGAGCTGTACCTGACCGTAGGCGCTTTCAGCGACAAGGCGCCGTGGCTCAGCGACTACACCGGGCAGCAGATCTTCTACCAGTCCCTGCGAACGAGCCGTGAGGACTTCCTCACGATCAAGGACTACATCTGGCGCTGGGACACCGACTGGTTCTGGTGCTCCCGCGCGTTCGGCGTGCAGCAAGCGGCGATCCGCCGGCTGTGGCCGCGCAAGTACCGCCGCTCCGACGTCTACCGCAAGATCGTCGCCGTGGACCAGAAGTACGGCCTCACCGCGGCGATGTACTCCAAACGCGGCACCCCGCAGCGCGAGTTCGTCACCCAGGACGTCGAGATCCCGGTCGAGCGCGGCGATGACTTCCTCTCCTGGTTCGGCAAGACGGTGGGGATGACGCCGGTCTGGCTGTGCCCGATCCGGCTGCGCGGCGAGCGCTCCTGGACGCTGTACCCGATGCGGCCGGGCGAGGTTTACGTGAACTTCGGCTTCTGGGGCACCTGCGCGTTGCCTGCAGGCAAGACCGACGGGTACTACAACCGGATGGTGGAGGAGGAGGTCAGCGCGCTTGGCGGGCACAAGTCGCTGTACTCCACCGCCTTCTACTCCGAGGAGGAATTCCGCGCCCGGTACAACGGCGCAGCCTACGACAAGCTCAAGGCCGAGTACGACGGGAAAGGCAGGCTGCTCGGCCTGTATGACAAGTGCGTGCGCCGTCGCTGAGACGGCCGCCAGGGCAGGACCGCCGCGCGGGCGACGCGGGGCGGGCAGGGAAGATAGACGCAGGCAAGACAGCGGCGCACAACAAGCGGCCGCGACGTGAAAGGAACGGTCTATGGCGCTGGCTGAGGTGTTCGAGGCGATCGCGGGCCCCGACGCTCCGGTTGAATTCCAGGCATACGACGGGTCATCGGCGGGCACCCCCGGTTCGCCAGTCAAGATCACGATCCGGTCACCGATCGCTGTCTCCTACCTGGCGCAGGCGCCGGGCGCGCTCGGTCTGGCTCGCGCGTACGTCTCCGGCCACCTGGACGTCGACGGCGACATGTTCACCGCGCTGTCCCGGCTGTCTAAGGCCCAGGAGATGAGCATCAGCTGGGCGGACCGGTTCAAGCTCCTCCAGGAGCTGGGCGGGCCAAAGGTCCTGCTGCCCCGGATCCCGCCGCCGCAGCAGGAGGTGCGGGTCAACAGCCGCCGCTTCACCATCGGCCGGATGCACTCCAAAGGGCGAGACGCTAACTCGATCTCGCACCACTACGACGTCTCCAATCAGTTCTACGAGTGGGTGCTCGGCCCGACGATGGCCTACACCTGCGCCTGCTACCCGACCGAGGGTGCCACCCTTGAAGAGGCGCAGGAGTACAAGTTCGACTTGGTCGCGCGGAAGATCGCGCTCAAGCCGGGGATGCGGCTGCTGGACGTCGGCTGCGGCTGGGGCGGCATGGTGATGCACGCGGCCCGCGAGTACGGCGTCAAGGCACTTGGCGTCACGCTGTCCGAACAGCAGGCCCTGTGGGCACAGCAGGCCATCAAGAAGGCTGGGCTCGAAGACCTGGCGGAGGTCCGTTACCTGGACTACCGCGACGTCCAGGAGACCGACTTCGACGCGATCAGCTCGATCGGCATCACCGAGCACATCGGCAAAGCCAACGTCCCCGGCTACTTCGCCTTCCTCAACAGCAAGCTCAAGGTCGGCGGCCGGCTGCTCAACCACTGCATCACCCGCCCGGACAACACCGGGCCTTCCTTCAAGAAGGAAGGGTTCATCAACCGGTACGTCTTCCCCGACGGCGAGCTCGAGGGCCCAGGCTGGCTGGCCGGCGAGATGAACGACCACGGCTTCGAGATCAGGCACGAGGAGAACCTTCGCGAGCATTACTCCAAGACCCTCGCCGCCTGGTGCGCCAACCTGGACGCGCACTGGGACGAGGCCGTCGCGGAGGTGGGCCAGGGCACGGCCCGTGTCTGGCGGCTCTACATGGCCGGCTGCCAGCTCGGTTTCGACCGCAACGTGGTGCAGCTCCACCAGATTCTCGGCGTCAAGCTGCACAAGGACGGCACGTCCGGCATGCCGCTGCGGCCCGACTGGGAGCCCTCGATCGCCCGCGCGCAGGCGCCGGCCTAAGCCCGCCTCAGGAGGTCATCGCGAGCGGCCCGGTGAGCGGTACCGTCTCTGCGCGAGCCTGCCTGAGCAGCGGCGAGGTGATGAGGAAGTCGGCGCTCGTGCGGTTGCACGCGATCGGGATGTTCCACACCACCGCGACCCGGACGAGCGCCTTGACGTCGGAGTCGTGCGGCTGCGGGCTCATCGGGTCCCAGAAGAAGATGAGCATGTCGAGGCGGCCGGAGGCGATTAGCGCGCCGATCTGCTGGTCGCCGCCGAGCGGGCCGCTCTGGAAGCAGGTGACCGGCAGGTCAAGTGCGTCGCCGAGCAGCCGTCCGGTGGTGCCGGTCGCGTAGAGGGTGTGGTCGGCCAGGATGTCACGGTTGTATTCGGCCCACTCGAGCAGGTCGCCTTTCCTGTGGTCGTGGGCGACCAGGGCGATGCGCTTCGGTTCGGGTGGGGTCGGCTGGATCATGGCTACAGCCTGCCGTGGCAATGTTGCCGCGGTACCACACGAGCGTTATCGGTTCGTGTACATACCGTGGTCACCTGCTACTCAGCGAAGACGCCGCCGGTGCGGTATCCTTTAGCTATGCGTCCTGTCCGGCTGCTCCTTAGCTAGCCGCGTCGGCAAACAGTCTGTAGCCGACGCGGCCGCTCCTCGTGCCCGGGGAGCTTTTTTGTTGGCAGAACCGTGGGAGCTGAGCATCCCTAGCCGGACCGATCAAGGGTGAGGACACGATGACCGCCGTCGAGAGCGCCGACGAGGCGCAGCGCTACGATCCGCGCGATATCCAGGACAAGTGGCAGGCCCGCTGGGCGGAGCTAGAACCGTTCCGCGCCAGCGACGACCCCGCCGACCCGCGAGAGCGGTTTTACCTGGTCGACATGTTCCCGTACCCCTCGGGCGACCTGCACATGGGGCACGCGGAGGCGTACGCCATCGGCGACGCGATTGCCAGGTACTGGTTCCTGCGCGGCAAGAACGTGCTGCACCCGATCGGCTGGGACGCGTTCGGGCTGCCCGCGGAGAACGCGGCGATCAGGAACAACACGCACCCCCTGGACTGGACCTACAAGAACATCGAGACGCAGGCCGCGTCCTTCCGCCGGTACGCGACGTCGTTCGACTGGTCGCGGCGGCTGCAGACCTGCGACCCGGAGTACTACCGGTGGAACCAGTGGCTGTTCCTGCGGTTCTATGAGCGTGGCCTGGCCTACCGGAAGGGCGGCTACGTCAACTGGTGCCCGAAGGACCAGACGGTGCTGGCCAACGAGCAGGTGATCAACGGCCGGTGCGAGCGGTGCGGCACCGAGGTGGTCCGCCGGGTGCTGACTCAGTGGTACTTCAAGATCACCGAGTACGCCGACCAGCTGCTGGAAGACGCCAGGGCGCTGGAAGGGAACTGGCCCGACCGCGTGCTGACCATGCAGCGGAACTGGATCGGCCGCTCGACCGGCGCCGAGGTGCGCTTCGCCGTCGAGGGCCGCGACGAACCGGTGACCGTCTACACCACGCGTCCCGACACGCTGTTCGGCGCGACGTTCATGGTGGTCGCGGCCGACTCCGCGCTGGCGTCCGAACTGGTCTCGGATTCCCGCCGGGCGGAGTTCGAGACGTACCTGGCTCAGGTCCGGAAGCTGACCGACATCGAGCGGCAGTCGACCGACCGGGAGAAGACCGGCGTCTTCCTGGGCGTGTACGCGGTCAACCCGGTCAACGGCGAGCGGATCCCGATGTGGGCGGCGGACTACGTGCTGCCCGATTACGGGACCGGGGCGATCATGGCGGTGCCCGCGCACGATCAGCGCGACCTGGACTTCGCGCGGAAGTTCGGACTGCCGGTCCAGGTGGTCGTCGCGACCGACAAGCCCGACCCGGCGGAGACCGGCGTGGCGACCCCGGGCGACGGCCTGCTGGTGAACTCCGGCCCGCTGGACGGCCTGAACAAGGCGGCCGCGATCGCCCGGATCACCGAGATCCTGTCCGGCAAGGGCCTGGGCAGCGCGGCGGTCAACTACCGGCTGCGCGACTGGCTGGTGTCCCGGCAGCGGTTCTGGGGCACGCCGATTCCGATCATCCACTGCCCGGCCTGCGGCGAGGTGCCGGTTCCGGAGGACCAGCTGCCGGTCGTGCTGCCGGACCTGCGGGGTGCCGACCTGGCGCCGAAGGGCGTGTCGCCGCTGGCGGCGGCCACCGACTGGGTGAACGTCGAGTGCCCCAAGTGCGGCGGCGCGGCGCTGCGCGACACCGACACGATGGACACCTTCGTGGACTCCTCCTGGTACCAGTTCCGGTACTGCTCACCGGGCTACGACGAGGCGCCGTTCCGCGAGCAGGACGTGGACCGCTGGGCGCCGGTCGACCTGTACGTCGGCGGCGTCGAGCATGCGATCCTGCACCTGCTGTACGCGCGGTTCTTCACCAAGGTGCTGCAGGACATGGGCCTGCTGAAGTTCGGCGAGCCGTTCACCCGGCTGATCAACCAGGGTCAGGTCATCAACGGCGGCAAGGCGATGTCCAAGTCGCTGGGCAACGGCGTCGACCTGGGCGAGCAGATCGGCGTTTACGGCGTGGACGCCATCCGCACGACGATGATCTTCGCCTCGCCGCCGCAGGACGACATCGACTGGGCGGACGTGAACGCGGACGCGATGGTCAAGTTCCTGGGCCGGGTGTGGCGGATCGCGGCTGACGTCACGGCCGCCGGACCGGCCGACCGCGATTTCGAGGCCGGCGACCGCGACCTGCGGCGAGTCACCCACCGGACCATTGACGAGGTGGGCAGGCAGGTGGAGAACTACCACCTGAACGTGGCGGTGGCCCGGCTGATGGAGCTGGTCAGCGCAACGCGTAAGGCGATCGACTCCGGCTCGGGCGCGGCAGACCCGGCGGTACGGGAAGCTGCTGAGGCGCTGACCGTCATGCTGTCGCTGTTCGCCCCCTACACCGCAGAGGAGTGCTGGGAAATGCTGGGCGGCCCGGTGGGTCCGGCTGGTATCCCGTCTGTGGCGCGGGCCTCCTGGCCGGCCGCGGACGGGGCTCTCCTCGTTCGGGAGACTGTCACCTGCGTGGTTCAGGTGAACGGAAAGGTCCGCGACCGGCTGGAGGTTCCGCCGGACATCACCGAGGCTGAGCTGCGCGAGCTGGCGATGGCCACCTCGGGGGTGGCCCGCGCCCTGGCCGGCCTGGAGGTCAGGCGAGTGGTCGTGCGTCCTCCAAAGCTGGTCAACATCGTCGCGTCTTAAACCCGGCGGAGGACTGCCACAACCTTGCCCAGGATGCTGGCGTCGTCCCCGAGGATCGGCGTGAAGGCCGGGTTGTGCGGCATCAGCCAGACGTGCCCGTCGCTCTGCTTGAGCGTCTTCACGGTGGCCTCGCCCTCGATCATGGCCGCGACGATCTCGCCGTTCTCCGCGTCTTCCTGCTGCCGGATGACCACCCAGTCGCCGTCGGCGATGGCTGCGTTGATCATCGAGTCGCCAGCCACCTTGAGCATGAACAGGGTGCCCTCGCCAACGAGCTGGCGGGGGAGCGGGAAGATGTCCTCCACCTGCTGCTCGGCGAGGATCGGGCCGCCTGCCGCGATCCGCCCGACCAGCGGGACGTAGGCGGCTTCCTGCGAGGCGATGTCCAGGCCGTCGGCGGACAGCTCCGCTTCGTCCTCCTTGCCCTGGTCGGGGCGGATGGCCGGGTGGCCGGGGAGCCGGACCTCCACGGTCCGCGGCCTGCCCACGTCACGGTGCAGGTAGCCCTTGCGCTGCAACGTGGAGAGCTGGTACGAGACGCTCGACGTGCTCGTTAGCCCGACGGCCTCGCCGATCTCCCGCATCGACGGCGGGTAGCCGCGCTTCTGCACCGAGTCCCTGATGACCTGGAGCACCTTGCGCTGCCGCCAGGTGAGCACGTGGTCGGGGTCTGGCTTGTCAGGCGTCTCCGGGATCACGACGGGAACGCTGCCCTTCGGCTTGCGGCCGGGTCTGCCCTTCGGGCGGACCGGTACGTCCGCGATTTCGGGGGAGCCATGGTCTGCACTGTCGTCCATCGGATGAACCTCCGAATCATGGTTGCCGCTTACGAGTACGAGCCTAGCGCTAATTTTTGATTAGACCAAACATCTGTTCGACGTGTCGCTAGAATGTCGGACCCGCGCGGTACAAAGGTGGCATAGCCCGAGAGATTTTTGCTTCGATCGGCGTCCCGCTTGCCTAGGGGTGCCTCTCTGGACTACCGTTAACCACAACATCTAGTAGTTACACCGATGTGGTTCTTCTACAGGTTGTGGATAACCGCCTCGGCTGTGGGTACTCGGTGGGTGTACGGCGCGCTGGAGGTGAAGCACATGTACTGTCCGTTCTGCCGCCACGCAGACAGCCGGGTGATCGACAGCCGGGTCACGGACGACGGCACCGCCATCCGCAGACGCCGCTCGTGCCCAGAGTGCGGAC
>Ga0335075_10013086_pt1 | contig 12503 bp, 17 predicted proteins | sample Lox_Sample_24_FD_206723 | JGI IMG/M metagenome (GOLD analysis project Ga0335075, IMG submission 206723) | Soil microbial communities from Loxahatchee National Wildlife Refuge, Florida, United States - Lox_Sample_2.4 | ecosystem: Environmental > Terrestrial > Soil > Wetlands | place: USA... | reverse complement strand
TTCCTGCCGGTCCCGTTCGGCCTGTAGGACCGCGGCCAGCTCGGGACCGATGCGTAGGCTGCGCACGCTCCCTGCCGTCTTGGTTCGGCCAATTCTGCTATGGCCTCCGCCGGCAACCGGTTTCGCGCTGTGCCCGACGTGCAGCACGCGGGTGGACAGGTCAACGTCCTGCCACCGCAGGGCCAGGGCTTCACCGGGCCGCAGCCCCAGGGACACCATCAAGCTGATCCAGACGGCCAGCTCGTTATCCGTAACGGACGCGGCCAGCAACGCGGCAACCTGGCCGTCGCTCAGTGCGGAGCGTCGCGCCCGCTGGGATGCGTCCTCGCCGCGGTCAAGAGCAAGCTTGCTGAACCTGGGCAGCGGACTGGTTGCGATCAGTCCAGTTTCGACCGCGTGGCCGAACAGCTTTGACAATGCCGCATGAACCAGCTTGACGGTTGCCACGCTCAGTCCGCCCGCGGCCAGTGATCGCAACGCCCGATGGAGTTGGTCCTTGGTGATCTCCAGGACGCGGGTCTCGCTTATCTCTTTGGCGCCGATGCGGGCGAAGGCGTAGCGGTAGGCGCGGCGAGTGGCAGCCCCGTCCGGTCCGGGCTCCATGTAGTTCTTGACGTAACTATCGGCCAATTCGCGGAACATGGGCGCCTCACTGAGTTTGCGCTTGGCGTCCTTCGCCGCGGCGACTGCACCGGATTGAACCTCCGCGATGAACGCGGGCAACAGGGCTTGTGCTTCGCGCTTCGTCCGCACCTTGACGGCTTTGCTGTATTGCTTGCCGTCCACCGTGATGACCAGTTGGCGCGAGCCGCCACGCTCGCGCACGAAACCGGAAAGCTTTGGCCTACGTTTCATTGATCCTCTCCATCGGGCTGTGATGAAAGTTCCAGGATGGCTTCGTCGATGAACCTGCGGATTTCGGGCCAGGGTTGATCGGTCTGCATCGTCTCCCAAATCTCGCCGTTCGCCTTGCACAGCAGCGTCCACGCCTCCAAGCGCGGTGCCCAATGCGCCACAGCATAGAGATCATGGCCGTTGATCCGCTGTGTCACCTGTATCGATGTCCGCATCTCACTTTCCTTTCTTTGGTTTCGGTTGCTTGCTTTCTTCAAGGCGCCAGAAGCTTTGCCGGATGCTTTCCAGCCGGGGGTTGTCGTCGGGCTCCGGGCTTCTCACGGCGCGCATGGCCACGGCGGCAATGCTGTTCGCCGCGCCACTGTCGTCTGCGTCTGGTGTGGCCGCGCCGAGATCACTGAGCGCGCGGTCGATCGCCGCGCGGACGATGCCAAGATATTCAGCCCGCTCGCGTGCCGGGTCGCGGAATATCTGCGCCGTGCTGGCGAGGTAGCGGACAAGGTCACTGAGCGCGCGGTCGATACTGCCCACCTGGCCCCCGTCCCGTATTCCGTCCGCTACCTCGGGCGCCATGGCGCGGTGGCGGATTTCTCCGGGCAGGCTGCGGCCATTGGCCTCTGCCGCCGCCCGGAGTTCAGCCGCTTCTTCCGGCCGCAGCCTCAGTTGCACCAGCACGACATCGGCCATCTCTCGGCTCCCTGTCTCTATAGGATAGCTATGGCTAGCAGCGCTGTGATTGTCAATCCCTAGTGCCCTCTTGAAACGGTCCGGTAGCAAACACATGTGGCGGGTGTAACAGGGAGTTGCCCTATGAAACCGCCCTTGATCGGCATACCGACTGGCTGTGTCCTGGCTGGGTTGTCCCTCCCCACCGGATACCGGCTCGCGAAATCCTGGCCGTTGTTCCCAGTGGGTGGGCAGAAGCGGATCGTGCTCAGTGAGTTTGAGCGGATGCTTGGCCGCGTCTTCACTGAGGAAGAAATCGCTGACGCCACTGCGCGAGCGAAAGTCCTCACATACACGCCGCCGAGGAAGCCCAAGGCCATGGTCGAACAGGCCGCATGATATGTCAGTCTTTGTAGAGACCGAGCGCGGCGACTGGATCAACCTTGACCATGTTGCCCGCGTGTCCCCGGCCCGCAAGTGCGTAGCCATCCCGCCATCAGCGGGCGTTGGCGTCAAACTTGTTCCTGTGGGCTGGTCTCTTTATGGCGCCAATGGGGATGTCCTTGGCATAACAACCTTGTTCCCCGTGCCATCAGACGACCAATTCACCCCGCGGCGTCCTGCGGTCCCTTGGCATCAAAAGCTTGCCGCCGCCAAAGAGAAAACCGCCCCGGCGCAAGAACCTGCCACCGGAGCGGTTTGATGTTGGACGCTCAGAACTGTCAACCGAATTGGGAACGACCACCGCCGCCGTCAAGCAGCGCGCGGGGCGCTGGCCCACGCCATGAACTACGCCGCCCGGCGAGAGAACCGGATACCGGCGATCATCCGATCCCACGCCGCGGCCCGAGCCTCACGATACGCCGAAGCGCAACGCGGAGGCTTGTCGCCCCATGTCTAACCAGGTTGAGTGGCTTGTTCCGAATGTAATCCGCCGCCACGGCGTTCATGTTCTCAGCGGGCCAGGCGTCCGCAAGGTTGCCGTCGCCCTGGCCGAGCGTTTGCGCAATGGCGGCCATCCCGTCGAGTTGCTGCAACCCCACGCGGGACTGACTGAAATTGGTCAGGTGTGGCCGTTGAACGAATGGCGCGGGGACCGCTGCGTTCTCATAGTCGCGCCCGGCGCTTGGAAGCTGTTCCAGCTTCAACTTGTTGAGCTGACCGCCGATGTCTGCCTGCATCAACAGGACGCTTGGCGACTGTTTGTCGTGAAGGGCGGCGCCACGGCGTGCTTCTCAACAGGGGGGTGCAACCGATGAACGCGCCGATCAACATGGCACCCGTCTCCGAGCTTCATGCCGCGGCGCTCGTCATAGACACCCCGTTGGCCGGAGCCCTGTGGGCGATCGAGCGCGGCTTCTACGTGTTCCCGTGCAAACCGGGGACCAAGAAACCCGCCATTGGCGACAACCTTCGGCAGGCCAGCAATGACTATGGCCAGGTGTTGGGGTGGGCAGAACAGTTTGACAGATGCAATTGGGGTGCTGCCCCGCACCACAGCGGTCATGTGGTTTTCGACCTCGACCGCAAGAATGGCAAGGACGGCGTAGCGGAGTTGGAGCGCTTGGCTCTCACCAATGGCGAATGGAACACGGACACGCTCCTGGTCAACACGCCATCGGGCGGCCTGCATGTTTGGCTGGCGGGGAGTGCCCGCACGTCCCGCGGCGAGGTAGCGCCGGGCATAGACGTGCGCGGCGGCGTCGGCGAACACGCCACCGGATACGTGTTGCTGCCCGGTTCTGTCGTGGACGGCAACGCATACGCGATCGAACACGACGCCGAGATAGCGGACGCACCCGAGTGGCTGCTGTCACTGGCCAACGTCAAACCGGCCGCGGCGCCCGTTCTGGAAGCAGACCCCAACGCGGACTTGCACAGCGACGCCAACCGGGCGCGCGCCATGGACATCATCCGGCGGACGCCCGGCGCGGTCGAATTCCAGGGCAGCGACGATGCGACTTACAAGCTGGCGTGCAGCCTCATGGACCACGTGACGCCCGAGCTGGCGATTGATTTGGCCTGGACGCATTGGGTCCCCCGGTGCGTCGGAAGCTTTGACCAGGATTGGTTCGCAGCGAAATTCGTGAGCGCAGGTAAGAACCGCCAGAACGCGGTGGGGTGCTGCGCCGTTGCGGACGCGGCGGTGACCTTCAAGGACCTGATCCCCCAATACACCGGGCAGAATGCGGACCCTAAAATACCGTCGCGGTTCGTCCTGCGTGACTGGCGCGATCGGCAGAACACGAAGCCACCTGTCGAAAGCGTTGATACCCTGCTCATCGAAAAAGGTGCGGTCTTTATAGTTGGCGAAAAAAGCGCCTACAAAAGCTTCGTCGCCCTGGCCCTGGCCTTTGCTATCGCGAGTGGCCGGCCAGCGTTTGGTAGGTTCCGCGTCAACCGCACCGGTCCCGTCGCGTATTTCGCGGGCGAAGGCGCGCACGGCCTTGAGACCCAACGGCTGCCAGCGCTCCATCAGGACAGCGGGATACCAGACGACGGCACGCTGCCGATCTTCACGATCAAGGGTGTGCCGCTGGCGCGGGAGGACGACGAGGCGGACGCGATGGCCGCAGCGGTAACGGACAGGCTCGGGGGCGTCCGACCGGCCATGATCGTCATCGACACGCTGGCGCGCAGCATGGGCAGGCTGGACGAAAATAGCGCGAAGGATGCCGGCCGGTTTGTTGACCTCGCGGAAGCATTGAGCGAACGGTTCGACTGCCTTGTCCTGGTGGTTGCCCATTGCGGGCTGAACGGGGAGAAGCGCACGCGCGGCAGCGGAGCATTTGACGCCGGCATTGACCGCGAGTGGTTCGCGTCAGGCAACAAGAAGACGCTGACCGTCACCCTGGAATGCATGAAAGACAAAGACGGCCCCCGCGAAGACACCAAGGTTTATCTGCGAGGCGAAAAAATCGATCTGCCCGGTGTCGAGCATGGGTCCCTGGTGTTCCGGGCGATCGACAAGCCTACCGCCGAGCCGGCCACCAGGCTGACAGAGCAAGAGGTGACCGAGGGCGATGTAGCGACCGCCGCGGAGAAGGCAGTCCGGGAAGCGTTCGCTCGTGGCACCCCATGGCTCAACACCGAACAGCTTGCCGAACGGACGCTGCCGCGGAAGGCGGGCCAAACGGACGATGACTATGACGGGGCACAGACAAACGAGTGCCGCCGCATTGAGCGCGCCGTCCGGTATCGAAGCCGCGCCAAGGACAAGCGCGGCGAATGGGTCAAAGGGTCGCTGTGGACATTTGTCAAGAAGGACGACCGCGGCGAACCCCTAACGCCCTACCGGTTCTACCTACCAGAGGACATGCGAGGCAGCGGCGACCTGGAAGAAGACTTCGCCAATGGTGGCCAAGATGATTGAGATTGTATGCGCGGCGACACCCAACGACACCCAACGACACCCAAACAGGGGCTTTAGGGCCGGCGGCATGTGCGCGGCGACACCCAACGACACCCAACGACACCCAAACGACACTCAAACGACACTCAAAATCTTGGGTGGTCCATTTGGCGACACCCAATCCCACCACTCCCCCCTTAAGGGGGAGTGTTGGGTGTCGTCAGGACTTGAGATTGCCTCGGGCCATAGATACTCCCCTGGCCTCAGGGGCACCCGGAGTGCTTCTCCCGTAGCCGGACACGAGCCGGGTCAACGGGTCAGAACTCCCCACCATTCCCGTGCCAAGCGTGCTCACAACCCCTGGCCCCGGTCGGGCACGGGTTCGCCCCCTCCGTTCTGCCCAGCCCTCCGGGTGCCGCATCGTTCGTCCGCCCCAGTCCCAACCCTTCCCTCGTTCCCAAAAGACGGCACATCTCCCGTCACGCGCGCGTCCTCAGAAATATCGAGACACGATACGTCGGGCACTCGGGGAAAGCTCCCGATCGCCTTGGCAGTCCTCACGGCCGATCGCCCACCCCGAGACAGACCTATTCGATGGCCCAAGACCGGCCGTGCCCACTCCGCCCCAAAGGGGCACCTCCGCACAACCCGTCCCCGAAAGGACCCACCCCATGAGTTTGTTCTCGCGCTCCTTGGCCTCCGCCAAGGCGCCACCCCGCCTCACCGTGATCGACATCGAGCGCAAGCTCGCCGACGCCGAGAGGGCCATTCCCGAGCTTGACCGCGTCCACCAGCAATGCGCCTTGGATGCTGCCTGCGATGTTGAGGGCAGCAGCCAAGCCCTGATCGACGCAGTGCTGGCGCTGCAAACAGGACACAGCCGCGTTCGCGATCTCCGAGCCGCCTTGGCCGCCGTCCGCGAACAAGAGGCCGAGCGTGACGCGGTGGCCAAAGCGAAGCTCCGGGACATACAGACCAAATCTTGTCTGCAACACCTCGGGCACTGCGAAAGCGCCTTCGAGAAGCTTGCCGCGGCCTTCGACCTGATCGAGGCGCACTGGTTCCAGGCGATCGAGGCGCACGAGAAGGCCGAAGCCGCCTGGCCCATCGGCACGCCGAGGCCGGATGGGACCTTCTTCACGGCAGACGAGTTGCTGACCACGATCGGCAAGCAGCTTCACCGTGCCGCCGGCCAGCCGGCCGACAGGATCGAGCTTGGCGGCCATCGGCTGGCGTTCCCTGGCAGCACGGCCGATGCCACGGAGATGCACGACCCTAAGCGCATCCCCGCTTTGATGGAGACCGTGCGCTCCCGGTTCGCCCTGATCCGGGAGCGGCTTCGGCGTTCAGGTGGCGCCGTGGCGAAGGGAGGCGAGTGATGTCCGACCTTCCGACCACCCCGCCGCCGGCGGTTCCCGGTGTCGCCATCAACACTGGCGTCAGCGGGCTGCCGAGCCTCTCGGCGGCGCAGGTTGCTTCCATGCGTGAGGCATGGCTTGCCGCTGGCCACGATATCGCCCGGTTCGATGCGGCGTTGAGCCCGAACGCTCAACACGTCGGCGGCCAGGGTTCTGCCCGAATAACGGACAGCACCCCCGGAGCGCTTCCGCGGGACCAGGCGGGCAGGTTCACGGTCCCGCCCGACCCCACCTCGCGTTCAGGTGACGCCGCGCCGAGCGCGGTCCAGCTTCTCGGCAACACCAAGACGCCACCGGTCACCTCGGCACAGGCGGCTGACCTGGCCGAAGCTTTGCTCAAGGCGGGTGTCGATCCCGCGCGTGTCCGGGAAGCCATGGCCGAACATGGCGTGGTCGAAGACACCCGATCGGACGAAGAACAAGCGCACGATGTAAGCTGGGGTTTCGACCAGCACTATGAGCCGGGCGACTACACCGGCATCGAGTATCCGCGTGGCACTGACCCGGCTGCACTCGTGGAATTCAACACGGCCGCGACAGGCTGGCTCGCCGCGATGCAGGCGCAACCCCTCGAAGGCAAGTTCATTGTCGAGCGCGGCATGGAGATCGGGCGCGAGCTTCGTGGCATGGACGATGCGCAGCGCGCCACTTGGGTTGCCAAGCAGCGCTACGATCTTGAGCAACGGCTGGGGCCGGACGCGTTCAAGGAGACCCTGCGGCTCGCCGCGTATGCTCTGCGAATGGGCCGGGACCAGCCGTTCTACGAGAACCTCCGGCAATCGCACGCCCTCGATGACCCGTTCATCGTGCGAACCCTGGCCAATGTTGGGCGCCGCATCGAGGGGTGGACGAAAGGCCGCTCAAAATGACGCTCGCGTTCGCGAAGTGATTGCCACCCGCCAACCTTGGGAAACGGTCGTTGACCTGGCGGCCCGCGCCAGCGTGCACCCGAATACTATATTCCGGGCGTTACAAACCACACCACGTGGTGTGGTTAATGACGAACCTGTAATCTCTGACGAACCCGAGCCAAAAACCATTCATAGGGCGTTACAAAGTGGGACACGTGTCCCACTTGATGACGAACCTGTAATCTCTGACGAACCCGAACCGGAGCCCGCGCCGGTGTGCATCGTGACACCATTTACAAAATGTTACGGAGTGTCGGCCCTCCGACACTTGATGACGAAGACGAAACGGACTATTCGGCGAGCGTTACAAACCCGGACACCTGTCCGTGTTGATGACGTTCGATGCTGGCATGGACAGGCGGAAAGCGAAGCGGGCGGAGAAGGGCAATACCAGCCTGCCCGCCAGCCGGGCGAAAGCGTGGTGCCCATGGCCGAGCGCGCCGGTGTGAGCCTTAAGACGATGAAACGGCATTTGCAACGAATAGGGTCACCTGACCCGGTTGATGACGAAGACGAAACGGAACCCGAGCCTGCATGGCCGAGCGCGCTGGTGTGGCAAATGCCACACTGGAACCCGTAGCGGACAGGGAGGCAGCGTCAATCAGCCTGGACCGCTTCGGCTTTGATCCGTTGCACCGTGCTGACACCAACGCCAAGGCTCTTGCTGACCTTCAACATGCCTTCGCCAGCCGCCAGCCGCGCCCGTATGGCGTCCGCAACCTTGTCGGCCACCTTCGGCCGCCCCAGCGTCTTGCCGGCCGCCTTGGCCCTTGCCAGGCCAGCGTTGACCCGCTCCCGGATCATCGCGCGCTCAAGTTCCCCGAAGACGGCTGCCATCTGCAACATCGCCTTGCCGTGCGGGGTGGTGGCGTCCATCGCTTCGCGGTCCGCATAGATCGCAACGCCCGCCGCACTCAGTTCTTCGAGGGCCGTGGTCACCATGGCCGTGCTGCGGCCCAGCCGGTCGATCGACCACACCATGAGCACGTCATACCGCCGACGCGTGGCGTCTTTCATGGCCGCATCGAAGCCGGGGCGCGCATCGCGCCCCTTGGCGCCGCTGATCCCAGCGTCTTCATAGACTTTGGCAATCGTCCAGCCGCGACGTTCGGCCACCTGTTCCAGCACGAGCCGCTGGTTCTTTGTGGTCTGGCCGTCAGTGCTGACCCGCAGATACAGGGCGGCCCGCTTCGATGTCATTGTGTGCTCCGTTGTTCATTCATTGCCCGCACCATATCACAAGCATATTCGACAAACAACTGTTTCCGGTATGCTCCGAAAGGCCAATTTCGGCCACGGTCGCAGTAGGCGTTGCCGGGCGCGTTCCAGGCGGGTTTTCGGTATGGGCATCGCATGCCTGTCGGCGACCGTGCTTATCCCGGTCCCGAGCTTATCCCGACACCACGCGCGCCGGTGTTGACCGAAAAACCATGCATCGGGCGTTACAGACCACACCACGTGGTGTGGTTAATGACGAACCTGTAATCTCTGACGAACCCGAGCCACCTTACGTGCCGACTACGCCTTGGGAAGAACAGCCCGAGATCATCGCCTTTCATAAGGCGTTTTACAAGCTTGATACCTTCCAGCGCGCATATGCTTGGAAATACATACTACCCCTCTACAACCCCGGACCCATGTTCCACAGGAGAGTGCCATGACAAAACCCCTTGTTCTTAAGCCGGTGCGGAAGGACGTTGCTACTGCCGTATGTCAGAACCGGCGGGAGTGTGTGCTGGCTCACGCAGTTGATCGCCAACTTGGGTTGAAAGGCCGCGGTTATGTCCGCGTGGACGCGAACCGCATGGCCATGCTTCGACCACCCCACGCCAGCCATATCAAGCCCGGCCAAGGAGATCGTAGCGGACAGACCGAAATAGACGGGGGTGTGGTGGGGGCGGGCCAGCCGATCGACCGCGCGCACAGGTTCGCTCTCCAACCGCTGGCACGCGCCGGCCGCGAAGAACCCTTGTTAATATAACAGCTCGTTTCCACATCACCAGGCATGGCGAGCGCGTCTTGGGACCGAAGGATACGGCAGTTTGGCAGTGTGGAAGCCGCACGAGCGTATTGCCGCGAAAAGGCCCGTAAAAGCCTTCAAGAACGTATAGAACGCCTTGGCCTCGACGCTGTGCGCGCGCTTCAGGGTGAAGCGAACCGCAAAAGCTACCAAAAGCGTATAGCACGCATTGGCAACGTTGAGGCCGTGCTCAAAAAACGAATGGTAGATGCTGCTGTCTCGCGAGCGAGAAAGAAGGGCGTAGAGGCGACGATCACCGTCGCGGACATCTATTGGCCTACTCACTGCCCGGTATTGGGCGTCCCGCTCGACTACAGCACACCATTCGGCCGGCGCCGCGTCGTCGGCCCGGCTGCGCCGTCACTTGATCGCTGGGACACTGCGGACGGCTATGTTCCTGGAAACGTGTTCGTCATCTCAATGCGTGCAAACCGGTTGAAAGGCAACGCCACACCCGATGAACTCGAAGCCGTGGCCAACTATGCCCGCAACTCAATCTGGTAGGCCGGCCCTCAATCTTCTTATGCCAGGCATGCACCGCCCGCAGTTAAGTTAGTCCTAACTGGCCCCCGGCCGGCGCGACGCTAACGCGTGCAACCAAGGAGCCCGGCCGTCGAGATTGCGTTCTGCTTTCGGCTCATTACATCGATGGCCATGAGTGCATCGACGGCCCTGAGCGAACCGAAGACCGCAAGCAGCCCCGCCCAAGCGACCTGGCGCTGCCAGTGCGGCTACGTGAACCTTGCGCACCATGCGTGGTGCCCACGCTGTGCGTCGGATCGGGCGGCGGGACGCGTAACGGAACTCCGCGCGGAGCTAGCGGCATGAGCAAGACCGCGCCAACTCTGCCGACCGTCGCGGATGACGCCGTGCGCACTGCGATCGGGCGCGGCAACACAGAGGCCCAATGGGGGCCATGCATGAGGGCGCTGACCGAGAGGCAGCAAGCCTTCGTCGTGTATCTCCTGGAAACCGGGAGCGCGAACTACACCCGCGCCGCCGCCTTCGCAGGGTATAGTTGCGAGAATTACGATAGCCTGCGTGTGACCGCCCATCGCCTGGCCCATGACGCCAAAGTCCAGGCCGCTATGCGTGAGGAAAGCGAGCGCCGGCTGCGGGGCGCCGCCATCTTGGCGACATCGCGTCTGATCGAGATCGCCAACTCCCCCGGCCACAAGGATCAGGTGCGCGCCCTCGGGATGATCCTGGACAGGGTCGGCCTTCCGGCAACCTCTGAACAGACGATCAACGTCAAGCACGAGACGGTGTCCGATCAAGAGATGGTCTCGAAGATTGTCGCGCTTTGCCAGGAGATGAAGCTCGACCCCAGGCAGATGCTCGGCAAGGTCGATGGCCTGGTAATTGACGCGGAATACCAAGTCATTAACCCTCCCGTCCCGGTGCGCCAGATTGAAGCGGAGCGTTCAGGTGACGCCGCGGGCACGACCGCCGGCTTGGAAGACCTCCTATGAGCCCCGCTGTCCGCCAACAGCAACTCGACCACATGGCGCCGCTGATCCGAGGGCTGGTGGATACCCTGGCCCCCGTGGCCGTCGTCCGCGCTGCCCAGGTTTATGCCAACCCTGCCGTCGAGCGCCGGGACAGACTGACGGCGCTGTTGGTCCTGCTGTGCTTCGCAGCACGCGGTAAGGCGGGCAGCCAAGAAGCGCGGGCCTTCTTGGCCTTAGTTCAGCACAAGCGCCGTGTTGAACTTACGCGTTGTGTTGAGCCCGAACGCTCAACACCGCATCGGGAGTAACCAACATGGCCACGATTGGCGACGCCGTTCAGTTCAAGAACATCTCGGCCACGACTGCTAGTTTTACTGTGCAGGGCGGCTACTACTGCATGAGCGCAGTAGCAAGTTCATGGGGTTCTGGTTCCACCAAGCTGTGCGTGATTGGGCCGGACGGCGCAACCTTACTGTCACTCAACACCCTCTCGTCGAATGGTGTGAGCTTTGTCTATGTGCCGCCTGGGGAATGTGAAGTCTATGTGAGCGGGGTGTCGGGGCTCGATGTCACGGTAGCCCGCATTCCCTTGAGCTAAAGCCATGGCCAAGTTTATAGTTTACGGTGGCAAGGGTGCCAGGCGTCCGTTGTGCTTGACCCGGACGCGCATGGCGTGAATGGGCTTATGGCCTTCCAGTATCTCGTCCCCACGCATGATGTCCTGGTGCCCGTCGCGGACGGCTGGAAATTCGGCAGCATCGGCGAGAGTGAGTTGGTGCTCGTGGCACCAGATGGGACGGAGGTTCGCGTTGTGCTGGGCAGTGGCCCATGGGCGAAGGAGGTGGTGCCATGCCAGTGACGATTTACCAAGGCCCCGGTGCTGTTGTCGCGGCTCGGGAGGCTGCGAAGGCCGGGGCGACGGATAGCTCCGCTGTCCGCGTGGTCAATCTCGCCACTGCGGGCCGCGAAGCCTTCGCGCTGGTAGAGCGCCACGCGGCCGATCGCGAAGTCATCCTGGTTCTGCCGGACGGCTGGTATTTTGGTGGCCACAGCGGCGACGGGATCACCCTCAGGAAGCCCGATGGAACGGTGACGCTCGCGGCGCATCGCTCCGCTGTCCGCGTGGTCGGGCAGGAGCCGGTATCCTCTCGGGTGCGCCAGATGCTCATGCTGGGCGCTGGGCCGTAACGTTGAAGGGAGTTTGACATGATCGACAAAGTTGAGGCTGACGGAGTGAAGGTCGAGCTGGATCAACCCTGGCCACCGCAAACGAGTAGCCCATGGGTGACCATCGGCTGCCCGAACGGACGCCGCATCACGTTCGTCTTGGAGGGCGGGACACGATGGCCAATGTGGCTATGGGCACTACTGCCGGGGCTGGCCCGCCACGCTGCCAGGAGCGTCGATGGACCGCGCCACGAGAGGACCATGTGGCTCTTGGTCGCCAATATGCGTGGCTACCTCAATGAGGTTCGGATGCGCAGCGAGGACACCACAAAACGACTGCTCAAAAACCTGCGCCGGTTGATCCCCCTCGCCAACGGGTATGACGACGCGGACTGAGCGACTTGGCCTGCCACTTATCCTGCCACTTATGGGGTGATCGGCCCTGATACGCAGCGGAGTTTCACACTTGGTGACGGCCCGGAATGCCTCGGAAATTGAGGCTTTCCGAGAGGGTGTGAGATGGACGGAAACGCGCACCTATCAAGCGAGAGTTATCGCTACCGCCGGAAGGGGAGCGAACTCGACCGTCACGTGCGCCGGTGCATCCAGCCAGATCGGCGGCGTCACGCTGCCCAGCATGATCGTCTGCCCGGCCTTGAGGCC
>Ga0335075_10013085_pt1 | contig 12504 bp, 13 predicted proteins | sample Lox_Sample_24_FD_206723 | JGI IMG/M metagenome (GOLD analysis project Ga0335075, IMG submission 206723) | Soil microbial communities from Loxahatchee National Wildlife Refuge, Florida, United States - Lox_Sample_2.4 | ecosystem: Environmental > Terrestrial > Soil > Wetlands | place: USA... | reverse complement strand
CGTCGTTATCGCCCAGAGTCTGGGCCGGGTCGTGCCAGGAGCGCCCCACCGAGGTCAGCGAGGCGAGGTGGTACACGAGCTCGGGCGCGGCCTCGCTCACCGTCGCGCGCACCGCGCCCGGGTCGCGCAGATCGACCGCGACGCCCCGGCCGCACCCGTCGGGGACCAGCCCGCGCCGCGACAGGCCGACCACCTCGTCGCCGGCCTCGGCGCAGTGGCGGCACAGCCACGAGCCGGCAAACCCGGACGCGCCGGTGATCAGGACCCGCATCGCGCGCCGGCGCCCGTGATGGTCAGGGCGAGTCGTGCACGGAGACGGCGTGCTCGAGCGAGCCGTGCCCGTTGGAGGAGTAGTGGCTCTCGGGCTCCGGAGGCTCGGCCTCGGGCTCGGCGTTGATGCGCCGCTCCAGCTCGCCGAGGAGCGCGCCGAACAGCAGATGACGCCACGCGGCCTGCAGGAAGGCCACGCGATTGCCACGCAGCTTGGGCAGCTCGCCGCGTGCGGGGTGAAGGCGGTCGGTGAGCGCCACCAGCGGCCACAGCGCGACATGCTCGGCCAGGGCTGCGGCCGGCCCGCGCAGCCTGGGGGGCAGGGGGATGGCCGGGGCCACGTTGGCGTAGACCGCGCCGAAGAGGGCGCCGTCGGCCATGTGGAGGCCCAGGCCGATGGGAAGCCATCCGGCGTCGCGGGTGAAGGCCTTGCCCAGCAGTTCGACGTCGTCGTAGCGGCTGGAGAAGAGCCGCTTGTCCAGCGGCTGCTGCAGCGCCCAGACCGCGGCGGCGACCGCTCCGCTGACGGCGCCACGCAATGTCCGGGTCGAATCCAGGCCGGGGCTCACTGCGTCCCAACTGTAACGGGCGCAGTCTCGGTGGGTACCGCATTGTGCGATGGAGCACGACCGTTATTACCGGAGGGCGCGGGAGAAACGAGCCAACCTGCTCATCTACGGGTTCGTCCGCGTGACCTTTCAGGCGTTCTTTCTCGTCTACTTCCGCTTCAGGCGGATCGGGCGTGAGCACATCCCCAAGCGCGGGCCGGTGATCATCGCCTCCAACCACCGCAGCTTCCTGGATCCGTTCGTCATCGCGTGCATGGCCCGGCGCCCGATGTACTACGTGGCCAAGAAGGAGATCTTCCTCTACAACCGCCTGCTCGCCTGGACGCTGGGCGCCCTCGGCGCCTTCCCGGTCGACCGCGGCGCCGGCGACTCTGACTTCATCGACACGGCCAAGGCGATCCTCGCGCGCGGTGACATCGTCCTCATCTTCCCCGAGGGCACGCGGACGCGCCCCGGGTCGCTCGGCACTCCGAAGCGGGGGGTGGGCCGCCTGGCGTTGGAGACCGGCGCGCCGGTGGTGCCCGTCGCGGTCATCGGCACCGAGGGGATCCGCAAGGGCTGGCGCATCCGTCCCCACAAGGTCAAGATCCGCGCCGGGCGGGCCCTGCGCTTCCCCAGGGTCGACCATCCCTCGATCGAGCTGGCCGGGGCGGTCACCAACCGCATCTGGCCGTGCGTGATGCTGCAGTGGGAATGGCTGGGCGGGCTGCCTCCCGTGCGCCGCGTGGCCATCATCGGCGCCGGGGGCTGGGGCACGACGCTGGCCGTGTGCCTGGCCCGCGCCGGGCTCGAGGTCGATCTCGGCTGCCGGACGCAGGAGCAGGCCGAACGGCTGCAGGCGGCGCGCGAGAACGAGCCCTACCTGCCCGGCGTGCCGCTCCCCGAGGCCGTCCGCGTCGTGCGCGCCTCCGAGCTCAGCCTCGAGGGATCAGACATCGTGTGCCTGGCGGTGCCGGCCAAGGCGCTGCCCGCGGTGATGGCCGCCCACGGAGGGCGGATCACCAGCCGGGCCGGGGTGCTGGTGGTCTCCAAGGGCGTCGTGCCGCCCCTGGGCACGCTGCCGTCGGCGTTCGCGGCCGAGCGCTGCAAGGCGCGAGCCGTTGCGGTCCTGGGCGGCCCGGCCAACGCGACCGAGATGCTCGAGCGCGGAGGCTCGGTGGTGGTGGCCTCCCTGGATCGCGGCTTTGCCCGCCAGCTGCGCGACATCTTCTCCGCCGCCAAGCTCGACGTCCTGCTCACCAACGACGTCACCGGCGTGGAGCTGGCCGGGGCCGCCAAGAACGTCGCCGCGCTGGCCGCGGCCGCCGCCGCCTCTCAGGCCGGGGCCAACGTCGCCGGCGCTGCCGCGGGCAAGGTCTTTGCCGAGATCGACGCGCTGGCCCGAGCCCGGGGCGGCCACCCGGAGACGTTCGCCGGTGTCGCCGGAGCGGGCGCGCTGGTGGCCAGCGTCGTCGACGCCGGGTCGCGCAACCACCGGGCCGGCGAGCTGCTGGCCCAGGGCATGCCCGCCTCCGAGATCGGGCACGCTCTCGGCCAGGGCACGGAGGCGGTCGACTCGGTGCCCCTGCTGGCCTCGGCCGCCCGGGCCGCGCGCCTCGACACCCCCGCGCTCGACGGCCTTGCCGCGCTCGTCGAAGGACGGATCGACCCCCATCAGTGGGCCGCGACCGTCACCGAGCCGCCGCACCCCAAACGTGCCCGGACGGTGCGCGCCGCGTGAGCCGTATCCCCGCCCACCCACGGCACCCATCGTGCGGAGGTAGGCTCAGCGTGCCTTGCCACCCGACGCCCCCGACTCCAAAGCCGAACTGGACGCCCGGTTCACCGAGCTGTACCGCCGCCACCTGCGCGACGTCTACACCTACAGCTACTACCGCATCGGCAACCATCACGACGCTGAGGACATCACCGAGCAGACCTTCCTGCAGGCCTACCGCCATTTTGAGCGGGCGCTGCGCGAGTCCGACGGCCGGCCGCTGCGACCGTGGCTCATCCGGATCGCCCACAACCTGGCGGCCAACTTCTACCGCGACCGCTCGCGCAAGCCGGAATCGGCCATCGAGGACGCCGGCTTGATCTCCGCGCCGCACACCACCGAGGCCCTGGTGGAGGGCCGCGAGGAGCTCAAGAGCATCCTCGAGGGTGTCTCGCAGCTGCCCGACGACCGGCGCAACGCCCTGATCATGCGCTTCGCCCTGGGGATGGATAATCGGGAGATCGCTCGCGCGCTCGACCGCACCGACGGCGCCACCAAGGTCCTTCTGCACCGCGCCATCCGCCAGCTCGAGGAGATGGTGTCCGAGCCCACCACGACCCCGGGGGACGACGCGTGAGCAGCGGGACCACCGATTTCGAGGCCCTGCTCCGCGAGGCGCTCAGCCCGGTCGACCCGCCCGAGGACCTCGCCGCGCGGATGGAGATGGCGCTGGTCAGCCTCACCGAGCTCGCCCAGGATGAGCTCGAGGCGTGGGCGCTGGCGACGATGCGCGACCCGCGCAACTGGGGGCGCCCCGCCGCGGCGGTGCTCGTCGGTGCCGGCGCCGGCACCGCGCTCGTGGTGTTGCGCGTGCGCAGCCGTCACCGCTCGCGCCGCCAGCAGTCGGCCAACCTGCGCGAGTTGGCCGGACGCACGCTGCAGGACTTTGCCGAGGAAGCGCGGCGGGTCCTCCCGGACCGCTGAGTCACCCTCGGCCCGGCGGAACCGCCCAGGCTCGCTGATAGCGTCAGCGCTCCATGGCCACCTGCTATCGACACCCCTCCCGGGAGACCGGGGTTTCCTGCTCCTCGTGCGGGCGGCCGATCTGCCCCGACTGCATGACGCCGACCTCGGTGGGCATGCGCTGCCCCGAGTGCGCGCGCGATCGCACCAAGGTCAAGACGGTGCGCAGCCGCCCGACGACGCCCATCGTCACGCAGATCCTCATCGCCATCAACGTGGCTGTGTTCGTCGGCGAAACCGCCACCGGGACCCCGCTGGGGGGCGTGAACTCCACCAGCTTCGGGACGCTCTATACCAAGGGTGCGCTGTTCGGGCCCTACATCGCCAACGCGCCCCACCAGTACTACCGCCTGCTGACCGCGGGGTTCCTGCACGACGGGATCCTGCACATCGCCTTCAACATGCTGTTCCTGTTCTTCATGGGGCCGCTGTTGGAGCCGGCCATCGGGCGCCTGAACTATGTCGTGGTCTACTTCGCCTCGTTGCTGGCAGGGTCGTTCGGGGCGTTGCTGTTCTCGCCGCAGATCCCCACCGTGGGCGCGTCAGGTGCGTTGTTCGGAGTCCTCGGCGCGCTGATGGTCGTCTCTCATTTCCGCGGGATCTCGATCTGGCAGAGCGGCCTGGGCTTCACGCTGCTCATCAACATCGTCTTCTCGCTCAGCGTCAGCGGCATCTCGATCGGCGGCCACATCGGAGGCTTTGTCGGCGGGGCCATCTGCGGCTGGCTGATCGTCCAGGTGGGCGAACGGCGTCGCATGCAGGCGGCCGCCATCGCCGGATGCGTCCTGGTGGCGGTGATCAGCGTGATCGCCGCCATCGCCGTGGCTGGGGGCACCGGCATCGCCCCCAACGGCATCACGATCTGACCGTCTCCGCCGCGCGCGCTGGCGGCGGACCGCTCGATGGTGAGCCCGCGGGCGCTAGAGCTCCACGGTCAGCGCGCGAGCGCCCGACGGAGGCTCGGGGACGAGCTCCGGGTGCAGGATGTGGGCCAGCAACTCCAGTCCGTCGATGATGCGCGGGCCGGGTCGCGAGAAGTAGGCGGCGGCGTCGACGGCCACGACCTCGCCGGCCCCGAGTGCCGCCAGTTCGTTGCGGTGCATCTCGGCCTCGCGATGGGCGATCTCGGCGTCATAGCCGCACGGCATCACGATGACGACGTCGGGCGCTGAGGCCGCCACCTCCTCCCAGGAGCGCTGCTCGGACTCCTCGCCCGGGAAGCCCAGCGCGTCCTCACCGCCCGCGAACTCGATGAGCTGCGGCGTCCAGTGACCGGCGGCGAACGGCGGATCGAGCCATTCCAGGGCCACCACCCGCGGCCGGCGCTCGGCGGTGCGGGTGAGCACGCGGATGCGGTCGATGCGCGCCGAAGCCTCGCGCACGAGGTCGACCGCCGCGTCCTTGGTATCGGTGGCCTGGGCGAGTGTGCGGGCGTCACCCAGGACCTCGCCGACGGTATGCGGGTCAAGCGAGAGGACCATCGGCTGGGTGTCGATCTCCTCGGCGATGGCGCGGACGTCGTCGTAGGAGACGGCGCACACCGCGCACAGCGCCTGCGTGACGATGAGGTCGGGCTCCAGCTCGTGCAGCGCGTCGGCGTCGAGTTCGTAGATCGAGTCGCCGGCCAGGGTGCGCTCCTTGACCGCGGCATCGATCTCGGCGGCGCTGAGCCCCGCGGGGAGGACGTCACGCGTGACCTTGGGCAGCTCTCGGGCCTCAGGGGGATAGTCACATTCGTGCGTGACCCCCACAATGTCTTCGCCGAGGCCGAGCGCGAAGAGCATCTCGGTGGCCGACGGGACAAGACTGACGATGCGCATCCTCAGGTTTGCGGGTCCGGTGCCCGTGGGAGTGTGAACGGAAGCGGATAAGGAGAAGACATGCCGGAGTTGCTCAACGAGGAAGAGGTCGCGACAAGGCTACGGCGTTTGCCGTGGGAGCGCGAGGGCGACGAGATCGTCCGCGAGTGGCGCTTTGAGGACTTCAACGAGGCGGTGGCCTTCGTCAACCGGGTCGCCGAGGTGGCCGAGGAGGCCAACCACCATCCCGACATCCTCCTGCACGGCTGGAACAAGGTGAAGCTCTCGTTGACCAACCACTCGGCCGGGGGCCTCACCGAGGTGGACTTCCAGATGGCCGAGCGCTTCGACGGCGTCGAGGCCGCATAACCGGGAGGTTGTGCTGGTGGACCGGCAGCGCCGATGGGCGCCGACCCCTTCGATCACGCGGGGGCCTGCTGCTACCGTTCGTCGTGTCGCTGAATGAACGACGACGAACGACCACGAAGTAGCAGCGCGCTGACGCAGAGCGCCCTCCGGACCGAGAGCCGGACGTCGCGCGGGGCTCTGTGACAGCGCTGGCCATCATCCTGACCGGCGTGTTGGTGCTGGTCAACGCCTTCTTCGTCGTCGCCGAGTACTCGCTCGTGCGGTCTCGCAAGTCGCGCCTGCAGGATATGGCCGACGAGGGCAAGCGCGGCGCGCGCCGAGCCCTGGCCGCGATCGACGACATCGGCGACTACATCGCGGCCTGCCAGGTCGGGATCACGATGGCGTCGATCGGTATCGGCGCCCTGGGCGAACCGGCCATCGCCCACGCTCTCGAGCCGCTGTTCGGCGGCCCGCTGGCCCACGGCGCTTCGGTCGCGATCTCGGTGGTCATCGCCTACCTGCTGATCACGATCGTGCAGAGCATCGTCGGCGAGATCGCGCCCAAGCTCTACACGCTCCAGCACGCCGAGGATCTGGCGCGCCGGGTCGTGGGGCCGCTGCACATGAGCCGGATCCTGTTCGCGCCGTTCATCTACATCCTCAACTCGGCGTCCTATGCGCTGCTGCGCGCCACCGGCACCGACCCCGACGCGGTGCCCGAGGGCGGCACGCCGGATGAGATCAAGCGCATCATCGCCGAGTCCTCGAGCGGAGGCAGCCTCGATGTGGGCGAGGCCAACATGCTCACCGGCGTCTTTCATCTGCACGAGCAGGAGGCGCGACAGGTGATGACGCCGATCCCCGCGGTGGTCACTGTCGACCTCTCGGAGACCGTCCAGGATGCCCTGCGCCGGTGCGTCTCCACCGGGCACTCGCGCCTGGTCGTCACCGAGGATGACAACCAGGACCGCGTCAAGGGCATCGTGCACGTCAACCAGCTGGTCAAGCTGATGATGAATGAGGGCTACGAGGCGCATTTCGACAAGCTCGTCCGAGCGGCGCCGATCGTTCCGGAGACCAAGCCGCTGGACGATCTGCTGGCCGACCTGCAGCGCGAGCGCACCGAGCTGGCCATCGTCATCGACGAGTACGGCCGCACCGCCGGGATCGTCACCACCGAGGACATCATCGAGGAGGTGGTCGGCGAGATCTCCGACGAGACCGACCCCGCCGGCGGCGCGGTCCGGCGGCTGGCCAGCGGCGACTGGTTCGTCCGCGGCCACGTCCCGGTCTCGGATCTGGAGGACTACGGGCTGCACCTCCCGGTGGACACCGACGCCTACAACTCCGTCGGCGGATTCGTTTTCGCCGAGCTCGGGCGGCTCCCCAAGCGCGGCGATCAGGTCACGGCCGACGGGTACTCGATCCGGGTCGAGTCGGTGCGCGAGAACCGCATCGAGGCGGTGCGGATCCGCCGCAAGGCGCCCGCCGCCGAAGGCGCCGTGACCTAGCCGGGGCGCCCGCGGGTCTGTGCGCCCAGTCACATTCGGTGGCGCGCAAACTCGCGCCATTCGTTACATTCCCCGGGCAACGGGCCGTCCGGTCGCATTCCGGCGGTTGAGAGGAGAGATGAAGCCGGCCCTCAGGGGCCGGCTTCGCCCGCCGCCTCACAGCCCGGGATGGGTCGCGTGGGGCCAAAAAGAAACCGGCCCGCTGGGGACGGGCCGGTCTCGTGCTTCTGGGGAGGAGGTGCTGCTATGAGGTACGTCGCGTCGTGAATATTGGGCGTCGCACCTGAACGCAGCCTTAATACTTAGTCGTAGTCGTAGAAACCACGACGGGCCTTGCGGCCGAGGGCGCCGCTGGCCACCAGCTCCGTCAGGCGAGCCGGGACCTCGGCGCCGATCTCCTCGCCGATCGCCTTGGACACGTCGAGGCCGACGAAGTCCAGCAGCGCGATCGGGCCCATGGGCATCCCCGCGCCCAAGGTCATGCACTTGTCCACGTCCGCGGGCTCCATGCCGGTCGTCGTCATGAAGTCCACGGCGCTGAACAGGTACGGGAAGAGCAGGCGATTGACCACGAAGCCCGGGCTGTCCGGCACCTCCACCGGCGTCTTGCCCAGGTCCTGACACAGCGTCCGGGCGCGCTGGCGCACGTCGTCACGGGTCTCGGGCCCGTAGGCGAGCTCGATGAGCTCCATGCGCGGGACGGGGTTGAAGACATGCAGGCCGACGAAGCGGTCCGGTTGTCCGCTGGCCGCCGCCAGCTCCGCGACCGACAGCGACGACGTGGTGGTGGCGAGGATCTCGTCGGGGCCCGTGTGGGAGGCCAGCTCGGCCAGCAGCGGGCCCTTGTGGTCCGGATCCTCGACCACGGCCTCCACCAGGAAGGTCGCCTGTGCCAGCTCGTCCAGATCGCTTACGACACGCACCCGGTCAGCGCAGCCGTTGAGCGCGGGCAGCTTGTCGCAGTGCTTGGCTACGGCGCCCCGCACCCGGTCCGCGGATGCGGTGGAGCGGGCCCAGAGCAGGACCTCTCCATGGGCGGCGGCGACGGCGGCCAGTCCGGCCGCGATCGTTCCGGAGCCGGCGATAGCGAGTCGTTCTTGCACAGATTCTCCTGGTCGTGGGTGCGCCCAGGACCATGCCGGTCCCGCGGCGCCGTCAAGAGTACGGGACTGTTCAGTGGAACGTAGCTACCCGAGCCGACGGGAGCCTACTCGTGAGTAGGCGCCTCAGCGCTCCTGTTCGGTGGGCCGGATGAGCACCTCGTTGATCGCCACTCGCCACGGCCGGGTGACGACGAAGGCGATCGTCTCCGCGATGTCCTCGGGCTCCATCTTCTCGAAGTCGTCGCGGCCCGCCATCGCCTCGCGGATCTCGGGGCGGTTGTGGGACACCAGCTCGGTGGCCACCGCGCCGGGCTCGACCAGCGAGACACGGACATGACGGCCGGCGACCTCCTGGCGCAGCGACTCGCTGAAGGCGCCGACGCCGTGCTTGGTGAGGTTGTAGACGCCGCTGCCGCTGCGCGCCACCCGGCCGGCGACCGAGCTGATGTTGACCATGTCGGCGACCTGGCGTGGGCTGTCCTCGGCGGCCTTGAGCAGATAGGGGACGGCGGCGTGAGCGCAGTAGAGCAGGCCGGCGACGTTGACCCCCAGCATCCGCTCCCACTCCTCGAGCGGGGCCCCCACGGCCGGGCCGAGGAGCATCACGCCGGCGTTGTTGACGAGGGTGTCCAGCCGCCCCAGGTCAGACACCGTCTTCTCCACCAGCGCCTGGGCCTGGTCCTGGGCGCTGACGTCGGCCTCGATGGCCAGCGCGGTGCCGCCGGCATCGGTGATCCGCGCCGCGAGCGCGTCGATCCGGTCCCTGCGCCGGGCCGCGATGGCCACGGCGGCGCCCTGCTCGGCCAGCGCGAGCGCGGTGGCCTCGCCGATGCCACTGGAGGCGCCGGTCACCAGCGCCACGGTTCCGTTCAGCTTCTGGGAGTTGGTCATGTCCCGAGCCTAGCCACGGCCTCGCTGTGCTAGAACCGCGCCGCAATGGCATCCGGCACCCACACCGTCCGCGCCGCCCGGCTGGTGGCCCTGGGCGAGCCGCTGGAGATCCAGGAGGTGCAGCTGCCCGCCCCCGTCGCCGACGAGGTCCTCGTCGACCTCCATTACGGCGGGGTCAACCCGATCGACCGCTACACCGCGGAGGGCCGCGTCAACCCAGGGAGCCCGCGGCCCCGGACGCTGGGCGCCGAGGCCGCCGGCGAGCTCGACGGCCGGCCGGTGCTGGTGGCCGGCGAAGCGCTCGGCGCCACGCGCGACGGCGTGTGGGCCCAGGCGGCGATCGTGCCGCGCCCGGCCGTGATCGAGCTTCCCGAGGGCGTCTCGCCGCGGGCGGCGGCGGCCATGGGCATCGCCGGGCTGACCGCGCTCAACTGCGTGCGCGAGCTCGCCGCGGTGACCGCTGGTGACCGTGTGGTGGTGCTGGGGGCGTCCGGTGGCGTGGGGAGCATGATCGTTTCGCTGGCCCGCTCCGCCGGGGCGACGGTATGGGGCCAGACCGGGTCGGCGGCCAAGGCCGCCGGGATCACCGAGGACGGCGCCCATCGTGTGCTCGTCGGCGGGCCCGCGGAGGTCGCCGACGACATCGTCGGCTTCGAGCCCACCGTCGCCTTTGACCCGCTGGGCGACGGATTCGTTGCGCCGCTGGTGGAGGCGATGGCCCCGCGTGGGCGGATCGTCTCCTTCGGCGTGTCGGCCGGCCCGGAGGTCACCTTCAACCTGCAGATGCTCTACCGCAAGGCGGTCTCGCTGCTGGGGTACGGTGGCATCCTGCTCACTCGCGAGGAGCGCCGCCCCGGTCTGGTGGCCGCGCTGGAAGCGGTCCGGGCCGGCGAGCTGAAGGTCCGCATCGACTCAGTGATGCCCCTGGAGGAGGTCAACGACGCCTTCCGGCGCCTCGTCGACCGCCGGGTTCAGGGCAAGCTGCTCCTCGATCTCACCTGACACGACCCCCGCGGCCGGCCGTGTCGCGGCTACTGGCCCCAGCGGAAGCCGACGTCGTCGGCGGCCACCGGCAGCGGGCTCGCGGGCAGGCCGGGCGGCGGCTCGCTCTCGTTGAAGCCCACCGGGGCGAGGTCGTTGGGCGTGTCGGGGTGAAACAGCGAGGCCAGGTACTGCGCCTGTCCGCGCCCCGGTCCGAGCTCGAACTGGCCGCCGCCGTAGGCGCCGATGCCGTGCTGCGCGCAGTAGTCGTAGGTGTCGCACAGTCGCTTCAGTCCGCCGATCCGCGACGGCTTGAGGTTCACCATCCGCGGCGCGAACGGGAGGGCCTCGATGTCGGCGATGGAGTGGATGGGGGCGTCCCAGGTGATCCGCGCGTGCTCGCCGGCCAGCGCGGCCGCGGTTCCGTCGGTGACGACGTCGGGATCCTCCAGCCACGCGTCGGGGAAGGCGGCGACGACCCGCTGGTAGAGCACGGGGTCGGGTTCCTGATCGACGATGGTGCCATGGTAGAGCGCCTTGAAGTCGATCGAATCCACCGCGCCGGTCTGGGCCAGGGCCGCAATGAGGTCCGGAGTCCACGTCGTGGTGGCGTCAAGCTTGAAGCGCAGCGTCGGATAGTGGGCCAGGCGGCTTTCGATCGGCGCCAGCGTCGGCGGCTCGCCCAGCCGCAGGGAGACCACGAAGGTCAGCGGCCGAGGCTCGCGGTCCAGCGCGCGGTGCAGGGGGAGGCCGGCCTGGCGCAGGGCGAGGTCCAGGGCCGCGCTGTGAAACGTCCAGCGCCGGTACAGCCGCGATACCTCGCCGCGCTGGGGCTCCACCGGAAAGAGATCCAGGCCGTCGATCAGCGCGCAGAACTCGCCCAGGGAGTAGCGGCCGGCCAGGTCCAGCACCGGCCCCGCCTCCTGCAGCGCGACCTGGTCCTCGGCGTCGTAGACGACGTCCTCGCCGACGCCTTCGGCGCCGCCGCCGGTGATGTGGACCACCGTCGACAGACGCTCAAAGCCGCTGGACACCTGCGCGCGCAGGCCCTCCAGCGCGTAGCCGTCCACCTCCAGCGACAGCCCCGACAGCTTGTCGAAGGTGCTCATCTCGAGGGTGCCGGCGCGGCGGGCTCCAGGCGCGCCACGAGCTCCTCCAGGCGCAACTCCTCCAGGTCCTGGCTCACCGCGTCCAGCTCGGCGGCGCAGTACTCCACCAGCCCCCGGCCCTCGCGGACCAGCTCCAGCGTCTCGCGCAGGCCGGCCTCTCCCGAGTCCAGGCGGCGGATGATCTCCTCCACCCGGCCCACCGCCGATTCGTAGGTGCGTGTCTCGCTCATTCGGTCTCCTTCTCGCCGGCGACCTCGGCCGCGACGGCGCCATCGTGGAAGCGCAAAGTCAACTCGTGGGCGGCCTGCGCCGCCGCCGCGGAGCCCAGCGGCTGCCCGGCGTGATCCTGGACCAGGGCATAGCCGCGGGCCATCGTGCGCTGGGGGTCGTGGGCGGCCAGGGCCAGGGCCAGGCGTTCCAGCTCTCGGGCCCGGCGCGCCCGATCGCCGGCGGTCGTCCGCGTGGCCGTCCGCTCCAGGGCGACGGCGTGCTGGGTGCCGCGCGCCCGCTCGGCCTTGAGCTGGCGCTGAGCCGAGGCCCGCAGCTCGCGCAGCAGCTGGTGCAAGCGCCCGCGGTGGCGGGCGATGTGCTGGCCGGGCGCCCGGGAGAGCTGGGCCAGGGTGCGGGCGCGCACGATGACCGCGCGGCGCCCGTGATCACGCAGGCGCACCGCCGCGGCGGCGAGCGTCCGGCGCGCGGCCGCGCAGTCGACGGGGACCGCGGCCTCGGCGGCGTGGGTGGGTGTCGAGCAGCACACCGCCGCGACATCGTCGATCAGGGTGCGATCGGTGTGATGGCCGACCGAGGAGATCACGGGGACCCGCAACAGCGCGACCGTGCGGCACAGAGCCTCGTCGCAGAAGGCGTACAGGTCGGCCAGCGAGCCTCCCCCACGGGCGACGATCACCACCTCCACCTCCGGCGTGGCCGCCAGCTCGCGCAGCGCCGCGGAGATGCGCGGGGCGGCGTGCCGGTCCTGGACGGGAACGAAGGCCCACACCAGTCGTCCGCTCCAGCCGCGCCGGCGCAGGCCGGCCAGCACGTCGTCACGGGCCTTGCCGCTCTCGCCGGTCACCACCCCGATGGTGCGCGGCAGAGCGGCCAGCGGCAGTCGCTTCTGGGGCTCGAACAGTCCCTCGTCGTGCAGCCGGCGGCGGAGCCGCTCCAGCTGCATGAGCAGATCGCCCTCCCCGGCCAGGCG
>Ga0335075_10013082_pt1 | contig 12504 bp, 9 predicted proteins | sample Lox_Sample_24_FD_206723 | JGI IMG/M metagenome (GOLD analysis project Ga0335075, IMG submission 206723) | Soil microbial communities from Loxahatchee National Wildlife Refuge, Florida, United States - Lox_Sample_2.4 | ecosystem: Environmental > Terrestrial > Soil > Wetlands | place: USA: Florida... | reverse complement strand
CGCAGCGCCATCATCCGGCTGATGCCTGCCCGGCCGGCGCGGCAACGGCTCGCTGACTTCGCTCCGCCGCCCGGCTGACCCTCACCGTCCACGCCAGCGTCTCGTCTAGGTGCTCGCGCATCGCCGTGACAGCCGCGGATGAGTCACCTGCGGCGATCGCATCCATGATCGCCCGGTGCACTCGAAACGCCTGCGCCCGCCGCGCAGCGGGCTCTGACGACTCCACGCGGCTGACGTGCATCAGCTTGGCCACTGGATCGAACAGCGCCCTGACAAACTCGTTCCCGGCCGCGTCCATGACGGCCTGGTGGAATGCGAGGTCTGCGGTCGCGAAGGCGTCAACGTTCCGGGCCCGCGATGCGGCGCTCATGGCCTCGAGTGCGGCACTCATGGCCGCCAGATCCTGCTCGGTTCGCCGCGACGCGGCGAGGCCCGCAACATCAACCTCGACGAGCCGACGTGCCTCGACGAGCTGGACCGCCCACGGGATACCACCGTCGGCTGTCGCCTGGCCGACGCGCGCGGCTAGCACCGCTGGGTCAAAGGGCAGCCAGTTCTCTGTGGGGTTCACGAAACTGCCTCGGCCCTGCTCGATGCTGGTGACCCCAAGCTGCTGCAGGAACTTCATCGCCTCGCGCAGCGTCGCCCGGCTGACACTCGTTGCCCTGCACAGCTCCAGCTCCGTAGGCAGCCGGGAACCAGGCGGATACTTCCCGGACACGATGCCGTCCATGAGCTGGTCAGCGATCGCCCTGGCTCTCGTCCGCCCGAAATTCATCAGACCTATTTTTAACGCCGGGACCGCCAACCCGTCAAGACGCCGCCAGGTGGGACCAACGCCGCAGGCGCCGCGCGCCGGTCAGCCACCCGTGCCGTCGGCACCGGCTACGGAGGGAGTTCGCGGCATCGCGTGCTCAGCAGGCGCGGTTACGCCGATCGGCAGCGCACCTCGGAGGCCACAGGCCCCGGCGAGGCCAGCCGGGCGGCCGCAGGCCCGGCGCCAGGAGGTGACTTTCGAAATTTCGGTAAGTGAGAGGGCACAAGTCCCTGTTTATTTTCGGGCGCTGGATCTGGGCGCCGCGTCCTTCTCCTGCCCCGGCAGAGAGCTGACCTCGTTATCAGATCGACACACGAAGCCGTCTTGACACGGCCCGAAACGCAAATTTAAAGTTCGTGAAACTTACTTTCGGCTTCAAAGACCGAAATTTCGGTGATTCCTGAGGTGAGGCTTTGGGTGAGGGAGCGGCGCCAGCGGCGGACGGGGCGAAGGTGACGCTCGCCGACGTCGCCGCGGCCGCGCAGGTTTCGATCCCGACGGCATCGAAGGCCTTGCGCGGCGGACCGGACGTCGCAGCCGCCACCCGATCGCGGGTCGAGTCGGCCATGGCAGACCTGGGGTACTCGCGCCCTGCCAGGCAGCGCAGCCGGGCGGGCCTGATCGACCTCGTCTTCACCCAGCTCAGCCCCTGGGCGATAGAGATCATCCGCGGCGCAGAGGAGCCAGCGCTGAACTCAGGAACCCGGCTCGCCGTCTCCACCGCGGCCGACGAGGGCCAGCGCGAGCGCTGGCTGGACAGCCTGTCGGGCAGCCGGACCGACGGGGTGATCCTCGTCCTCAACGAGTTGTCGCCGCACCACCGTGCCCGACTGGCTGGCCTGCACGTGCCGGTGGTCGTCATCGACCCGATCGGCCAGCCGGCCCCCGGTGTCCCGTCAATCGGGGCAGCGAACTGGGCCGGCGGCATGACGGCGACTGAGCACCTGATCGAGCTCGGCCATCGCCGGATCGGGACCATCACCGGGCGCCCGGAACTGCTGTGCAGCCGGGCCCGTCTCGACGGATATCGGGCCGCCTTGGAGCGGGCCGCGATCGAGGTGGACGACAGCCTCATCGTCGTGGGCGACTTCCACTTCGAGTCCGGACTGGGAGCCGCCAGCCGGATGCTCAGCATGCCGACCCCGCCAACCGCCATCTTCGCGGCGAGCGACGCGCAGGCGCTCGGCGTGTACGAGGCGGCGCGCCAGCACGACCTGCAGATCCCGCAGGACCTCAGCGTCGTCGGGTTCGACGACGTGGAGATTGCGCAATGGGCAGCGCCGCCGCTGACGACGCTGCGGCAGCCGCTGGCCGAGATGGCGGCGCTAGCCACCCGGATCCTGCTGGAGAGAAACGCTGACACCTTCAACCAGCGAGCTGAGCTCGCCACAAACCTCGTCGTACGCCAGAGCACCGCTCCACCTCCCCCACGAGCTCGCGGCCGGCGTCAGGCCAGGCCGTGAGACCGATTGACCGCAGAACTCCTCAGCTAGGGGACACGATGAAAAGACGATGGATTGTCGCTGCCTGCGCCGCCGCCGCAGCGCTGCTGGCCGCCGGCTGCTCGAGCGGTTCGGGCTCATCTTCCGCCAGCACGGCCGCTGGCGGCTATGTGTCCGGCGGAACCTTCACGATGGACATCTCTTCAGATCCTGGCACCGTCAGCCCTTACCAGTCGACGGAAGGGTCCGCCCGGCAGATCTATGCGTTTGGCTACGACACCCTGCTGGGCAAGACGAGTTCCGGCACAGAGGTCCCGGAGCTGGCGACCAAGTGGACCGCCACGCTGCACCAAGTGACGTTCACGCTGCACAAGAGCGTCAAGTGCGATGACGGCAGCACGCTGACGGCCAGCGACGTCGCCGCCGACTTCAACTCCATCAAGAACCCCAAGACGCTGTCGCCCTGGCTGAGCTTCACCATCCCGGTGAGCTACACGGTGAGCTCGAATAACCAGGCTGGCACGGTCACGATCACCACGGCCAAGCCCGACGGCCTGCTCGCGGCCGGGGCCGGCGAGCTGCCGATCGTCTGCCCGGCCGGCCTGAGCTCGCCGGACTCTATAGCGCACAAGTTCGATGGCACCGGGCCGTTCCAAATCACCAGCTACTCCCCCAACAACTCGTACACGATGACGGTGCGCAAGGGTTACGACTGGGGCCCGAACGGCGCAAGCACCTCGGCGGCAGGCACGCCCGCCAAGGTCGTGCTCGACTTCGTCGATGATGAGACCACCGAGGCCAATCAGCTGCTCGCCGGCGACATAAACGCCGCTCAGGTCTCCGGCAGCGATGCCACCAGGCTGACCGGGCTCAAGACCGCCACCATCACCACGCTGGCCGGGGAGCTGTACTTCAACGAGGCGTCGGGCCAGCTGCTCGCCGACAAGGACCTGCGCACGGCCCTGGCCGAGGCGATCGACATTCCCGACGTCACCAAAGTGGGCACCGGCGGTCTCGGGAAGGTGGCCACGAACATGGAGGTCGAGACCCCTCCGCCGTGCCCGGGCGATACGACCTCGGCCCTGCCCGCCTACAACGTGTCGGCGGCCAAGGCCCTGCTGCAATCCGACGGCTGGGTCATGGGGTCCGGCGGGATCAGGGAAAAGGACGGCAAGAAGCTCGCGATCAGCCTGCCGTACCAGACCGGATCTGAGCAGACCGTCGACGCGGTGGAGCTCATCGCGCAGGAATGGAAGGCGATCGGCGTCCAGGTGAGCCTGCCAGGCTACGAAGAGGCCCAGTGGACCCAGATGCTGACGGTGACGGGCAACTTCAACGTCTTCTACAGCAGCATCAACCTCGACTCCCCGTTCCAGTACTCGGACTTCTTCGGCGGGCCGTCGCCCTCGGACGGCGGCGACAACTTCGGCCATATCGACAACTCGCAGTTCGACTCGCTGTCCGCCCAGGCGCTCGGCACGTCCGGATCCGCGGGCTGCACGCTCTGGAACGACGCGCAGAAGGCGCTGATGGCGCGGGCCGACGTGATCCCCATCTCGGTCCTTCCCGACCCGTTCTACCTGCACGACGCGACCATGGAGGCGGTTGGCGTCCTGGAAGTGCCGAGCAGCATCAGGCTGCTGGCCTCCTAGCGGCGGCATTGCATGGGGCAGATCACCACGACTGCCGTCCCGGGCATCGTCCCGGGCGGGGACGGCCGCCCGTCCCCGCCCGGGCGGCGCGGCGAGGGCTTCCTGCGGTTCGCCGCGCAGCGCACCGCGCGCCTCGTGATCTCGTTGTTCGTCCTGATCACCGCGACGTTCTTCATGATCCAGGCCATTCCGGGGAATCCGGCGGCGGATACCCTCGGCCAGCAGGCCACCAAGCAGCTGATCGCACTGCGCAGCGCGCAGCTCGGCCTGAACAAGCCCCTGGTGACCCAGTACTGGGATTACCTGACCGGCGTGGTCCGCGGCCATCTCGGCTCGTCGCTCATTTCCTCCGAACCCGTCTCCACGATCCTGGCCTCCCGTACGCCGCCCACTCTGGCACTCGCGATCCCGGCGTTCCTGATCGTCATCCTGCTGTCCGTGCCGCTCGGGTTCTTCATGGCACTGCGCACGCAGAACGGCCGCGGCGAGGCGTCCAGGGTCGTGTTCGTGGCGGCCACCGGGCTCGGGAACTCGACGCCTGACTTCGTGTGGGCCACGCTGTTCAGTGTCCTGTTCGTGGTGGACCTCAAGCTGTTCCCCGTGGCCGGGGACTCGGGTTTCGCATCGCACGTCCTTCCGGTGGCCGCCCTGGTCATCGGGCCCACCGCGACGCTGGCGCGGATCGTGCGCGTGGAAGCGCTGAAGGTCCTGGACAGCGAGTACGTGCTGGCCGCCAGGGGACGCCGGCTGCCCAGCTGGCTGCTGTACTTCCGGCACGTCCTGCCGAATATGCTCACCGCCGCGCTGACGTTCACCGGCATGGTCTTCTCCGGACTGATCGCCGGAACGGTCCTGGTCGAGAACGTCTTCGCCTGGCCGGGCCTCGGCACCGAGGTCGTGCAGGCGGTGATCGACAAGGACTACCCGGTGATCCAGGGGATCCTCCTGGTCCTCGGCACCATCTGCTTGGTCACCCAGCTGCTCGTGGACATCTTGCTCGGCGTCCTCGATCCCCGGTCCCGGATCAGGGAGTCATGATGGCGGCAAAGCGGAACGCGCAGCAAAATTCGTGGCGGGCGCTGCTGGCCAGCCCGTCGGCGATCGTGGCCACGGTCCTGGTGGCCGGACTGGTCTTCCTCGCCATCTTTGCGAGCTTGCTGTGGGGCAAGGGCGCCTCGGTTTCCAACGTGGCGATAGCCAGTGAGGGGCCGAGCGCGGCGCACCTGCTCGGAACCGACCCGCTCGGCCGGGACATCCTGGACCGCGTACTCGTGGCGACCCGCTCGTCGCTGGTGCTGGCCGTCCTGGCGACCGCGGTCGGCGGGGCGGTCGGCGTCGGGCTCGGGATGCTGTCCGCCGTGGCCGGCCCGGTGCTGCGGCGCTTCCTGGCCAGCTTGATCAGCCTGCTGCTGTCGTTCCCGGCGCTGCTGCTCGCGATCTTCTTCGCCGTCATCTTCGGCGTGGGCTCGACGGCGAGCGTCATCGCGGTCGGCGCTGCATTCGCGCCCGGCTTCGCCCGGCTGACGCAGACGCTGGGAGCATCGATCGCCGACCGGGAGTTCATCCAGGCTGCCCGGCTGCTTGGCAAGAGCCGCTGGTACGTTGTCAGGCGGCATCTGCTGCCCAACGTGGCCGAGCCGATCGTGCTGTACGGAACCGTCCACGTCGGGCAGGCCATCCTGGTCCTCTCCGGGCTCAGCTTCCTGGGGCTCGGCGTACAACTCCCCGCATATAACTGGGGTAGCCTGCTGGAGCAGGGCCTGGCGCAGATGTTCCAGTCGCCGGCCGGCGTCATAGCCCCCGCGGTGGCCATTGCGGTGGCCGGCATTGCCTGCAACCTCGCCGGCGAGATGTGGGCGGAGGTCATCGGCCGGCCGGCCCGGTCGAGCCGGGCGGCGCCTGCTGGCGGCCTGCGAGGTCCTTCCGGCCCTTCCGGCAAGCTCAGCCCGGCCACGTCAGGCGAGGCGGGCGGCCCGCAGACACAGCTCGGATCCGGGGAATGGCTGTTGCGGGTGGAGGGTCTGCGCGTCCGTTTCCCAGCTTCCGGCGCCGAGATCACGCCGGTCCGCGAGGTGTCCTTCGCGATCAGGCCCGGGGAGCGGATCGGCATCGTCGGCGAGTCCGGCTCAGGCAAGAGCCTGACCGCCCTGGCCATTGCCGGCCTTATCCGGGAACCAGGGCACGTCGAGGCGCAGCGGCTCGAGTTCCTCGGCGTTGACTTGCTGCGCCCGTCGCGTGACCGGTCCAAGGTCCTCGGCCGTAACCTCGGGCTGATCTTCCAGGACCCCGGCGGCACGCTTAATCCCGCCGTCCGGATCGGCACGCACCTCCGCGAGCCCGCGCAGGTCCACCTGGGCATGTCGCGGCCGGCCGCGAGGGCGCGGGCACTCGCTGCCCTGGAGATGGTGCTGATCCCCGAGCCGCTGCGGCGGTACAAGCAGCATCAGCATGAGCTGTCGGGCGGGATGCGGCAGCGCGTCTCGATTGCCATGGGCCTGGCCGGAGAGCCCCGGTTGTTGCTGGCCGACGAGCCGACAACCGCCCTCGACGTGCTCGTACAGCGCGACATTCTCGGCCTGCTCGTGCGGCTGAGCGCCGAGCAGAGCACGGGGATGATCCTCATCTCCCATGACCTCGCGGTCATCGCCGAGACGTGCGACCGGACAGTCGTGATGTACGCGGGGTTCGTCATCGAGGACGCGCACACAACTGCGCTGGTCAGCGCGCCCGCCCACCCGTACACGGCCGCGCTGCTGGCCGCGACGCCGGACATCGCGCGCGGGCCCGGCCAGAGCCTGCCGACCATCGACGGGCGGGTGCCAGGACCGGAGGAAAACCTGCCGGGCTGCTACTTCGCGAGCCGCTGCCCGCTTGCGACGTCCCGCTGCCGCGAAGAGCGGCCGCCGCTGCTGGGCCTGGATGCCACGAGGGCGGTGGCCTGCTGGTACCCGCTCGTGGACAACGGCCAGGCCCGGTCACTAACCGGGGCGAGCCAGGCATATCGCGGTACCGAAAGGGCCGAGGAGACGGAATGAGAGACCTGCACGTCGCGGGACTCACGGTCCGCTATGGCGATTTCGTCGCGGTCGACAACGTTAGCTTCGACGTGCCGGGCGGGTCAGTACTCGGCCTGGCGGGACAGTCGGGATCGGGCAAGAGCACGGTGGCACGGGCCGTCGCCGGCCTGACCCGGTCGCGTGGCACCGTGCTCCTGGGGGGTACCGACCTCCGCCGGGCCCAGCGCCACGGCGGCGCGAAGGGCCGCCGCATGGTGCAGATGATCTTCCAGGATCCGACGAGCTCCCTGGACCCTAGGTTCACCGTTCGGGAGTGCATCGTGGAGGCGCTGCCGGGCCAGAGCCGCGGCGACCGGAGGAAGCGAGACGAGCGCGTCGCGGAGCTACTGTCGGTCGTGGCGCTGGACCCGGCCATCAGCGGCCTGCATCCCCGCATGCTGTCTGGCGGCCAGCGCCAGCGGGTGGCGATAGCCCGGGCGCTCGCGGCCGAGCCCGAGGTCCTGATCGCTGACGAGGTGACCGCCTCGCTCGACGTATCGGTCCAGGCGGTCGTGCTGAACCTGCTCAAGCAGATCCAGCGCGACATGAACCTGACCATGCTGTTCATCACGCACAACCTCGCCGTAGTCCGCTACATCTGCGACGACCTCGCGATCCTCAACCACGGGAAGGTCGTCGAGCACGGCCCGGCTGGGCAGGTGCTCGACCGGCCGCACGACCCGTACACCACGGCGCTCGTCGGTGCCGTGCTGCGGCCCGGGTCTCGGCTGGCGAAGACCGGCTCCGCGCCGTCGGGCGATGCTCCGCGGCCTGACCTGCCGTCGGCGGGTCGCGGCGCCCGCACGCAGGCTGGAGGCGCCGTTACCGCAGGAGGCCCTGCGCCGGCGGACCGGGCCGCCGCTCCGGGCTCCAGCGAAAGGGGCACGGGTGGTCACCTTCAGCGGTAACGAGCTGATCTTCCGGCGGGAACGGCTCTGCGAGCTGGGCACCGCCCAGTTCGGCGCTGACGCGCTCGGCCCTGGCCAGCTGCTGGTGCAGACGTGCTACTCGCTCGTGAGCCAGGGCACAGAAGCGGCGAACTTCACTGGTCTTGACCCTGGAACACGGCAGCCAGGCAGCTGGAACTGTTATCCGCACCGGCCTGGATACGCCGCGATCGGAACCGTGGCCGCCGCAGGCTCCAACGCCGACGGCGCGCCTGAGTTCGCGGTCGGCGACCTGGTCTTCGCGATCACGAAACATGCCAGCTATGGCCTGGCCGATTCCGGCGCCCGCCCGGTGGTCAAACTCAGCACGGATGACGACCTTCGGACGCTCATCCTGTGCCGGATGGCGGCCATCGCGATGACCGGCGTCCGCAAGTCAGGCTCGGCTGACCTCGGCGGACGCGCCATCGTCGTCGGGCTCGGCCTGGTCGGCTTTTTCGCCGCGCAGCTCCTGCGTCTGTCCGGCATGGACGTACTCGGAGTCGATGCGGCCGATGTGCGCCGTACGGCGGCGGCCGCCGCGGGCCTGCGCGTCACACCGGCGCAGGGCATCGGCGAAGCGCGGCCGCTCGGGGTCAGGCGGGCGGAGGGACCTGACCTTGTGATCGAGGCCAGCGGGTCCCCGGCTGGCCTGCGGCTCGCGCTCGAGCTCGTCAGGGACGGCGGCGAGGTCGTGCTGCTCGGCACGCCGCGCGGAGGCTCCACGTCCGACCCGACGGAGCTGATGGCGGCGATCCACTACCGCGGCCTGCGCCTCGTCGGCGCCCTCGAGTGGCTGCTGCCCTTGCGCAGCGGCGCCTGGGCGGCTCGGTGGTCGCTCTACGACAGTTACCACACCGTGATCGGGTTGTTCCGCAGCGGCGCCCTGCGGCTGGGCGGCTGGCAGGTGCGCACGGCGCGGCCGGCCGACGCGCAGGCCGTCTACAGCGAGCTAGCGGACGGGCCGTCGCGCGCTCACGCGGTGGTCTTCGACTGGGCGCACTGTGACCGCATATGACACAAATGACGGAAGGGAACGCGCTCATGAGACCATCCCAGCGGAACGTGCTGTATGTCGGCGGCACCGGGACGATCAGCTGGTCTTGCGTGCAGGCCTCGGTGCAGCGTGGCGACACGGTCACGGTGCTGAACCGGGGCACAGGCGCCAGCCCGCGCCCGCTGCCCGGCAGCCTGCAGGTGCTGCACGCCGATATCCATGACGTCGCGACGGCCTCGCGCGCCCTCGGCGACCGCCAGTTCGACGCGGTCGTCAACTTCACCTCGTTCACGGCCCAGCACGCCGAGGAGTGCATCAAGATCTTCTCAGGCCGGACCGCGCAGTACGTGCACATCAGCACGGCGGCGCTGTACCGCAAGCCGCCGCGCCTGCTGCCCTACCGCGAATCCACGGTGCGGCACAACCCGCAGTCCAGTTACGCCACGGAGAAGCTGCACGCCGAGGATGTGCTCCTGGCTGCGTTTGCCGCCGACGGCTTCCCGGTGACCATTGTCAGGCCGTCACACACCTATGACGACGCCAAGCCGCCGCTGCCTGGTGACTGGACGATCGTTGACCGGATGGCCAGGGGCGCCGAGATCGTCGTTCCAGGAGACGGCACATCGCTGTGGACGGTCACACATGCCGAGGACTTCGCGGTCGGCCTCACCGGACTGCTCGGTAACTCTGGCGCCATCGGCGAGGCGTTCCACATCACCTCTGACTTCGTCTACTCCTGGAACGAGATCTACGAGATCATCGCGGCCGCGCTCGGCGCCCGCGCCCGGCTCGTGCATGTGCCGACCGACCTGCTGCGGCTAGCGGCGCCCGACTGGCGGTGGACAGAACTCATCGCCGGCGACCTGCAGTACAGCGTGATCCTGGACAACAGCAAGATCTCCGGTTACGTCCCGGAATTCGCCCCGCGCATAACCTTCGACGAAGGCGCACGCCGGTTCGCCGCATGGCGGTCAGGCCACCGCGACGTCACGAAGGCGGATCCGGCTGTGGACTCGGTGCAAGACCGCCTCGTCAGCGGCTACTACGACGCCGAGAAGGTCTTTTCCGCGCTCGCGCCGTCATGACCGGCGCCACCGCGCGTTCCGCGCGAGGACCGCCGGCCACCGTGACGATCACATCGGGGTCGCTGGGTCCGGCCCCGTCGGCGGCTTGGGGTTACCTGGCCGCGGTGCCGAGTGAGCACCGACCTGTCTGAGTCAGCTTGCAGGGAACGCGAAGAAGGGCAGTCAGGAATGGACAAGGCGGCCAACGGCTACCTGACCACACGGGGAAACAAGTTCGTCGCGCCCGACGGCAGCACGATCCGGCTGCGCGGGGTCTGCCTCGGTGGGTGGATGAACATGGAGAACTTCATCACCGGCTTCGCCTCAACTGAGCAGGTCATGCGATCGGCGCTGGGCAAAGTACTCGGCGAGGAACTGGCGGCGCGGTTTTTCAGCCGCTTCCTGTCCTCTTTCTTCACCGAGGACGACGCGAAGCTGCTGGCCGACACCTCGCTGAACCTCGTGCGGATCCCGGTGAACTACCGCCACTTCGAGGACGACAGCCAGCCCTTCCAGCTGAAGGCCGATGGTTTCCGCGAGCTTGACCGGGTCATCGAGGCATGCGCCCGGCAAGGCGTGTACTCGGTCATTGACTTGCACGCGGTGCCCGGCGGGCACAACCAGCGTTGGCATTCCGACAACCCCACGCACCGCGCGATGTTCTGGGAACACCCGCATTTTCAGGACCGCGCGGTACACCTGTGGGAGAGCCTCGCCGATCGCTACCGGGACTGGACCTGGGTGGCTGGCTACAACCTGCTCAACGAGCCGGCCGACGAGAGCCGCACGGGCGTGGCTGCTTTCTACTCCCGCCTGGTAGCGGCGGTGCGCGCTGTCGACCCGCACCACATCCTGTTCCTCGACGGCAACACCTACTCCACGGAGTTCGACTGCTTTGAAGACGGGTGGGACAACGCGGTCTATGTCTGCCACGACTATGCGCTACCGGGTCTCGGCGCGGGCGGCCCATATCCCGGCGAGACACGCGGTGCCTGGTTCGACCGGTCGGTATTGGAGGAGAAATTCCTGCAGCGCAGCGCCCACATCCGGGACATGGGCATGCCCGTCTGGGTGGGCGAGTTCGGGCCGATCTACACCGGGAACCCGTCGGTAGACGAGCGGCGTTCGCGCGTGCTGGACGATCAGCTGAGCATCTACCGGGACCACGACGCTAGCTGGGCCATCTGGACCTACAAGGATCTCGGCATGCAGGGCCTGGCGGTCGTGCCGCCCACATCGCCGTACGGCAGCCTGGTGCGCGCCTTCGTGGAGAAGAAGATCCGCCTCGGGGCGGACAACTGGGGTAGCACTGGCGATGAGGTACCAGAGGTTACGCGCCCTGTGCAGGACCTGATCGCCAAACAGTTCCCGCAATTCGACCCCTACCCCTGGGGCCGGTGGGACTGGGTACGGACACTGCTGCAGAACATCCTGATCGCCGAGCCCCTGGCGCAGGAATACGCCGAACTGTTCCGCGGCCTCGACAAGGCCGGCATCGACGCGCTGACCCAGTCCTTCACGCTCGCGGAATGCACGGTCAGGGAGCCGCTGCGGTCACAGCTCGCCCGTGGGTAACGACCCGATCAGGATGAAGGCCGCCGTACTGCGCGCTCCCGGCGAGGGCGCGGCCGTGACCGGAGCCGACGCGGTGCTGAACCTGGTCCGTGGCGGGACGGGCGCACCCGTGCGCGCCGTGATCCTTCCCGGCGTCGTAACAGCTGATCGGAGGTAACCGGCCATGAGCGGCACATTCCGCTGGGGCATCATGGGCACCGGCAACATTGCCTCGAAATTCGCCAGCGACGTGCGCCTGTCCCCGGCATGTGAGGTGGCCGCCGTCGGATCGCGCACGCCTGCTAAAGCGCAACGGTTCGCTGAGCAGTTCGGGACTCGCCGGGCCTTCGGCAGCTACCGCGAGCTCGCGGATTGTGACGAGATCGATGCGGTGTACGTGGCAGTGCCCAATCCGGTGCATCGTCCCGCGGCCCTGCTCGCGATCGGGGCGGGCAAGGCCGTCCTGGTTGAGAAGCCCTTCACCGTCGACCTAGAGGAGGCGCAAGCGCTTGTCGCCGCGGCACGTGACCAGCGTGTATTCCTGATGGAAGGCATGTGGACGCGGTGCCTGCCGCACATGCGCCGCATCCGGGAGATCCTGGCCGAGGGCACGCTCGGCGAAATCCGGCTGGTGACAGCCGAGCACGGTGTCTGGTTCCGCAAGGACGCCACCCACCGGATGTACAGTCCTGAGCTGGCCGGCGGCGCGCTGCTGGACCTCGGCGTGTACGTGCTGTCACTGGCCTCCATGGTGCTTGGCCCGCCGCAGCAGGTGACCGCCCGCAGTTCCTTCGCGTTCACCGGCGTGGACGCGCAGACCGAAATCATCCTCGGCTACGCGGGCGGCGCGCAGGCGGTGCTGGCGACCTCGATGGAAGCGCAGATGGGCAACCGCGCCGCGATAGCCGGGACACAGGCCCGGCTGGAAATCGACGGAACCTGGTACCGGCCGACGAGCTTCACCATGACGAGGCGCACGGGCCAGGCCGAGCGGTT
>Ga0335075_10013080_pt1 | contig 12505 bp, 13 predicted proteins | sample Lox_Sample_24_FD_206723 | JGI IMG/M metagenome (GOLD analysis project Ga0335075, IMG submission 206723) | Soil microbial communities from Loxahatchee National Wildlife Refuge, Florida, United States - Lox_Sample_2.4 | ecosystem: Environmental > Terrestrial > Soil > Wetlands | place: USA... | reverse complement strand
AATGCTGTTCGACCTAGCAATGGCAGCAGCACCAGTCACAGCTTTCCCAGGCCATCAGCATCAATATCGCCTTCCCGAAGACCATCAGTTTCACGTGCAGGCGAAGATGGTTGGCAGACTGTTGCGAGGCGCAGGTGAAGCTGTGAAAGGGATCTCCTCCACGTTGGCAGGCGTGGCAGCACGCAGTTTGCCTCTCCAGAAGGCGTAAATTGAAGGTGTATGTACGGTAAACCTGGTCCGGAGAAAAGTACAGCGCACTTGACGGTGCGGTATCTTCAGTTGTTTCTCCCTATCTCAGCCCTCTCTGCTACCAACCCTACAGGAGGCCACAAGATGGAATTATTTGCATGGGCAGGCACAGCAGTCACTCTAGACGGGGCAAAGCATGGCTTCAACTAGACTTTCGACCTCGACAGAAAAATAGCGCAATGCCAAGATGTTAACATGAGGTTAGAGTAGGGAAGACGCGTAATGCGCCGAATTACGAGCAGCAAGATTTTCAACGGATGCATGTAATCAAAGCGGGGAAACTAGACAGTTTTTTTTGTTTGTCTCAAACCAGTGGCGTTCGGCAGATCAGGGTCTAACTGTTCATAGCAAGGGAGACCCACGCCGGACAATTTTTAGAAGAGGCGTTACACCACCTGTCAGGATCCCGTTCTCGTAGTCTACCAATCGGCATCCACCTTTCCACCCCTCCTAGTCGCATTCCCTCCGCTAACGCGAAACATCCCACTCCGCACATTTCCTTGGTCTCGGACGGCGCAGCCTTTTTGCCTCCTGCCTTGACCTACCTGGAAGCTATCTTTCGTTGCTCTTCTTTATCCTCAAGTCTTTTACTTCATTTGTGACGCGGAGCATCTACGACTCTCGTTTGATTGATACTTCCTTCTTTGCCGATTAAATTCACCTGGCCATCTGCGCCACTAATAACCCCGCCTACGGCCCGGCCGTTTTCGTTGGCCCCCCTTCGTTACACCACACCACCCACATGCACGCGCACAACCACCGTACCACGAATTAACAACTGTCCTGCTTTACACCCTCTTTGCCTGCAGGTTTTGTTGACATGTCTCACATCATCACCTCTGGGCTTTTGCTGGCCTTGGTGGCGCCTGGAATATTTGCCCAAAGTCCTGTTCAGTGCGGCAATGGCCAACTGTGCCCTTCAGACGTGCCATGTTGTTCCCGTAGGGCTTTGTCACCCAATTGATACCGAGAAAAATGGCTAAGTTATCATATAGAATACGGCCAATGTGGCGTTGGTGCATACTGCCTCGGTGGTTGCGACCCTCTAAACTCTAACACCCTCGACTCGTGTGTACCCGAGCCAGTATGCCAAAGCCAAACTTTCCAATTCAACAATCTCAATGGGATTGTACCAAACACAGAGTACCTAGGCGATGCAACCAAGGCAGACTGGGTTTCCAGCGGCACACCTCTTTCATACCAGAATACAGTTCTCCTTACCATGGCCGAAGGCACCGTTGGTACACTCCTGGCGAGCACACACTACGTCTGGTATGGAAGAACGACAGCAAAGTTCACGACAAGCGCCGGAGCAGGCGTTGTCACAGCCTTTATTCTTCTCTCGGACGTAAAGGACGAGATTGATTTCGAGTTCGTCGGAACGGAGTTGTCAACTGCTCAAACCAATTTCTATTCTCAAGGCATCACAAATTGTGAGTTGAATCGAAGTACTCTCTGTGCACAAATACTAAATCAATGCAATGCAGATAATAACGGAATGGATGCAAACCTTCCGGACAATGTCCACGTAACTGAGCATACCTACGAGATTGACTGGAAACCCGATACAATCACATGGTCCATCAATGGCAATGTGGTTCGGACGTTGAATAGGGCAGACACTTGGAATGACACTTCGAATATGTACAACTACCCTCAGACGCCTGCCCGCGTACAGTTGTCCCTGTGGCCTGGAGGGTTGCCCACGAACGGCAATGGCACGATCGAGTGGGCCGGTGGGCTCGTGGATTGGAACAGCCCGTATATGGCGACGGCAGGAAACACCAAATATTACTATGCAGCATTCTCCGAGGTCGACATCGAATGCTACAGCCCTCCCGATGGCGCAAACATCCAGGGCTCCAAGTCTTACATCTACACCGACCCTGCCGGTACTAACAACACTGTGGAAATCACCAACGACAATACCGTGCTGAAGTCGCTGCTTGGCACTGGCACAAACATGTCTGCCAACTACCCGTCCGCAGCCTCAAGTGCGTCCGGGTCAACACAGACGAGCAATCTTGCAACGATTCCGGGCCTGAGCGGTGCAGGTCCAGGAACTAACGGACAACGTGGCGACACCACAACTTCCACAGGATCAGGCACGTCAGCGACGGGCTCTGGATCAGCTGCAACTGGAGGCTTCGTTCAGGGCACTCCCTCAGGCTTGAGTGGAGCGCCACCGAGGCAGGAGACTGTGTTGCAGGGATCGTTCTTTGCCGTTCTGGTGGCCATTGTTGCGCTAATCGTTTTATAAACTTGACCATCGACTTCCGCTCCATTCCTTTTGCATTGCGATTGGGTAGGGCGTTTGTATGTATCCAATGAAGACTCCGTTTAATGATTGATAAAGATTTTTACCTTTTTGATACCACGGTCTTGGTCGAACATTGATTGTGACAGAGTCTTGGCAAAGACAAGAGAAGTAAAATCTGCTCGGAGCTCACTTTCACTCTCACTTACACTGTGCCGCTTTAACACCCCCAACTCGCGAGCAGGGTCAGCGACGATGAACGACGGTGAGCGACGGGTGAGTGAAGGGTGAGCGCCTCGTGGCTCGCGTGCACGCTCACCCTCGATCGATGGTCCCAAAATGGACTCCCTTTACTTTGGGCTCCCTCCTGCGTAACCGTCTCGCCCTGGTGGATCCGGCAGATGGATACTGAAGGGTGTGGAAACCCGTTCCGCCATGCTCGCAGTTTGATCACTACACGTGCCTTCCCGTTTCTTCTCCCTCCTTCCTCTTCCAACAGCCGCCTTCTCTACCATCATGGCAAAACGAAAAGCCACAGCTGAGGAGCTATTCGCTCGATCCGAATCCAACGGTTACAAGAAAGGGGCCCACCGAGAGGAAGATGGCACTCGAGAGAATAAGAAGCACAAGATAAGACTAAGATCTCCGACCACCTACGCTCACAGTCACCTTCCTGCTCGTCCATTCAAGAGACTCAAGGCTGCAACGGCGAAGCCACCGTTAGTCTCCCTAATGGTAAACCTTCTACCCCAACTCCGTCCACGGCGCCGTGTCCAACAGCGTTCATAAACCACGACCCGGATCGGCTTCATAAGTTAAACCCGGCGAACGCCGCGTTCGGTTACAGATCAAGCTGCCACAACCCCGAAGATAACACTGCGACTGACACATCCGAAACGCGGTGCACGAGCTACAAGAGGCGAGCTTGACAATGCGATACCCTAGGCCTGTGGCTCAATGTTCTTATATGCGTGATCATTTCCTCAGGGACATTAAGCTCTAGCGCTCTATGGCTGACTGCTTATACTCTAGTAGACAAGCTCAGCGATCTGCTGGTCCACTTTCCGAACCGGTACTTGAGCAGTACCTAAATCTCGTTATAACTGCAAGCTTGGCCTTCTCTTCAGTGTGTTTCCTTTTACTTCCAAGTCAGTCTGGTGTTGAACCATCCATGAACATGCACTTGGCTGAACTAAAAACGCAGTCAGGTTTGCTCCCACATTCTCTTTTCCTGTAGAAGTTCATTCTGTCATCAATGCCACAGCGAAATGTACGCAAACCGACTACTGTCTAGGGTATTAGCATTGCTCTCAAGTTAGAATCTACAGCCAGTCTAGAAGGACAGGACTTGTCTGAAGGGAGCAGACCAGTCGGAGGGAAAGGACTAGTTTGAAGGAAGCGGACCAGTCGGACTAGTCTGCGGAAAAAGGACCAGTCACCGAGGAGCGGACCGGTCTGAAGACAGTTGCCTGAGCGGAGAGGGAATTTCTGAAAGGACGAGTCTTCTCTTAGAACATGCCCCATAAAGACCGATAACTCGCTCCAACTTTTCGTTACAAAAGATCTCTCCCAAAATATCTCTTCGTGTTGGTTATTCGTTCCCTCTGCGTTCATAATGAGCCTTAATAAGCTTCCCAACAGCATTATGGCCATATGTTGAAGCCAGCTCCAGTGCTCTTCTGTACTGTGCATTCCCAGGTCCACTAAGTTCAGCGCCAGCATTGAGGAGTAACTGCACCATGTCTATGCGCCCGTGCTCCGCAGCTCCTTCTAAAGCCGTTCTTCCCTCTGTATTAGCTGCTGGGGCATTAACATCTGCACCTGCATCTAGAAGTATTATAGCAATCCCAACATAACCTTTGATTGCAGATACTTGAAGTGCGGTCACCCCACCCGTGGAGGCTGGTAGAGTATTGACATCTGCACTAGCAGCTAGAAGAATTTGAACTAGCTCAATGTTGCCTTTCTCAGCTGCCGCTTGAAGGGCAGTTCTTCCATAAGAATAGCCTGCTCGGGCGTTGACATCTGCACCGGCACCTAGCAGGAGTTGGACCATCTCAATATTGCCTTTCTCAGCTGCCGCTTGAAGGGCAGTTCTTCCATAAGAACCAGCTGCTGGGGCGTTGACATCTGCACCGGCACCTATCAGGAGTTGGACCATCTCAATATTGCCTTTCTCTGCTGTTGCTCGAAGAGCGGTTCTTCCATAAGAACTACCTGCTCGGGCGTTGACATCTGCACCGGCACCTAGCAGGAGTTGGACCATCTCAATATTGCCTTTCTCTGCTGTTGCTTGAAGAGCGGTTCTTCCATAAGAACCAGCTGCTGGGGCGTTGACATCTGCACCGGCACCTATCAGGAGTCGGACCATCTCAATATTTCCTTTCTCTGCTGTTGCTTGAAGAGCAGTTCTTCCATACTTACCGGCTGCTGGGGCGTTGACATCTGCACCGGCATCTAGTAGTAGGTGGATCATCTCAATACTGCCTTTCTTAGCTGCCACTTGAAGGACGGGTCTTCCATAAGGACCAGTCGCTGAAGCGTTGACATTTGCACCGGCATCTAGCAGCAGGTTAACCATCTCGATACTGCCTTCCTCAGCTGCTGCTTGAAGAGCGGTTCTCCCTTCTTCATTGGCTGGTGGTGCGTTGGCATCTGCACCGGCATCTAGCAGCAGGTTAACCATCTCGATATTGCCTTGCTCAGCTGCTGCTTGAAGAGCAGTTCTTCCGAAAGAACCAGCTGGTGGGGCATTGACATCTGCACCAACATCTAGTAGCAGGTTAACCATCTCGATGTTGCCTCCCTCAGCTGCTGCTTGAAGAGCGGTTCTCCCTTCTACATTGGCTGGTGGTGCGTTAACATCTGCACCAACATCTAGTAGCAGGTTAACCATCTCGATGTTGCCTCCCACAGCTGCTGCTTGAAGAGCGGTTTTCCCATATTCATCAGCTGGTGGGGCATTGACATCTGCACCAACATCTAGGAGCAGGTCGACCATCTCGATATCGCCTTCCTCAGCTGCTGCTTGAAGAGCGGTTTTCCCAGAATTATCAGCTGGGGCGTTAACATCTGCACCGGCGTCTAGGAGCAGTTGAGCTAGTTCGATGCTGCCTTCCTCAGCTGCTGCTTGAAGAGCAGTTTTCCCAAAACTGTCAGGTGGTGGGGCGTTAACATCTGCACCGGCATCCAAAAGCAGTTGAACTAGTTCAATATTGCCTTTCGATGCTGCTGCAGCAAGTGCCGTTACCCCAATGATGCAGGCTGGTAGAGCATTAACATCTGCACCGGCACCTAGCAGCAGTTGAACCACCTCAATATTGCCTTCCTCAGCTGCTGCTTGAAGAGCGGTTCTCCCTTTTTCATCGGCTGGTGGTGCGTTAACATCTGCGTTGGCAGCTAGAAGAACTCGAACCAGCTCGATGTTGCCTCTCCTAGCAGCCACTTGGAGGACGGATTCGCCGAATACTTCATCACCATCATCTTCAGCTGCTTGGGCATTGACATCTGCATCGGCATCCAGAAGAACCCGAACCAGCTCAGTGTTGCCTCTCCGAGCGAGATAATGAAGAGGTGTTTGGTCTCCGAAAGAATTCCATAAATTTGGGTCTATACCAGCCTCGAGAACCTCCTTGATGATCGCAGTATTTTCAGCTTTTACAGAAGCCATGAGAAGCTTTTCCGCAAACGCTTCGACTGCTGATGCCTTTACAGAGAGCAGAGTCTTAAGGAGTTGGCGGTCTCTCTGATGCTCAAGATATTTGACCATCTCACTGAAGGTTTCAGCCTTTAGCATGTTGTTCGATATCAAATACACGGCCAGACTGAGATATTGGGCGTTTCCATCCAGCTTGACGAGTCCAGGCAATTTCTCAGCGCCTTCTAGAAGTTCTCCATCGGGTTGCTCCGGCAGTATGGCACGCAGACGAGAATGAATATTCCGGATAGTATTGGCATCCCCTGCTAGATTTTTACCGGTAGCCCAGGAAGCCAGAACTGAAATTATCTCTCCTGATGCACCGGCCGTTGAGATTGATGAGCTAAGGTTGTTCGGCCTTGACTGGACAGCAATATTTGCAGATGAGACAAGCAAATTGACGGCGGTGCCGGCCAGATCTGGAGACGGGCCAACTGGTTCATAATTAGTAGGCTAAATGTGTAATGGAGGGATGTAATGAGTTATACCTCCAGAATCAATGACAGTCTGGAATTGAAACCAAGGTAGATTGCTCAACAGATAACTGTTGTCCAAAATGGCAGGAGGTGTGCAGATATAGAATCCTTCCGGGGTTTTGGGACTTGGTGCTGCGAGAACTTTAAGCAATCCGTGTACCGTAACATTGAGGAAAATAGTACCTTGGCCATAACGCTCTTGTATCGTGGGGAAGTTATGCCGCGAAACCTCTTTGCGAAGCTTCTTCTGTGGGACTAACACACCATCAATGTACAAGTTGCTCTCCTTGCCATCTCTCTTTCGCTTTTCCACACGCCTCTGTACGTCTATCCATTTGCGAGCTGTTTGATTTTTGCAAAATCCCCATTTCTTGAACCGGTGCTCGTATTGCGCTTTGCTATCAACAAATTAACCTGTAAGTTACCTCCAGAGTCTGGGGCCGATGCATACCTGGCGCGGAAGTTGTATGTGTCATTCATGAACTTCTGGACATCTTTAAGCGTCTTGTCCTCTGTCAAAAAGTGGTGTTTCAGTATTTCCTTGTAATAGGCCCAGGGGTCTTCCATGACTTCTGTATTGATGCAATAGGCGATAGGTAAATATGTGGAGGTCCAAATACAACATGTAATTCCTCAAAGGATATCGACAACGCATATATGGTTTTAGGACGAGGCTGGAAAGCCCTCGCGCCGGCTGTACACTAGTTCGTGCTGGGAAGCTCATTAGCGCCACCATACCCTCCCAACTGATTGAAACCACATCCCTCTTGCATCCATAACGTAATGAGGCGAATTCAGGCACTACCTACAGTACAGGACTACCATATCATCCTTACACGTAATCCGTGCGAAGCGTGCCGCAGCCCAATAGACACTCACGTACTATGAGCTTAAGAGAGTGATCCTTCCTTCGCGGGCGACACCCTTCCTGCAGTAGTGGCCGCAGGTGGACTAGGGACCAAACTTATGGTTGGTTGGTCCAAAACCCGCTTGCTCCACTATCAGATCTAGCCGTGGTACACAGCCCGCAGCGACTGTGGGTCTTAACTTAGGCCAGATGCTTTTGATTCTAATTGGTCTTTCCCAGAACTGTGCTGCATAATCCAAATGGTAGATCTGTTGGTCGAAGCTGAGCATGCAGCGCGAAGAAATAACTTTGTAGTGCCCGGCAAGTTCAGGCTGGCGCAGCTGAATATTCCAGCTTCGGCTAAGTAGCTTATTGCGGTTGACGGTTGCACCATCTCTCTGCATGAGGTGCTGACTGGCTCAATCGCATGCAAGGTGGTTGGGTAAGTCCTTTCCATCGGAGTATCTGAGAGTAGCAAGGACGATACTGGCGATCGCAGGGAGAGCGAGTCGAACACCATGGTCTACGCAGCCTGATGGGACGCGCATAGCAGAGCGAAGCCACGGGATGGAGACATGCATGGTAAAGGAAACTGATTTCGGACAACGCGGCCCAAAACTAAGCTTCATCAGTTATTGGCTGATTCCAAAACCTGATTGCACTAGGGGAAACTGGTTGAAATTGGTCTTCGGACAACAGAGCCCTAGAACCGAGCTATACCAGTCATTGGACGATTCCAAAACCTGATTGCAGGGTGCCTTTCACATCCCCGCTCCCGCAAAGTAGCACCGAAGAAGACCGATCCCACCACCAGCGATATAAAGTATGACTGTTTTCCCAAGGTTATATCTATCTCCTTGGCCACGGGGAGTTCTATGAAGATGAGCTCCTAGAAAATCGCTTCCCCAAGACTTATCTCTCCTTACACCTATGCGCAAATCTTTTCACTTGCGCATAAATCGTTTACTGTCTTACAAATACCCCTCCACCTTTTGTTCATTCCTTCGTCTTGTCCATCTCCGGCCGCCTCTACTCATCGACGGCCTCTGCGATACCTGCTTTCGCATTCCTTGGTACTGGTGTTCTACCGCCTGAGCCACCATCATACTACTTTCGTGCTAGAAGCGGTTCGGTCACCGTAACAAGTCGAACGCTTCCACAGTCGACAGCCGCAGATTCCTGTGCGGCCTGGCTTCTTGACCAGCAATGAGTCGTCACCAGACCCGGCGCTCTCACACTACGGCTAATTTTCGCAAAATGTTGGATCACGTTATTTCTCTGGACGCACACTGCCCTGGATGCACACGCCCTGGATGCACACGCCCTGGACGCACACCGCCCTGGATGCACACCGGCCTAGATGCATACGGCCTAGATGCATACGCCCTGGATGCATACGCCCTGGATGCATACGCCCTGGATGCACACGCCCTGGATGCACACGCCCTTGGATGCTAGATGCGCACGCCCTGATGCATACCCTCGGAATACGAACAGCTACTGCATGCACTCAGCTCACCCCCACACATGCAATACGTACACCCCTCACCGCAAACTGCATGGCACGCCTGGCCCTCGAATGCCTCCGAACATATCATATCTATTACACACCAATTGATTCGAACTCGAGCAAACATTGAGTGGCCCGCCATTGTGATCTGGATCCACATGATCCTGGCATATTTGGTGATTGTTATCTCCGGGCACATCTGTCACTGTGCTGAAGTCGACTTTTGTCTTAGGCTGCAAATTTTGATTTTGGTTACGTGGCTGGCTTTTCATTGGGTTAGATACCGTTATCTGACAGCCTCGGGTCGTTCCCCCACTCATTTTCTGGCCCGTTCCTCAAACAGCAAACCTAGGACAGAGCAGCCGCGAGAGGAAGGCCTGGCTACGCTAAGCGTTTCTTCAATGTCTCGACCAATGACAATCTCGATATAGCTGGCTGAAGTATGGATGGTGTGGAGATGTAGGGCCAATCTTGGCCTACTTCGCCCTCAGCTAAACGCTGCAAAAGGGCAACTACAATTCGAACGCCACATCCTGGCCGCAGCAAATCATCTCACTGGCTTGCAATGTTGCGCAACCTCAGTTTCAATGTATACGTTAGTTGATGGCGGTATTTGGGTGATCCTGGGCAGCGGACGGTGAAGCGGTAGTACTTAATTGGGAGTCAAGACCGACATTCTCTATCACAAACTTTGGCTTTGCCAAATCACAGGAAACCGAAATATTTGAGGGTTTTGTATGCGTTGGATGCTTGTGTTGCGACTTTTTCAAGCCTCCAAATGGAGAGTCATCCCAACTTCCATGACGATGACCATTTTGGCGACTGCAACCAGCATCAAATAGGTTCGGTTTATGATGGATTGCATAGCGGCGGCGGAGCTGAAGGCTGGAGTTTTGAAAGTTTCGGCTACGAAGGAGACCTGGATGTCAGTCAGCCTGCCTCCGTATTTGAACCCGAGAATAGCAGCGCTCAGGCGAGTTCCATTACGGGTTTTACCAGTTCCCAATCGAGCTCTCATACCGCTTTCGGCTGTGCAAGAAATAACGATTCCAATTCAACCTGGGTTCTGCACGAAGCAACAGAGGCCCAAAATTGGCTGCCGACCTCCGATGCCATTGCAGTAGATACGAATTTTCGCCAAGAGAGCAATAATGTTGTTGGGATGGCTAATTCACCAGGGGCCGCAGTATTTGTGCCGCCCTATACAGAACCTGTGAAGCCTCCGGTTTATGCACTCCAGCAGAATTTCGAACCATTGCCAGACGGAGAGAAAGGAGAGGGCCTGACCTATATCAATTCACTGTATGTCCCACCAACTCCATTCCTGACAGCACTACCTGCATTGCTTACAGATACCGGGAACAGCAGTGAAATGCCCCTCCAGACCGCTCCCACGCGATTCCGATCCCTTACCAAACAAAATCTCCGAGCGTCAAAATCCTATTGCAACATTCACCCCTGTAACAATCAGAAGGCCTTTTCGCGAAAAGCCGATCTCGAACGCCACCTATCAACGCAGCACTTACAGCTCCACTCATCCAAGAAGAAATTGTCCCAATGTCCGTGGCCAGACTGTGAGCGCAAGGGCGCAAATGGGTTTCCCCGGAGAGATAAGATGTTACTACATCAGGATAGGGTACATGGGCGGAGGTTATAATGACGAGAAGGAGGGCAGTGTTCCTAATAGGCGCGACCAAGTCATGGCACTCTTCCTCTCGTGCCACCTTTACTCTCGTATCTTAGCCTAAGTATGAACTGCTCAAGTATAGTTGTAGTTCTAAACTCCTCTTCTTCTCTTCCAGTTGCAATCGTCATAGGGCTATTCTCCTTTCAAAACCTCGAAGATATATGCATCGTTCGAATACTCACCCCGAACGCATCGGGCATGACTATTCGCATACCTAATCCCAATTCAGGGTGAGGCTCACCCAAGGCTCACACAAGGTCGAAAGCCCGCGTTATTGGTGGAACAGCTACCCCCAAATACACAGAGGAAACAAGAGCGCAACTGAGAGGATATGGGACGTGGTGCAGATGAATTGCTTTCCCATAATTGGTGTGCGATTGAGAAGGATTAGCGCAAGTGTGCACCATCTGCGATGAGGACTTGACGTATCCAAACTATTGTTCAAACTGGCTTCTACAATGCTACAGGCTCAGGAGCAGATACATATGATCAAGCCAACATCTTTCCTCTGCCTTGTGCAAGAGGACAGTGTGCGCCTCCTCTGATCTATTCAGGTCCCGCTAAGATACAACACATAATCCTACCATTTTCGAGAACAAGGTCAATTGATGCTCAGCCGTTCACTTACTAGCCAAGTTCACCTGCCCTTCCATCCCACCGGCAACAATGCAGCGCCAACTCCATCAACACCCCTCTCCGTTGCTAGCAGATTATACGCCGCAGCAGCATTCCCCGTGTCCATTACGTCCACTCTAATCCCTAGCCCACTCAAAGCTTCCCTGGTTTCCTTACTCAACATCCATAACTTTGCCCCAGTCCCTAGAATGAGCAAATCCGGCTTGGGGTACAATATCGACAACAATCCCCATGCATTCTGTGGGAGGTTTATGATTCCTGTCTTGTTCAGCAGCTCTCCGATCCTATTCGTTGGCTTCCCAGTCATCCAGGGTCGCCAGGTGAATGCTTCACCCCCGAGGAGAAGCACGCCGCTACCGCCGGAGGTCTTGATGCCATTGTTGAGGCGGAAGCCGTCAGTAATGCAGGCATCGATTGAAGTTGCAGGTGACGGAGTGTTGCCGAGGATATTCAAAGCGCCGAAGTCGGTTTGCGTGTCTTCTTTGGAGGGTGGACCACGGTCGTGGGTGGGAGGAGGTTTAGCTTTTGAGGAAGCTGTGGAGAGGTAGGGTGAGGTTGAGAGCTTGCGGAGACATGGGCATGAGTGTCGTGTAATCCTTTGCGTTGAAGGATATTGGTAGACTGCGGAGCGCAGTGCTCGGAGGAGAAGTGGTGATGGCGAGCGCATAACTGCTGTAGTAGCCGAAACCACCAGGGTAATGAGCTGTTAAAGGACGTTGAGTAGATGTAAGTCGTAGATATGCGTGAGGCATTGGACCGTGTTCATCGTGACGAAATATCGAGCGGAATGGCCTTGGCGCTAGCTCAACGATCTGCACTCGATCCGGGGAGCGACTCCTTGACGCCAAACACACTCTTTGCTCTGCGATCACTGCTGCCTTGTGACCTTTGATGCCAATCTCTCACCATGGCAGGCAACGAACCCCTTTTTGCGCGCCCATCTTCTGACAACTCCTCGGAACGCAACATCGAAGAAGAGGATGCCCTTCTCACCGGCCAGCACATCGACCGCACCAAACCCCCCACGTCTCCACAGAAATGGCGGGAGATTGGCCTCTTTGCTTGGGCTATGATTGCCACGGTTGCAGTCATCATCCTTGCAGTTGTCTACCAGCACGAGTCATCTATCGGGCATAGCCAAAATAA
>Ga0335075_10013079_pt1 | contig 12506 bp, 10 predicted proteins | sample Lox_Sample_24_FD_206723 | JGI IMG/M metagenome (GOLD analysis project Ga0335075, IMG submission 206723) | Soil microbial communities from Loxahatchee National Wildlife Refuge, Florida, United States - Lox_Sample_2.4 | ecosystem: Environmental > Terrestrial > Soil > Wetlands | place: USA... | reverse complement strand
CGGGCCAGCGCGTCGCACACGAGATCGCGGCGGCGCTGGTAGATCGCGTTCATCGCGCGCACGTCGGCGTCGACGGCCGGGGAGAGCGCCTCGGCCCCGGCCAGCTGGATGGCCTCGAACAGCCCGGAGTCGACGTTGGACTTCAACCGCCAGTACTGGGCGATGGCCTCGGCGTTGCCGACGATGGCCGCGCATCGCCAGCCGGTCATGTTGTAGCCCTTGGACAGCGAGAAGACCTCGACGCCGACCTCCTTGGCTCCCGGGGTGGCCAGGAACGACGGCGCGACGTAGCCGTCGAACGTCGTCTCGCTGTAGGCGCTGTCGTGGACGACGAGAAACTCGTGCTCCTCGGCCAGGCCGACCACCGCCTCGAACAGCCCGTCGGGAAGGACGGCCCCGGTCGGGTTGTTGGGGTAGTTGATGAACATCAACCGGGCGCGCTCCAGCGCGTCGGCGGGGATGGCCGCCAGGTCGGGCGCGAACCCCAGCTCGGGCACCAGGCCCATGAGCACGGGCTCTCCGCCGGCCATCAGCGGGCCGCCCGTGTAGACGGGGTAGCCCGGGTCGGAGGCCAGCGCGACGTCGCCCGGATCCAGGAAGGCGAGGTTGAGGTTGAAGATGCACTCCTTGGCCCCGATGGCCGGCATGACCTCGGTCTCGGGATCCAGCACGACGCCGAAGCGGCGGTCGTAGAAGGCCGCCACGGCCTCCCGGAACTCGGCGCGGCCGCGGTTGGTGGGATAGGTGTGGGTGCTGGGGTCGGCGACGGCGCGCTGGGCGGCGGCCACGATGGGAGCGAAGGTGGGGGTGTCGGGATCGCCGATGCCGAGGCTGATGACGTCGACGCCGGCGGCCCGCTTGTCGGCGATCTTGCGCTCCAGCTGGGCGAACAGATACGGCGGGATTTGCTCCAGGCGCCTACTGGGTCTCATGCAGCTCCTTGACGAAGTCGTCGGCCAGCGTGCCGGAGAACACCGGCACCGCCCAGCCGCTCAGGGTAACGTGGAGGTCCTCGCCGACCTCGACGGTCAGCTCGCCCCCGTCGAGCACGACGGTCACCGGTGAGTCGCCCCCGGCCAGGACGTGGGCCACCGCCGCGCCGCTGGCGCCGGTCCCGCTCGAGGCCGTCTCCCCCACGCCCCGCTCGAAGATCCGCGCGCGGATGCGGTCGGGCGCCAGCGGGACGTACCAGGAGACGTTGGTGCGGTTGGGGAACCGCACGTGGCGCTCGATCTCGCCCCCGGCGGCCGCCAGGTCGAGCGCGGCGAGCTCGGCCTCGCCGGTCATGCGGATCGCGCACTGGGGGTTGCCGACCTGGACGTGCTGGAAGCGCCACTCACGTCCGCCCGCGGTCAGCGTGCCGAGCCCGTCGGCGCTGCCATCGGGGAAGTCGGGCGACCGCGTCCGGACCCGGCCGATGTCGACCGCGGCGGTCGTGGCAGAGGTGATCGTCGGCCGGATCTCCCCGGCGGCCGTCTGGATCGAGAACGTGTCGGCGTCGGTCCACCCGTGGCGGCGCAGGTAGAGGATGGCCTCGCGGCTGCCGTTGCCCGACATCTCGGCCTCGGACCCGTCGGGGTTGAAGATGCGCAGGCGCGCCACGAACCCCGGCTCGTCGGGCGGGGCGAGCAGGAGGACGCCGTCGGCGAAGACCCCGGTGTGCGGCGCGCACAGCGCCCGGACCCGGGCCGGGGTCAGCTCGAAGGGCAGCGCGTCGCGCTCGACGATCAGGTAGTCGTTCCCGAGCGCATGCCATTTCTCGAAGTTCACGCGGCGCCAGTCTATGTGTACTGTCGCCCGGGCCATGGTTAGGGCCGTCCGGGGCATCTTCACCTCGCCGCGGGGTCCGCTCGTGGCGCTCGCCATCATCTCCGTGCTCTCGCTCGGGGCGCGCAGCCTGTTCCTCGACGAGCCCTGCCAGTCCCCGTGCACGACGGCCGGGGACCACACGCTCATCTTCGACGAGGCCTACTACGTCAACGCGGCGCGGGTCCTCGCCGGGATCCGGCCCCCGGCCGGGGCGCACTACTCCGACGCCCCGCTGGGCACCGACCCCAACGCCGAGCATCCGGCGGGCGTCAAGCTGGTCATGGCGGCGGCGATCGAGCTGTTCGGCGACGGACCGTTCGCCTGGCGGATCGGCAGCCTGATCATGGGCTCGATCGCCATCCTCGGGATGTACGCGCTGGTGACGAGTGCCGGCGGGGACCCGTGGGAGGGCGTGCTGGCCAGCGGGCTGATGGCCTCCGACAACCTGCTGCTGGTCATGAGCCGCATCGGGACGCTCGATATCTGGGTGTGCGCAGCCATGGTCTGGGGGGTGGCCCTCTACTTACGCGGCCGGCCCGTCGCGGCCGGCATCGTCCTGGCCGTCGGCACCTGCTTCAAGGAGGTCGCGCCGTACGCGCTGTTCGCGCTGGCCCTGCTCGAGCTCGGCCGGCTGCTCGTGGCCCACCGCGACCGTGCCGCGCCCGAGGAATGGAGGGCCGGCCCGGCGCTCCAGCGATTCTCGGCCACCACGTTCACCACCGCGGGGGTGTTCGTCGGCCTGCTGGCGATCATGGACCAGATCGCCACGCCGTACGCCGACTCCCAGGCCAAGCTCATCACCGGCGGCCCGTTCGCCGAGATCGCCCACATCATCAGCTACGCCAAGGGCCTGACCAGCCCACACGGCCCGGTGGGCATCGAGTCCTATCCCTGGGACTGGCTGGTCGACCTCAAGCCGATCCTCTACCTGCGCATCAACCCGTCGCTGCCCGGCCACGGGCTGTACGCGATCCATCCCGTCGTCGCCTTCTACGGGATGATGAGCCCGCCGATCATGCTGCTGGCGCTGCCCGCGCTGTTCTTCGCCGCCTACCGGATCTGGTGGGGCCGGCGGCCGGCCGGGGAGCGCTCGTTCGCCGATCCGCAGCTGGCCATCCTGGGGCTCGCCTGGTTCCTCGGCACCTGGCTGCCCTTCGCCCTCCAGAGCCTCGTCGATCAGCGCACCAGCTACATCTACTACATGGTGATCGTCATGCCGGGCATCTACGTGGCCGTCACCTACCTGGTCGCGCTGGGCTGGCGACGGCGGATCCGCTGGCTGACGCGGCTGACGCTCGTGTGGGGTTTCGGCGTCCTGGTCGCGGTCGTCCTCATGTATCCGTTCGTGGCGCTGTTCTGAGGCCGTCGCCACCGAGCCACGCGGCCAGGACGTCGTCGGCCACCTGGTCGGCCGTCCGGTCGCCGCGATCGATGACGGTCACGCCGGCCAGTTTGCGCATCCAGGTCAGCTGGCGGCGCGCGTAGTTGCGCGTGCGGCGCTTCATCGCCTCGACGTCCCCGGCCAGCAGCTCGTCGAAGCCCAGCGCGCGGCGCGCCGTGGCCGAGGCTCCGGCCGCCTGAGCGCGGCGGACCTCCTCGGCCGCGCCGGCGGCCACCATCGCCTCGACGCGAGCGTCGATCTGGGCGTAGAGCCGATCGCGGTCCATGACCAGCCCGATGAGCAGCGTCGGCCGGCGCGTCTCCTCGGTCCACAGCTGGGACTCGCCCTCGGGCGGCTCGAGATCGCCGGTGTCCAGCAGCTCCAGGGCGCGCACGATCCGCTGGCGGTCGTTGGGTTCGATCTCGGCGGCGGCCCACGGGGCGCGCTGGGCCAGCACGGCATGCAGGGCGGCCGGGCCGCGTGCCTCGAGCTCGGCGATCCAGCGCTCGCGCACGCCCTCGGCCGGCGGCGGGCGCAGGCGCAGATCGGTCAGCGCCGCGCGCAGGTAGAGCCCGGTCCCCCCCACGACGATCGGCCGCTCGCCCCCGGCCAGCAGCTCGTCGATCTCGGCGTGGGCCAGCTCGGCGTACTGCCCCGCGCTGAACGTGGCGTCGACGGGCAGGAACGAGAGGAGGCGATGCGGCAGGGCCGCCCGCTGCGCGGCGGTGGCGGCCCCGGTCAGGATCTCGAGTCCCGCGTACACCTGCAGGGCGTCGGCCGAGACGGCCACCGGCCGCTCGCCGCGGGCGCGGAGGCGACGGGCCAGGGCGATGGCCACGTCGGTCTTGCCCACCCCGGTGGGTCCGAACAGGGCGATGACGGCGGGGCGGGACATGGTGCGCAGTATCGTGAAGGCGATGGGTGCGGTCGCGGGACGGTCTTAGATGAGGGTCGGAACCGGCATCTCCACCGACCCCGATCCGCTCGATGCCGCCACCGACGCCGCCCGGGCGGCCGGGGCGCGGCTGCGCGGCGCCGAGCCCGACGTGGCGATCGTGTTCGCCAGTGGGGCACATCTGATGGCGCCCGAGGTCACCCTGACCGCCGTGCAGGCCACGCTGTCGCCGGGGGCCCTCGTCGGGTGCGCAGCCGGCGGCGTGCTCGGCGCCGGGCGCGAGCACGAGGGCGGGACGGGCGTGGCCGTCTGGGCGGCCGCGCTGGACGAGGGCAGCGCCCGGCCCTTTCATGCCAGCGTGACCGGCGACGGGGAGACCGGCGTGCTCGAGGGGCTGCCCGAGCTCGGCTCCGATGCGGCGCTGATCCTGCTCACCGACCCGTACTCGTTCCCCACCGACGGGGTGCTCGACGGGCTGGCCCGAGAGGCGCCGGGCGTTCCGGTGCTCGGCGGCCTGTCCAGTGCGCGCTCGCCGCTCGGCGACGGAGCGCTGTTCGCCGGCGACACCGTGCACGCCGAGGGCGCCGTGGGGCTCTGCCTGAACGGCGTCGAGCTCATTCCCTGCGTCTCGCAGGGGGCCAGCCCCCTGGGGCCCGAGATGACGATCACCGCCGCCGAGGACAACGTCATCCGCGAGCTGGCCGGCCGCCCGGCCGTCCAGGCCATCGAGCACGCGATCGGGGAGCTGCCGCTGACCGACCGGGCGCTCATCGCCGGCGGGCTGCTGATCGGGATCGTCATCGACGGCGGCAAGCCCGAGTACGGCCAGGGCGACTTCCTCGTGCGCGGCGTTCTCGGGGCCGACCCCGACACCGGGGCGATGTCGGTCGGCGCGGCCGTCTCCCCGGGTCAGGTGGTGCGTATGCACGCCCGCGATGCCCGCTCGGCCGATCAGGACCTGCGCCGCGAGCTGCGCCTGCGCGCCACGGCGATCGGCGGCCACCGGCCGGCCGGAGCGCTCGTCTTCTCCTGCAACGGCCGGGGACGGTCGATGTTCGGCACCCGTGACCACGACGCGGGCATGGTCGAGTCCGAGCTGGGCGGGCCGCCCGCGGCCGGCTTCTTCGCCGCGGGAGAGATCGGCCCGGTCGGGGGTCGGAGCTTCCTGCACGGGTTCACCGCCACCGTGGCGGTGTTCCCGGGCTGAGATGGTCGCCTGAGGTCCCGGGGCCTACACTGCGCGGCCGTGTCCAGGCGTGAGCCCCTTGCCCTTGACGGCGCCACCGCCCTGGTGACCGGCGCGACCGGTGGGATCGGCCGTGCCATCGCCCGCGCGCTGGCCGGCCGGGGTGCGCGACTGATCGTGACCGGGCGCCGGGCGGATGCGCTCGAGCGCCTGGCCGGCGAGCTGGGGGCCCGGGCGGTCGTGGCGGATCTGGGCGACCGGGGCGCGGTCGCCGCCCTGGGGGCCGACGCGGTGGCGGCGGGCGTCGATGTCTTCGTGGCCAACGCGGCGCTGCCCGCCAACGCGCTCCTGACCGACCTGACGCCCGCCGATGTCGATCGGATGCTCGAGGTCAACCTGCGCGCTCCGATCGCGCTGGCCCGCGCCCTGGCACCGGCGATGGTCGACCGCGGGCGCGGTCACCTGGTCTTCATCTCCTCGCTGTCGGGCAAGGCGGCCAGCCCGGCCTCGTCGCTGTACTCGGCCACCAAGTTCGGCCTGCGCGGCTTCGCGCTGGGCTTGCGCGAGGACCTGCGCTCGGACGGCGTGGGCGTCTCGGTCGTGGCTCCCGGGTTCATCCGCGACGCGGGCATGTTCGCCAAGACCGGCCTCTCCCTGCCCCTCGGCGTCGGCACCCGCACCTCTGACCAGGTCGGCGCCGCCGTCGTCTCGGCCATCGAGCACGACCGCATCGAGGTCGAGGTGGCGCCGCTCAGCCTGCGAGCGGGGACGGCGGTCGCGTCGGTCGCGCCGGGTCTGGCCGCCTGGGGCGCCCGGGTGATGGGGTCGCACCGGATCGCCGCCGACATGGCCGAGCGCCAGCGCGACGTGCGCTGATCGGGGCCGAGCCGAGCCGCCCGTCCGGCCGCCCGGCGAGATCAGTGCTGGTTGTTGGAGACGGCCTCGTGCTCGCCGGTCACCGAGGCGAGCGCGACCATGATCTCGTCGGCCAGCTTGGACCCCTCGTCGGCGATCTCGGGCGTGGCCTGGACGCGCACGACGACGTCGTCGCCATCGACCTCCTCCAGCAGCACCGACGCGCCGTTGCGGGTGGCCACGCTGACATCCTGGTCGAGGATCGCCTGGACCTGGCTCGGCCGCACCCCGGAGGTGAGCCGCACCCGGACATCAATCGAGTCGGGCTCGGTGAGCGGCACGACGACGGCGGCCAGCACCTGGTTGTTGGGGATCATGATCTGGTCGGCGCCGCGGGTCAGCGTCGTGTAGAGCAGCCCGAGCGAGCTGACGATCCCCTCGTGGGCGCCGCCGATCGCGCCGGCCTGGAGGCGGACCCGCTCGCCCACGCGGAAGGGGCGGGCGCTCAGCAGCACCATCCCGGCGATCACGTTGCCCAGCGTCTGCTGAGCGGCGAGACCGAGGACCACGGCGGTGAAGGCACCGCCGACGGCGAGCGACTGCCACGTGACCCCGGCCACGCTCAGGGCGAGCACGACGGCGATGCCCATCGTCAGCAACCGCGTCAGGAAGCCGAACGTGCCGGCCGTGGCCGGATCCATCCGGCGCATGAACGTGGGTCCGACGAACCGGCCGATGGCGCGGGCCAGGCCCCATCCGAATGCGACGACCGCGATGACGAACAGGATGCGGATCGGCGTCGACAGGCCGCCCACGCCCCACTTGTGCAGCCGGGACACGTACGAGGTCGTGATGCGCTCGCACTTGGCGCCGTGGCAGTGCACCGCGAGCTGAGACGCGTCGAGCAGGTAATGAGCCCCGACATCGGCCGCGATCAGCAAGACGAAGAAGATGAGCGCGCGGATCTGCGCGGCCCGTGCCTGGCGCTCGTTGACCTCGATCGACAGCCCGACCCGCTCCCACGCGTCGCTGCGCGTCTCGAACATGCGGTCCAGATTGAGGTCTCTACGTGACCTGAATTGCCTCGGCATTGCTCCTGGTGATCGAAGGTGGCTTCTGTTTACCTACCGCTGCTTGCGGTCAACGGTTTCACCGGCGACGGATCGTCGAAGAGCGATGGCTGCGTCGGTGCACGCTGAACCACCGGCGGCCGCTCCGGCCGGTCGTACGGGTTCCGGCCGCGATCCGATGGCGCCAGGTCAGGCCCGTCGACCAACCCGGCCAGACGCCTTCGCTCCGCCTGGGGCATGTAGGCACCCTGACGGTAGAGGTGACGATAGCGCGGCACCAGGTCGGGACGATGCTCGCCCAACCACTCCATGAAGAGTCCGCGCACCTCTGCTCTCAAATGTAGTGCAATACCGCTGACATAAGCCGCGCCGGCCTCGCCCGCCATTTCCAGGATCTTTGCCACCTGCTCGGGCTGGTCGTTGATCCCGGGCATCAGAGGTGCGATGAGCACCCCCGTACGGATCCCCGCCCGGGTCAGCTCGGCCACCGCCTCCAACCGCGCCCGCGGGTTCGGCGTGTGCGGCTCGGTCGCCCGCCACGCCTTCTCATCGATGGTCGGAACCGAGAGCGCCGCGCCGAAGCCGGCGCGTGCCGCCAGCTCCCTGAACAACGCGAGATCCCGCAGCAGCAGCGGCGACTTGGTCAGCACCGACCCCGGATTCGCGGCGTCGATCATCGCCTGCCAGATCCCCGGCATCAGCTTGTAGCGACCCTCCACCCACTGATACGGATCCGTGTTCGTCCCCAGCGCGATGTGCTCCCGCTTCCACGACGTCCGGGCCAGCTCGGCCCGCAACCGCTCGGGCGCGTTGACCTTGACCACGATCTCGCGCTCGAAATCGCGCCCCGGATCGAGGTCCAGGTACTTGTGCGTGGGACGCGCGAAGCAGTTGTGGCTGACCACCCCGTTGGCAATGAAGTCGCCGGTGCCGGTCGTGATGTCGTAGAGCGGAAGCTCGCGGCCGAGCGGCTCGATCGCCACGACCCGCAGGTCGGCGAACGTCTTCACCGTCTGGCCGACGATGGACCGCTCTGGGTGCTGGGCGAACGAGCCCGTCCCGGCGAGATGGTCGCTGAGGGTCAGGTGCGGCCGGTCGCTGAGGGTCGGGCGCGGCCGGTCGCTGAGGGTCGGGCGCGGCCGGTCGCTGAGGGTCGGGCGCGGCCGATCCCGTCCCGCGCCGACGCTCTTGGCGACGTGCGTCCAGCCCCGGTCGCTGAGCAGCCGGTGATCGCCGCTGGCCACGAGCTCGGTCCCGTCGGCGAGCACGACCCGGTAGGCCGGCTTGACCGTGGTCCACTTGTCCTGGACCGTCGTGAGCGTGTATCGGCGATCGCCCGATGCCGCGACCTCCGTCCCGTAGATTCCCTCCCCCACCTCCAGCTCGGCGATGGCCTTGCGGCGGCCGTCCGCCAACAGAATCTGCGTGTCGCCGCCCACGCAGTAGAGGCACGCGTGAGTGCAGCCGCGGTACGGATTGATCGTCCAGCGGAACGGCATCTGCGAGGCCGCCGGCACGCGGTTGAGGATCGACTTGGCCCGGACCTCGTAGAACCGGGTCGGGACCGCGTCCGGCGCCTCGAAGTGGCGCACGACCGCCTCGTCCCGGTACCCGGGCAATCGGGCCCGCTCCTCGGTCTCCATGCTGAGGTTGCTCCATCGCATCGAACGTATGTTCGCACGCGGGGCGGACGAACGCGCACACGGCGGCCGCCGGACGCTCGCATGGCGCCCGACGGACTCCCCCGGGAGGAGGAGACGACGTTCACCGTCCCGGTGGAGGCGGGACGCCAGAGCCCGCCGTACGCTCACACCGTGCGCCGCCGTGCCGCCCATCCCGATCACCCGCTGACGATCATCCTCGGCTGGCCCGTGCCCTCATGGGTGCTGACCGCCGGTCCGGTGGTCTTCGTCTTTCTCTGCGGCGCGGCCGGGCTGGCCGCCGCCGAGAAGCTGCACGGGCCCGGGCGAGGGCTGCTGGCGCTCGGCCTGCTGGCCAACCTGATCGCCCTCTCCGCCCGCTACCGAGGACCGCTGGTCGTCCTCGCCATCACGGTCGCCCTGTCGCTGGCCCTGGGCTACGGGCCGATCGTCGTCCTTCCCATCCTGCTCGCGGTCTACACGGTGGCCGAGTACACGCCCCGGTCCAGGCTCCTGCCCGCCGCGGCCGTCGCCGCCGGAGCGGTCGTGGGCACCGAGGCGCTGCACGGCGGCAAGCTGTCGGCCCCGGTGATCCTCACCGAGGTGTTCGCGGTCAGCCTGGCCGTGGCCGCGGGCCTGTACCTGCGGACCCGGGCGGACTACATCACCGGCCTGCGCGACCGGGCCGAGCGCCTGGAGCGCGAGCGCGAGCTCCTGGCCGACCGGGCCGTGGGCGAGGAACGGGTGCGCATCGCCCGCGAGCTGCACGACGTCGTCGCGCACAGCGTCTCGCTGATGGTCGTCCAGGCCCAGGCCCTGGCCGCAACCGGCAGCAACGGAGAGCAGGCGCAGGCGCTCGGGCGGATCGCCGACCGGGGCAGGGATGCGCTGTCGGAGATGCATCGCATGCTGGGGGTCCTGCGTCCCCAGGACGCCGAGCTCCCCGCGCGCGAGCCCCAGCCCGGCGTGCGTGACCTGCCCGCCCTCATCGAGCGCACGCGCGAGGCGGGTCTGGCGGCCACGCTGACCGTCACGGGCACGCAGGGCGAGCTGCCGGCGGCCGTCGACCTCTCGGCCTACCGGATCGTCCAGGAGGCGCTGACCAACGTCATCCGCCACGCCGCCGCCCAGCGGGCCATCGTCACCCTCACCTACTTCCCGGACGCGCTCGAGGTCGTGGTGCTCGACGACGGCACCGGCGTGGGGCAGCCCGCCGGCGCCGACGGCGCCGACGCGAGCGGCGGCCACGGCCTGGTCGGCATGCGCGAGCGCGTGGCCCTGTTCGGAGGCAGCTTCGAGGCGGGCGATCGGGGCCACGGGCCCGGCTACCGCGTCCGGGCCCTGATCCCCCTGACCTAGTGCCCAAGCTCCGCGTCCTCATCGCCGACGACCAGCCGCTCATGCGGGCCGGCTTTCGCGCCGTGCTCGAGGCGACCGGCGAGATGGAGGTGGTCGCGGAGGCCGGCGACGGCGTCGAGGCGGTGGCGGCGGCCCGGGCCACCCGACCCGACGTCGTGCTCATGGATATCCGCATGCCCAACCTCGACGGCATCGAGGCGATCCGCCAGCTCCCCGCCCACCGCGTGCTCGTGCTGACCACGTTCGGCCTGGACGAGTACATCGTCGAGGCACTGCGCGTCGGTGCCAGCGGGTTCATCACCAAGGACGTGCCGGCCGCCGAGCTGGTGCGGGCGGTGCGGGTGGTGGCGGCCGGCGAGGCGCTGCTGACCCCGGCCATCACCCGCCAGCTGCTGGATCGCGTGGCCCGGCGCCTTCCCGCGCCGGTCGGCCACCGTCCCGAGGCCCTCGACGAGCTGACCGAGCGCGAGCGCGAGGTGCTGGAGCTGCTCGCCCGCGGCATGTCGAACGCCGAGATCGCCGAGGCGCTCGTCGTCGGTGAGGCGACGGTCAAGACCCACGTCTCCAACGTCCTGATGAAGCTCGGTCTGCGCGACCGGGTCCAGGCCGTCGTGCTGGCCTACGAGATCGGCCTGGTCCGGCCCGGTGGCCCGGGGTCGTCTCCGTCCTGAGGCGGAGACAGGCGCCCACATCCCCTCCGGGCGGGAGGCCCCGATCGCTCCGGCGGCCGACGACAGCCGGGACGCACGCGCCGATGATGGCGCCATGACACCCACCCAGAACATCATCGAGACGCGCGGCGTGTGCAAGAGCTTCGGCACGCGGCGGGCGGTCATCGATCTCGACCTCACCGTGCCCCGCGGGTCCGCCTTCGGGTTCCTCGGTCACAACGGCGCCGGCAAGACGACGCTGATCCGCATGCTCCTCGGACTCACCGAAGCCGACGCCGGCACGATGCGGATCTCGGGACGTCCCGTCCCGCAGGAGCGCGCCGCGGTCCTGGCCCGCGTCGGAGCGATCGTCGAGGAGCCGCACTTCCACCGCCATCTCACCGGTCGCGAGAACCTGCGGGTGGTCGCGGCCGCCCGCGGGCCGGAGGCGGGCGGCCGGATCGACGGGGCGCTGCGCCGCGTCGGGCTGCTCGACCGCGCCGACGATCGCGTCCGCACCTACTCGCAGGGCATGCGCCAGCGTCTCGGCGTGGCCCGGTGCCTGCTCTCCGACCCCGAGCTGCTCATCCTCGACGAGCCGATGAACGGGCTGGACCCGGGCGGCATCCTCGAGCTGCGGATGATGATCGCCGACCTGACCGGCGAAGGCCGGACGGTGTTCCTGTCCTCGCACCTGCTCGACGAGGTCGAGAAGACCTGCGACGCCGCCGCCGTGATCGACCGCGGGCGCATCGTTGCCCAGGGCCCGATCAGCGAGATCGTCGCCGATGATCAGAACGAGGTCGACATCGTCTGCGACGACGTCCGCACCGCCCTCGACCTCCTCGACGGCCACCCGGCCGTGGCGGCCGGACACCCGACCCCGGAGGGCATCCGCATCCGCCTGGCCGGCCCCGATGGGGCGGCCGCCGTCAACGCCCGGCTTGTCGGTGCCGGCATCGCCGTGTCGCGACTGGTGCCGGTGCGCGAGTCGCTGGAGCAGCGCTTCCTGGAGATCACGTCCCGCGTGGGAGGTCAGTCATGACGACGACAATCGCCAAGGAGATGGTCGCAGCCGAGATCCTCAAGCTGCGTCGCAACCGCGGCCTCATGGCCTTCAGCGGCGTGTTGACCATGGGCATCGTCCTGATCGTGTTCGTTTACACCGCGGTCCAGCACGCCACGGGAGCCCCGCCGAACCCGCCCGCGGGTGGCATGCTCGACTTCAGCCGGGCCGTGCGCATCCTCGGCCTGTTCTTCGGACCGCTCGCCGCGGTACTGATCGGGACCGAGGCGGGCACCGCGGACCTGGCCGGCGGGGTGTTCCGGGACCTGGTGGCCACCGGACGATCGCGCACCGCCCTGTTCGTCGTCCGGGCTCCCGCGGCCGCGCTCGTGACTCTGGCGTTCTGCGCCGGCGCCTTCGCGCTCACCCTGGTCGGCACCTACGCGTTCTCGGCCGGCGGATCTGCCGAACCGAGCTTCTCGGTCATCGCTGAGAGCGCCGGCTGGATCGCGCTCAGCGCGATCGTCACCTCCACGCTGGCGGTCGGGGTCGGCTCGCTGACCGGCTCGCGCGCGCTGACCCTGACCGGGCTCATCGGCTGGCTGACCGTCGCCACCCAGATCCTGATCGGCATCACCTCGCTGGGGGCGGCGCG
>Ga0335075_10013078_pt1 | contig 12507 bp, 7 predicted proteins | sample Lox_Sample_24_FD_206723 | JGI IMG/M metagenome (GOLD analysis project Ga0335075, IMG submission 206723) | Soil microbial communities from Loxahatchee National Wildlife Refuge, Florida, United States - Lox_Sample_2.4 | ecosystem: Environmental > Terrestrial > Soil > Wetlands | place: USA: Florida... | reverse complement strand
AGTGGCGAGCCGAGGGAAAAGTGATTTTGGAAAAAATTCAGCGGGCTCGAGAAGCTTTGGCACGCAGAATGGATGTTAAATAAGTCTCTTATGCGACATTACACTAGAACCAAAAAACGCTTCAGCACTTCAACGGATTACAGATGGAACGCCGGCTGCTTTACCGCTTTTTGGTGAAATCGCATTGACTTATGGCCCTATTTCGCGTATAAAGGGCATGATTTGGTGGATAAAGAGTAATGAGTCGTCGGTACAGCCCAAGTCAAGGCTCCTCACCAATTAGTTGTACCCTCGACGGCGGGAACCGCAATTTGTTGTGGTTTTTGCTTTACTTGTTCCGGTTATTGTGGTTGTTTCACCCGGTACATCTGGTAGCAATCGCAGGTAAACGACATGTATCTTAAAAATTTAACGGTTTTTGGGTTTAAATCCTTTGCGGACAAGACAGCCCTCAATTTTCAGGAGGGCGTGACGGCCATTGTAGGTCCCAATGGTTGCGGGAAATCCAATGTTTCCGACTCCGTCAGATGGGTCCTTGGCGAGCAATCGGCCAAGGCCTTGCGTGGCGGGGAGATGGCGGATGTCATCTTTAACGGCACGGATGGGCGCAAACCGATGGGTATGGCCGAGGTTTCCCTGACCCTGGGCGGGGTGGGGGAGGAAAACCTGCGGGCGGCCGGGGTGGAGATGTCCTATGATGAGGTGACGCTCACGCGCCGGATTTTCCGGGACGGCTCAAGCGAATATTTTTTGAACAAGGTCCCGTGCCGGTTAAAGGACATTCAACAGCTTTTCATGGGGACGGGCGTAGGGCGGACCAGCTACAGCATCCTGGCCCAGGGCCATATTGCGCAGATTCTTTCGGCAAAGCCGGATGATCGCCGGATTATTTTCGAGGAAGCAGCGGGCATCACAAAATTCAAAGCGCAGAAGAAAGAGTCCCTGCGCAAGCTGGAATATACGGAGCAAAATTTGGTGCGCGTGGCGGACCTGATTCGCGAAGTGAAACGCCAGATTGGCTCGCTGCAACGGCAGGCGGGCAAGGCCCGGCGTTATAAACAGATTTCCATGGAGCTTCAGCACCTGGAAACGCAACTGGCGCGGCATCAATTTGACGTGTTGCAGTTGGAAATCTCGCAGAAGGACGCCGCGGCGCTGCGGTTGCGAGAGGAGATTGAAACCGGTTCGGCGGCCGTTTTGCGCTGTGAAGATGAGATTCGGCAATTACGGGAACGGTTGACGCAACTGGAGCACGAGGTTTCGGCGCAGCAACAGCGCGGGCTGGAATTGAAAAGCGCCATCGAACGGCACGAAAGCCGGATTCATTTTAACGAAGAACGTTTGCACGAACTCGAATCGCAAAATTCCAAGGCGCTGGCGGACATTGCCCAGGCCGAAGAACGTTGCAGCACGGCGAAGGACGAACTGGCGAACGTCGAGCAAAGCCTGGCCAGTTCCCAGGGAGCGCTCGCGGAACATAAGGCTGCGCTGGACGCAAAACAATCGGCGCTGGCCCAGGTCGAAAATGATCTGAAGCGATTGCAGGAAGAGTTGCGGGCGGCGCAATCGGCGGCATTTGCGGCGGCGCAGGATTTGACGCGCGTGCGCAATGAAATTACGGCCCTCGATTTGCAGAAACAGGGCAACAGCATCCGGCTCGAAAAAATTTCCGCGGAGAAAGTGCAGCTTGAAGAGGAACGCGGGCGCCTGGAAGCGCGGTTGCAGGAGTGGACGGTGAGCGTGGAAGCCGAAAAATTGAACGTGCAGGCGCGGCGCGGAACGGTCGAGCAGCGCCAAAACCGGCTGCGCGAATTGCAGGGTGAATTGCAGGCATCGTCGAATGAGCAGGACCAGCTTTTGCAGCGGCAGGCGGAGAAACGCTCGCGCCTGACGGTCATCGAGCAGCTTGAACATTCGCGCGAAGGTTTCGACGCGGGCGCGGTGGCGGCGCTGCGGCAGTCCCGTTCGGTCATCGGCTCGCTCGCGGACCGCATCCGTGTTCCGGAACAATTTGTCGTAGCAGTGGAAAACGCGCTGGGACATCACCTGCAATTGGTTTTGACGGAGCAACCCGAATCGGCCCAGGAAATCCTGGCGGATTTGAACGCGAACAAAGCCGGACGCGCAAGCGTGGCGGCCCTCGCGATTCAGCAACAGGCTGACGGTCAACAATTGGCATTTGCGGGAGATCTTTCCCCCGGGGCGAACTCCACAGGGCAACATTTGGAGCCGGGCCAGATTGTTCCGGCCTTGAACGTGGTGCAATCGGATCCATCGGTTGAAAGACTTTTGAACTCGTTGCTGGGCCGGACGTTTATCGCGTCGGATTTGGCCACGGCCACAGCGCACATCCAGAACGGGCACGCAGGCTGTGATTTTGTGACGCTGACCGGTGATTTGTTGAGCCGGCACGGCATTTATACAGGCGGCTATTTGAACGGCCACGGCAACCCGAATGCGCCGGCGTCCATTCTCGGGCGCAAAAACCAAATTGCGGAGTTACAGAACCAATTGGCGGAGATTCAGGAACGCGTGGCGGATGCGAGCCGGAGGCGCGGCGCTTTGCTGGCGGAACAGACCGAGCTTCAAGCCAGTTTGCAGCAGGCACAAACCGAATTGCGCGAACAGGAAGTGGCGATTGCGACGCGCGAAGGCGAGTTCAACGCGCTGCAAAATTCCGAGCGGCTGTTGAACCAAAAAATCGAAACAGTCGTTTTTGAAGTGCAAAGCCTGGCCGCACAGGAATGCGAAGGCATGGACAAGAAAAATGTCCTCGTGGCGCGGCTGCAGGAATTGGAAGCGCGCGAGCAGGCGGCCCAGGATGCGGTCGCGGCGCACACGGCCGGCCTCGAAACCCTGCGGCAACAGAGGGACACCGCGACTACGGCGCTCACTGAAAGTAAAGTCGCACTGGCCGCGGAAGAGCAGCTTTTGGCGTCGTTCCGCCGGCAACAGGAGACGCTCACGCAGCGCATCCGGGAACTCACTCAAATTGTTGAGCAACGGCGCGGCGAAATTTCCTCGGTGGTCACGCGAAAAGAACAGGCCGAATCTGAAATCCAGGAGTCACGCGGACAAATCGAGCGACTGGGCCATGATCGCGAACAGGTCAACGCGCTGGCCGCCGAATTGATTGGCCAAAAAGACGCCCAGGAATCGGATATTTCGACGCGTGACGAAGATTTGCGTTCGCAACGCGGGCGGCTGACCTCGTTGCAAAATGAGCGCGGGACAATTGAGATTGAGCTGGCGCAGAAAAACATGTCCGTCCAAAACCTGCGCGAAAGAATCCAGCAAAAGTATCATCTCTCGCTGGACGACGTGCGCAGCGAATGCATCACGATTACGTTTGCCGATGAAGGACAACCGAAGGTGCAGACGCTGACGCCCGACGAAATGGCGGCCAGCGGCGCGGCTACGGATTGGAACGCCGTGGGCCAGCAGATTGAGGCGCTGCAAAAGCGGTTGGATGAAATCGGCCCGGTCAACCTCGTGGCAATCGAAGAATATGAGGAGACCGAACAGCGGCATCAGTTTTTGACAAAGCAGCACGATGATTTGGTGTCGGCCAAGACGCAACTGCTGGAAGTCATCTCGCGCATCAACACCCAGACGAGGCAAATGTTTTTGGAGACATTCGAGAAAATCCGCGAAAATTTCCGGGCAATGTTCGTGGAAGTTTTCGGCGGCGGCAAAGCCGACCTGGTGCTGGTGGATGAAAACGACGTGCTGGAGAGCGGCATCGACATCGTCGCCCGTCCTCCGGGAAAACAACTGCAGAGCATCTCACTGCTGTCCGGCGGTGAACAAACAATGGTGGCAGTGTCGTTGCTCTTCTCGATCTACCAGGTCAAGCCCAGTCCATTTTGCCTGCTCGACGAATTGGACGCCGCGCTGGACGAAGCGAACATCAATCGCTTCGTGAAATTGTTAAAGCGGTTCATCAACCACTCTCAATTCGTGATTATCACCCACAACAAACGCACCATCGCCATGGCGGACATTCTCTACGGCGTGACCATGGAAGAGCACGGCGTGAGCAAGATTGTGGGCGTCAAATTCCATAAGGCTGATGAGGCTACGCCAGATGCGGAAGTGACCGTGATGGCGTGAACCTCTCTTTGCGTAGCAGCCGACGTGAGGAGGCTCTAACTAATCGGCGCCCTGACCGGTTGGCCTGGCTCACCGTTCAATTTGTCCAACCATCGGACGACGATTCTCCCTCTCCTGGGGGAGAGGGCCGGGGTGAGGGTGAACTTCGAGGCGTTGTCGATTGTTCGGTTTCTGATACCGCATTCATTTCATTTTCGCCCCAATAACCCGGGCGAAATCGATCCGCAAAAGGTCGCGGATGCGTTCGATCTTCACATCTGCGGCTTCTGGAAAAGCCGGCTGAATTTTCGGGTCGTTGGCAAATTTGCCCTGGCAGGGAAAAACCGTAGTTACCTGTTTGCCCCACGCCTTTTTGATGGCATCGAGAATGCGCAGTTTGTCATCCACTACGACATAATGTTTCGCCGGATAACGCCGCTGGACGTCGGCCAAAGCGGCTTCTTTGTGGACATAGATGAGCACATGGCCGTCCACAGCTTTGAAAATGCCGGAACGCACGACTTTGCGCGGCTGAAACACCACGTCGCCGTCCGTAAGAATGACCGTCCGGCCCCATTCGCGAAGCCGTGCGAGCACATCCAGGGCGCGTGGGTAGAGCCGTTTCCTGAAAGGATAGTCCACCAGATAATTGGCGGCCGTCACCAGATGATGTTCGTAGGGATGCATCACACGAAAGAGTTGGAAGGCGCCGAGATAATCGCGGTAACCCAGGTCTTGAAACAGTTTTTCCTGGAGCGTCCAATACTGGTCTCGGCATTTGGGGCCGAATTCCTGCTCGATATAATCTTTGAGATCTTCCTGGATACGGTCGTTGTCCAGCAACGTGTCGTCCACGTCCACGAGAAAAACGATTTTGTCAGTTTGCTTCATGCGATTAATACACAAAATAATGGCCGTCATTCCGCAGCCGATCAAACCAAAGATTCAATACTTCAACAGACCTTGAACAATTGTTAAACCGTCCAAAAATTGGCTGTGGTGGGTAACCCAGATTTGAAGTCACTTCAGCTTTTTCTACGAAAAGCGCCGAAATCGTTCCATCGTGTCGACGGAACCGCCATTTTTCTTCGGCAGCCCTCCCCGTGACTGTGTTACGACTTAAAATATTTTCATTCAACGACTTGTATTGTGTTGTTACCGGTCTGTTACCGGTTTGTTACTACTTAAGTCGTTGATGTGCAACAATGTTACGGATGTTACGGGTTTCCAGACCTCACCACCACCAATGGGCAAGATGATCATTACCGGTCAGAGGGGAATCATCCTCATCGTCATCCCGTTTGCCGAGCCGTCTCGCCGTTGCCGTAGCGTCATGGAGGCTGATTCTCGACTAACCCGCATTCCCAAATGTTCGCGGTCCTACTTTCTGTCCGTTTCCGCCGCGAAAAAGAGCCGCCTTCGTTTCATCCGCCCAAATTTAAATTCCCCAATAAAAACGCCCATTCTGGACTATAAAGCTTCTTCGTTCCCGTTTCCGCCCTATAGCAGAAAAATGGAAACGAGACCCGGAAGTCGATTGAGGCGCATCTCAATTTTGTTGAATTACGGGCCGACTACGTCACCCCTACGGGGTTTTGCGTCTTCTTCCTATGGCTTCTACAGATACGCCACCCCTACGGGGTTATTTGCCAGACACGCACGGGTGCTTAGATCGGGGCTCAAACGCCGTAGGCGTGACGTATTTGTAGTAAAACCAACCAAGGTCCCGAGCCCCGTAGGGGCGGCGTATTCTGCAAACAGAACAAAGATGGCGCCTGGCGGTACGACATCATGTCATCATTAGCAGGTAGCGGGGAATCATTGTCATCCTCACTTGCCAATGAAAAGCTTTGCCAAAATAATTAATTGCCGGAACATTGGTACTACGCCTATGAAAATTGGTTTCACCTTCTGCGCATTTGTCGCCCTGACGCTCCTGGTACCCTCTGCTTTCGGACAGGACACGAATGAGCCGATTCACCGGCTAACGCCGGTCCCAATTCAACAAGTGACCATTGATGATCCGTTTTGGTCGCCCAGGCTTGAACTGTGGCGGCAAGTCACGTTGCAGGATTGTTTTGAAAAATTTGATCATGACGGGGCTTTCACCAACTTTGATCGTGTCCGCGACGGCCAATCCGGCGACCACGGCGGCCCTCCCTGGTATGATGGTTTGGTTTACGAAATGATTCGCGCCTCATCCGATTTTCTGGTTGCAAATCCCGATCCTAAACTGGAAAGGCAGGTGGACGGCTATATCCAGAGGATTGCCGCCGCGCAGGCCAAAGATCCCGATGGTTATATAGAAACCTGGACAGAATTAACGGCGCCGAACCATCGGTGGGGACTCGATGGCGGAAATGACCTTTGGCAGCATGAGCTGTACAACGCCGGAGCTTTGCTTGATGCGGGCGTCCACTGGTATCGCGCCACCGGGCGGACAGATTTGCTCCAGGTAGCCGTTCGGATGGCCAATGATATGTGCCATGTCATGGGGCCGCCGCCGAAAGTGAATCAGGTGCCCGGGCATCCATTGGGTGAGGAAGCGCTGGTAAACCTGTATTTGCTCTTTCGCCAGCAGCCGCAACTCAAAGCTCAAATGCCCGTGACCGTGAACGAGCAGGATTATCTCAACCTGGCCGAATTCTGGATTGATAGCCGAGGCAATCACAATGGACGTTCCCTGGACTGGGGAAGCTACGCCCAGGATGACGAGCCGGTGATGGAACAGCAGGAAATGGAGGGACATGCGGTGCGCGATTGCCTTCTTTGTTCGGGCCTGGTTGCGGCCGGCAATGTCGCCGATCGCGCCGATTATCTGACGACTGCGCAACGGCTATGGAACAACATGGTCCATTGCAAGATGTATGTCACGGGCGGTTTGGGCGCCATTCCCAAAATTGAAGGCTTCGGAGCGGATTACTACCTGCCAAATAAAACTGCCTACTGCGAGATTTGCGCGTCCGTGGCCGGCGGATTTTTTGATGAGAACATGGACCTGACCTTCGCTAACGCCCGATATGCCGACGCCCTGGAGTTGGAGTTGTTCAACGGAGCGCTGGTGGGTGTTTCGGAGAAGGGAAACCGCTACTTCTACGACAATCCGCTTGAAGTTGACGGCAAACACGAGCGTTGGTCGTGGAATCCCTGTCCCTGTTGTCCGCCGATGTTCCTGAAATTGATGAGCGCCCTTCCGGGATATGCATACGCGCAGGAGCCTGATGCCGTTTATGTGAACCAATTCATTGGAAGCCAGACGACTTTGACGCTGAACGACACACCAGTGAACCTGCGGCAATCGAGCCATTATCCATGGGACGGCCACATTAAGATTTCAGTAGCGCCGGCGCGAGCGACTGACTTTACCCTGTATATCCGCCTGCCCGGCTGGTGCGATGATCCGCGGTTATCGTTGAATGGCCGGCATCTTAAGGACCTCAAGGTTGTTCGCGGCTATGCTTGCCTGAAACGGAGATGGCGTGATGGCGATGTGGTTGAGTTGTCGCTGCCGATGCCGATCCGACGTATCAACGCCGATCCCAGGGTCGCCGCGGACGTTGGCCGCGTCGCTCTTCGGCGCGGGCCGTTGGTTTACTGTTTGGAAGGCGTTGACAACGGCGGCCACGTTCGAAATCTGATCATACCATCGTCGACACCGTTCAAAGTGGAATGGCGGCCCAAACTGTTGGGAGGCGTCAATGTCATCAAAGGGTCCGCACTGGCGGCCGATACCCGTCAAACAACTAACGTCACATTTACCGCGATTCCATATTTTGCCCAGGACAACCGGGAGGCCGGCGAAATGGAGGTATGGGTGGCCGAAGATCCAGCTAAAGCTCTACAGTTGTCATCAATGGCTGCTCCCTAAATGCTTTTAGTATTTCAGCGGCCCGCACTTTTTGCTTTTTGCTTTTTCCATTTTAATTGAACTCACTGTTCTCTGAACGGCTTATGATGCTGGTACAGCGTTAGCGCGCGTTGCGCCTCATCCCGGTCTTCGGGCGGCATGATGCCAATGACGCTTTTTTCGAGCTTCGCGGCTTTTCGGTAGTGGCCGGTTTCGGCATAGGCGGCAGCGAGAGTATCAACGAAGGTCGGCTCTTTCCATTGGGTCATTTCGCAGGCTTTCTTTGCGTACTGGACCGCTTTTTTCCCATCACGCAATTTCGCGTCAGGAACAATCGCCAGGAGCCAGGCGAGATTGTTGTAGGCCCACACGGAATTGGTGTCCATGACAAGGGCTTTTTGGCAGTCCGCGATTCCCGCGCGATAATTGCCAATGCGGGACTGGTAGTAACCGCGATTGCAGTAGGCTTCGGAATACCCTGGGAAGATTGCAATAGCCGCACTGCAACTGGCGATGGCGTTCGTAAAGTCCTCTTTTTCAGCGAACACCATGCCGCGAGCAAGGCACGTAGTAGGGTCCGATGGATCGAGTTGGATGGCGCGGTCGTAGTCTCCGATGGCGTCGTCCAGGTCGTGCTCGCCTTCATAAGCATCCGCGCGTTCGCGGTAGGCGTTGGCGGAATAGGGATTAGAAACGATTGCCGCATCGCAGTCCATGATCGCGAGACCATACACTCCCTGCAGATTGAAGACATGGGCCCTGCCGATGTACCCGACCGCGTTGGACGGCTTCATTTGAACGACTTTGTTATAATCCTCGATGGATTTGTTGTAGTTCGTCATCTCCATATACACGTAAGCCCTAAGCAAAAGGACGGTCGTGTTTGTTTTGATCTGGAGGGCCTGGTTCAAGTCGGCAATGGATGCGTCGTACTTCCCCTCATTCATGTTACACATTCCCCGGAAATAATAGGCGTCGGGATTATTGGTATTCAGGATTATCGCGTGGCTGAAGTCGGAAATGGCATGGTCGTAGTCCCTTTTTTGGAGATAGGACAACGCGCGGAAATAATAGGCGCCGACGTAGTTCGTGTTTTGGTCGATTGCCAGGGTGAAATATTGGATCGCGGCGTCGAAGTCCTGTCGTTTAAAAGCCGCCATCCCCGATGAACCAGGACTGGAAGCGACAACCGCCGGCCACGCAGTCAAAGTGCAAGTGAAGAGGATGAGAACAGACAACAACCCTATTTTCATATAAACGCTAACGCGACGTCAAAATCCCTTGAACGTTTGACCGGTTCGAAGCTGATTCCATTTCATTAAAGTTAGAGACGCGCCGGGGGCAAGTCAAGCCGCGGCGGACGGCGTTTCTTTTGAATTCCCAGCTTAATTCGCTTGTTTCGGACGGAGGCCAGGAAACGCCCGGTTTTACGGGCGACGTCGGCGTCGGTATACTTGCCGAGCAGACGCAATTCGGCGGCTTTCCAGCGTCGCGGCGTTTTGATGAAGCGCACCTTCGTGCGTTCGTTACGGCGGGTACGTACGCTGGATACGGTTCGCCCAAGTTTTCGGGCAAGTTCCTGGTCTGACATCGTGCCCAGCAAATGGTCCTGGGCGGGGGTCCATGGCCGGCTTCCCTCCCAGCATCGCGGGATTTTCAGCGAATGGCGCTTTGATTGTACTGAATGCTTCGTCCTGCTGAGCATTCGCGCCACAACCGGGTCGGGTCGTTTGCCAAGCAATTCAATTTCACGCCGGGACCAGCGGCTTCGCTGTGGCGCAAAGATCGGGATGCCAAGCAACTCGCGCCGGGCAGCGATGGCCCCACGACTGCGGCGCAGCCATTTGCTTAGTTCCTCATCGCGTATTCGGCCAAGCAATCGAATTTCATAGTCCATCCACCGCTCACGGTGCGAAATATTGGAGTGACGTCGGCGATTAAGGTTCAGCAAGTGATACGATTGCCGCAGAATCCGCGCAATTTCGCGGTCCGATTTTGCGCGAATCAGGTTTCGGACTGCCCGTTTTTCGGAGTCGGAAAGGCCCATAATTAATTTTTAATTTTGGATTCGCCGGGCCGCCAGACCCAGCGCCTCGTACTAAATGCGCTATCCACAGAGCCGCGACCCGTGAGGGCCGGTGTACGCGTGATGGGCCACAAATTGCGCAACCGCCCTAATCTCGCAAATCGCCAATGGCCAACGCTTCAACGTCATTGTTCCACGCTGAATTTATACACGATCGTATTATGATAAACCTCGCCCGGATGGAGCACTGTGGACGGGAAATTCGGATGATTGGGTGAATCCGGATAATGCTGAGGTTCCATGGCGAACGCGCCCCGGTGGACATAGACCACCCCGCCTTTGCCGATGATGGTGCCGTCGAGGAAATTGCCGGAATAAAATTGCATGCCGGGTGACGTGGACCAGATTTCAAAAATGCGTCCGGATTTTGGATCCGTCACGCGGGCATCCAAACCGAGTTTGCCCATGGGATGATTCATCACGAAGTTGTGGTCGTAGCCGCCGCCAAATTTCAGTTGTTCGTTGTCGTCATTAATGCGCGCGCCAATGGCCGTGGGTTGGCGGAAATCAAATGGCGTTCCGTCCACCGGAGCAATTTCGCCGGTGGGAATGAGGGTGCTGTCAACAGGAGTGTATTTATCGGCGTCAATATAAACGACGTGATCGAGGATGGTTCCCTGGCCGGCGAGGTTGAAATAGCAATGGCCGGTGAGGTTGACGATAGTGTCTTTGTCCGTTGTGGCTCTAAATCTGAGGCGGAGCGTGTTTTCATTGGCCAGCAGCGTGTATGCGGCTGTGACGTCCAACGTACCGGGATAGCCCTCCTCGCCGTCGGGGCTGGTATAGGTCAGCACCAATTCGGGACCTTGTTTGCCTACGTCCGCTCTTTTGACCGTCCATACCCTTTTATCAAATCCAACACGACCGCCGTGAAGAGTGTTGGGCGGATTATTCGTGAAGATCGAATAGTCCTGGCCATCGAGGGTGAAATGTCCTTTGGCAATACGGTTGCCGTAACGGCCGATGAGCGCGCCGAAATAGGGGCTATTGGTGAGATAACCGTCCAGCGTGTCATACCCGAGAGCGACGTCGCCTATTTGTCCGTTTTTGTCCGGAACTTTGATGGACTGGATGATGCCACCATAAGTCATAATACGGACGACCATGCCGTTGTCGTTCTGGAGCGTGTAAATCTCGACGGGCTTTCCGTCCAGAGTTGTGCCGAATGGTTCGTGGTTGATTGACGACTGCGATGATTGCGGCGGTTGGGCCGATGGAGGCGGCACCGAAGTGGCTGGCGGGACTGGCGGGGCGGACGGAGGCGGCGAGCTGCTGCAACCGGCTGCAAGAAGGAAAAAGGAAAACGGAAAAAAGAAAAGCGAATTTTTGATCTGCGAATTTCGACCCGGCCTGTCCGTGTTTCCGAATGTTAGTTTCATAGTTTTCCTTTGTTATGTTGGTGCGTGTTTGGTTATTGCGTTAACAGCGAAAGCGGAGATGGCGGGCGGCTGTCGGGAGAAACACCCCAATCGTAGTTCGGTGCCGACCCCATTTCGAATTTCAATTCGCCGCCATTCATTATTTCGTCGTGGGTAATGAAAATTTTGTCGAATGAATCGCCATTGAGCGTCGCGCTTTGGATGTAATATTCCTGGGGCATGTTGTGATCGGCAGTGATGGTAAAGGTCTTGCCGTTTTGCAAGTGCAACGTGGCTTTGGGAAACAGGGGACTGCCGATGAAATAGATGGGGTCGCCCGGACACACGGGATAGAACCCAAGCGCGCTGAACACGTACCACGCGGACATCTGGCCGGTATCGTCATCGCCGGAGATGCCGTCGGGAGTGGCGTCGTAAAGCCATGTCATGGCCTGCCGGGCGCGCACCTGGGTCTTCCACGGCTGGCCTGCGTAATCGTAGAGATAAACCAGGTGGTTCACGGGCTCATTGTTGGCGGCGTATTGGCCCATGTTGAGGGCGGTCATTTCCGTCATTTCGTGGATGGTCTTTCCGTAGGTGCCGACCCTGAAGACAGGTTCGGCGGTGAACAGTGCGTCGAGTTCGTTCGCATACGCCTGCCAGCCGCCCATCAACTCCGCGAAGCCGGGTTCATCCTGCATGGCATTGAACGTCCATTGCCATGAGCTGCCTTCGGTGAATGGGCCGCCCCATTCGTTCGTGTAAAAGGGTTCGTCCCATTGACCGTTGGCGCGGCGTCCGCGCATGAAACCGGTTTTGGCGTCAAAGACGTTTTTATAATTCGTCGCGTGTTTGGCGAAAGTTTGGAAATCAGTGTCGTCGCCGATGGACTTTGCCAGCAGGGCGGCGCAGAAATCGTCATAGGAATATTCGATAGTCTTGGAGCCGGCTTCGGCAATGGAGGGTTCCCCGGAGACGTTCGAATAAGGCACATAGCCGATCGAATTGTAAAAATCCGCGCCGTCGCGGCCCACGCCGTTGGCATTGGCATCGTGGACCATCGCGGCCACGGCGGTGTGAGCGTCGAAATCGCGAATACCTTTCATCCAGGCATCCGTTAACAC
>Ga0335075_10013076_pt1 | contig 12508 bp, 9 predicted proteins | sample Lox_Sample_24_FD_206723 | JGI IMG/M metagenome (GOLD analysis project Ga0335075, IMG submission 206723) | Soil microbial communities from Loxahatchee National Wildlife Refuge, Florida, United States - Lox_Sample_2.4 | ecosystem: Environmental > Terrestrial > Soil > Wetlands | place: USA: Florida... | reverse complement strand
TGCATCGCTGTGTACGCTTCGCAGCCGCCGTCACCGACAACCACGCAACACTCGCTACCGGGCGCCCGCTACGGCTTACCCGGGCCGGACTTGCACCGGCTGGACCACGCCAGCTTGCCTGGCGCACTAGCAACCCTGGTCACACAAGAGCCGCGCAATCCCGAACAAGACCCCTTCCCCATGAATGCCCAGAGATTCCCTGCTTGGATGCCCTGCAATAGGTATCAAGCGGGCCCAAACGATGCCGATCTTAAACCCCGCAGCGCAGATATCCGGCCTGCTAATTCCAATGATCGCCCTCCGGCGAACCCCGCCTGGTCATGTGCCCGCCAAGGTGCCGAAACTTCGTTGCTCCACTCTCTTCTCGCCTCGCCTAAGCGCATCTCAACCTCCCGCCCGCACCCCGGCAGAAACCATCAGGCAAGCAACAGCTTTTCCGGCGTGATCGGCAGGTCGCGAATGCGGCGGCCGATCGCGTGATACACCGCATTCGCGATCGCCGGCGCAACGCCGGTCAGCGCGATCTCCGCCACGCCCTTGGAACCGAGCGGATTGAACGTCCGATCGTCATTCGGCACGAACAACGCCTCCAGCTCCTGAATATCGGCATTCACCGGCACCAGGTACTCCGCCAGGTTCGCATTCATCACCCGCCCCAGCCGCGCATCCCACTCCCCTTGCTCCAGCAGCGCCATGCCCAGGCCGCCGACCATCCCGCCGATGCACTGGCTGTGCGCGATCTTCGGATTAATCACGCGCCCGATGTCATAAGCGCCCACGATGCGCGGCACCCGCACCGTGCCGAGCAATGGATCGACCAGCACCTCGGCGAACACCGCGCCGAACGCGGCGGAGGCAAACCGCTTGGTCTCGTCGCCGGGCTTCGCCTTGCCCTCGGCCTCGATGCTCTGCATGCCGCGCGCCGCCAGCACGTCGATCAGGCCCTGCACGCCATCCTTCACACCCCCCTTCCCCGCCAGTCCGGCCAGCTTCGAACGCAAGGCTTCGCACGCGGCCACCACCGCGTTGCCGACACTGGCCAGCGTGATCGACCCGCCATGCACCGGCGCCTCCGGCATATCCGTGTCGCCGAGTTCGAAATCGATGTTCTCCAGCGGCACGCCCAAGGCATCGGCCGCGAGTTGCGTCATCGCGGTGTAGGTGCCCGGCCCCATGTCGCTTGCGGCGGTACGCACGATCACGCTGCCATTGGCATACAACACCGCCTGCGCCGATCCCGGCGCGCGATTGGCCGGGTAGAACGCCGTCGCCATGCCCCATCCAGCCACGCTCTCGCCGCGGCGCATGGACCCGATCCTCGCCTGCCGTTTCGGCCAGCCGAACCGCTCCGCCGCCATCCGGTAGCAGGCGCGCAGCTCCTTGCTGGACCAGGGCAGGTCCTTGTCCTCATCCCGCTCGGCATAGTTGCGCAAACGCAATTCGAGCGGATCCAGCCCGAGCGCCTCGGCCAGCTCGTCCATCGCGATCTCGTGCGCCATGACACCGGTTGAGGTGCCCGGCGCGCGCATCGGACAGGGCGAGTTGGTATGCATCGGCACCAGCCGGTAGTGCGTCGCCACATTGGGGCAGGAGTACAGCTTGCGCGGCGGCTCCAGCGTGATCTCGGCATATTGTTCATAGACCGACGTCTGGCCGAGCGCTTCCTGGATGATCGCGGTCAACCGCCCATCCTTGTCCGCTCCCAGCCGCACGCGTTGCTCGGTGCGCGGACGATAGCCGATGGCAAAGAACAACTCACGCCGCGTCAGCTCCAGCCTTACCGGCCGCCCGACATGCTTCGCCGCCATCGCCGCCAGCGTGACATGCGGCCAGGTGCGCAGCGCCGATCCGAACGCACCGCCGACGAACGGTGAAACGACATGGATCCGGTCTTCCTCCATGCCGAACACGTGCGCGATCTCCATGCGCACGTTGTCCACCCATTGCGACTTGTCATACAGCGTCAGCCGGTCACCATCCCATGCGGCGATGGTCGCGTGCGGCTCCATCGGGTTGTGGTATTCGCGCTCGTGGCTGAAGCGGGCATCGATCTTCACGGCCGCGTCGCGGAACGCGGCTTCGGCGTCGCCGCGCTGCGTATCGCCGGGGCGGCCGGACTTCACCACGCCCTCATCCGGTTGAACGCCACGGTCCGCATCCATCGCCGTCTGCGCCGGGCCGGGCGCATAATTCACCGTCACGGCCCGCGCCGCACCGCGTGCTTGTTCCTGCGTTTCCGCGACCACCAGTGCCACGGGCTGGCCACAGAACAATACCTCCGGGCCTTGCAGCACGTGCAATTGCTCGCCGCTTTGCGGGTCGACCGGCGGCGGTTTCCCAATATCGCGGTACGGCAGGCGCATCGCGTTCTCATGCGTGATCACCGCGATGACGCCGGGCATGCGTGACGCCCGCGCGGCATCGATGCCGGTGATCCAGCCATGCGGCATCGTACTGCCGACGATCGCGGCATGCGCGAGATTGCCCAGGCGGAACTCGGCCGGATAGATCGCCTGGCCGGAGACTTTCGCCGGACCGTCAACGCGGCTGATCGGCTGTCCGATATAGGCGTTCACAGCAAACCTCCCGCAATCATCAGCGCGCGTTCGACGGCATTTTGCAGCAGCCGCACCTTGTAGGTATTGCCCGGCCGCGGGTCGGCGCCTTCGGCCGCAATCTGGCCGGCGGCATGCGCCTGCTCGCGGTCCAATCGATGGCCCCGCAGCCGCTCTTCCACGTTCCGCAGCCGCCACGGCACCGTCCCGACCCCACCGGCGACAACGCGCGCGGCACGCACGGAATCGCCGTCGCACTCCAGGCCCACCGCCACCGAAACCAGCGCCCATTCGAAGCTCGCGCGGTCGCGCACCTTCAGATAATGCGAGCCCGCGGCAAACGCGTTGCGCGGTATCCGGATCGCGGTGATGATCTCGCCCCGACGCAGCGTTGTCTCGATCTGTGGCGTGTCGCCGGGCGGCACATGCAGGTCCGCCACCTTGACATGCCGCGGCCCCTGCCGCCCGCGCACCTCAATCGTCGCGTCCAGCGCCACCAGCGCGACCGCCATATCGCCGGGATAAGCGGCAATGCAGCTTTTGCTGCCGCCAAGGATCGCGTTCATTCGGTTCTGCCCGTCCATGGCCCCGCATCCTGAACCGGGCTGCCGCTTGTTGCAGGGCGCGGTGCGGTCGCGGAAATAGAGACAGCGAGTCCGTTGCAGCAGGTTGCCCCCCACCGTCGCCATGTTCCGAACCTGCGGCGACGCCGTCGCCATCAATGCCTCGGCCAGCAATGGAAAATGCTGCTGGATGCGCGTGTCGTCCGCCACGGCGGAAAGCCGTGCCATCGCGCCGATGCGGGCGCCATCCGCGTCCACCTCCACCCCCGCCAGCGGCAGGCGGCCGATGCCCACCAGCGTCGCCGGCGACAGCACATCCTCTTGCAGAAGCTGCAGCATGTCCGTGCCGCCGGCGATGAACATCGCCTCGTGCGTACTCGCCAGGTCCACAGCCGACGGCAGAGTGCTCGCCTCGGCATAACTGAACGGCTGCATGTCGTATCCCTTATTCCGCCCCGCCGTAGCCAAAAAGAATTGGAACCCTCACGCCTCGACCAGCGCGGCATCGCGCACCGCATCCACGATATTCGTATAGGCCCCGCACCGGCATATATTTCCGCTCATCTGCTCTCGAATCACGGCATCGGTCAGCGCGCGGCCCTCTGGCCAGCAGCCCGACCGCCGACATGATCTGTCCGGGCGTGCAGTAGCCGCACTGGAACGCGTCGCGATCGACAAACGCCTGCTGCACCGGATGCAGCGCACCGTCCCGTGCCAGGCCTTCGATCGTGGCGATCGAGTGGCCGCGTGCCATCACAGCCAGCATCAGGCAAGCGTTGACCCGCCGCCCATCCAGCAGAACGGTACACGCGCCGCACTGTCCAAGGTCGCAGCCGCGCTTCGTCCCGGTCAGGTGCAGCCGGTCGCGCAACGCATCCAGCAACGTGGTGCGCGCGTCCACCGTCACGCGGTGCCGCCGGTCGTTCACCAGCAGCACCATATCGAATGTCGTGCCCGGCGCTTCCTGCTGCTGCGCGACCGACACATCCGGCTCGTGGCCGGCATGCGCCGAACGATCCACCTCGCTTTCCTGCAGCGCGGCCTGCACCGCTTGCGGATCCCTGCGATCCGCTTCCGCGAACAAACGGTCGGCGGTTTCCGAGTCGCCGTCACGTTCGGCTTGCAAGGCTTGCTCGGCAAGTCGCCTTGCCTCTTTGTAATGTACCGAACCCCCGCCACCGGTGTCGTTGCTCATGTCCCTGGCTCCCGCGGTCATTCGCCACCGGCTTGAACCGGAACCACGCAGGCAGGTTGAGCGCCCGTGCTGTGACAGGGGCGTGAGAAAGAACTAGGGCGTGAGAAAGAACCGGGGCGTGAGACAGAAACTGGGGCGTGAGAAACAACAGGGGCGCGAGAAACAAAAAGGCGGTGCCCGAGGGCACCGCCAAGTTTGGGGGGGAAACGTCACGCAGCGAACGGGGAAACCGCCCGCCGCACGACCTTAGATTATACTCCCGCGGAAAAAATCAACCTCACACTTGCGCGCGCTTTTTCGGCTTGCGGGCAGAAACGATCACAGTCTTGCCAGCCGCCTGCTTTCCTTGCTGCGGCGGTTGCGCTGCCCGATCCGCCGATTTCGAAGAAAGCGCCGGCAATTCTTGTTGCAGTGCAGCGAAATCCTGCCATGGATCGCTGCGCTGCCGCGCCACGCGCTGCGGCACCGTCGCCAACGTGAAGCCGGACGGATCGAGACCCGGCGTCACTTCGTCCCATGCCAATGGCGTCGCCACGGTCGCGCCCGGCCGCGCACGCGGCGAGAACGATGCCACCGCCGTCGCGCCCAGCCCATTGCGCAGCCAATCGAGCAGGATGCGGCCGCGGCGGTCGATTTTCTTGACAGTGGAGAGGAAGCGCTCCGGCTGCTCCTCGCTCAGTGTCTCGGCGAAGGCGCGGCAGAAGCGCTTCACCTCATCCCACCCGGCTTTGGGCGCAAGGGGCGCGACAACATGCAACCCCTTGCCACCTGTCGTCCGACAGAACGACTGCAACCCAAGCCGCTCCAACCGGTCGCGCACATCTTTGGCGGCACGCACGACTTCGGCGAAGTCCACGCCCTCGCCGGGATCGAGGTCGAACACCATCCGGTCCGGGCGTTCGGGATCGGCCTCCGGCGCACCCCAGGCATGCAACTCGATCGCCGAAACTTGCGCCATGGCAATCAGCCCATGGATGTCATCGATGGCGAGATAGGGCTGGCCGCCGGCCTCGCCGGTGCGTATCGCGTCCGGCAGGTGGCCATGGCCATGCTTCTGGAAGAAATGTTCCCCCCCGATCCCTTCCGGGCAGCGCACCACGGCGAGCGGCCGACGGGCGATGCCGGCCAGCGCCCGGTCCGCCACGGCCTCCCAGTATTCCGCAAGCTGCTCTTTGCTGATGCCGGGCCACAGCTCCCGGTCCGGATGGGTGATGGTGATGCCTTCCAGGACGGCATTGCGCGGCTTCGGCTTCCGCGCCGTCACGATGGCGGAACTCGTTCTGGCGGCGGCCGCATAGCGGGCACCGGCTTTCGGCGGCACCGCAATCCTCGGCCGATGCGTCGCGCCGGAGGCCTGCCTCGGGGTCACCGGTTTGTGTTCCGCCTCGGGGTTCGCGACGTCGCGCACCACCTCGCCCGCGGTCTTGTCCTCGCGCAGGCCCAGATACACCGCCTGGCGCACCCGGCCCGAACCCGACCACGACACATACTGCACCTCCGCCACCAGTTCCGGCCGCACCCAGCGAATGCCCTTGTCCAGCGGGTCGCCCGCCACCACCAGCCCCGGCGGTGGATCGTCCGCGAGCCCGTCAAGCTTCTCCCGCAGCCTCCCGAGTTCGTCATCCGAGAACCCGGTGCCGACGCCCCCGGCATAGTGCAGCCGGTGTTGCGGATCGTAGTAGCCGAGATGCAGCGCCCCGAGCCCGGTCCGGCTGCCGCGTGGCGCCGTCCAACCCAACACGACGAACTCCTCCCGCCCCTGGCATTTCACCTTCACCCAACCATGGCCGCGGCCCGGCTGGTACGGCGCGTGCGCCTGCTTGCAGACAATGCCCTCCAGCTTCATCTCGCAAGCCTGCCGGCGCATCGCGCCCGGGTCGCCGGCATAGTGGTCGCTGTAGCGCAGCATGCCGCGCCATGTGTCCAGTCCTTGCAGCACGCGCTTGCGGTCCAGCAAGCCGCACGGCCGCAGATCCCAGCCGTCCAGGTACAGCAGGTCGAAGACGTAGAAGATGAGCGTGTTGTCCCGGCCGGCGGAAAGCGCGGCCTGCAGCGCCGGAAAACTGCTGGCGCCGTCCTTGTCCAGCGCAACCAGCTCGCCATCGAGCAATGCAGCATCCACGTCCAGCGCCGCGATCGCCTTGGCGAGAGCGGGCAGCCGGTCGGTCCAGTCATGGCCGTTACGGGTGACCAGGCGGGCGGTGCCATGGTCGTTCCAGCACAGCAGGCGATAGCCGTCGAACTTGATCTCGCTGATCCAGTCGCCGGCTTCCGGGGGATCCTCGGCCACGGCGCAAAGCTGTGGCGATAGCGTCTTCGGCAGCGGGGCGCGTTTGGCGCCGGGCGCGGGCGGTTGGTTGGGATCGGCCAGGTCCCGCTTCACTTTGCCGTATTTCGCCAGGTTCGCGATGTCCGCCCTGGCCGGGCGGGGCGCCGGGGTAGATCGCTCGATTTCATCGGCATCGGCGCCAGCGCGCTCGGCTTCGTCGTGACCCTTGAACAGCAGCCAGTTGTCGGCCTTGCTGCGGCTGCCCGGCCTGGGGCGCAGGCGCACCAGATGGAAGCGCCCGTTCAGCCGGGTGCCGTGCAGCACGAACGTCAGCTCGCCCTTGCGCATGCCCTGGTCGGGGTCGTTCACCGGCTCCCAGGTGCCGCGGTCCCAGATTTCCACGCCCCCCGCCCCGTACTGGCCCTCCGGGATGGTGCCGGCGAAGTCCGCGTAGTCCAGCGGGTGGTCTTCGACATGCGCGGCGATGTGTTTCACCGACGGATCGAGCGACGGCCCCTTGCGCACCGCCCAGCTCCACAGCACGCCGTCATGTTCCAGGCGGAAGTCGTAATGCAAGCCAGCGCGGTGCGCCTGGTGCTTCTGCACGACGAAGATGGGCGCGTGCGTGTCGTGGCGCGCCCGACTGGGCGGCGGCTCCTGCGTGCGGGTGAAGTCGCGCTTCGCCTGGTAGGTGCGGATAGAGGTATCCCGCGATGCGGTTGTCGTGGTGCGAGCCATGGGTGGCGGCCTCGATTACCCGTTTGGACGGACTTGAACAAAGCGGCGGCAGGAGGGTTGCGGGCTATATGGGGTGTGAGCGGGTGGTTCCTTAACCTCTCCCGCGCTACGCGCGGGAGAGGTCGAGGTGCGAAGCACCGAGGGTGAGGGTGATCGGGAAGGTTCGTAGAAGACTGTGTACCGACCCGATCACCCTCACCCTCGTCGCTAATCGCGCCTCGACCTCTCCCGTTTTGCGGGAGAGGTTTGCTATCTTGCAATCGAACCGCCGAAGCCGCGCGAAACAATGATCCGCCTGCCGTCCGCCCTGGTGCCGCTGCGCAACGCCACCTTCCGCCGCCTGTGGATCGCCAGCGTCGTGGCCTGGCTCGGCACCTGGCTGCAGAACACCGGCGCCGGCTGGCTGATGACGGTGCTGGCGCCCCGCCCGCTGATCGTCGCCATGGTGCAGGCAGCCACCATCATGCCGGTGTTCCTGCTGGCACTCCCCGGCGGCGCCCTGGCCGACATCGTGGACCGCCGGGTGTTCCTGATCGGCACGCAGATCTGGACCATCCTCGCCGCTGCCACCCTGGCCGCGCTCACCCTGGGCCATGCCATGACAGCCGGCGTCCTGCTGGTGCTGACCTTCGCCATCGGCATCGGCTCGGCCCTGACCGCCCCGGCCTGGAGCGCCATCATCCCGGAACTGGTCCCGCGCGAGGACCTGGTGCAGGCCATCGCCCTCAACGGCATCGGCTACAACCTGACCCGCGCCGTCGGCCCGGCTTTGGCCGGCTTCCTGATCCTGCTCGGCGGCACCAGCCTGGCGTTCTCGCTCTACACCGTCTCGATCGTGGCGGTGATCGTGGCGCTGGTGTCCTGGCAACGCGGCAAGCGCTTCACCGGGCTGCCGCGCGAGCATTTCGTCGCCGCCATGCGCGCCGGCGTGCGCTTCGTCCGCAACACCCCGGCGGTGCGTGCGGCCATGCTGCGCACCATCGCGTACTCGCTGCCTTGCTCCGCCCCCTGGGCGCTGCTGCCACTGGTGGTGCGCGAGCAATTGCACCTGGGCGCCGGCATGTATGGCGTCATCCTGGGGATGATGGGTGTCGGCGGCGTCACCTCCGGCATGCTGCTGCCGCTGGCACGCGGCCGGCTCTCCCGCAATGCTACCGTCGTCGGCTGCTCCTTGTTCTCCTGCGCCGGCATTGCGCTGGTGGGGCTGGCGCATCACTGGCTGCACGCCGCGATCGGCATGCTGCTGTTCGGCATCGGCTGGACCTCGGCCTATGCGACGATCCAGGCGGCGGCGCAACTTGTCTGCCCCACCTGGGTACGGGCGCGGGCGCTGGCCATCTACCAGTTGGCGCAGAACGGCGCGCTGACCGTGGGTTCTTTCATCTGGGGCGCGGTCGGCGGCCAGTTCGGCATGTCGAAGGCGCTGCTGGCGGCGTCGCTTCTGGGCGTCGTGCTGGCCGTCGTGGTGCAACGTTTCGGCATCGAGCAGATCGGACCGGCCGCCGCGACGCCGCCGGGGGCTGGGCCGGCGCCCGCGCCCGAAGCGCCCGCTGCCGAGTTGGTGCCATTGCTGCGCCATGTCCGCGGGCAGGTGATGGAAACCATGCACTACCGCGTCGTCTCTGCTGAACGCCGCGCTTTCCTGGCGATGATGCATGAGGTGCGACAGGTGCGCGGCCGGGCCGGTGCGGTGTTCTGGCAGCTCTACGAGGACGTCGCGTATCCTGACGACTGGCTGGAGCTATGGTCGATGGAGAACTGGACCGACCACCTGCGCGAAGTTGGCCGGATGTCGGAGGAGGACCGCTCAGTACTTGCCCGGGCCGCGGCCTATCGGCGGGATCCGGGCACCCAGCCGCCGGCACGCTACCTGGCCGTGGATCCGGCGGCCGAGATGGCGGAGGCGAAGCGGCATGCGGAACGGCATGGTGTTGTCGGACTGACGCGGCCGGCGGCTGAGGCGAGCGGGGCTTGAGTCGGCTGCGTCTGGTAAGAGGGGCAAAACCCCGGGCAAGTTATGTAAAGTCAGACCTTGTTGCGATACCCGCAACCACAACGGTGGCGGATTCCCGCCGTTCCGTTGGCTGACCCCTGATCATGCTGCACCTGCGTGCCCGGGGTTTTGCCCCTCTTACTGCGTCTGTAGTCAACGCACTGGAAGATAGGAGAAATCACTGCTGTCCGGTTAACCTGCAACGATCTGTCTGAAAAGCGTTGTCCAGCGGCGCCTACGCGCCGCACAAACTCTTAATTCGTTCTCGGGCGTGTCCGATTGCCCCATGCAATGACTCCGTTTTCGGCGTCAGACGCCACGGCTCTCGACATGTCATCGCCGCCTGCGGGGGGGTGCGCCAGACCACCAATGTGCGGCGGAGCGCAGAGCATCGGCGACCTCGAAGCCGATGAAAACCAAGCAGAACAGGGCGCCCAGCAGGCTTATGCGGGTCTGGTGAGTTGGCGCGCAGCGCCAGTCGCTCGTGGTAGAGTGCCCAGCCCAGCGCCGCCGCGGCAGCAAGTCGTAGCACGGTGAGCATTGCGACCTCCTCGAGGTGTCTGGAGCACGGCCGATTTGCTGCACGAGCACAGGGGCAATTTCCCAAGAAATGGTTACTGCTACTTGCAAAGAGGCTTGAAGCCTGGGTTTTTAGCGGTTATCGTTACTGGCAGCGTAATTGGATGGTCCTGGAGAATGTCCCAAGATCAGGTGCGATCGAGCGGTAGGCCGCGGCGGCACGTTACGCCGTCGGCTCGCGCCGATGCGTCTCGGTCTCAGCGAGGCCTTAAGAAGGTCACCGTTGACGTGCCGGAGAAATTCGTAACCCGTCTCCAGATATTCGCTCGGCGACTGCGGAGGATGCCATCGCATAAAGTGAGCACTGAACTCAGCCTGAAGCCTGTTGCCTGGTTGTATGAGCCGAATGACAAATATTATCACTGTACATATGAGCGTGGGGTGGCACAAAATCCAGACGGCAATATTGATACTATTCATGATCCGACTGTTAGATTGGCGGCGTATGTGAGGCCTCATCACCACGTTGATCGGAACGGACACGACGTCACGGATTTCACTTGGAACGTAGCACGGATTGCACGCGAGACAATCGGTGGGGCAACTGCGCTAGAAGTGGAAATTGGACACGGTCGCTGTCAGGAAGCATATTTGGCCAAAAGGTACTGCGAGTCTCTGATGTTGACCTGCATCATCGGTGACTCTATGATACAGACCCTATGATACAGACCCTCGGACTTGAGACAGAAAATTCAGATCTAGAATCGCACTAGATCGAGTCGAACCTTCGCAGACCACGTAACGTGAGCTCTTCAATGTTCCTATACCATTGCCGGATAATCATGTTAGCGTTGGTGTCTGCGGTTGGAGAATGGCAACGAGACAATTTCAGTTATTACGTGGTGCTGCCAAAGACGCGCCATCGATTCCCACGTCGACATCGACGTGGGCAGGTGGCCAAGACCGGGCGGGGCAACTTGTTCCCCGGTGTCACGCCGGATAAGCCCACCGCCGTGCTGCGGAAACAGGTGAAGCTCGCATGACCCACTGGATCGAGACCCATCGCGGCGCTGTGCCCCCCTGGCAATGCGACGTGACCGAACATTTCACCATCGCCTACTATTTCGACCGCCTGGAGGAAGCCGAGGCCAACCTTTCCGATTCCCTCGGCCTTCCCCACCACACCGACATCCCGCGTTGCATCACCGCCCGCTTTGCGCGCGAACTCCGCGAAGGCGCCAGCTTCCACGTCGAAAGCGCGCCGATCGGGATCGACACCGGTCTTCGCCTGGGCCACCGCTTCGTCGACTCCGTGAATGGCGAGGTCGTCGCCTGGATCCAAGAGCACTGCGACCTTGCGGCCGCGGTCACGCCGCAGCAGCGCGCTGCCATCGCCGCACGCTGCCCCACCTGGAATGGTCCGGAGACAGAACATCGCCCCGACCCGCTCGCCAGCGACAGCTTCATCCCCACCGCCCGAGGCCGCGTGAAGCCCGCCGACACCGATGCCGCCGGCCATTTCGCGCTCGGCGCGATGGTGCATCGCTTCTCCAACTCATCAGCCCAGCTTGGCGCCGCCATCGGCATGGACGCCGCCTTCATGCAGCAGAACCGCCGCGGCTTCTCCACCTTCGAGCTGATCCTGCGTCTCTCCGCCGCGCTATTGCTCGATGCGCCCTATCTCGTGACGACCGGCATCGGTTATCTCGGCAATTCATCGCTGCGGATGATCCATCGCATGACCGATCCGCGTACCGGGGTCGAAATCGCACAACTCAGCCAATACGGCGTCATTCTTGACCTCGACGCGCGCCGCCCCGCCCGCTGGCCCGACGAGATCCGCAGCCGGGCGGAGAAACTTGTCGTCCCTGTCGGCTGACGCCTATTTCGCCGCCAGCTTGTATCGCTCCGGCTGCGCCACCGTCGGTCCGTCGCCCTGCGCCGTGGTGCGCTGGATCAGGCGCTGGTGGCGCACCGTGTCGTACGCCGTCGCCCGATGCAGCACCGCGCGATTGTCCCAGATCACCAGGTTGCCCTGCCGCCACGCATGCGAATAACGGAACTGTGGCTGCTTCGCGCGGATTTCGGCAAATGTCGCTTCGTCCATCGGCGTGCCGGCATCGACGCCGCTGATCTCGGCGCAGAGCAGCGGATGCAAGGACCGGATCGTGATCGTCATGACAGCGATTCCTCCCGATCAGTCGCTGCCCGTCAAGGGCTGCGCGACACGAGCGGCGCAGCCTGCCGTCAACGGTTGCTGCCGGCGGACACGGCGCGGAGGATGGGTCAGGCCTGCGCTGTCAACCGGAAGGAAACGCCTCATGGAAGCAAACGGAAAGATCGCGGTCATCACTGGCGCCGGCAGCGGCATCGGGCGGGCGACCGCGCTGGCGCTGTACGCGGACGGCTTCTCTGTGGTGCTGGCCGGACGCCGCCGTGACATGCTGGAGGAAACCGCCGCCCTCGCCAAAGCGGCGCCGCCGCGCATGCTCGTCGTGCCGACCGACGTCATGGATCCCGCCGCGATCGCATCCCTGTTCGATGCCGTAAAAGCCACCTATGGCCGCATCGATCTCTTGTTCAACAACGCCGGCACCAGCACGCGCAACGTCCCGATCGAGGACCTGACCTACGAGCAATGGTCCACGGTCGTTGCGACCAACCTGACCGGCGCTT
>Ga0335075_10013075_pt1 | contig 12508 bp, 15 predicted proteins | sample Lox_Sample_24_FD_206723 | JGI IMG/M metagenome (GOLD analysis project Ga0335075, IMG submission 206723) | Soil microbial communities from Loxahatchee National Wildlife Refuge, Florida, United States - Lox_Sample_2.4 | ecosystem: Environmental > Terrestrial > Soil > Wetlands | place: USA... | reverse complement strand
GGATGCGGACGCCGTCGCTGATGGCAATGTCGCGGATGGCTGCGTTGAGATGCACGCGGTCAACGTGGAGAGTGCGCAGTTCGATGTTGAAGGGCGGCCGGCCGAGCCATTCTCCGGGAATGTAGTGAGTGGTTGATCCGTCTGCCAGTTTAAGCGTGACGTGACGCTTCCAGGTGCCGAAGCCCTCGTCGATCAGGCGTCGCATCGGGAGCCCAAGGTCGGCCAGCAACTCAGGAGCGGACCAGTCGAGCGATTCGCCAACCGGCGCTGTACCGACGATGTCGCCTTCAATGCAGAGGACGCGAAGGCCCGCGCGAACAAGATGGATCGAGGTGGCCGCGCCAGCGAGGCCGCCTCCGATAACGGTAACGTCTATTTGGTCTGGATCGTTTTCGCTCGGCAAACCCGTCGCATCTCCGCGTGGGACATGCTAGCGAGATGAGGTGGCGTCGTGCCTCGCCCAAAGGTTTGACCTAGGTATCCACCATTTGACGGTCTGGACTGCTGTAAACCCCACATCAGCATTCCTTTTGCTTCTCTGCCCCTAACGCGGGGCATTTTTATTGACGCTTACAGCCTTAGCACATCCCTCTTAATAGGGCTCATTGACGGTGCTTCCCAGGCGAGTTCGGTCTCGGCGCCGAATTAGTAATGAAATACGTTAGTTCCCAATCGAAACTGACCAGCACAGCCGTACCGCGGAGAGATCCTCGCCGCACGGCCAGTTCCGATTGGAAGCTAAACGTATCTGTCCAGGAGAGATGTAAGAGACCCTATCACCTTGGGATTTCCCGGCCCAGCTGTTCGGTGACTCTGCCCGCGATTCGCATCTCGGTATTTCCTCATCTCGACCTCGCCTGACCAATCCCTTCATAAGGACAACTAATGAAACCTTCTGAACTCTTTGAAGCGCTCTATGCGCTCATTACCGAACGTGTGCCCTTGCACATATGGGGCGCGTGCGGAGTGGGCAAGTCGCAGATCGTTGCACAGGTAGCCTTTGATTTAGGCTGGCAGTTTCTCGACATTCGCGCCGTTCAGCTCGATCCTGTCGATCTGCGCGGGCTGCCGCGCATCTCGGCTGACCAGGCAGAATGGGTGCCACCGAAGTTTCTGCCTCCCTCTGGCAAGGGCATTCTCTTTCTCGACGAGCTGACTGCCGCACCGCAGATGACGCAGGCAGGCTGTTATCAGCTGGTGCTCGACCGCAAGCTCGGCGAATACCACCTCCCGGAAGGTTGGGTGGTGGTGGCCGCAGGCAATCCGGCATCCGAACGTGGAGTGCATTTTTCCATGCCCCGGCCGCTGCGCAATCGCTTCGTCCACTTGAACCTCGAGCCGGACTTCGAAGACTGGTGCCAGTGGGCGGTTCGCGCCGGGTTGCGTCCGGAGATCATCGCTTTCCTGCGCTTCAAGCCGGCACTCCTGCATGATGCCAACGCCACATCGGACGTGAATGCCTGGCCTACGCCGCGCTCCTGGGAGATGGCCTCGAACGTCTTGAGCGGCTTCGTGCGCCGGCAGAAGAGTGGCTTCTTTGCAGGAACCACCGAGATCGAAGCGCAGTTGCTGGAGGGAACGGTTGGGCCCGCAGCCACGACCGAACTGGTTGCCTTCCTGCGGCTGTTTCGTGATCTGCCGTCCATCGACGAAATCCTGTTGAACCCGGATAGCGCGCCGCTGCCTTGGGAACCTTCTGCTCAAATCGCGATTGCGACTGCATTAGGAAGAGTCCTCAGCGACCACTCGATCGCCAAAGGTAAGCGTAAGAGACTAGGTGAGCGATGGTAGACCGAGCGGCTTCTTCTCGACAGAGATGTGGATCTACGTAGGAGCGGCACTTTTCCTTGTGGCGCTGCTCGTATCGGCGATTGTTGATCCCGAACTCCGAATTCTTCACTGCTTCCAGGCGCTGATCTACGTTGCCGTCATCGTTCTTGCACGCCGGAACAGCCCATGGGGATATGGAGCTGGATTTGCTATCGCGATCGTTTGGAACGGGATGAATTTTTTCGGCCCGCACCTCATCCAGGCAGGTGCGGTCACCTTCTGGTTATGGCTGCGCACTGGGGCACGTGCGCAACTCGTACCGATGATGGGGACGTTGGGCGCTCTCGGGCATTTCATTCTCATCTTCGCTACGCTTATCGCGATTCTGCGGCACAACGCGGAGACGAGGAAGTGGTGGAAGTTCGCAGGCGGGGGAGCTCTTGCAGTCGCGTATCTCGGAGCGCTTGTTGCGTTCGCCCTACCTCATTGAGAACGCGGCAGTATCCTAGCCTGGCTGTGTGAGTTGTCAAAGAGTGGGAGGTCTGCCCTGGCTACCTGGCGAAGCGCTGCACGCTAAAGGAAATCGGCAATCCGACGATGACCATATGCACCAAAAAACCTGAAACCAGGTCGCGATATGTGTATGGCCCCATTGCGTGCAGCGCGGATAGGGGCAGCACAACCAGGCTCATCACCAGTTGGACCGCTGCACCAAAGAACAAACCGGAGACGAGCGGATGTTCTGTTAAGAATCTCAGCTTTCGGCTGGCTGCAAAATAGATCGCCGCTGCCGAGCAGGCAATGAAGAAGTGCAACAGCACACCCAAAATATATGTTCCCGCGCCTCCCCGAAATGCCTGAGGCCCCAGCAAGCCGCCGGCGATCGCTAGCGGGATATTTTTGCCGAAGAGAATAACGGCTTGCGTAAGATCCAGTGTGCCAGCGACCAAACCACCGACTACGATCGCTAAAATCGCGTTGCCAGCGCGCTTCTCTGTTGAATCACCAATCATTCCTTGAACGTAATCTCGATTCAGACTGGAGTGTAGAGCGGGCTGGATGAGGAGCTACAACTTTGCGATGAACCGTGCATGGCGTGCGCCAAAACGGTGTCTCCAGAGTGAGGCACTCGATAGAATGACCTTGTGCTCCAGCTCGGTCTCCAGCGTCGCACACCTTCCTTCTGGTCCCTCCAAATCGGAGCGTGGACATTCTATGGTTTAGCAACAGCAATCTCCTACATTCCCTTTCGCCACATGCGGGGACAGGTAATTTATGAGGCGGCTCTTTTCTGCACTACTTTCCTGGCCAGCTTCGTTGTCCGTGAATCGTGCCGCTTCCTTTGGCGCAGATCTTTTCGATTAGCAATCGCCCTGCTCCTCTCTATTGTTCTCTCATACATTCTGGGAGTTCTATGTACCCTCGTGTCGGCTTTGGTGTCCCTTCACATCGAAAGCCCGAACACTCCTGTGAGCTGGAGTTTGGTGGTTGCTGAAGCATTCCAAGCGACCATTGTGCTCATTGCCTGGAGTGCACTTTACTTCGGCATTAAGTATTACGGCACCGTGGAAGAACAACGAGGCAGACTGCTGGCGTTTGAGGCGACGGCGCGTGAGGCTCAGTTGCAGGCTCTCCGTTACCAACTGCAACCGCATTTCCTGTTTAACACCCTCAATGCGGTTTCCACGCTGGTCGTGAGCAAGCAACCCGAGCAGGCGACCGAGATGATTGCAAAGCTTGCCGGTCTGTTGCGAAACACTCTCAGCTTTCCAGAAACGCATGTCGTGACTTTGCGGGAAGAGCTCGCAGTCACCGAAGAATATCTTTCCATTGAACAGGTTCGTTTTGGAGCTCGTCTGGCGGTTTCTCTCGACGTTAGTTCGAAAGCGTACGAGGCGCAGGTTCCCCGGTTTTTACTGCAGCCGATTGTGGAGAATGCCATCCGGCATGGTATTGCACGACGCCCAGATGGAGGCAAGGTCGCCATCAGGGCTTCGGCTTTCGCGGCGCAACTCCACATCGAAATAGAGAACGACCGCGGCCTGGGCTCGCAGCAGCCGAACGAAAAAGACGAAGGGGTAGGCTTGGCTAACACCAGGACGAGGCTGGAAACACTCTACGGGGCACAGGGAAAACTTACCATTGCCACTGTGCAAGACAACCGCTTTTTAGTCACGATTCGGTTTCCATTGACCACTGTGAGTCGCTAAGCCATGACTATTCGTGTGCTGGTGGTTGACGATGAGCCGTTGGCTCGCCTTGGCATTACGACGCGCCTGGGTGCTTATCCCGACATGCAGACGGTCGGGGAGTGCAGTACAGGCGAGGAGGCACTCGCCACCATTCCGTTGCTTGCGCCTGATTTGCTTTTTATTGATGTGGAGATGCCTGGGATCTCTGGTATCGATCTGTTGCGAGCGCTTCCCAGGCAGACAGCTCGGTGTCTCGTTTTCCTCACCGCGCATGAAGAATATGCCGTTGACGCCTTTAACGTGGAAGCACTTGACTATCTCCTCAAGCCGATCGATGATGCGCGCTTCGCGGCGTGTATCGAGCGTGCCCGGCGAATGATTTCTCTCCATCGCCAGGAGGCCAATTTCGAGCGGCTTTATGGGCTTCTGGCGCCAACGGAGAAGACGAACAATGATGGTTTCATCAGGCGCTTCCCAATTCGCCGTGGAAACGAGTTTACTTTTGTTCAGGTTGCGGATGTCGATTGGATCGAGGGTTTAGGAGACTACGCTGGACTACACGTTGGCAACAAAACCCACTTGATCCGTGAGGCGCTCACTTCGCTTGAAACTCGTCTCGACCGCAAAGAATTTGTACGGATTCATCGCTCAACGATCGTCCAAGTGGAACGCATTGTTCGCGTTGATCCTTCGGTTAATCGAGACGCAGTACTCACCTTGCGCGATGGGAAGACGCTTCGGCTCAGTCGAACCTATCGCTCACGAGTGGAAGAGCTGCTGAAGTAGGGCTTTAGCCTTTGAATTGCCCTCCATGCCTGTCTCCGACAACCCGATTCCGACGCCCTCTCCAAGTGCATTGTTTGAATGCTAAGCATCGGATGGGGTGTCCCAAGAGGGACGGGATGAACAGGCGTAGGTCATACTGGACGCGCTGGAGCATGCGACAGCTACAGCCCGGCCTTGACATTGGTGCTGAAGCAGAGCCCGTTGTTAAGCGTGGGTCCGAAGTCGCGTAGAGGCCAGTGGTGACGTCCGCTTCGTGCGGCGATCCCGTTCAGGAGTTTGTTCGTTACGTAACTTCGGGCCGCAGGTTCCAGCAGAAGGAGCCTACGATGACCAGCAAGCCCAAGGCCAAGCCAAGACTGAGTGGACGGATGCTGCCGATCATGCACGCGGATGCGGCGGGGATCGATATCGGCGCCGAAGAGATATTTGTTTCTGTTCCGCCGGATCGCGACATCGATTCGGTCCGTCGATTCGATACATTCACGCGCGATTTGTTCGCATTGGCCGATTGGCTGCGCCAGTGCAAGATCCGATCCGTCGCCATAGAGTCGACGGGCGTCTACTGGATTCCGCTTTATCAGATCCTGGAAACGCGCGGATTCGAAGTCTTTCTGGTAAACGCACATCATGTGAAGAACGTTCCTGGGTGCAAGAGCGACGTTTCGGACTGTCAGTGGATCCAGTATCTGCATTCGGTTGGACTACTGAAGGCGAGTTTTCGGCCACCCGACGATTTGCGTATTGCGCTCGCTTTGGCGTCACCGAGAAGGTCTCGTTCAGATGGCAGCTGAGCATATTCAGCATATGCAGAAGGCTCTAAGCCAGATGAACCTCCAGCTCCATCACGTCTTGAGCGATATCGTCGGCGTCAGCGGCACAGCGATACTGGATGCGATCCTGGCCGGAGAACGGGATCCAGCCAAGCTCGCTAACCTATGCAATCGGCGCATCCGCAGTCCACGCCAGACAGTGGCGAAGTCTCAGGAAGGGGACTATCGTCCGGAGCATTTGTTCGCGCTTCGCCAGTCCCTGGCAGCCTATCGGTTCTATAAACAACTGATGGCTGAGGTGGATCTCGAGTTGGAACAGAAGATGCGGAGACTTCCCCGTGCCGAGCATGCGCCGGACAAACGACCGGCTGGCACCAAGAAGAGGATCTATCAACACGCGGGCAATGAGCCCAGCTTCGATCTGAAGGAAGAGCTGTTTCGTATCGCAGGCGTCGATCTCACCGACGTGCCCGGTATCAGTACCTTGACCGCGCACACCATCCTGATGGAGGTTGGAACCGATGTTTCGCGCTTCCGCAACGCCTCTGCCTTCGCATCTTGGTTAGGACTCTGTCCGGAGAAGCAGGTGAGCGGAGGAAAGGTCCTCTACACTCGCACTCGCAAGGTGAAGAACAGAGCAGCGATTGCATTACGACTCGGGGCACACTGCCTCTATCACGCTCAGAACTATCTCGGAGATTTCTACCGCAAGATGAAGTGGAGACTCGGGTCACCAGCCGCCGTAACGGCCACTGCACACAAGCTCGCTCGTATTGTCTACCACTTACTTTCCACCAGACAGCCGTATTCAGACAAGGTCTTCGCTCGATGCGATCAGCAGGCCAGCGTTCGTGCCGAACTTCGTTTGCGCAAGCAGGCCGCCCAGCTTGGGTTCCAACTTGCACCCATTACCGAAACAACATGATGGTTGTGTTCATCAGGAGTCCAGGAGGAGCATGAGGTGTTGCGCAAGACTGAACTCAGCCGTACGGCTGAGTTCAGAGAACTACCTCGGAGGCTCATCAGAGACGATATGTATTACATCGGACTGGATGTTCACAAGAGACGAACAGCTATTGCGTGAAGAATGCAACTGGTCATGTGCACCGGGAACAGGACTTCGTGCCGGCCGAAGAGTTGGCGACCAAAGCAGTGGCTTGAAAAACCCTTCCTAATAAAGGAGAAACAAAAACAAGATCATTCGATGCGCACGCTGCCAGGTCCTGCAGCAAATCGCCCGGGCAACGGAGGAAACTCCTGAGGCTCACTTCGCATTGTTTCGGGTCTGGCAGAGAACACAAACTCAATCTCCTGCGACGGCACTTCATAGCCCGAGGCAGCAAAATGGATGTCCGGTTCTGCTTGCAAGCAGGAATCATCCGCCAGGGGGCAGCGTGCGCAGCGACAGGTCTTGGATCGATCAACAACGCGCTCTCCGGAGCGCGACAAGCCACTTCGTGCTTTCAACTTGACAGACGACTTACATGGATGGCGATTATGCACTGATCGACGACCCGGGGCGAAATCTGAAGACCTAAGCGCGTATGAGGACTCATACCACCTGCAGGACTAGAGACGGACGAATTTGGCCTGCCAGTCGGCTGACATCCGAAGCGCCGGACGTCGTGAAACCGTACGCTTCTGCGGGACAAATCCGCCACTACAACTCAGAGAAGTTCGTCGATTCGGCGTGAGAGCGACTCAGTGAGATGCTCGGACGAGTCATAGCCGAGGTGGATCACCCTCAGTCTGCCTGAGCGATCCAAGATGTATAGAGCCGGAATGCTGGTTACGCTGAGACTTTTTGCCGCCGGTCCCCAGGAATCATCATCGGGAGCAACGCCGACGGAATCGATGGCCGGGTTGAGCATCAAGTTTGTCTTGGTGAGGTAGGCTTGCGCTTTCGCGGGCGTTTCTCCGTGATTCCCCGAATTAAGGGCGAAGATCAAGACGTTTGGATTGTCACGGTATTTAGCTTGAAGTGCTGCAATCTCGGGAAGTTCGGTCTGGCATGGTGTACACCAAGTCGCCCAGAAGGATAGAACGACAACGCGACCCCTCCAGTCTTCAGAATATAACTTCTTGCCGGTGAGAGTCTCGGTGTAAAACGGGCTTATTTCTTGATTGACACTACGATAGGCGCCATTCTCCATCCAACGGGGAATCACCACAAAGACAGAGGTAAGAATTGCAAGCGCACACAAGCATCCAAGTGCTGCGGCATATAGGGTTCTCGCTCGTGCATTGAGCCACCGGATTCCAATTCCCAAGATGGCAGCACACAAGCTCATCACCAAGAATGAAACGAGAAAGATTCGATCCGTGAACGCGATTCCCAACCGATTCATTGCGCCCAGTGGAGCAATTCCGCCTAATGCGACCAGAATGACCGTGAGCCACAGCCGTCCGCGCCGAGGGTTGGCGCGTAGGAGCGCCGCTACGAAGAAAGCGACGCTGGTCGCCAACAGGAAGGATCGAATGTCTTGGTGTTCGCGCGTGACGAACGATACCGCGAGTACTACCGAGAAGGCGACGAAGCCCGATACAAGATCAAGGACTGCATTACCCATGTGCCACCTCACTTTCGCGGAGTGATTGATTATCTGGTTGGCTCTGGACCGAGCTTTCAAGTAGGCCTACGCTCGACGGGCAAAGTTTGTTCCCCAAGAAATCTTCGGTCGGGTCCCTGGCAGTCATGAACGGCGATCCGAACTCTGGTGGTGTCACCGCAGTGACGCGAAATCGCAACTGTTGCACACAGCGCGAAGCACGTTTCCAAAACTAGCGCGAGTGGAAACGCGGTTTGGTGATTTTCTTTGAATCGAAAGTTCAGAGATGGACGCTTCAGCAGACAGCCGAAGCGTCCGAAGTTTTTGGTTATCGCTGAGGCTGATCTGCCGGGTCTAAGTGAGCCACAACTGTGACTCGCGTTCCATTCGGGTCCAGTAAGGAAAATCGCCGTATCCCGATCGGCTTATCTTCCATCGGCTCGATGATTGTGCAGCCCTGGGTGACGGCGCGATCGTGAATCTCGCTCACGCTCTCAGGGAAACCTACGTCGACAGCAAAGCCCGGTGGGAGCGGCATGGCGTCTGCCGCGTCCGCATTGACAGTGACCTGTTGCTTGGGTTGCGTTGCCGACGCGAAGATAATCATTCCGGCGTGTTCCATACCAACATTGAAGCCAAGGATTCCTTCATAGAAGGCGCGGCTCGCTGGCATGTTTAGGGAACGTACGTCTGGTATGGTGCGAACAATATTCATGGGTCGTTTCTCCGTAGACGGATTGGCACCGTCGGTTCGGAGGCGTCGTTGAACGGCCGCATAGGATTGGCCGGTCCGGCGAGCGGTCTCTCGCACGATTCGCTTGAAATCTTTGTCAGCCGTCATGGGCACGCCTCTCACCCTCGCGACAATGATCCCCAGCATCCTCGTCCGAGGGCGGGCTGCCTAAAACGGCGACCGACGAGGATATACTCCCCTTTGCCTCCGTCAAGCGATCCGGCTGGGGCGGATCGAAGGAGGTCAAGCGCGTGGTCCTATCCGGGACGTACTCCAGCTGCTCAGAAACATCCTCGCCGAAGTGGCGAAGACCACCACCGCACTCCGGACAGCAGCTCTGTTCAGACTTATGCGTGACGGTCTCGCGGACGAGATGATCGGGCAGCGGCTTGCGTGCGGGCTTCGCAGCACCGGTGCCATCAGGCTCAGTATCTCGCGTTGTCGCCGACGCGAGTCCGGCATGGATCGCCTCCATCTCTTCCAGCTGAAGTTCGAGCTGGTCGAGCTGCAGCGAGAGCTTCTCACTCTTCCGGCCGAAAAGCATGCGACGGAGCTTCTCAACGACCAGCTTCAGACGTTCGATCTGCTGTGTGTGCGAGAGCCGCTCGGCCTGGTGCTCTTCCCGTTGCTGGGCCAGCGCTTCAAGATGCCGCTGTCGCTCTTCGTGCTGCGCGACGACCAGCGCCTTCAACGCTTCGATGTCGAGTGCATCGAGATCAGGAAGAGCCGCACGCACCATCCGTGGCAGTATGCCACGCTTCTGTGACTGCGGCAGTATGAAATTAGGTTCATACTGCCATCTGCGGCTGCCAGGTGCGATCCGGCCTTCGCCAGTCGATGCCTTCGAGCAGCATCGACAGCTGAGCACGGCTCAGCGACATCGTTCCGCTCGTGGCCTGTGGCCAGATGAAACGACCACGTTCGAGCCGCTTCTGAAACAGACAAAGCCCATCGCCATCGAACCACAGCAACTTGATGAGATCGCCGCGCCGGCCACGGAAGACGAAGACGTGTCCGGAATATGGCTCCTGTTCGAGCACCGTCTGCACCTGTGCGCTCAGCCCCTGAAAGCCGCGCCGCATATCGGTGATCCCGGCAGCCAGCCAGATGCGCGTCCCTGACCGCAGATCAATCACCGCGCCAAGCTCTCCAGCACAGCACGAATCACGGCCGGATCAGCAGCGCCTTCGATGCTCAGTAAAGCCCGACCCGGAAACTCGATCGTGATCGTGCCCGCACACGGTTCGGCTGGGGCTGGCTCTGAGACCTGTAGCGCCTCTGGCGCTTCCGGCTCCGCAGCAATAGTCACCGGCACGAGCGCGGTGACTGACTTCGACCTGCGCGGCTGCAGATCGCCCCTCTCATACTGCCGCTTCCAGCGAAATACCTGGTTGGCGTTCACTCCGTTGGCCAGCGCCACGCTCGCCACACTGGCTCCCGGCTCCAGCGCCAGCTTTACAATCCTCAGCTTCTCTTCCACCTGGCGAAAGATCCGACGCTTCCGGACCGACGACACACTCGCATCCATGTGCCTTATCGTCAGCCGCCATCTATCCCATGTCCAGATGGGATGACCAGACGCTTACTATAAAACAACTGAAGTCGATCATTCAGCAGCATTTCAAGGGCATAGCCCACATCTTCGGCTTTTTGTTGTGCTTCAAGGGCATAAGCCGTTTGCTATACGCTTCAATCTCAAGTTCTCGCCTGGTCTGTGTCATAGTTCCTCCTTGTGTTTCCCGGATTAGGATTTGAATTCAACAGCGAAGGCATCATGCCTCACCTTCTAAACTCGGTCAAATTTACGGTACGTTATTGATTTGTCTACGATTTCCTCCTTTCGGATAGGCGTGACTCGGCAGCGAAATTGCCGGAATGAGGCTGGTACTGGATTGGTTTCTGAGCCATGCGGCAATATCTTGCGGGTCAAATCGAATCGAACTGGAGATCTTGAGGGAAGGGATCTGGCCCTTTGCTGCCATCCTGTAGATTTTCTTGATCGACACGTCCAGGATTTGAGCGACCTCCGCCACGCGGAGAGCTTCTTTCTTGCCTTCTACGATTTCGGCTAAGAGCATAAGTTCCTCCGTAGCCCCAAGCAAAATGGGGTTTGGTGAAAGTCTCATCGAATGGAATTTCGGTCAAATTTGGGTATGGTGGGCGGCAGATGAGACGAGAAAACGCCGAAGGATGTCCTTCGGCGCTTTGATTGACTGCCAGCACCCTTGATGGCTAGCGGCGGTTCAGCTATAGACCAGAGTTCATGCAACTTCGGAGGCAAGCTGGAGCCTGTTTCGGTTGTGGCTGGCAAAGCTTGAATTAACCTTTTCGATCATGGTCGAGTTTCTCGCCGGCTTGAGATAGCGAATGATGCTCTCCAGATTGGTCTGTCCCATCCAGGTCATTACCGTTCTGAGATCGACTCCGGCCTGAAGATGTGTCGTGGCAAAGGTTGCACGAAACTTGTGAAGCCAGAACTCATCGGGATTCAACTTGGCCTTCTTGGCGTTTCGCTTAAGAGCGCGCAGCATGTGTTTGTCGCGCGTGTTGGTCGCTGTGCTGAAGACCAACGAATGGGCCGATGAGCGTGATGCTGGCAGGGACTTTCGATGAGCCTCCAGCATCGCGAGCAGTTCATTCGGCACGGGAACCTCACGCTCTTTATAGGCCTTCGGCGTCCAGTTGAACTGGGGCTTCCAACGCATCTCGATGATATTTGCGTTGAAGCGCACGTTGTTCCAGGTGACGTGCATTGCCTCCTGCTCTCGAAAGCCGCTCATGAGAAGAAAGTCGTAGAGCGTGCTGTGATACGGCGCGCAGACAGCATGGAGCTTGGACAGTTCCTCTGCTTCGTAGATCGAGACCTCCTGCTCGATAAAGCGGGGATGGTCATTCTTGCCAATCAACTTCGGCACGCCCTGGGCCTGCAGGAAGGTGAGCACATCTGCGAATTTGTTGTGAACTGTGCGAGGAGAGAGCTTCTTGCTATCGCGAAGGAAGGCTGCCAAGCGCAAGAGATCTTTCCGCTCTATCTCATCCAAAAATCTCTTGGTGCAGGATTCTTGGAAATATCGCAGGGAAACGATGTATCCCATCCAGGTCTTTCTTTGCCGGCTGAGTTGAATCTCTTCAAGAAAGTCGTCTACCGCGGCGCTAATTTTCAGGCGAGAGTCGTCATCAATGGGATTAGAGATGATGAGGCCCGATGCGAGCGCATCCAGCTCTCTTTGCTTGCGAACGCGGCAGTTGTACGCCGCAGTTGCATCCGTGCCAACCGAAACACGCGTGCGCTTTCCGTCTTCCGTCCAATCGAGGTAGTAGGCACCTTCGGGATGCTTTTCCTGACGGCCATCTACCATCACCGCATCAGGCTTGATGCGGCCGTTAGGACCGATAACAACAGGGCAGTAGCGCTTGCCCTCCGGGGTGTCGATACGTTTGGTGATATTCACCTGCATGGGACCTTCCCACGGCAAAGTTCGTATCATTTTTCGTATCACCCCTCCCATACTCGGTAAAAAGTATTGATAGGAAAAGGGTTAGATGGTCGGGGCGGAGGGATTCGAACCCCCGACCCTCTGCTTCCAAAACAGTCGGTTCATTGATCTTCATGGCTAATCTATTTTCTCAACCTTGCGGGCAGCGCGGCTGAAAACTCGTATGAAAATGTCGTAGGCCAGGTCGACCGATTCATCGATGGCATGGATC
>Ga0335075_10013073_pt1 | contig 12509 bp, 10 predicted proteins | sample Lox_Sample_24_FD_206723 | JGI IMG/M metagenome (GOLD analysis project Ga0335075, IMG submission 206723) | Soil microbial communities from Loxahatchee National Wildlife Refuge, Florida, United States - Lox_Sample_2.4 | ecosystem: Environmental > Terrestrial > Soil > Wetlands | place: USA... | reverse complement strand
CGTTTGGCACGATTTTCGGGCGTCTGAGAGCTGATTGTCGTGAGTGGACACTGCTCATTCTGGTGACGATCTCCCCGTGCCAGATTTCGCGGGCTCCGGGTTCCATGGCATCGAGCGGCATGGCGGTCATCATGCTAAGGATGGCGCGCGAGGGATCGCGGAAATTGATCTAACTGGATGGGTCAGCGGCGACCGGGCGGCCTTTGTCGTTGAGGATCACCCGCGTGGCGGGGAGCTCGTGGTCATGCGGAAAGATGAGAAGCCATTGCTCGGGGATCGCGCGCGTGAGCAGCCGCTTGCGTTCGTCGATACAACGGATGGGGTCGAGATCGTAGCCCATAACCCAGGTGGGATCGAGATGATGGTGCGTGGGGAACAGGTCACCGGTGAAGACGGCATGTTCGGCCTTTCCAGACGCGGTCCGGGACTCGATGTGAATGGCGAGCATGTCCGAGGTGTGGCCAGGGAAGGGTTCGACGGTTAGGCCAGGGAGGATTTCCGGGCTGGTCTGAACGGTTGGTAGCCGGAGAGGGGGCGCTTGGGGATTGCGCAGGCGGGAATCGTCCGGCGTGTAGCCGCCGTGCCCGTGCGGATCGAGGAGCGTGAGTTGGCCTGAGGCGAGCAGTGGATCGTAGTTGTGGCCGAGATAGCTGACGCGGTCGCGGTCGTGTTGCAGGCGGCCGTGGGCGAGTTCGCCGGCGGCAAAAAAATAGCGGGCGTTGGGGAAGGTGGGCGTGATCGAGCCGTCAGGGTGGAGGATCGTGTTCCAGCCGCAGTGGTCGAAGTGCAGGTGGGTGTTGAGGACGTGGGTAACGTCTTCAGGGCGAACGCCGGCCGCGGCGAGCGAGGCGGGCAGAAGCTCGCGGTTGGCATGAATCTCGCGTTGCTTCGGAGTGAGCTTGTTGCCGAGGCCGGTTTCGATCAGGACGAGCGCCGAGGGAAACCGTATGACGAGCGCGTTGAGGCCAAGGAGGACGTTGTTGTCGGCATCGGCAGGTGTTCGGCGGCTCCAGAGGATCTTCGGAACGACACCGAACATGGCACCGCCATCGAGCAGAAAGGTACCGTCGGTGCAGACGGTGAGATCGAGATCTCCGAGCGCGAAACGGGCGCGGATGAGGCCGTCGTCGGCGGGTAGGAGGGCTGAATGGGAGTGGACAGAGGTCACGGCATCAGGCTACATGAGCCTGATGCCGTGAGCGTCTGGATGCTTCTTAAGCCTGCGGGGCGTCGGCAGCGAGAGCGGCCAGCGAGGCGGTATCGGCTGTCTCGGCGATGACGGCTGCAGGCGTCTCCGCAATCATGCTGATCGCAGAGGAAGGCGCTTCGACGGCAGGCGCGGCGGTCGCGGCTGCGGTCGTTGCAGCGGGCAGCACCTGTTCGACGGCAGCGGCCACCTGCGTTGCGGGCGAGTCCATCTGCGCGACGGCAGCGACCGCCGGGGGAACGCGTTTGAGCTGGAAGCAGGAGCGGCAGAGGACAGGTCGACCTTGGGTGGGCTTGAACGGAACTGTCGTCTCGACGCCGCAGGCCGAGCATTTTGTTCTGGTCTCGGTTCGGGAAAGCGGGAGCGTGACTGCACCGTTTCCGGTGGCTGTGCGACCCAGCCCGGCGCGCTTTGCCTTGCACAGCTTGCAGCGCTTGGGGTCGTTTTTGAATTGCTTGTCGTAAAAGAAAAGCTGCTCCCCGGCAGTAAAGACGAACTCATTGCCACAGTCAGAGCACTTGAGGATGCGGTCGGTGAATTCCATTGCGCCTTCTCCCATCTTGCGGGATAAGGCTGAAACGTTACCAGAGGTCCAATCTCAGAGGGCGGAGATCCCCAGGACGCGTGTTCAAGCCTAACGTGCGAATTTTTGCGGGACCCGTCAACCAGTGATGAATGGAGGCCAGAGTGAAGGCTCTCCAGGTTATCGCGGCGACGGGGCGCCAAATTGCGCGCCCCGTTCGCTGCCGAATTGTTGTTGCGAATGAGCTCTCACACAAGAGGTCTCATTCGGGTTGAAAAGCTACTCCTTGCGGACCGAAACTGTCGAGCTGGAAAGGACTCGTCCTATGCCTTTCGGGCGGGCTTAATCCTGCTCTTTACGAACTTTCTTTCGGTTCCGTTTACGAGCTAATGCCTCTTTTACGCGACGCTTTTCGCCGGGCTTGAGGTAGAAGGAGTGGCGTTTGACCTCCTTGATAATGTCTTCGGTCTGCACCTTGCGCTTGAAACGGCGCAGAGCATTTTCAAGGGGCTCGCCTTCCTGCACACGAACCTCTGCCATGAGTACCAACACCTCCAAACCTGCCCATCTGGCGAGACTTAAGGATACGCCCAGCATGGAGTGTTTCCAAAGAAAAATTCGCTTCGTTGAGCGACCGTTTGCGTGAGAGCGAAGGCCGCGGCGGTGGGAATTGATGCGATTGCAGCCGGCTTTCTGCAACGCCCGGCGATTTTCCCCGTTTATGCCGGATTCTCCGGGGTTGGGACGATTGCGACCGCCCGCGGGCAGGCGAGTCTCATAAAATGGAGGTGAAGAACAGCCTATTCATGTCGACCGCGACCACATTTTCGCCCGAACCGGCTCCGCCGCAGGCGATCCATAACTGCCCAAGCTGCAGCCACTGGCTTCCGGAGGGGACGCTGGCCTGCCCGGACTGCAATACGCTCACGTACGGGCGCTATCTGCGTGAGCTGGCGGGATCGGCGCATCAGTTTGAGCAGCAGGGCAAGTGGCCGGAGGCCCGGGAACGGTGGCGCTCGACGCTGAGGTGGCTGCCCCATGACACGGAGCAGGCCAATGGGATTCAACAGCACATTGCGCAGATCGACAGCAAGCTGAAGGCGGAAGAGGACCGCAAGGCACGGTGGACGAAGCGGCTGGGGCCGTTCGCGCCGATTGCGTTGTTTCTGCTCAAGGTCAAGTCGGCGATCTTTTTGCTCTTCAAGCTGAAGTTTCTTCTGGGGATTCTCGGGTTCTTTGCCATCTATTGGGCGCTGTTCGGATGGAAGTTTGCGCTGGGCTTTACGGTAGTCCTGTTCATTCACGAGATGGGGCACTTTGTGGCTGTGAAGCGGCGTGGGTTGAAGGCAGACTTGCCGGTTTTCTTCCCCGGGCTGGGAGCCTATGTGCGCTGGTACAACCAGGGCATCTCGATCGACCAACTGGCGGCGATTGCATTGGCGGGGCCGCTGTATGGGTTGGCCGCTGCGCTGGCTTGCCTGGGGGTCGCGTGGGCAACGCAGGGCAAGACACACGACCTGTTTCTGGTGCTGGCGAACGTGGGCGCATGGATCAATCTGTTCAATCTGGTGCCAGTGCTGGGATTGGATGGCGCCCAGGCGACCTATGCTCTGGGACGGATGCAGCGCGGCCTGATTGCACTGACGTGCTTCCTCTTCTTCGGCCTGACGATGAATGCGGAGATGAACAGCGGATGGGACGGAAAACACATCGAGTGGGTGTTTCTGTTCGTTGGGCTGGGCATGCTGTGGCGCTGCTTTACGAATGACGAGCCGGAGAAGCCACATACCGCGACGATGGTCTATTTCCTGGGGCTGATCCTGGCGCTGGGGTTTCTGATCTACCTGACGCCGGTCCCGATGACCGCGGGAAGTCTGCGGTAGCGCGGTCCATTCGGGTGATGAGTGGAGACGGCGCTCGCCCGTATACTGGCGCAGAATGTCTGAACTGCATAAGCGGTCTTCTGCACTGAACCGGCGCGCGGAGCGGTTTCTTCCCTGCGGCGTCGACTCGCCGGTGCGCGCGTTTCGAGCGGTGGGCGGTGATCCGCCGATGGTGGTGCGCGCGGAGGGAGCGTATCTCTACGATGCGGATAAGAATCGCTATCTGGACCTGTTTGGATCCTGGGGACCGATGCTGCTGGGGCATGCGTTTCAGCCGGTGGTGAATGCGGTGAAACGCGCTGCGGAACGGGGTACATCGTTTGGCGCGAGTACGCCGAGCGAGGCCGATCTTGCCGAGTTAGTCCAGCGGTGCTTTCCGTCGATGGAGCGGATGCGTTTTGTGAGCTCGGGGACAGAGGCGTGTATGGCGGCGATCCGGCTGGCTCGCGGATTTACCGGCAGGCCGTTCGTCATCAAGTTTGAGGGTTGTTATCACGGCCACGCGGATGCGCTGCTGGTAAAGGCCGGCAGTGGCTTGGCAACATTTGGAATTCCGGGGTCGGCGGGGGTGCCAGCGGAGACGGCAATGCATACCCTGGCATTGCCCTACAACGATCTCGAGGCGGTGGAGGAGGCGTTCGCAAGCTTTCCCGACCAGATTGCGTGCGTGATCGTTGAGCCGGTGGTGGGAAACGCAGGAACGATTCCGCCTGCGGACGGATATCTGCGAGGTCTTCGAAAGCTGACCCGCGACAGTGGAGCGCTGCTGATCTTCGATGAGGTGATGACGGGATTCCGGCTGGCGCCCGGCGGAGCGCAGGAGCGGTTCGCGGAGGATTTGGGTGAAGATGGGCTGCCGGACATGACAACGCTGGGAAAGATTCTCGGTGGGGGATTGCCGGTGGCGGCGTTTGGCGGACGGGCGGATGTGATGGATCAGCTTGCGCCGCTGGGGCCGGTGTATCAGGCAGGCACACTGAGCGGAAACCCGCTGGCGATGGCGGCAGGTGTGGCGATGATTGCGCATCTGCTGGCGTACAAGAACGAGATCTATCCGGCGCTGGAGCGGACCACAGCCGCCATTGCGGATGGTGTCGCGACGATTGCGGCGGAGATGGGAATTGCGCTGACGACAAATCGCGTGGGCAGCATGTTTACGTGGTTCTTTACGCCGTCGGAAGTCCGGGACTTTGCTTCAGCGAGCGCATCGGATACGGCGGCGTTTGCGCGGTTCCATCGCGGGATGCTGGAGCGCGGCGTATGGCTGCCGCCAAGTCAGTTTGAGGCGGCGTTTGCGTCGGCGGTGATCGGACGGCGCGAGGTGGAGATGATTGTCGCCGCGGCGCGTGAGGCTCTGAGTGCGGTTGGGCGTTAGGCTGCGGCAGGAACCGGGTTGTGGGGCTTCGGTTCCATCCAGAGCTTGCCGGCGAGCATGAGCGCGGCGAGCAGGATGCCGCTGAGAAGGAAGACGCCACGGACGCTGGTGTGGTCGGCAAGGACGCCCGAGAGCAATAGACCGGCGATTTGCGCGGAAAAGACGAAGGACATGACGGTTGAACCGACGCGGCCGAGCATGGCCGGCGGCGTCTCTTCCTGAATCATGGTTTGCGACGGCACGATAATCCCACCTGCGGCGAAGCCGATGAGGATGAGCGCGGGGATGGTGGTCGCGAGTTTGGGGATGGCGGCGAGAATCAGCGTTCCCACGGCCATGCCGCCCAGGCCGAAGTAGACCAGCGAGGTATGCTTCACTTTTTTGGCTGCGGCTGTGAGGACGTTGATGCCCCCCAGCAGGCCGATGCCGATCATGGCGCTGGTGACGCCGAAGATCTTTTGTGAGGCATGCAGATTATCGCGCACGTAAACCGCGATCATGGGCGCAAAGCAACCCAGAGCGAACATGCCGGCGGCGAGCGCCGTGATAACGAAGAAGAGCGCGGCGTGGTGAATGATGAAGGCTGCGCCTTCGCGCATGTCGGAGAGGATGCGGCGGATCCCGCTGAGCTCTGTGGGCAGGGCAGCTTCGCCGGCATTTTGTTTGGCGATGACGCTGCGTGCGGGAATGGTGAGCGCAATGGACGCGATCAGCGAACCGGAGCAGACGAAGCTGATGGAGTCACCGATGTAGCAGACGCGCACGCCGAGCACGGTGACGATGAGAACCGCGATAGGGCCGCCGATGATACGCATGATGAACATCACCTGCTGCATGAGAGCGGTTGCAGAGCGCAGACCGTGAAAGGGAACGGCGGATCGAAGCGCAATGCCCTGCGCCGGCGAAAAGAAACTGGAGATGACGCTGATGGAGGCGAGCACGAAATAGAAACCTGCGACCGAGTGCACGAAGAGAAGTTGCAGGCACAGCAGAGCGCGCGTTAGATCGCTGGTGACGAGTGTGGCCTTGACCGGCCAGCGGTCAGCGAAGACGCCGCTGACGACTCCAAGCACGGCGATAGGGGCGAGGTAGGCGATCTGGATTCCGGTGACCTGCTGCGGTGTGGCGTGCAGCTTGTAGGTCACGATGGTCATGACGGCGTAGAGAGCGAGGAAGTCGCCGAACACCGAGACGACCTGGGCATACCAGAGCCGGCGCAGCGGGACAATACGCATCACGGCGCCCATGCTGAGGGGCTCGGGTGCGTTGGGTGCGGGAAGAGGAAGACCTTCCGGTGTTTCGGCGGCCACGACGTCGGCGGCGCTCATGCGCAGATTCTCCAGCGGGTGTCGGAGAGAGTCTAAATCAGATGCGCGGTGCCGATCGGGAGATTCGGCTATTCGTCGACGAGTTCGACGAGCAGGACCTGTTCGTCGTTGTCGACCTCGCGGAGTTTGACCTCAATGATTTCGCGGCGGGAGGTGGGGACGATGCGACCGATGAATCGTGCTTCGATGGGAAGCTCGCGGTGGCCGCGGTCGATGAGGACGAGGAGCTGGACGCTCTTGGGGCGACCGTGGTCGAAGAGCGCATCGAGCGCGGCACGGATGGTGCGTCCGGTGTAGAGGACGTCGTCCATCAGGATGATGTCGCGGCCTTCGATGTCGAAGCCGATCTCGCCCTTTTCAACGACGGGGCGGACGTCGCGCGTGGAGAGGTCGTCGCGGTAAAAGCTGATGTCGAGCGTGCCGACGTCGACGGGCTGGCGCTCGATGGTCTCGATGAGCTTGCCGATGCGCTGCGCGAGCGGGACGCCGCGGCGTTTGATGCCGACGAGTCCGAGGTTCGTGGCGCCGTTGTTGCGTTCGACAATCTCATGCGCGAGACGGACGAGGGTGCGCTCGATCTCCGAGGACGACATGAGACGGCCCTTTTCGCGGAGGCGTGAGGGGCGGGAGGTTTCTGGAGCCGAGGACGAGGTGGAAGCTTCACTCATAACTGCCCATGATGATAGCAGTGGAACGATGGTGGAGGCAGTCAGCGACGGGCGTCGGTGCGGGAGCGGAGCAGAGCGGCAAAGGCGCCGCCGATAGCGGAGAGCCCGAGGTACAGCAACAGCGCGAAGCCGGACATGATGAGAATGAGGCCGATGCGATCCTCGGGGATAGAGAGCCAGGCGAGCATTGAAGCCTGTCCGGGCCCGCCCTGCTGCTGGACGGTGGTGCGGAGCTGTGTGAACAACTCGCCCAGTTGGGTGTCGATCTGTGCGCTGGCATGAAAGAAGTAGCGCGAGATGACAAGTCCACAGGCGTTGACGGTGCACATGGCAAAGAAGATGGTTAGGCCGCAGAGCAGGCCAAGACGCGCTCCGAAGCCGGCCAGCACCCGCTGCGGGCGGAACTTTGAGCTGTAGACGCCAAGGATGACGACGGGCGCGCCGATGGCCCAAAACCAGGCGAGCAGAATGACCGGAGGAAGAGCAAACGAGACCAGTGCGAGCGCGGCGGCGACGGCACCGGCCAGCGCGGCGTAGCGGACGGCGGCGGGCCAGACGATGGAGTCTCCGGCAGCGACGTTGAGGATGCCCGCGGCCAGCCCGGAGTCCAGGGCGGCGCGTTGCTTCTGGGCTTCCAGGAGAAGCTCCTCAGAGACGGACACCTGCGGAGCGCCGCAATTGAAGCAGAAGACGAGATACCCTTCCTGCTCCTGGGGAAGCACGGCGTGACAGCGGGGGCACTGGCGTGGCGGCACAGTTTGAGGCTACGCGAGGGAGTGTGTGGGCCGCAACGGCAGACGGCTATTCGCTGTCCGAGGAGTCATGGTGCACTGGAAGTTCAAGGTCAACGAGTCCGAATTTCGTGCCGCCATCTTTCGACTTGATACCAACGAGGTGAAAGTGCCCGGGCGAGCCTGCGCGGAGTTCGATCTCGTTGCGGTCGTCGTCCACGTGGATCTGGTGGCGATCATGGTCGTCGTTGCAGGTAAGGCCCTCGGCTGTGCGAGTCGGCTGACCTACGGGCTGGTTGTTTTCACACTTGAGAACGTCGCCATAGCGGGCCAGGTCCTTGCGATAAAAGGCCTCAACTTTGGCCGGTGAATCGGAGGTCTGGAAGCTTGCGGCTTTGACCCCGAGATGGAAGTCGCCGAAGTTGAGATTGATATCGGCGGCGTCCTTCTCTTTGCCGTCATCGTCTTTCACGAGCGTTGCGCCGGGGTAGGGCGTCAGACCGATGCCGGCAAGGCTGGCGTCGTCGCTGGTCTTGATGTGCATGTCGCCGAAGGGGGTGCGCATCTGGACGTTGTCGCCGTGCGAGTTCTTGCTGCTCGAAACGTTACATCCCGCGAAGAGCAGAGCGGCAGCCATGACGGGGAGATTAAGGCGAAGTGCCTTCATCGCCGTGGTGTTATTTAGCCGGATCATTCGGTGGAGGACCTCAGCAGAATGGGTTTGCCGGAAGACGAACGGCTCTGAGGAAGAATACGCCCGAAGAGCGACGACGGTTCCCGAGAATCCGGCAGATGGGTCGTGCTGCCGTCGCGTCTTCCGGAAGCGGATGGGGTTAGACTGAAACGCCGCGTGCGGACGCAGGAGGGTGCGATGAGAGCTGCTGAGTGGGGCGAGCTGGCCATGAAAAGGGTTGTGAGCGTCGCATCGATGCTGGCGGTGCTGGGCGTGGCGCTGGCGATGGGCGCGATGGCGCAACAAGCAGGAGACGCTGGCCAGGAGTCTCCGCAGGCGCAAGATTCGCAGGCGCAAGACCCGACGCAGATTTCTCCGGTCGCGGACCCGCCATCGCGAGTGGCGCGGCTGAGCTTTGCGCAGGGGAATGTGTCTGTTGAGCCGGCGAGTGTGAACGAGTTCAGCCCGGTCGAGGTGAACTATCCGCTGACCACTGCCGACCGGGTGTGGGCGGACAACGGCTCGGAAGCCGAACTGGAGGCTGGGCAACTCGCCGTGCGGATGGGGCAGGCCACGGACCTGACCGTGACGGCGATGACGGATACGCTGGCACAGTTCGGATTGGGGCAGGGCAGCGTTCATCTGCGCACGTACGCGCTGGACGCGGGCACAACGACGGAGCTGGACACGCCCAACGTGGCCGTGACGGTGCTGCAGCCGGGCGATGTCCGCGTGGATGTCGACCCGAACGACGCGATTACTACCGTGACGCTGCTCTCCGGACAGGTTGAGGTGGATGGCAACGGCCTTCAGCAAGTGATGCAGCCGGGACAGAGTCTACGGCTGACCGGAACGGACCCGGTGGCGGCGCAGTGGGTGCAGCCGGCGGGCGAGGATGCGCTGGATAGCTTCTCGCAGGCGCAGGACCAGGCATACGCAGGCGAGGAAAGTTTGGAAGAGAGCTACGTGAATCCGGACACGGTGGGCGCCGCTGATTTGGCTCAGTACGGGTCGTGGACGCCAGAGGCAGATTACGGCGATGTGTGGTTCCCGACTGAGGTCGCTGTGGGATGGCAGCCGTATTGCTACGGGCGATGGACGTGGGTCGCGCCGTGGGGATGGACGTGGGTTGAGAGCGAGCCATGGGGCTTTGCTCCGTTTCACTACGGCCGCTGGGCGATGTTTGGCGGACGCTGGGGATGGATCCCCGGGCCCCCCGTTGTCCATCCGGTGTACGCGCCGGCGCTGATTGTATTTGTGCATCCGGGCGAGGGCACGACCGCGTGGTTTCCGCTGGGCCCGAATGAGCCGTATGCGCCGTGGTATCACGCCAGCGCGCTGTATGAAAACCGCGTGAACGTCAGCAACATTTACAGTAGGAATACCAACCAGGTGCGATCCGTGTACAACACGTCAAATCGTGAAGTATATGCGAACGCTCTCGGGGCGCAGCGACAATTTGTGAATCGCGGCGACGCGACGGTAGCGATGTCGCAGACGAACTTTGCGGCGGGACGGCCGGTGCGGTCTTCCATGCTGCATTTGCAGCCGCAGCAATTGGCGGGCGCGCCGGTGATTCCGCATCCGATGGTGACGCCGGACCGGACGATGTTGGCGCCGGCGGCTGCGCGTGCAGTACCTCCGCGGCCGGCGCGGCCCGAGTTGACGTCGCGCGAGGACGCAGCCATCCGTGCGGGCTCGGCGCGAACGCAGCCAAATCAGCCAATGAGCGGTTCGCCGGCCGCGGTTGGTCGGTCGGCGCCCGGGGGGCAGCCGGCACCGATCGAGCGTAGAGGTTTCCAGCGCGGGCAGCCCAGCCAGCAGAGCTATCGAGGCAATGCGGCGAGCAGTGCGCAATCGCAACAGCCGCAGGGCCAGCAGCAGCTCTATAACCGGGCAGTGCCTCCGCCGGCGCGGCCGAGCTTCGAGCAGCAGCGGCAAGCGATCGAGAATACCGATCCGGGGCGGCCGCTCAGTCCGCAGCAGATGGACAATCTGCGCCAGAACCGGCCCGCTGGTCAGCCTCAGGAGCGCGAGCCCGCTCCACATCCAGTGGCACAGCCGCAGCATAGTGCGTCGCAACCGCAGCGAAGCAGTCAAGCGCCACGCTCAGATAGCAATCGGCGCTAGCGGCGAGACGGATGAAAATTACGGGCGTTCAGCTCGTTCTTTTTTCATGAAATCACAGGCGGCGTCGGAGTTGAACACGCCCCGTTGATGCGGCGTATGGTCGCGGCAGAGTACACTGGAAAGAGTGTCGGATGAGTGAATTTTCCTAACCCCCGCGCAGCCGTGCCTGCGAACGATATCCCAATTCTGAGGACAGAATGACCGATCAGAACCCTTCTTTTGAAGCTCGCAATCAGGCCGAGCTCGACCAGCTTTCGATTAACACACTGCGGCTTCTCGCGGTCGATCAGGTACAGGCGGCCAACAGCGGCCATCCGGGAGCGCCGCTCGGCTGCGCGCCGATCGCATATCTGCTGTACCACAAGTTCATGAAATACAACCCGACGGAGCCGCTGTGGTCGGACCGCGACCGCTTTGTGCTCTCGAACGGGCACGCCTCGGCGCTGTTATACGGCGTGCTGCACCTGGCGGGCTACGATCTTCCGCTCGAGCAGTTGAAACAGTTCCGTCAGTGGGGATCGCACACGCCGGGCCACCCGGAGGCGATTGAGACCAACGGTGTCGAGGTGACGACCGGACCGCTAGGCCAGGGTTTCGCGATGGCCGTGGGTTTGGCGATGGCTGAGAAGCATATGGAGGGCGTGTACAACAACGATCAGTACAAGATCGTCGACCACTACACGTATGTTCTGTGCGGCGATGGCGACCTGATGGAAGGCATCTCGCATGAGGCTGCGTCACTGGCGGGGACGCTCCAGCTCGGGAAACTGATTGTGCTGTACGACGACAACCTGATTTCGCTCGACGGCCCGACAGACCTGAGCTACACCGAAGACGTTACCGAGCGCTTCCACTCGTACGACTGGCACGTGCAGTTTGTCTCTGACGGCAACGACCTTGAGGAGCTGAATCGCGCCATCGAGGCGGCGAAGATGGAGCGGACGAAGCCTTCACTGATTCGCGTGCGCACGATCATCGGATACGGAGCGCCGAAGGCCGGCACGAAGTCGGTGCACGGCGAGGCGCTTGGGCCGGAAGGTACCAAGGCGACGAAGAAGTTCTTCGGCTTCCCGGAGGACGAGAGCTTCGTGATTCCCGAGGCGGCACTGAAGAACTGGCGGCAGGCGGTCGACAAAGGCAAGAAAGCTGTCGCGGACTGGAAGACGCGCTTCGAAGCTTACAAGAAGGCGTTTCCGGAGCTAGCGGCGCAGTACGAGCGCACGACCTCGCAGAAATTGCCCGAGGGATGGCAGAAGGAGCTGCCGACCTTCCCGACCGATAAGAAGGTGGCGACGCGCAATGCCGGCCAGGTTGTGCTGAACAATCTAGGTAAGGTGCTGCCGGAGCTGTTCGGCGGCGCGGCGGACCTGACGAGCTCGACGAAGACCATTTTCAAGGACTCGGGAAACTTCCACCTCGATCCCAAAGGTCGCAACATCTTCTTTGGTGTGCGCGAGTTCGGCATGATGGCCGCCGTGAATGGAATGGCGGAGCACGGTGGCGTGATGCCGTTCGGCTCGACGTTCTTCACGTTCTCCGACTACTGCCGGTCAGCGATTCGCATGGGCGCGCTGCAGCAGTCGCATTCGCTGTATATCTTTACGCACGATTCCGTTGGTCTGGGTGAAGATGGCCCGACGCATCAACCGATCGAGCATCTAATGGCCCTGCGCGTGATTCCTGATTTGACGGACTTCCGTCCCGGGGATGCGAATGAGACTTCGGCGTGCTGGGGACTGATGGTGGAGCGCAAGCTGCCGGCATTCATGGCCTTGACGCGGCAGGACATCTCGGTGCTTGACGCCGAGAAGTACAAGGTCTTCGAGGGCTGCCGCAAGGGAGCGTATGTGCTCGAGCAGTTCGGCAAGGATGTCATTATCGTGGCGACGGGATCGGAGGTCGAGGTTGCACTGAAGGCGGCCAACGACCTTAAGGGTTCGGGCATCAACGCGACGGTGATCTCGATGCCAAGCTGGAAGATCTTCGAGGAG